>Ga0075158_10000580_pt1 | contig 29586 bp, 25 predicted proteins | sample JI91814BDNA_FD_70968 | JGI IMG/M metagenome (GOLD analysis project Ga0075158, IMG submission 70968) | Wastewater effluent complex algal communities from Wisconsin, to seasonally profile nutrient transformation and Carbon sequestration -... | ecosystem: Engineered > WWTP > Effluent > Algae... | reverse complement strand
CACCACCACCGGATGCCTCGGCGGCACCGACAACGGGTCCGGCTCCGGAGACGGCGCCACCACCGCGACCGGGTCCGGCAAGTCCAGCATCGAGGTCATGTACGGCTTCGGCAACGAGCAGGAAGCCGCCTTCCAGAAGGACCTCAACGCCTTCGCGGCCAAGAACGGCTTCACGATCAAGTTCACGAAGGCCGGGTCCTGGGACACCGAGATCCGCACCCGCATCGCCGGTGGCTCGCCGCCCGACGTTGGCCTCTTCCCGCAGCCCGGTGTCATGTGTGACGTCGCCTCCGACGGTGGCCTGGTTGCGTATGACGACGCGACCGTCACCACGGCCAAGGAGACCCTGGTCCCCGGCTTCGTCGAGTCCGGCACCTGCGCGGGCAAGGTCTACGGCCTGCCCTCCGCGGTCAGCGTCAAGTCGCTCCTCTGGTATGACCAGGCCGCCTGGAAGGAGACCGGCCTCACCTTCCCCACGACGATGGATGAGCTGCTGAAGGTCACCGATGACCTGCGCGGCTCCGGCAAGACTCCGTGGTGCATCGCCGCCGAGTCCGGCCCCGCCACCGGCTGGCCGATCACCGACTGGATCGAAGACCTCGTCCTGCGTACCGCTGGCCCCGAGGGCTACGACAAGTGGGTCAAGGGCGAGATGAAGTTCTCCGACCCGGACGTCAAGGCCGCGTTCGACTACTTCCACACGATCGCCTTCACCGAGGGCAACGTCCTCGGCGGCACCAAGGCCATCGCGTCGACCAACTTCCAGACCGGTGGCAACGCGCTCTTCAAGAGCCCGCCCGGCTGCTACCTGTTCAAGCAGGCGACCTTCATCGCCGGCAAGGGTGGCTTCCCCGACGAGGTCCTGGCCAAGCTCGACACCACGGTCGGCGTGGCTGCCTTCCCCGCCAAGGAGGCCGGCAACAACCCCGTCCTCGTCGGTGGCGACCTCGCTGCGGCATTCAACAACGACAAGAACACCCTGGCGCTGCGCAACTTCATCGCCAGCAAGGACAACGGCATCGAGACCGGCAAGGCGGGCTACTTCTCCCCGCACAAGACCTTCGATGTCTCGCTCTACCCGAGCAAGACCCTCCAGACGATCGCCAAGGACGTTCTCTACGCGTCCGCGGCCGCCCGCTTCGACGGGTCTGACCTGATGCCGGCCAAGGTCGGTGCCGGCACCTTCTGGACCGAGCCCATCAAGTGGATCAACGGCCAGATGGACGAGGACCAGATGCTCGCGAGCATCGACAAGAGCTGGCCGGCGTCCTGAGGTGAGGTCGTGGTCCCGGGATCGTCGTTCGCGGCGTTCCCGGGACTCCGCTTGACCCGGACCGAACAGAAAGGACAACGGGTTTGGCCATCAAAATTCTGAACGCGCTGATCGCCATCGTTGGCGGCATCGGCGGCGCCATGCTGCTCTTCTGGATTCTCAACAAGCTGTCGGAGTCGCTCAAGGGCAAGTGGGAGGACCGCGTCAAGCCGTGGGCCTTCGCCGGTCCGGCGATCCTGGCGATTGCGGTTTACCTGATCTACCCGGCACTGGTGACCCTGCAACTGAGCTTCGCCAACGCCAAGTCGACGAAGTATGTCGGCCTCAAGAACTACACGGATCTCCTCAGCGAGAGCGAGTTCCGTCAGGTCCTGCTCAACAACCTTCTCTGGATCATCCTGGTCCCGGCGAGCGTTGTCGTGCTCGGTCTCGGTGTGGCCGTCCTGGCCGACCGGCTCCGGCCCACCGGTGAGAAGATCACCAAGACCCTCATCTTCTTGCCGATGGCGATCAGCATGGTCGGTGCGGCAACGATTTGGCGCGCGGTCTACGACTATCAGCCGGTCGGCACCGCCCAGACCGGTCTGCTCAACGGCATCCGCGCCTGGTTCGGCAAGGACCCGACGTCCTGGTACCAGCTCGACAAGCTGCACTTCAACAGCCTGCTCCTGATGATCATCCTCATCTGGACCCAGGTCGGCTACTCGATGGTGCTGCTCTCGGCGGCCATCAAGTCGGTTCCCGAGGACACCATCGAGGCCGGTCGCATCGACGGCGCCGGTGAGCGAAAGATCTTCTTCAGCATCATCGTTCCGCAGATCTGGGGAACGGTCATCACGGTCTTCATCACCGTCCTCATCGGTGTCATGAAGGTCTTCGATGTCGTGTATGTCGCGACGAACGGCCAGTTCAACACGGACGTGGTCGGCCGCCGCTTCTACTACGAGATGTTCACCAACGGCAACAACGGCTACGCCGCGGCCATCGTCGTCCTGCTGATGATCGCCATCACCCCGGTCCTGATCTACCAGGTCCGTCACTTCAAGCGTGAGGAGGCCAACCGATGACCACGACCGTGCAACCCGGTACCGGCACCCCCGACCAGGTGATCAAGCAGAGCAAGCCGGGCAGCGGTGCCGGCAGCGCGACCCCGATCGTGCGCACCGTGCTGTTCCTCTTGTGCTGCCTGTGGATGCTGCCGGTCTTCGGCCTGCTCATCAGTTCGTTCCGCACGCGCACCGCGCAGGGCGAATCGGGCTGGTGGACGGCGATCGCCAATCCGCTGGACTTCACCCAATGGACGTTGAACAACTACGCGCAGGTCCTCGGCGACAACGCCTCCGGGGTCAACATGGGCAAGGCGTTCATCAACAGCTTCGTGGTGACCGTCCCCGCGACGATCATCCCGATTCTGATCGCGGCGTTCGCGGCATACGCCTTCACCTTCATGGAGTGGAAGGGCCGCGATGTCGTGTTCGTCATCATCGTCGGCCTTCTTGTCGTGCCCAACCAGGTCGCCCTCGTGCCCCTGCTGAAGCTCTACAAGCAACTCGACCTCAACGGCACCTTCTTGGCTGTGTGGCTCGCCCACATCGGCTTCGGTATGCCGCTGGCTGTCTACATCCTGCGCAACTACATGGCCGGCCTGCCCAAGGCCGTCATCGAGTCGGCGAAGATCGACGGCGCGAGCCACTTCACGACCTTCTGGAAGCTCATCATGCCGATGAGCACCCCGGCGCTGGCATCGTTCGCGATCTTCCAGTTCCTGTGGGTGTGGAACGACCTGCTGGTCGCCCTGATCTTCCTCGGCCGTGGTGACAACACCATTCTCACGGTCGCACTGCAAGGTATGCAGGGTCAGACCGGACAAGGAAAGGAACTGATCCCGGCCGCCGGGTTCATCACGATCCTCGTCCCGATCGTGGTCTTCTTGGCACTGCAACGGTTCTTCATCCGTGGCATGACCTCGGGCGCCGTCAAGGGCTAATCCCCGCGGTTCCCGGTTTCAGGGCCCGTCTCCCCTCGAGGAGGCGGGCCCTTAATCATGTGTGGCTATCGTGACGGGCGTGATCCTGGCGTCGCGAAGTGCCTATGCGGTGGACGAGCCCATCGAGATCGACGTCCTTGCCGCTGACGTCACTGAGGGCGCGCAGCTGCGTGTCGATCACCTCGGCGCCGACGTCAGGCGGGTGGCGGTCCTTGAGACCGAGTCGCGCGTGACGCTCGCACCGCTCGACCCAGGCGGCTACCGGGTCGAGCTGGTCGACCGCGCCGGCTCCACCATCGCCGCCACGGCCATCCAGGTGCTCGACCCGGAGCGCCGCTTCGACCCCGTGCGCTATGGCTTCACCACCGACTACCGGCCCGGCCGGGACCTGGCCGGCCTGACGCAGGTGATGCGGCGCCTTCACTTGACCACCATCCAGTGCTATGACTGGGCCTACCGGCATGCCGACCTCCTCGGCGGTGGGCGAACGTATGCCGATGCGCTGGGAAATCCCGTCGACCTCGACACCGTGCGCGCCATCGTCGAGGCGTGTCGTTCCGTCGGATCGCGAGCCCTGGGTTATGCCGCCGTCTATGGAGTCGGGGCGGCCGAGTGGCCACGCTGGGAGCAGCACGCCCTCCTCGATGGGGATGGAGCACCATACGCCCTGGGGGACTTCCTGCGCGTGGTGGACCCGGCGACGCCGGACTGGCTCGCCCATTTCACCGCCGAGCTGCGCGCCGCCGTCGAGGCGGTGGGGTTCGACGGATTCCACCTGGATCAGTACGGCTGGCCGAAGCGGGCCGTCACGCCCGACGGGCGTCTGGTCGATCTCGCGCAGCGTTTCCCCCAGCTGATCGCCGGGGTTCGGGCGGGGCTGCCGGAGTCGTTTCTGATCTTCAACAATGTCAACGACTTTCCGACGTGGACGACCGCTCGGGCGCCGCAGGACGCCGTCTATATCGAGGTATGGACGCCGCACGACCGCCTCGGTGACCTCGCCCGCGTGGTCACCCGGGCGCGCGCCGAGGGCGACGGTCGGCCGGTGGTCATCGCGGCATACCTGAGTGTGTTTGCCACCGCCGAGGTTGTGGCGGCCGAGCAGGCGGCCCGGCTGACGATGGCGACGCTCTTCTCCCATGGCGCGACCCACCTGCTCGTCGGTGAGGAGGGGCGGCTGCTCGTCGATCCCTATTACGTGCGCAATTGGCCGGCGCAGCCGTCGACTATCGACCTGCTGGCTCGGTGGTACGACTTCCTCGTCGCGCACGACGAAATCCTTCTCCCGCAAGACATTTACGACGTGACCGGGGCGTATGCCGCGGGCTACAACGACGACGTCGACGTCACTTTCGCCGGGACCCCCGTGAGCGGGGACGCGCAGGCGGGGACGGTGTGGCGGCGGGTGACGGCCACGGCATACGGGCTGGTGGTGCACTTGATCAATCTCGGGTCGGTGAGCGATCCGCTGTGGGACGCGCCCCAGCCGCCGCCGGGGGTGACCGGTGCAGGTCGGCTCCGCGTGCGCCTCATGGGTGCGAGCGTCCCCGAGATTCTGGTCGGCGACCCCGACGCCGCGGGTCGGCTTGAGCCTGTGGAGGTCACCGTCGCCGGGACGCACGCCTGCGCCACGCTCCCCCAACTGGGGACGTGGCAAGTGGTGCTGATCCGCTGGGGCGAGTGAGGGTCAGCGGCGGATAACGAGATCCAGGGTGACGGCGTGCTCCAGCCCGGCAGCCGAGCCTCCCTGGGTGAGGATCCACGTCACCAGTTCGCGGGGCTTGGGGAAGGCGTCGGGCAGGGCGTTGTTGTATGCCGCGTGCTCCTCCAGGGAGGCGACCGCCCGGTCGAGGTGGCCCCGGACATCCACGACGTGCGTCGGCGTGCTCGAACCGGCGAACGCGAGGTACCGGGCGTTCCAGGGTTCCAGGCCCTCGTCGGCGAGGAGTTCGGGGAAGATCCAGCGATTGCCGGCATCCGCGACGGCGTCGGCGCAGGCCTGGCCGACGGCGCGATGGTCGGCCTGGTTGAGCATCCCGGCAACGAAGCGGTCGTGGTAGTCGCCGGTGACGACCAGGTCCGGGCGGCGGCGCCGGATCTCGCGGGCGATGTCCCGGCGCAGGTCGAGGCCGTATTCGACGACGCCGTCGCGGTGGTTGCCGAACTCCACGACCTCCACGCCAACCGCTCGGCCGGCGGCACGCTGCTCGGCCTCGCGGGCGGGACCGGCGTCGGCTGGAGGCAGCGTGTCGATGCCCGCCTCGCCCCGAGTCGCCAGCCAGTAAGTCACGGTCTTGCCGGCGGCGGTCCAGACGGAGACGGCGGCCGAGGTGCCGTACTCGATGTCGTCCGGGTGCGCGACGACGCACAGAACAGTCGCGAAGTCGTCGGGGAAGGGCTCCAGGCTCATGGCGGTGAGGATAGTGCGGGTCCGTCCGCCGGCGGAGAGCTTTGGGAGACTTTCCGGCGCTTTGGGTGGCCTTCTGGCTGTCAGAAAGCCACCCAAAGCGCCGGGTACTGGGATTGGGCGGGAAACCGGCAGGGGTGCCGCAGGCGTCAGGCGGGCGGGGGGCCCTGCTGGCGGAGGGCGGCGGCCTGGGCCTCGGCGTAGGCGCGGGCCTGAATCTCGGCGGCCTGGGCCTGAGCGGCCTTCATCGGGTCCATCTGGGCGAGCAGTTCGCGTGCCTGAGCGACGTACTTGTGCTCGGTGAGCACTTCGTACTTGGTGGCGACGACCTGGCTGACGGAGGTGAAGTCTCGCTGGCCGCGGGTCAACGCATAGCCCACCAGGGACCACACCAGACCGAAGAGCGCGCCGAAGACAACCGTCGAGAGGATGCGCACCAGGGTCTCGCCCTCCTCGAACATCGAGAAGATCAGCCCGACGAAGGCACCGAGCCAGGCGCCGGACAACGCCCCGCCGAGGGCCACCCGACCACGGGTTAGGCGTCCGGTCACGCGCTCGACCTGCTTGAGGTCGGTTCCGACGATCAGGACGTTCTGGACGGGAAAGCCGTTGTCGGACAAATAGTCCACGGCCTTCTGTGCGTCGGCGTAACTGTCGTGCACTCCCAGCGACATCGGGTAGTCCAGCTTGAACGCGGACGGCCCCAGGGGACCGCGAGCGCCCATCGGTTGCGTCGTCATAGGGCCATTGTCTCCATTCTGGCTGGACGTTCGCTGACCCCCCCCGAACAAGCCAACTCAGAAGCGAACCTGCGCCCCCATGACGACTGTCCGCCCGATGGGGAGCCGGAAGTACTCCACCGGGGTCGCGGCATTGTGCGCCAGGCCGACGAAGAGACGCTTGCGCCACTGCGCCATCCCGGGTCGGTCGGAGCGGTGGATGGTGATGCGCGAGACGAAGTAGACCGCGTCGTCGAGGCTCGCATCCAAACCCTGCTCGACCGCCAGCGCGAGGCCCGCCGGGACGTCTTGATCGTCTTGGAAGCCGAAGTTCAGCGTCACGTGCGAGATGTGGTCATAGGGATCGCCCAGGTCATCGACCCGGACCCGCTGCTCGGCCGGCACGTGCGGGATGTTGCTGACCCGGGTCGAGACGATCACGACGCTCTGGTGAATAACCCGGTTGAAATCGGCGTTCTCGCGCAGCGCGAGCGGGGTGGTCTCGGCGTTGGGGTGCAAGAAGATGGCCGTCCCCGGCACGTGGGCAAGGTCCGTGGAGTGCAACACATCGAGATAGGGCAGCAACGGGCCTTCCAGCTTGATCCGCCGCTCGGTGACCAGGTGCTGCCCGCGGCGCCACGTCAGCATCACGGTGCACAAGCCACCGGCCACGAGCAGGGGCAACCAGCCGCCGTGCAGCACCTTCGCGACGTTGCCGGCGAAGAAGTTGAACTCGATGAGGCCGAAGACGAGCGCGAAGGCGAGGATCTGCCAGCGCGCCCAGTTCAACTTGGCCGCGGCATACACACAGAACAGCGTTGTCGTGAGCATCAGGTCCATCGTCACTGCGACGCCATAGGCCGTGGCGAGCTTCTCGGAGGCCTTGAACACCACCATCAACGTGATGACCCCGGCGAAGAGTGCCCAGTTGACGACCGCGATGTAGATCTGGCCACTCTCGTGTTCGGACGTCTGGCGCACGGTGAGCCGCGGCAGGTAGCCGAGGCGCTCCGCCTGCCGCGCAACGGAGTAGGCGCCGGAGATGACCGCCTGGCTGGCGATGATCGTGGCCAGCGTGGCCAACACGACCAGCGGGAGGCTGAGGGCGTCCGGAGCCAAGTGGAAGAACGGCGAGGTCGCTGTTTCGGGGTGGTGCAGGATCTGCTGCGCCTGGCCCAGGTAATTGATCGTCAGGCACGGGAAGACCAGGAAGAACCATGCGCGCACGATGGGGACGCGACCGAAGTGGCCCATATCGGCATACAACGCCTCGGCGCCAGTGACGGCGAGCACCACGGCACCCATCGCGATGAACGCGATGAACGGGTGCCGGAAGGCGAAGGCGACCGCGTGGTGGGGCGAGAGCGCCGTGAGCACGTGCGGGTCGGCCAGGATGTGCGGGATCCCGAGGGCCGCGAGCGTCAGGAACCAGACCACCATCACGGGACCGAAGAAGCGCCCCACGAGGTGCGTGCCGAAGCGCTGGACCAGGAATAGCGCCACAATGATGACCAGCCCGATCGGCAGCACGAAGTCGGCGAGGCCGGGCGCCGGGACCTTCAACCCCTCGACCGCCGAAAGCACCGAGATCGCGGGCGTGATCAGCGAGTCGCCGAAGAACAGCGAGGCGCCGAACACCCCGAGCAACATGACGAGCGTGAAGCGTCGGCTCCCCGGCTTGACGGCCCCGCGGGTGAGATAGGCCAGCGAGAGGATGCCGCCCTCGCCGTCGTTGTCCGCACGCAGGATGAACATCAACTGCTTGACCGAGACGATAAGCAGGATCGCCCAGAAGGTCATTGAGATGACGCCATAGACATTGGCCGAGGTCGGCTTGACCAGGCCGTCGTCGAGGGTGAAGACGGTCTGCATCGCATACAGCGGGCTGGTGCCGATGTCGCCGAAGACGACGCCGAGGGCGGCCAGCATCAGGCCACCACCACCAGCGTGGTGTGCGGATTGCGGGGGCTCGCCAGCGGTGGCGGCGGTGGTGGGTTGCGCGTCGGCGACCTCGGTCACAAGCGCACATCGTATGCCCGTGTCGGGCCTCCCGCTGCACGCCCCCGCTGTCACACCCCCGCTCGCGCGTGGCTGGGACTCGTGGCTGGGACTCGGAGGTCAGCCCTTGAGCTTGTAGTCCTCCAGCAACCGGCGGCCGATGATCATCTTCTGGATCTCGGCCGTGCCCTCGCCGATCAGCAGCATCGGGGCCTCCCGATAGAGCCGCTCGATCTCGTACTCCTTGGAGTAGCCGTAGCCCCCGTGGATGCGGAACGACTGCTCGACGACATCCGCGCAGTTCTCGGCGGCGAGGTACTTCGCCATCCCCGCCTCGAGGTCGTTGCGGGCGCCCGAGTCCTTCAGCCGGGCCGCCTTGACCATCATCTGGTGGCTGGCCTCGACCTTGGTCGCCATGTCGGCGAGGCGGAACAGGATGCCTTGGTGCTCGGCGATCTTCTTGCCGAAGGTCTCGCGCTGCTGGGCATAGGCAATGCCGAGTTCAAAGGCGCGCCGCGCGACCCCGCACGCCCGGGCGGCGACGTTGACGCGGCCGACCTCGACGCCGTCCATCATCTGATAAAAGCCCTTGCCGGGCTCGCCGCCGAGGATCTGGGCGGAGGTCGTGCGGTGACCGGTCATGACCAGCTCGGTCGTATCGACGCCCTTGTAGCCCATCTTGTCGATCTTGCCCGGGATGGTGATGCCCTGAGCGGTCTCGCCGAAGCCGGACTCCTTGTCGATAAGGAAGGTTGTCATATTGCGATAGACACTGGACCCGCCCAGATCGGTCTTGACGAGCACGGCGACGAGATTGCTCGATCCGCCATTGGTCAGCCACATCTTCTGGCCGTCGAGGACCCACTCGTCGCCCTCGCCGCGGACGGCCTTGGACTTGATCGCGGCGACATCGGAGCCAAGGCCCGGCTCGGACATCGAGAACGCCCCGCGGATCTCCCCGGTCGCCATCTTGGGCAGGTAATGCGCCTTCTGCTCCGGCGTCCCGTGCTGCAGGATCATGTAGGCCACGATGAAGTGGGTGTTGATGATGCCGCTGACCGACATCCAGCCGCGCGCGATCTCCTCCACGCATAAGGCGTAGGTCAGCAGGGACTCGCCCAGACCGCCATACTCCTCCGGGATCATCAGGCCGAAGATCCCCATCTCCTTCATGCCCTCGACGATGTCGGCGGGGTATTCGTCCCGATGCTCCAACTCGGTCGCGACCGGGATGATCTGCTCGTCAACGAACTGCCGCACGAGCTTGAGCAGCTCCTGCTGCTCCTCGGTCAGATTTTCCGTCGTCTGGAGCCGGGACATGCGCGATCGCCACCTTGCGGTCGGGGGGACTTCGTTTCTCGCAGTATGCCGCGCCGTCGCCTCCCCCACACCGACTTACCCATGTGAGGCCCCCCACCCCTGCGGCTCGTGCACGCCGAGCCGTGAGACCGAATCGTTGTCACTCCGAAATCAATTCGACATCCGGGCTGATTGAACGGACAATTGATCATCGTGCGTCGTCTGTTCTCTCCCTACCGTGTCCTGCGTGTCATGCCCTCGGCGACCCACTTTTTCGCCAGTGCGTATGTCGCGCGGCTCGGCATGGCGATGATCGGCGTCTCCTGCGTCGTGATGATCGCGGCCCGCTACGACTCCTACGCCCTCGCCGGGCTGGTCTCGCTGGTCGGCTTGCTGTCGATGGCGGTCGGCGGCCCGCTCGTGGCTCGCGCGATCGACCGCTTCGGCCAGCGCCGCATCGCCCTCCCGGCCGGCATCATCTCGATGGCGTGCCTCGGGGCGCTGGCGATTGAGGCGTATGCCGGTGCCCCGGCCTGGGCCCTGCTGGCCACCAACGTCGGGCAGGTGTGCGCTCCTGCCGTAGGCACCCTGGTCCGCACCCGCTGGACCCACATCCTGAGTGACGACCCGGCCGCCCTCCACATCGCGAACTCCTTCGAGCAGGTGGCCGAGGAGTCGTGCTTCGTCATGGGGCCGGCCGTCGGCGCCGGCATTGCCGCCTGGCTCTTCCCGGAGGCGGGCCTGATCATCGCCATCGTCTTGTCCGCGGGAGGGCTCTTCGGCCTGCTCGCACACCGGGCGAGCGAGCCGCCGGTGACCCGAAGCGAGGAGAGCCACCACATCCTGGGCGCCTTTCGCACCCCGGGCCTGCTCCAGCTGGCCGTCACCTTGACCTTGACCGGCGCGGTCTTCGGCGGCGTCGACGTCGTCGTGCTGGCCTATGCCAAGGAGCAGGGACTGGCCGCCTTCGGCGGGGTCTTGATCGGCTTCTTTGCCGCCGGCTCCCTGGTAGGCGGTTTGCTCTACGGCCTGGTGCCGGTCAACGGCCTCGTAGCTCCGCGCATGCTGCTGGGCACGCTCGCGATGTTTGCCCTGCTCTTGCCGCTGGCCATCGTGCCGAACGCGATCGTCCTGGTCCTCAACGGCTTCATCGCCGGCCTGGCGATCGCCCCGACGCTGATCACGGCGATGACCTTGTGCCCGCGGCTGGTCTCGACCAGCCAACTCAATGAGGGTATGACGATCGTCGTCACCGGCCTGCTCATCGGCGTCGGTGGTGGGTCGGCTGTCGCGGGTCACGTGATCGAGTCCTCCGGGGCCGATCGGGCCTTCCTCGTGCCGATCGCGGCGGCCGCCCTCGCGTTCGTCTTGGCCGTCCTCGGACGGGGTCGGTTGCTGCGCGCCGAGCGGGAACGCACGGCCGTGCCCGCGCCGGAACCCGCCGATCGCGTGCTCGTCGCTGCCTGAACCCGGCCGGTCGGCAGCGCCCGAAGGTCAGTTCGCCGTCACTGCCAGCCCGATGCGGCTGTTCAGGTCTGTCAGCGCGGCGTCCGCGCCCCCCGGAAGGTCATGGAGCGCCGGTTCGGCTCCGGCGGCCCAAGTGACGGCCAGGCTGGCATCCGGGCCGAGGAGCAGCGCGCCGACGAGTTGACCATCCGGCGTGTTCAGCGCCTTGATCGACGAACTCTGCGCGATCGCCGCGGCCAACCGGGCGAACACGCGCCCGGACTCCAAGATCGTCCCGTCGGCCGTGACCAGGCCGCGGAAAACCTGCTCCTTGCCAGCGCGCGGAGTGAAGGCCAGCGGCAGGTAGACCACCGGGCTTATCCTGCGCGCGAGCAGGAGACCCACGAGATGGGCAACCTCCTGCGCGTGGTGGGTCTCGGAGTAGTCCGCGCCGGGCCACGCCGTCCCCACCTCCCACGCCTGAATCGGGATCGGCACGTCGAGGTGGTTGTCGAGGTACTGCAGGACGTTAGGCAGCACGGCTGGGTCCTCGTAGAAGTGCAGTTGATAGGCGTCGACCAGCCCGTCGTTGACCAGCGCCCAGTTGGCCGTGATCATCGCGCGGGCAACCACCGCTCGCTCCCCCGACAGCACCTCGCGGAGCGCGGCTTCGTCGGCGACGGCGGGAAAGCGCGAGCTGCCGCCGGCCTGCCGCCGCGAGTAATAGGCCTGGTAGAGCCTGAGCGCCTCGGCGCCCCGGCCGGCGTCCACCAACTCACCGGCCATGGCCACGCCGTAGCCGGAACTGGAGATGCCTGCGTCCAGCACGAAGCTCTCTGGATCGGCCTGCCGGATGGTCGCGATCGCCAGCTTCGCCACGTCGGTGTAGTCCTGCGGACTGCCGGCCCAGAAGTTTGCCGCGTCGACCTCGTTCTCCACCGCCCACGTGTGGACGCCTCGGCGGGCGTAGTGCCGCACCACCGTGTCGATCCACTCGCGGTAGAGCTCGGGATCCTTCGGCAGCCGGGAGGGTGACTTGCTTAGGCCATCGGCTGGGTCGGTGACTGGTGGCGAGCCATCGCAATCCCCGGCTCTCAACTTCACCATGAGGGTGAAGCCCACATCGTGTGCCTGCGTCAGGGCCTTGTCGATTTGGTCCATCGCGCCCGCCGGGCCGACGGCCTGCAGTGGGCACCACTCGACCTCGGTGAAGGTGACTCCGGAACCCAGCTGCGCGGCATACGCCAAGGGGGGTTGCAGCGACATATTCCACTTCAGTCCGAGATCGGCTGGCCCGCTTCCCCACACCTTCGGCGGCGGTGCTGTCCGCACGCGGTTGGTTCGCGGCGAGTCCAGCGGCCCGGCCGCGGGATCGCCGGTGCAGGCACCTACAAGGACGGCGGTCACCGCGAGAACGACGAGCCGGCGCCGGACGGATGGACGCCCGACCCGTTGCCGACCGCTCACGCCGCGGCCCCCGTGCCGTAGCCGAAACGCGCCGCCAGCGGTCTCGTCAGCACCTGGACAACCGCCGCGTCTCGCGCCGATAGGCCGGTGCGCCAGCGATCGTCGCCCTCGATCCGGATCGCTCCGGAGCGCAGTCGCATCGGATTGCCGGGCAACGAATGGTCGCTGGGGAGGTCGACCACGCCGTCGGCGATGAAGTCCCGCGGGACCGACAGGCCTACCAGTGCAGCCATTCGCGCCAGCTCTGCACCGGGCTGGGCCACGAGATCCTCGTAGCGAATCCGCGCCGGGCTCGACTGCCGCCGAACCAGTGCGGCGGCCGCGCCATTCCAGGCGGTCCACAACAGCGCCGACCGCGCGGCGCCGCGGCGCTCCATCACGGCGCCCGGCCCGCGGTCGGGCGCCGGAGTCGCCGTCGCCCAGCTGTATGCCGCGGCGCGCGGATCGCGGACCAGGTGCACCAGCGCAGGGGCCGGGTCGAGCTCGGCAGTGGGGAGCGCGGCGGCGAGGAGCGCGGCATACGTCGGAAGTTTGGAACTGTCCACGACGACGCGTGCCCCGGAGATGGTGGCGATCGCGGCGTAGAGCGGGGCGAGCACCGCGGCCATGTCGGTCACCGGCCGCTCACCGAGCAGCCAGGACGGGAGCCGACGCAGGCGCGTCACGGCGGTCAGCCGCGCGTGCATAGCGGCCGGATCGGGGCGGCGCGCACCATACGCCTCGGCCAGGACAGCCCGCCAGAACGGGCACTCGGGGACGGGCACGCCGCAACCGCAGAGCCGAGCCTCGATCAGCCCTCGCTGCCATAGGAAGCGCACTTCGCCGACGTGGACCGCACCGGGCAGGGCACCGAGCAGGCGGCCGAGGAGGGTCGAGCCACTGCGGCCCGTGCCGACGATGACCAGCATCGCCGGGCGCGACGTCGCGGCGTCAGTCACCCGACTTCGTCAGGTCGATGCCGCTGTAGTCGCGCCGCGGCATCGTGGTCTCGTGCGCGCTGGGGCGCGGTAGGCGCGGCGCGATGGCACCCTGCTGCTCCCAGGCGACCTCCTGGGTCACCGGCTCGTAGATCTCCTCCTCCGGCTCTCGCCGCGAGCGGCGCAGGACCTCGGGAATGGCCAGCAGCAGCACCGCGACCGCAAGGCCGATCAGCACGGCGGTCAAGGCGGTGCGCAGGATCCGGGTGTACCACGCCAGCGGCGCGGACTTCGTTCCCACCGACTCGGCGATGGTCGCCGCCTGACGGGCCCGGATGTCGGCCATGGCGGAGGTGCGGTTACCGAGGTCTTGGCGGGCGTTGTCCACGGCATACTGCGGGCCGACGAACTTCGCCTCGTTGGCGAGGATGGTCGCGAGCTTCTTCTGGGCGAGGTCGAGTTGGGTCTCGAGGTACTTCGGGTTCGTGCCCGCCGTGCCCTTGAGGCTGGCCAGCGCGACGGTGATCTGGTTGACCAGATCGGAGGCGGATTGGTACTCACGGTCGGGGTCGTTCAGCCCCGTCTCGGAGCGGACCGCGTCGAGATCCTTCAGCGCGGCTTCGAGTTGATTTTGGGCCTCGGTCTCGGCGGCCTCGGTCTGGCGCAGCGCCGGGCTGAACACCTGCGTCTGCACCGCGGCCGGGATGGCGGCGATCACCTTGTTGACCACGCCCTCGTCGGAGTCGGCGAAGGTCACCCGGACCAACTCGGTGTCGGCGATCCGAGCCGCCGACAGGCCGCTGCGGACGCGGTCCTCGGTCGCCCCACCGGCCGTCGCAAGTTCGCGGACGACGGCGTCGCTGCGCACGGCGTTGACCAGGGAACCGGCCACGAGGTTGACCGCCGCGGCGGTCTGGTCACCGGTGGGGTTGACGACGCGCAGGTCGACCGTGCTGCTCGACTTGGTGCCATTGGGCGCGTTGAGGCCGATCACAGCCAGCAGGGCGGCGAGCGGGATGATGACCAGCAGCCAAAGCCGCCGCCCCAGGTGCGAGAGCAGTTCGCGTAGTTCCATGACGGTGGCGTGTTCTTTCGGGTCCTGGGCGGGGGTCCTGGGCCGGGGTCCTTCAGCGGGCGTGGGCCGGTCGACAACTCTAACACCGCCCCCCTCTGCACCCGACCGGCTCCACCTGGGCCCCTGACCGGCTCCACCTGGGCAGACGGGCGTGCAACGCTGTCCGGGTGACCTCGCGCACGGACCCGCCGACGCTCTTTATCGTCGGTGCGCCGCGCTCCGGCACGACCCTGCTCTACCGCTGTCTCGCCCTGCACCCCGACGCCGGCTGGATCTCGAACTACCACTCCCGCCTCCCCCGGTTCTGGCCCGTGGCCGCGCTCAACCGGGCCACGCGGCATACCCCGGATTGGCGGTATGCCGCGTGGTTCGGCCCCGCGGGGGACGCCGCCTATCGCTATGGCTCCCCCCGGGCGCGATGGGAGCGCGCCTATCCCCAACCCGTGGAGGGTGAGGCTGTGTTCGCTGCCTGCGGCATTCCTGCCGTATGGCGCGGGGAGCCGGTGACCGCCCGCCAACGACGCTTGGCGCCGCTGCTGGCGCGGACCTTGCGGGCGGGTGGCGGTGAGGTGCTCGTCAGCAAACGGATCGGCCACAACCGGCGCATCCCGCTGCTCGACTCGCTGCTGCCGGGGAGCCGGTTCGTCGAGGTCGTCCGCGACGGGCGCGACGTGGTGGACTCGCTGCTGGCCGTCGACTGGTGGCCGCAGGCGGAGTTGTGGTGGTGGGGCCTCGGGGCCACACCCGCCGACTGGGTCGCCGCCGGACGCGCACCCGAGGAGGCCGCGGCCGAGCACTGGCTGGCCGAGACATCGGCGCTGCGCGAGGGGATGCGCGGCATACCCAAAGATCGGGTTCTGCGGATTCGGTATGAGGATCTGGTCGCGTCCCCGGGACCGACGGTGGCCGTCGTTGCCGGATTTGCCGGCCTGGATCCCGGCGCGGGTACTTGGCAGGAAGCCCTGGCAGCGATTGACTTCCGCAGCAGGAAACACACACCGTCGGGCGACGAGCCGACGCCGGGCCGCCGGGCGGCGCTGGCGCTGCTGGCCCCCCGACTAAGGGAAGAGGGGTATCCGCTGTGACGTCATTGCCACCGACCTTCATCATCGGCACCGGCCGCTGTGGCTCGACCCTCGTCCACGAGATCGTGGCCCGCCATCCCGCGGTCGGCTTCGTGACGAACCTCGACGACCTCGGCATCCGGCAAGGCAACGCCCAGCAACTGACGCTGTGGCGGCGGCTGCCGGCGGCGTTGTCCGACAAGGGCCGCGCCCGGCTGGCGCCGAGCGAGGGGTATCGCGTGATCAGCCGCGATGTCTCCCCCGCGCTGGTCGACCCGGTCGCCGACCCCACCGCCGCCGATCTGTCGCCCTGGTTGAACGAGCGACTGCACGCCTTCGTCGATGACCGGATGCGCCATCTGGATGCGGCCGAGGTGTTCGTGCACAAGTTCACCGGCTGGCCGCGGGCGCGCTTGCTGGATGCGGCCTTCCCCGGTGCGAACTTCGTCCATGTCGTGCGCGATGGCCGGGCCGTCGCCAATTCGTGGCTCCAGATGGACTGGTGGCGTGGTCACCTGGGCCCGACCGGTTGGCACTTCGGCCCGCTGCCCGCCGCGCTCGACGACGCCTGGGCGCACGTGGGCCGGACCCAACCGACCCTGGCCGGCGTCGCCTGGAGGCTGCTCACGGATACGTATGAGGAGTGCGCGGCCGAGCTGGGCCGACGCTGGTTGACGGTCCGCTATGAAGACCTCGTCGCCGACCCGAAGGCCCAGATCACCCGCGTTCTGGACCACATCGGGCTGCCGTGGAACGACGCCTTCGAGTCAGGTCTCGGACGCTACGCCTTCTCGCCGGCTCGGTTGACGGCCTATCGCGACGAGCTGTCACCCGCGCAGATCACCGACATCGAGAAGGTCATCGGGGACAACCTGGAGCGCTACGGCTACGACCGCGTCAGCACGCCCGGGGACCAGTAAGCCCGACGCTCAGTCGGGCAGGCTCAGTAAGCGCCTTCGGCCTTCATCACCGCACGCACGGTGCGGAACAGGATCATGACGTCGAGCACCGGCGACCAGTTGTCGACATACCAAAGGTCCAGGCGCAGCGAGTCCTCCCAGTTGAGGTCGGAGCGGCCGGAGATCTGCCACATGCCCGTCAGGCCGGGACGCACCTTCAAGCGGCGCATAGCGTCGGGCTCATAGGCGTCCACCTCCCGCGGCAACGGCGGGCGGGGACCGACCAACGACATCTCACCGCGGAGCACGTTGACCAGTTGGGGCAACTCATCCAAGGAGAGCTTGCGGATGAACCGCCCCGGCTTGGTGATGCGCGGGTCCTCCTTGTGCTTGAACAGCATCTCGTTGACCTGATCGGTCTTCGCCGCCAACTCGGCCAGGCGCGCCTCGGCGTCGATCACCATCGAACGGAACTTGATCATCGGGAAGGTCTTGCCTTCCTCACCGACGCGCTGCTGAACGAAGAAGACCGGCCCACGGTCGGTGAGCTTGATCCACGCGGAGATGAACAGCCATACGGGCAGGGTCACCAGCAGGATGCCCGCCGAGCAGACGATGTCGATCGTGCGCTTCGCCACGGCGTCGATACCGCCGATGGTGGGACCCTCGACGTGCAGCAGGGACATGCCGGCGGCAGGGCGCAGGGTGAGCCGCGGGGCGGCGACCTCGTGGATGCCCGGGTGGACATAAAGGTCCACCCCCATCTCGGACAACGCCCACCCGAGGCGGCGCAGGCCCTTCCCGGAGAAGGCGGAGTCGGAGGCCAGGACGACAGCCTCGGCGCCGGTCTCACGGACGGCGAGCAGGGCGGTCTCGGGGCCGCCGTAGAGCGGCACGTCCTTGACCCAGGAGGGGTCGGGCAGGTCGGAGGCGCACGCGCCGACGACCACCATGCCGGTCTCGTGACGGTCGCTCTTGAGTTCGGCGATCATCTCGGGCACGGCGAGACCGCGTCCGACGACGATCGTCGGTTGAAGGCAACGCCCCTTCGCCCGCGCTGCCGCCAAGCGACCTCGCATGAGCCAGCGCACCACCACCGTCAATAAACACGTGAGCGGGACGGCAACGCCGATCAGCAAGCGGCTCATCTGCCAGCCCAGCGAGACCAGCACGACGGCAACCAGCGCAAGCAGGATGACCAGGGCCCGACCGATGGAGCGGTACTCATCGAGGCCGATGCCGAGAGAGGCCAGGCGGTAGCCCCCGGCATAGGCGACGACGAACAGCCATACGACCGGAACGACGGTGGCGAGCAGGGCCACGCGGAGGTTGGGAATGCCACCCCATCGAACCAGCGCGGCCGTCGAGCAGGCGACCAGGGCGGCGGCGAAGTCACCGATGATGACCTGGCTGCGGTAGCGCTGGCGCCAGGCGCCGATCGGCTCGGTCGGGTCGCGGTGCGGCAGGTCTGGGACGTGCCAGGCAACCGTCTGCGGCACGGGCGTTGCTGCTCCCGGCTGCGCGCCTTTCTCGACCTCCGGCTCCCCGAACATGGTCCCGCTCATGTGTACCTCCCACACAACATTCGCCTCAATCCCCCCGGCCGAGACGTCACAGCAGCCGAATGCGCGCTGGTCACGCAATCATGTTGCCGTTCGGACGGTACCGGAAAAGTTGCCCGGGCAACACCCAATGGGTGTGCCGGACGCACAACTCGCGCTGCGCCGAACGTGTCGTCGGCGCAGCGCGAGGTGATGGTCATTGCTGGTCCTACTCGGCAGCAGCAGCCTCGTCGGTGGCGGCGGCCGCCTCGGCGGTCTCCTCGCCGACGGGCTCCTCGTGCTCGATGCCCGCCTCGGACTCCGCGTCGGCCAACTCGGCGTCCAGGACTTCCTGCGAGATCATCGCAGCAACGTTGACGACCAGCGTCTCGCCGTCGGTGACCAAGGTCACGCCCTCGGGGAGGGCCAAGGCGGACGCGTGGATCTGGGTTCCGGCCGTGGCGCCCTCGATGTCGACGACGATCGACTCGGGGATGTGGGTGGCCTCGCACTCGACCTGGACGGTGGCGGACTCGACCGTGACGACGGTCTCCGGGCCCGCTTCACCCTCGGTGTGAACGGCAACATCCACGGTGACCTTCTCGCCCTTGCGGACGATGACCAGGTCGACGTGCTCGATGATCGGCTTGATCGGGTTGCGCTGCACGTCCTTGGCAAGGGCGAGTTGCTCCTTGCCGTCGATGTCGAGGGTGAGCAGGGCGTTGGCGTGCTTGAGCGCCATCATCGCGTCATGGCCCGGCATCGTGATGTGCACGGGCTGGGTGCCGTGGCCGTAAAGAACGGCGGGAACCTTGCCGGCACGACGGACGCGGCGGGCAGCGCCCTTGCCGAACTCCGTGCGCAGTTCGACGGTGAGGTGGTTCTGGTTGGACAAGACAAACTCCTAGGCAGTCCGGCAGACACAGTCAGCCGTTGTCGTGGGCGGTGGGCCTAGACGAGCGGCGCGTGGCGGCGCGTCATCGAGCACCACCGCGTCGATCACGGGACGGCGCTGACGCGCCGACACCCTCGCCGAGGCTTTGACCCAATGCTACCGGGGAGCAACCCAGGGGAAGAAATCGGCCCCCGTCGCCCGTCCGCGTCGCGGATTTGCCCCGGTCACGCCCGGTCGCGAAACTCCCGGACGGGACTTAGGCCCAGACGGGGTCCTCGCGAAGTACCGGAGTGAGCTTGCGAGCGAGGAAACTTCGTGGGGTGTCTCAGGCCTTTCCGCCGAAGAGCGAGGTGACCGAGCCGTCCTCGAAGACCGCGCGCACCGCCTCGGCGATGAGCGGGCCGATCGACAAGACGGTGAGCTTCTCGAAGTACTTGTCCTCGGCGATGGGCAAGGTGTTGGTGACGATGACTTCGGTGACGCTGGAGGAGGTCAGCCGCTCGATGGCCGGGTCGGAGAAGATCGCGTGCGTGGCAGCGATCACGACGCCCGCGGCGCCCGCCCCGACCAGCGCGTCCGCGGCCTTGACGATCGTGCCCGCGGTGTCGATCATGTCGTCGACCAAGATGCAGAGCCGGCCGGCGACGTCACCGACGACGCGGTTGGCGATCGACTCATTGGGCCGGGTGATGTCGCGCGTCTTGTGGATGAAGGCCAATGGCGCATTGCCGAGCCGGCGTGACCACTGCTCCGCGACCTTGATCCGCCCGGCGTCCGGGGAGACCACGGCCAGGGACTGCGCGCCATACTTCTTGCCGACGTAATCGCACAGGGTGGGCAGCGCCATCAGGTGGTCGACCGGACCGTCAAAGAAGCCCTGGATCTGGTCGGTGTGCAGGTCCACCGCCATCAGCCGGTCGGCGCCGGCGGTCTTGAACAGGTCGGCCATCAGCCGGGCCGAGATCGGCTCGCGCCCCCGGTGCTTCTTGTCCTGGCGGGCGTAGCCATAGAACGGCAGCACCACCGAGATGCGCTTGGCGGAGGCGCGTTTGAGCGCGTCGACCATGATCAACTGCTCCATGATCGCCTCGTTGATGGGCGCCGCATGGCTTTGGATGACGAAGGCGTCACACCCGCGCACGGACTCCTCATAACGCACGAAGATCTCGCCATTGGCGAAGTCGAAGACCTGGGTGGGCACCGGCTTGGTGCCGAGGATCCGCGCGACCTCGTGGGACAACTCGCTGTTGACGCGCCCGGCGAAGACCATCAGGGTTTTGCGCGTCTTCTTCTGGATGCCCATGTTGGTGGCTTAGGCCTTTCCCGTCTCGGCATTGGTTCGGGATTCAGCATTGGTTCGGGCTTCAGCCGCGGCGATCGCCGTGGCCGTCCCGGGCCGGGCCCGCTCCACCCAGCCGTCGACATTGCGCTGCTTCGTCCGCGCCACCGCGATCTGCCCGGGATCGACGTCGCCGGTCAGCGTGGTCCCGGCGCCGACATAGGCGCCATCGGCGACCGTGACCGGTGCGACGATGACCGAGTTGGAGCCCACGAAACTGTGGCGGCCGATCGTGGTGTGCGCCTTCTTCACGCCGTCGTAGTTCGCGAAGATCGTGCCGGCCCCGATATTGGCGCCCTCGCCGATCGTGGCGTCGCCGCAGTAGGTGAGGTGGGGGACCTTGGCCTTTGGTCCGATCTTGGCGTTCTTGGTCTCGACGAAGCCGCCGATCTTGCCGCCGGCGCCCAGCTCGGTGCCCGGCCGCAGGTAGCTGAACGGACCGACGCTGGCTCCCTCACCGACGACCGCGAGGTCAAGTTCGGCGCGGCGAACATGGGCGCGCGGGCCGATCTCACTGTCCCGCGCGGTGACTTCTGGCCCGACGATCGCCTCGGCGCCGATCGTCGTGGCGCCCAGCAACTGGGTGCCGGGCAGGATGGTGGTGTCCTGGCCGATCGTGACGTCCACATCGATCCAGGTCGTGGCCGGGTCGACGATCGTGACCCCGGCGCGCATCCACTTGGCGGCCTGCCGCTCGTTGAGGATGCGCCCCAGCTCGGCGAGCTGCACGCGGTCGTTGACTCCCTCGGACTGCCAGACGTCGTCACAGGAGTATGCCGCGACGCCGGCCCCGTCGCTGCGCGCGATCCCGAGGACGTCCGTGAGGTACTTCTCCGCCTGCGCGTTGTCGGTGGTCACTCGGGTCAGGGCCGAGCGCAGGACGGCGGCGTCGAAGGCGTAGATCCCCGAATTGATCTCGCGGATGGCGAGTTGCTCGGCGGTCGCGTCCTTGTGCTCCACGATCGCCTGCACGCTGCCATCCTCGGCGCGCACGATCCGCCCGTAACCGCTCGGGTCCGGCCGGACGGCCGTCATGACGGTCACGGCGCTACCAGCCCCCTCGTGCGCCGCAATGAGCCCACGCAAGGTCTCGCCGGTGAGGAGGGGGACATCGCCATACGTCACGAGGACAGTGCCGGCCAGGTCCGCGGGGAGGGCCGCCAACGCACACTCGGTCGCTCGACCGGTCCCCTTGATGTCGTCCTGGTCAGCGACGAGGGCGGCTGCGTCCACCTCGCCGACGTGGCCCGCCACGCGGTCGCGATCGTGGCGAACGACGACGACCAGATGCTCGGGGCCGGTGTCTCGTGCGGCAGCGATCGCATGCCCGAGGAGACTGCGTCCGCCGATCCGGTGGAGCACCTTGGGGAGGGTCGACTTCATCCGCGTCCCCTCGCCGGCGGCGAGGATGATGACGGCGGCGGGTCGGGTGTCGGTCATGGTCGCGGGGCTCCCATTGCTGGTCCGAAGCGGTCGCGTCATGCTACCCGGACCCCTTGGGCGGCCCGGTCCCGCGGGGGCGCCTCAGTCGGTTTTGACGTCGTAGTTGCCAGTGGTGCCGACGGTCCACACTGCCGAGGCGAAGGCCGTCAGGAGGTCTTCGGGGTTGCGGGCGCTCGCCGTGATGCCGTGCACCTGCATGGCGATGCGGCCGAGCGCGCACAATCACGAGGTTCTGGGTGTTGTCGATGTAGTTCTTGCGGGCGGACTCGAAGGCGGCCGCGATCGTGTCGTAAAGGCCCGTGTCGCCGCGCATCAGCGTGCCGATCGAGTTGACGGCCTGGGTCAGCGCGACGCGCTGGCTGCCCGAATCCTTGGCGGACCCCCAGGGTGGCGACCAACTGTTCGTAGTCGCGCCCGCCGGGACGGCGGTCGCTGGAGAAGACCCACAGGCCGGCGCGAGCGTTGTCGGGAATGCGCGAGGTCGTCTCGTTGACTGCGTCGATGGCTCGCTCGATGCGGGTCTGGTCGCCCGACTTCTCGACCATCGATCCCGAGACGTCCACGACATTGAGGATCGAGACCTTGCGGGTGATCCACTGCATGTCGCTCAGGAGCCGGACGAGGGTCTTGGTGCCGATCTGCGGCGCGGTGCCGGGCAGCACGACCGGGACGCCCGGGACGAGCTCGGCCGCCACCTTGCCGTCGGCCGAGCGGAAGCCTGCCGCCGTGAACGCCTTGGTCGCCGCGTCGGTGGTGAGGGCCGTCTCCAGCGCGCTGAACGCGTCGGCGTCCGTGGTGCTCTGGTCGAACCGGACGAGGGTGTAGTTCATCATCGGCGCGCCCTCGTTGGGTGTCATCGCCGAGATGGGGGCGGCCGTGTGCGCGGTGTTCCACGCCCGGATCTGCTGCTCCGTCGTGGGGAAGGCCCGCGCCGTGGAGGTGTTGGAAGAACGCTCGAAGGACGCCGCGACCGGCACCTGCGCACGCACGATCTCGAAGAACGGCTCGCTGACGGCCTGCTCGCCGCCCGGGAGATTGGCGAACATCTGCCAGACCGCGGTGAACGCCAGCGCCGCAGGGGCGTACTCGCCGGGGGCCGCCGCGGAGAGCTGCAGCTTGGCCAGAGCGTCGATCCAGTTGTGCGGGCCGGTGGTGTCTGCGTTGGCGAGGGAGGCGGGGACGGCAAGGACCACCGGGGTGCTGGCGAAGCCCGGCCGACGGACGCGGCCGCGAGGTCGGTGTCGTCGGCGCGACGCTCGTTGTAGACCGACAGCCACACTGCGGCCGGTGATCCACGCGTCAGGGTGCACCGTGCCCGCGGACGACTGCTCCAAGAACGCGAGCGAGGAAGCCGTGGTGACCTTGACGTTGTGGCAACCGAGCTTGGGACCGACGGTCTCGGTGACGATCGAGGCCACCTCGGCGGGCGCCACGATCTGATAGTCACCGCAATTGCTGGCGCTGCCACTTGCCGACCCGCTGGCCGACGCACTCACGCCGCCGCTGTTCTTGGCCTGGTTGTGCGAGCTGTCTCGGTTGCCGAAGAGCTTGGTGCCGACGAAGACGAGCGCCAGCACGAACAAGGCGACGAGAATCAGGACCGGCGCGTTGGACCGCTTGGCCGCGTGCTTCCCCTCGAAATGGTTGGTGACTGCCCGGCTTGGCGGGCGTGAATGGGAAGTATCGAACGCACCGCCGACAGCCTCCCAGCGCGCGAGCCGCGCTCAGCGGAGACGCCGAACTGCTGCTCCCCGGGTTGGAATCGAACCAACGTCGCTAATCCTGATTCAAAGTCAGGCGGGCCCTGCCAGCAGACCAACCGGGGAACGCGAGTGAGACGCGCGGGAGCCAAGCCTAAGCCCTGCTGCGAGAATGGACGTCGTGAGACAGGCGCGAGGGTCGGGGCGCAGGGGCCAGGGACGAGCCCGGATGACCGGCACCGAGCGACGCGCCCAACTAATCGAGGTGGGCCGCGCCCTCTTTGCCGAGCGCGGGTTCGAAGGCACGAGCGTCGAAGAGATCGCGATGCGGGCAGAGGTGTCGAAGCCGGTTGTCTATGAGCACTTCGGCGGCAAAGAAGGTCTGTATGCCGTGGTCGTCGATCGCGAGATCGCCGACCTCACGTCGCGGATCACCACGGCCCTCGCCTCCACCGGCGGCGCCCGCGATCTGATCGAGCGGGCGGCCCTCGCCTTGTTGGATTATGTCGAGGGGAGCACCGACGGTTTCCGCATCCTGGTGCGCGACTCACCGCCGGGGCAGCAGACGGGCAACTTCGCCAGCCTGATGAGCGATGTCGCCTCGCAGGTCGAGCACTTGCTGGCCCAGCAGTTCACGGCCCGCAATCTCGACGCCCGCGCCGCCCCGATGTACGCCCAGATGCTCGTCGGCATGGTCGCGCTGACGGGGCAGTGGTGGATGGACCAACGAACCTTCAAGAAGACCGAGGTCGCGGCGCATCTGGTCAATCTCGCGTGGAACGGCCTGACCGGAATGGAGGCGTCACCCACGCTCACCCGCACGCCCTGAACCGAGCGGTTGCCGGGCGTTCGCCGGGCGTCACGCCTTCTGCGCCACCGCGAAGGTGCGCCGGAACGGCAGGACGACCCCGACGGCCGTGCGAGGGTAGGCCTCGCGGAGGCGCGCGGCATACGGCTCCACGAAAGCCGCCCGCTCCGCGGGATCGGTGAGCACTTCCAAGACCGGGCGCAGCCCGGTCGCGCGCACCCACTCCAGCACCGGATCGTCGGACTCCCCCGCCCGGTCCAGGACATGCAGATAGGTGGTCTGCCACACGTCTGCCCGCAGGCCGGCGCGCTCCAGGAGTTGCAGATAGGTCGTTGCCTCGGCGCTCGCCGGGCGGCGCAGTGCCTGGGCCAGGTCCGCGGATCGAGGATGCTCGCGGGCGACTTCCCGCATGAGGGCGTGGCTGGGGGCGTCGAAGTTGGCCGGCACCTGGATCGCCAACCAACCGGCGGGAGCCAGCCCCTCGGCCCACTCGGTCAGCAACTCCAAATGCCGCGGGATCCACTGGAGTGTGGCATTGCTCACGATGACGTCGGGCGGGCCGTCGATCGAAGTGACGTCCCAGTCCGTGAGATCGGCTTCTCGCCACTCGACCCGGTCGGCACCAGGGAGAGACGCCGCCTTCGCCAGCATCTGCGGCGAGGAGTCCACGCCGACGACGCGGGCCTGTGGCCATCGCTCCGCCAGGGCCAGCGTCAGGGGGCCATTGCCGCACCCCAGGTCCAGAACCAGTCCCGGCGAGGCCGCACCCACCTGCGCGAGCAGGTCGCCGAACGGACGGCTGCGTTCGTCAGAGAACAGCGCGTACTGCTGCGGATCCCAGGTCGTCGACATCCCACTACCTTCCGTCGGCAAAGTCTCTCGACGTCAAGATACTTGACGGCTACCATTTTGGGAATGGACGCCCGGCCGCACCCCGACGACGTCGACGCCATCGTCGCCGCGTGGCAGCGGGAGCGTCCCGATCTCGACGTCTCCCCCCTGCAGGTCCTCTCCCGCGTCTCCCGCATCGCTCGCCGACTGGAGCAGGACAGGGGGGTGGCCTTCGCGGCATACGGGCTGGAGTCGTGGGAGTTCGACGTCCTGAGCGCGCTGCGGCGGGCGGGAACGCCATACGAACTCTCCCCCGGGCAACTCGCCGAGGAGACCCTGGTGACCTCGGGGACCATGACCAATCGCATCGACCGTCTCCAGGCCAAGGGGCTGGTGCGGCGATCTCCGTCGCGGCGCGATCGGCGCGGCGTCATCGTGACGTTGACGACGCAGGGGCGCGAGCACGTCGACGGGGCCATGATCGGCCTCCTCGCCCACGAGAAGGATCTCCTGCGCGGCCTGAACGATGCCGACCGGGCGCAGCTCGCCACGCTGCTGCGGGGTCTCGGCGCCCAACTCGACTGAACGTCACCCGGCGATCTCCGCCGCGACGAACCATTCCTCCTCCAGCGCGCTTTCCTGCGCCGCCAACTCCCGCAGTTGCCCGGTGAGCCGGGCCAGGACGGTGTGATCGTTGGCCGCCGTGGCCATCTCCGCGTGGAGCCGGGCCTCCTTCTCGTGGATGCGCTGCAACGCTTTCTCCACCCGCGCGATCATCTTGCGCGCCTCACGGACCTCCGCCGCCGAGCCCGTATGGGCAGTACTCCCGGACACTCCCCCACCCCCGCCTCCCGCGGGGCTCGCCGCAGGTGGCCGGGTCGCGCCGATGCCGGCGTGGCGCAGAGTGAGGTACTCCTCCACTCCCCCGGTCAGGCGACGCACCCGGCCGTCGCCGAGCAGCGCGACCTGGTTGTCGGTGGCGCGTTCGAGTAGGTAGCGGTCGTGGGAGACCACGACCAGCGTCCCGGCCCAGCCGTCCAGGACGTCCTCCAGCGCGGTCAGGGTGTCGATGTCGAGGTCGTTGGTGGGTTCATCGAGGAAGAGGACATTCGGCTCGTCCAGCAGGACGCGCAGGATCTGCAGCCGCCGCCGCTCGCCCCCGGACAGGTCGCTGACGCGCGCCTGCTGTCGCGGCCCCGGGAAGCCGAGCCGCTTGGCGAGCTGACTCACGCTGACGGCTTTGCCGTCGATCGTCGTCGTGGTGCGCACCGACTCGATCGCGTCGATGACCCTCGCGTCGCCGAGCGCGTCGAGTTCGCGGACCTCCTGGGTGACGAAGCCGATCTTGACGGTCACGCCTTCCTTGCGCCGGCCGGAGTCGAGCGGCTGTTGCCCGGTCAGGACGCGCAGGAGGGTGGACTTGCCGGAGCCGTTAACCCCGACGATGCCCAGTCGCTCCCCCGGGGCGAGTTGCCAGGTGACGCGATCGAGCAGCGTCGTGCCGCCCAGCGCCAACGACGCATCGTGCAGGTCCACGACGTCCTTGCCCAGGCGGGCGCTGGCGAAGCGCGCCAGCGCCACACTGTCGCGTGGCGGCGGCTCGTCGGCGATCAGGGCGCTGGCGGCCTCGATCCGGAACTTCGGTTTGCTCGTGCGGGCCGGCGCGCCCCGGCGCAGCCACGCCAACTCCTTGCGAAGCAGGTTGGCGCGCCGCTCGGCGGTCACGGCGCCGATGCGTTCGCGCTCCGCGCGCGCCAGGACGTATGCCGCGTAGCCCCCCTCGTAGGCCTCCACTCGCCCGTCGACTACTTCCCACGTCATCGTGGTCACCGCGTCGAGGAACCAGCGGTCGTGCGTGACGACGATCAAGCTGCGCTCGGGCGTCATCCACGTGCCAGTCAGGTAGTCGGCCAGCCAGGCGACGCCCTCGACGTCGAGATGGTTGGTGGGCTCGTCCAGGAAGAGCACGTTGGCGTCGGCGACCAGGGCCCGGGCCAGCGCGACCCGGCGCCGCTCGCCGCCGGAAAGCGTCCCGACCGTGGCGTCCAACCCGCCGACGGCGCTCGCCTGCGCGTCACCGAGCAGGCCGGCGCTGATCTCCCGGATGTGCGCCTGACCGGCCCAGACGTGCGTCTCCTGGTCACCATGCAGGACGTCACGGATGGTTGCATCCGGGGCGAGTTCGTCGTCCTGAGCCACCCCGGCCAGGCGCAAAGAGCTCGTATGGGTGCACCGTCCCGCGTCGAGGTCGCGTTCCTTGGCCAGGACGCGAAGCAGGCTGGTCTTGCCGCCGCCATTGCTGCCGACGACGCCGATCCGCTCGCCCGTGCCGACGCCGAGCGACACCTCGTCCAGGATCAGCCGCGTGCCGGCCGCGAGCGTCGCGCGCTCGAGGTTGATCAGGTTGGCCATCAGCTTGCGGCGCCGCCATCGAGTTGGGCCCCCGGGACCGGGCCGGTGGCGCGGCGGACGTCGCGCACGACCCCGGTCGAGACGAGGGCGACGGACAGGTCGATGGCCGCCTCGCGGCCGGCGACCAGGAAAGCCACCGTGGGCCCGGAGCCGGACACCAGGGCGGCCAGAGCGCCATACGACAGGCCCTCCTCGATAACGTCTCCGAGTTTGGGGGCCAGCGAGATGGCGGCGGGTTCGAGGTCGTTGCCGAGGCATTCGGCGACGTCGAGGACGTCGCCGGAACGCAGGGCACCGAGCAGACCGACGCTCGGGCGAGGCTCGGGAACGTGCGTCCCGGCGCGGAGGCGGTCGCACTCGGCATACACCGCCGGGGTGGACAGCCCGCCGTCGGCGAGCGCGAACACCCAGTGATAAGTGCCCTTGGCCAGCACGGGCACAACCTGCTCGCCGCGGCCACTGCCGAGGGCAGTGCCGCCGTGCAGCAGGAAGGGAATGTCGCTGCCGAGTTCGGCCGCGATCGAGGCGAGCCGATCGAGCGGCCAGTCCAGCCCCCACAGGCGGTTGCAGCCCACGAGGGCGCCGGCCGCGTCGGCCGACCCACCGGCCATGCCCCCGGCGACCGGGATCTCCTTGGTGAGCCGGATGGTGGCGCGCTGGCGGATGCCGGCGGCCTCGGCGAGGGCGGCGGCCGCCCGGACCGCGAGGTTGCCCGCATCGGCTGGCACCCCCTCGGTCGTACGGCCGCTGAGGGTGATCTGCCAGTCCTCGGCCGGCGTCACCGAAACAGTGTCGAAAAGGCTCACGGCCTGATAGATCGTGGCGAGCGAATGGAAGCCGTCGGCGCGCGGAGGCCCAACGCGCAGTTCGAGATTCACCTTCGCGGGGACGCGCACGTGGACCGCCGTCGTCCGCGTCGTTGACCCCGTCATGGTGCCCACCTAATCATGAACCGACGCCCGGCGGAGGGGTCCCCGACGACACCTGCGGCTCAGCCATGCGGTATGGCCGCGGCGATCGAGGCGAAGTCGGTGATGGTCAGTTGTTCGCCGCGAAGCGTCGGATCGATCCCGGCCATGGTGATGGCGTCATTGGCCGCCGCCGGGGAGCCCGCGAGGCGGGCGAGGGCCGAGCGCAGCATCTTGCGGCGCTGCGCGAAGGCGGCGTCGACGACTGAGAACACCTCGGCCCGGGTGGCGGTCGTCGCGGGCGGTTCGTGCCGCGTGATCGACACCAGCCCGGAGTCGACATTGGGGACCGGCCAGAAGATGCTGCGCGGCACCGTGCCGGCGAGGCGCACCGAGCCGTACCACGCCGCCTTGGCGCTGGGCGCGCCATACGTCCGGCTCCCGGGAGGCGCGGCGAGCCGCTCGGCGACCTCCAACTGGACCATCACCAGGACGCGCTCGATGCTCGGGAAGCGCTCCAAGAGGTGCAGCACGACCGGCACCGAGACGTTGTAGGGCAGGTTCGCCACGAGCCGGGTCGGTGCCCGGGGCAACTCGGTGAGCGTGAGCGCGTCCTGGTTGAGGACGTGGACGCGCGCCGCGCGCTCGCCGGCGAGCTCGGCCAGGGTGGTCGGCAGTGCGGCGGCGAGGACGGGGTCGATCTCCACGGCATACACGGCGTATGCCGCGTCGGCCAGCCCCAGGGTGAGCGAGCCCAACCCGGGCCCCACCTCGATCACGACGTCGCGCTCGCCGACCTCACCGAGGCGGACGATGCGCTTGACGGTGTTGGCATCGACCACGAAGTTCTGGCCCCACACCTTCGTCGGCCTCACGCCGAGGCGGGCGGCGATCTCCCGGATCGCGCCGGCTCCCAGATAAATGACGTCGGCCGGCATGCCGCCCAAGATAGTCGGGCGCCATGCCGGCCGGCGTGGAAGGGGATTAGGCGGCGTGCGCGCAGCCCCACGGAGAGAGCCCGGCCACCGCGTAGTAGCGGTTGGCGACGGTGATCTGCTGCTCGCGGCTGGCCAGGTCGGCGCGCGGCGCGAAGTCCGCGCCGCCCCACGCGAGCCAGCTGGCGGAGGCGAACTGCAGACCGCCGTAGTAGCCGTTGCC
>Ga0075158_10000579_pt1 | contig 29619 bp, 23 predicted proteins | sample JI91814BDNA_FD_70968 | JGI IMG/M metagenome (GOLD analysis project Ga0075158, IMG submission 70968) | Wastewater effluent complex algal communities from Wisconsin, to seasonally profile nutrient transformation and Carbon sequestration -... | ecosystem: Engineered > WWTP > Effluent > Algae... | reverse complement strand
CCACTTCACGACTGTGCCCGACACCAGCTGAAACCGCCCTGCGCGACCACGTACGCTAGATTATGTTCTTAAAGACAGCTAGAATTTGAGACTTGCTTGGATCGATTTTGGATCGATTTTTGGGCTAGGCAGGACCGATGGGAACGCTCACCAACTCGCTCGTCCGCGACGCCAAGCCTCGCTCGGTCGTGTACGAGCTGACCTGCTCCGGCCTACCGGGCTTCGCGCTGCGAGTTCTGCCCACCGGCAAGAAGGTGTTCGTCGTCCGCCACCGCCTCGCGGGCAAGGACCGCCGCGTGCGGATCGGACTCGCCGGCCCGTCGCTGACGGTCGATGAAGCGCGCCGCAGAGCGGCCGTGCTCCTCGGCGGCGGCACGCTCGACGTGCCCGCAAGTCCCCCCGAGTTCGACGAGGAAGAGCAGCCCCGCGCACCCACCGGAACGCGCCTGCAACGTCGCCAAGCACCTGCTGTCGTCGCCGATCCAATCCCCCTCCCGAGCTCCCCACGGCGAGCCGCCACGGCACGTCCGAGGTCCTCCGCGACGGCCGACACTGACTCCATCGCAACGGTCATCGCCCTGCGGCCAGCACCGCATCCCACCGAGCCCACGCTCCGCCAGCTCGCCGACCGCTACCGCAGTGAGTACATCGACATCTACCTCAAGCCGCGCACCGCCTCGAACTACCGGCACTACCTCGACACGTACATCCTCCCCAAACTCGGCGACCTACCGTTTACGAAGGTCACTCGCAGCGCCGTCCAGTCCCTCCACGCCAGCCTGCGTGCACACCCCGCCGCCGGCGACTACGTCCTGTGTGTGCTCGGCAGCTTCTACACCCGGATCATCCGCGACTGGGAGCTCGCCGACATCCGCAATCCGGTGAGCAACACCAAGCGCTTCGGCTCCCGCCGCGTCGAGCGCTTCCTGACCCCCGAGGAGCGGAGCAGCCTCGAGACCGTCCTACAAAACGGCATCCGCCTCAAAACCGCCAGCCGCGGCCACGTCGATCCGATGAGCGCCTGGGCCATCCAGCTCCTCGCCCACACCGGCCTGCGCAAGGACGAAGTCCTGAGCCTCAAATGGCCGATGGTCGACTGGCAGCACGCCGTCTTCAACCTCCCCGACACAAAAACCGGCCAGCGCTCCGTCCCCGTCTCCTCGCAGGTCATGGCCCTGCTCCGCGACATCCAGGCCCACACGGGCAACCCACGCACCGGCTACGTCGTCCGCAGCCGCACCGGCCGCCGCCTCACCAGTCTCAACAAGACTTGGGAGCGCATCCGCGTCCTCGCCGGCATCCCCGACGTCCGCCTCCACGACCTCCGCCACAGCTTCGCCAGCGACGCCCTCATGGGCGGCGTCCCCCTCGCCGTCATCGGCAAGATCCTCGGCCACCGCCAGCCCACCACGACCCAGCGCTATGCCCACTTGTCCGACCGCGTCGTCCGCGATGCCGTCGAGCACACCTCGAACCGCATCGCCGACGCGTCCCCAACCGTATCGCCTCAAACAGTTACCCAGCCATTTAGACCCCTAACCAACTCGCAGTGGACCAAGATCGCCCCGCTCATCCTGGCGGACCACCATGCCCGGACCCACAAAAGCATCCGCAAGAGCCTCGACGGCATCCGCTGGATCCTCCACCATCACGCCCCGTGGCAGAAGCTTCCATCCGAGTACGGCACATCCACGACATGCTGGCGTTGGCACAAGCGCTGGCAAGAAGAAGGCCTGTGGGAGAAGCTCGCTAATCTCATCAGCCAGCGTTTGTGACGGCATGAACCGTCGAACATAGAGCGTGGTGTCGCACGTAACGCTGCCACCCGGACTCGCTCGGTGTGGCCGCCCACAGCTCGAAGGCTGCCTCGGATTCTCGGTGTAGGTGCGTCCGCCTGCAACCTACAGCGCGCCGTCACATCACTGTCTCCGACCAAAGCAAATCATCTGCTCGTCGTTACTCGGAGAACGGCGCGCAATCATGGGCACTCGTCGCACACGAGCTCGGGCGTCACTCGCTCGGGATGGTCGAAGTACTCCGAGCAGCTGCCGACCCCGCGCAGGATACGGAGGTCCTGGACGTACTTCATTGCGCTGGTGCTCCCCGTCTTGCGGGGGTCTGCGAGTTCAAAGCAGCCCTCGTCGGTAGCGAATGACGAGCAGTATTCGTCCTTCGAGAATGCGTCCGGCGCAGGCGGACAGCGACTGAGGCCGCCGGCGGTGCAGCCGGAACACAGCCCTTCGAGACACATAGCGGTATGGTACACGCAAACTGTCTCGGCGTCGGCTGGTGGACCGTCTTCCGGCGAGCAACCGGCCGACACGGCGGCCCAGACCGCGAACGCGGCCAGGATGGTGCGGAGCGAGCGACTGGGAGTAGAGGCGCGGGTCATGACGATCACTCCGAAAACTCGCAGTTGCGGAGGAAGTGCTGCCAGCCCTCGACGGAGATGTCGCACTCGCAGAGACCGTCCTTGCTCTCCCACTTCACGTAGCCGGCCTCCCAATCGGGCTGAGGGTCGATGTCGCAGCGGGTGTGGAGCTCCTTGGAGATCAAGGTATCATTGTTGATCAGACACGAATCTTCGAGGTCGCACGCGTGACAGCCGACGAGTGTCGAGAGGGCAGCGCCGAGCACGGACGCGAGGAGCAGCGCTGCCATCACAGATAGGTGCGAGGGGGCGGGAAGGAGAAAGCGGGGTCGGATGCAGGGCATGGATGTTTCCTTGAGCGTGTGGACGTCGTTGCAGCGATGGTCAGAACTTTAGGGTCAGGCCGGCGCCCATGGTGTCGCTACCGATCCAGTAGCCGGGAACGACCACGAGTGACGACTCGAACTGGTTGGTGTGGGACATGGCCTGCCGGGCCATGGCCGCGGGGATGATCACGGCCGGCGCGATGGTCCCGACGGCGGCGTGTGCGGGGGATCTGGCGAGCCGGTCATGATTGTGGCGGTAGCGGCGATTAGGTCCATCTCGCGTCTCCTGGGCTCTTGGCTGCTCAGTGCGGCGACCGACACGATCGATCCGGCGCTATTTCGAAGTATTTGTTCGCGCGATCCGCGGCGCGCGATGCGTGTGGCCTTCGGCAGGTTTAGCTTGCCGCGGGCGCGGTTACCGCTGCTAGCAGCGACGTTGCCAAGGTTGCCAGTCTCGTGGGCCTCATGGGTGAGCCTCTCGGTCCTCAGCGGATCGCCGAGGAGTCGTCATGCGCAATCACGAGCCCCGCTGCCTGGGCCTGGGCGAGCCAGGTGACGGGGTCGGACAGCCGGGCACGGAACCCAGACGGCGGGGGTGAGGGGTTGGCTATGGGATACACGACATCCCTGCCCAGCAGTTCGCGGCCGATCCAGGGCCGAACATCGGCCTCTACCGCTGAGATGAGGTCCGCGCTGCTCACCACGCGCCGGACGTGGTGTCCGTGGTATCCGCTGAGCACGAGGCATCCGCTGACGGCGCGGACGATCGACATATAGACACCCTGCATCATGGCGCCCCTGTGCCACATATCGACGAACAGGCGCCGCTGCTGGGCTTCGGCCAGCCCCCGGTGCCCGACGCGCAGCCCGAGCTCGAGGCACAACGACCGCGCGGATTGCAACATGCGCTGGCAGCGGTATGTACAATGCGCATAGCTCCTCCAGAACGGCGACAGGAATACGTCACCGAGCTGGCCCTTCCAGAGCACGAGGTTGCCGCGCTTCGCCGTCGCGAGCGCGCGCAGCTCTCCGACCCAGCGGCAATGCCTTAGATCGTCGTGGCAGGCGTTGTACAGCACCTCTTGCGACACGGCGCTGGTATCGTCGTCCTTGAGCTCGAGGCAGTCGATCCCGAGCCGGTTGCGCTCGATGAATTCGCGGACCAGCGGAAAATTGGGCGCCGCGCTGACCGCGACGACCGGGTTCTTCCACGGCAACAGCAACAGGTTGAGGCTGTCCTTGCCGCCGCAGAGCACGGCGTTCGTCGCGTCTCCGGCGGCCGCCTCGGCGCTCCGAACGTCCTCGACCATCGCGGACGCCATCTGACGGACATACTCCGCCGTCCGTGTGATGGACGCCTGATGGGCCATCGGTCCGCCGACCCGGGAGATACGCCGGTCGATCGTCTTGATCCCCGAATAGTATGGGACGCCTTCGCGCTCGCGCGCCTCGATGCAGGCGACGTACCCGCGATCGACCTGCACGTCCCCGGTCAACGCCATCAGGTAAACCGGAGAGAATGAGAAGTGGTCGCCAGCCCGGTAGACCGGGTAGAACGACGGAGCGCCAACGAATCGTCGAGACGACCACACCGTCGGGCCCTGGCACAGCCATATATCCTCCTCTGTCAGGGTCTCGCGCTCCTGTATGTGTACAGGGATGTCCAAGGGCTGGGGCTGGCTGGCTGTATCCACGGTTGTTCCTGTGGGTCACGACGCGTTGAAGTTCGGCCCTCCAGGACGCAGGGCCGTCGCGCTCGATAGGGACCATTGGCCCGTCGCCGCGCTCGCAGCCTCAGTGCGGTGAACGGGTGGGCGGATCCGACGCCAAATTGAAATTCTGCTCGACGACCCTGTGCCCGCGTCCCACCCCGGGGATTCGTCACCCGCGATCGAAGGAGTTCACACGCGGAAGCGACACCTATTCATCGGTGCGCACCGCCTCGATCATTGTCGGCTCCGCGACGGTCTATCAAACCATCGCGGATCTCAACGCGAGCGGCGGTCATCGTGGTGCAGATCGATCCCGCTCTCGCCGAGTGCGACCCTTCCGCAGGCCCGCTCTTGCTGTCTCCCTGCGGATCATCCGAACCATCGCGCGCGCGGCTGCACGGATCCAGGCCGGCGTCGCGCACGCATGAGCGGGATCGGCGGGCCGTTCGGGGCGAACCAAATATGCGAAGATGTACCGGATGAAGGGCATATTGGCGCATATACGACCTCGGCGAGGGCCCTCGCTCACCGTGGGGATCCCATGAACGGTCGGAGCAGAGACGATCGAGGTGAGGACTGCCATGGTGCCGCACTTCGATGAGCTGCGCGCCCGCTACCTGGAGGGCCGACTCGTGGTCTTTGCCGGGTCCGGCGTCTCGCACTCGGGTGGCCTGCCGTCCTGGAAGGGCCTGATTCAGCATCTCCTCGCCGACGCGCGGGCGTCCGCCTCGGGCTCTGATTTCCTGGCGCTCGATGAGGCCGACGCCGCGCTCAATCACGGGGACATGATTCGTGCGCTCGGGGTCGTGCAGACGACGATGACCGGCGCCGCCTACGGACGCGCCGTCTCCCGCGCCTTCGACGACAGCGGGCACCCCGTGCCGCCCATGGGCCGCGCCATCGCCAGCCTGGCGCCGACGCTCCACGCGGTCGTCACCACGAACCTCGATCGCTTCCTCGAGCGCGCGTTCGCGGGCGACTGGCCCTGCTTCGCCCTCCCCAAGCTCGATCTCGGCCAGCGGCGGCACTACATCCTGCAGCTCCACGGGACTCGCACCGATCGCAGCTCATGGGTGTTGAGCGAGCATGAATACGAGGCCCTCCTGCACGACCGACCCGAGCTTCACCGCTTCGTCGAGGGCCTGTTCCGCTTCCATTCCTTGCTGTTCGTCGGATATGGTCTCCGCGACCCCGACTTCGATCGCCTGTGCGCCCAGGTCCGCGTGCTGAGCCGGAGTCAGGCGCCGCAGCACTTTGCGCTGATGGCGGACCGGACCGTCGGTCAGTACGAGCGCCGCCGACTGGCCGACGCCGGCATCGAGTTGATCGTGTACGAGAACCGAGATGGGTCCCACAGCGAGCTGCTCCGTCTGCTCGGTGAGCTCTCGGCGGCGCAGCCAAAGCTCAGGCCCGAGGAGACTGACCTCGTACGCACGCCCCCACCCGTCGAGGCCACGTCAGGCGCCCTCGATGCGGCGCCACCTGCTCCACCGGTGGTGCAGCCCTTCGTGTCACCGCCCTGGCCGCGACGGTCGACGATGGTGGCCGTGTCGGTACTAGCGGCGACGTCGACCTTGGTCGCAATCTCGGTGCTCGTCGCGCCATCCGCCCTCGTCGACGTGCAGACAGACGTGATGGCCGGGCAGTTGCAGCCGCAGCCGCAGACCTCCGCGCCGCGGGTCCAACCGCCGGATCCCGTCGAGCTCGACCCACCCACACCGATGATTGGCACCGCGGAAACAGACGTCGTAAAAAAAACCAGCCGCTCCCCGCCGCCAGTCGTCACAAAGCCCAGATGCTCCAAGACGGGTGAGCAGCAGCTGAAGCTGAGTTTGGGCGTGCGCCCGAGCGGAGTGGAACGGTCGCATCGACTCGAATTGAAGCTCACCTTCGACGCGGCAGGTCGCGTTCACACCGAGGGTGAGCCGAGAGACTCGCCGCTGTGGCCCGCTGCGAACAAACGCCTGGCCGAGTTCGCGGAGCTTCGACTGTTTCGCAGCTGTCAGCTGGCCATCACGTGGGATCCATGACGATGCTCGGTATGTCGCTCCTGCTGATGTTTGCAGCGCCGCCAGTCGACGCGGACGAGCGAGCGCTCGCGTGCCGGGGATTCGCCGCCCTTGAACAGGCCTTGCCGCGGACCGACATCGATCGGCTGGTGCGGTGGTGTGAGACCGGAGACACGGGCGATGCGGAGGCGCTCGGACGGATCGTTCACCGGGTCCTGGCGAGCGGTGACGATCATTTCCCGATCCTCGAGAAGGTACTGCACGACCACCCCGCCATGCACCTGAGATCGCATGTCGAGTGTGACGTCGCCGTCTCGCGCTTCGCGCAGCGCGTGCGGGACGATCGAGGCGAGATGAAGAACCTGCAGCGGAGGATCGACGCCATCGAGGGCATCGGGATGTACCTCCCTCTGTGGGCGAACGACGCGAGCGCCGAGGTCAGCGCGAAATGTCAGGGCAAGCTCCTGATCGCCGTCGTCGCGCCCAGGAGCGCCAAGCTCGACATCTCGTTGACCACCGGCGGCAGCGCGCCGCTTCACGACGACCTGCGCGCCGAGCACATCATCACGCTACCGGACGCGGCCGTGTTCCTCACGGTCGGGAACCGCGACGCCCCGGTCGGCATTCACATGAAGACTGAGGCCGCGCCGGCCGGGTCGGTCTACAACGTGGTGCTCTCGAGCGACGCGCTGATCTATCTGCGGCACAAGAAGGTCGCCTGCATCGACCTCCAGGCGCTCGTCAGCAAGAGCGCCCACATCTTCGTCAACGGGACGAGGTTGGCGGACCCGGACACCATCCTGTTCCTGCCGCCGCTGCGCTACACGATCTCGGCGGTCGCTTATACGAGCGCGCCATGGCGAGCGGACGCGGTGCAATACCGGCGAGAGGTGGATCTGGCCGACCCCCAATACAGCGGGGCCCGCTGCACCCCCGTGTACGCGAACATCAAGCGCGCCGACAAGAAGACCGTGCACCTGCGGATCGACACCGGCGAGAGCTGCCTGGTCTCGCCGATCGAGGCGCGGGCGCTAGCGAACTCCGCGATGGCGTCACGGTGGATGCGCGCGTTCAATTATGTCGAGCTACAGACCTTGTCGATCGAGACCATGCTTCGCCTGCGGCCGGAGGTCGAGCGCCTGATCGCGCGCGACGATATCCGTGAGGAGCCGGGGGTGCCGACCTCTCTGGAGGCGTTCAACCTGTTGACCCGCGAGCTGTACAACCAGGGTATCGACAACTTCGTCTCGCTCGAGATGAGCTGCGACAGCGAGGGTCAAATGATCGTCGTCGGGGAGCGGATCGTCCTCGACGACGTGAGGTCCGCGTCGGGCGCCCTCGGCGCGGCGCTCGATCCGAAGCGCTTTCATCACGCCACCACGAATCGATGGCGGGGGACGACGCCGGAGCAGCAGCTGTACGCCGTCCTGTACGCCCTGTTCGACGCCCCCTACGTGGCCCCGAGGACCGCGGAGTTCGAGGCCACCGCCACAGTGCGCACCATCCCCCTCGTCGTGAGCATGCCGGCCCGCCTCCCCGCGGACATCACGTGCACGTCGGCCGTTGAGGTAGTCACGCCCCGCGGGGTGCGTCTGCCGATCGGCAAGCTGGCCCTGACTCGCTCGGACACGTTTCAGATGGAGGTGCCCGACGCGCTCGTCCTCTCGGCGGGGCAATACTCGGTGTCGGTCCAGACCGCGTGCACCGGCAAGGCCGGCGTCTCGGTCGTCGGCAGCCTCATGGTATCGTCGGAGCGGCGGACTCGCCGTCGCTTCAGCATCATCGGCGGGGCCGGCGCGAAGTATTCGCGTCATATCGGGATCAACCCTTTCTTCAGCCTCGGCGGCGCATTCGACGTGATGCTGCGCGAGGATCAGTTCTTCATCGGCGCCCTGTTCGCCTACGAGCGCTCGTTCCTGCAGGGTCAGGACTTTTTGTCGTGGGACGACGAGCTCACGGCCGCCGCGGACGGCCCGGCGATGAGCGGCTCATGGAAGCGCCACGCGCTGCTGCTCGGCCCTCGCTTCGGCGTCCGGATCCGGGTCCGCCGCCGCGCCCGCGTCGAGATTTCGATGATGCCGATCATCCTGAACCTCGGGCTCGTCGACGCCCGTAACGCCCCTGACGGGTGGGTCTATTTTCGCGACGGCGCGGGCAACTTCAAGTCCGACATCGACATCGACGCGATGCTCGACATCGGCGGATCCTTCTACCTGGCGCGGTCCCTCGGTCTGAACATGTCCGTGTACGGCGGTATGTCCGGATACGACGACACGCTCTCGGGAGTGTCCATCACCAATCTCCCGCTGGTCCAGTTCGGGGCGCGGGTCGGGGTCGAGTTATGGCGCTAAACCCAGGACGAGCCTGCGTGGACCGGAGGTGGTCGCTGGTCGCTTCGCTGCTGCTGTCGCCGCTCGTCGGCGGCTGCTCGACGCGCCAGGAGTGCAAGGAGTTCTGCGGGCTGGTCGAGCACTGTGGATTCGGCGACGGCCCGCTGGGCAGTGATCGCGGGGGCGAGGGAGGCTGCCTGAGCAAGTGCCTCGCCAGCTCGGATCACCTGCGCGAGGCGACCAGCCAGTGCGTGGACGCGGCGGCCCCGGACATCGACGTCAAGCGCCTCGATTACGACCTGGGTTGGTGCGGACAATCCCTGCTGATCTGCGAGTCGTCGAGAGAATGCATCCAGCAGGAATTGGGGCCCGATTTCACCGGCAAGGGCCAGATCCAGGTGGTCGCCCGTGCGGCCGACGCTATCGCCACATCGGGCGCGGCCTGCGAGGTCGGATACTGCTGGAACATCGACAAGGACCGCATCGATCAGGAGTGCCTGCAACAGGGTCAATTGTCCGCGGGCGATGCATCGGCGGTTTGTGGCCACCTCGCCGTCGAATATGTTCGCATCCGCATCGACGCGGCGGGTACGGCCAGCGCGCTGGAGAAGGACATCGACTGCGTCAGCTTCTTGCGCTTCGGCGCTACTTTGAGCGATCTGAACGTGGGCTGGGTCGAGGTCGGCGCCGTCCTCCATGGCGCCCGCCGCGACGACCTCTGTGGCGTCGGCGTGGCCGGCTCCTATTGCGTGGACCTCGGATCGACCGAGGTCGTCGCGTCGGCGAAGGAAGTGGCGGCTGCGATCCGGTTGCCCGGGGAGGAGGCGCTCACGCAAGCCGTCTGTGCGCCGGAGAATGCCTGCGACGAGGCCCTCGGCGCGGTCGATCCAGGCGCTGTGCCGGGCCTTTTACCTCGGACCGAGTCGTCGGACCCATGAGCCCACGGCGTTGTCGCTACCGACGAGCACGAGGAAGCCTGGACCGAAGGCCGCGGCCGTGACCCTGCTGTACGAAGCGGGCGGCTCGACTGTATAGTCCAGGGTCCAGGCCACATCACCGGCGCTCGAGACGGCGCGGACGAGGCCCTTCTGGATCTCGTGCGAGCCGTCCTCGCCGACGACGACGGCGGTCCCGTCGGGTCCGACCGCCAGATCCAGGAGGCTCGAGCCGTCGCCGTCCGCCTCGGGGATGACGAGAGGGGTATTCCACAAGACGGCGCCATCCAGACCGAGCCCGCGGACGACCCAGTCGTTCCCGGAGCTGCCAGCGAGCACGAGGTCGCCCGAAGGCAGCACGCCGAGCGAGCTCCAGAGCTCCGGGCCCTCGCCGAACACGGACGGCCCGGGAGCACCGGTGGCCGCGTCGAGGCTGACGACCACGGGCCGGCCGCCTTCACCACGCGGTACGCCGAGGGCGAATACGCGGCCGCCCGAGACAGCCACGGCGATGCCTCCACTCGGCTCGCCGTCGGCGATCTGCCGGTCCCACACGAGCTCACCGGTGGCCGGGTCGTGTCGCTGGACAATGATCTTCTCGGCCATGAAGTCCTCGCCGCCGAACCCGATCCCGGCCGTGTAGACCGCGTCGTCGGCGACAGCGAGGGACGTGCGCAGACCGTCGATCATCGGCGCCTGCCAGACGAGCCCGCCCTTCGGGCCGAAGCGGTGCAGATGGAGGCTCTGGACGTAGATACCGCCGTTGGCGGCGAGCGCGACGCGGGGATCGATGCCCACGTCGCTGCCCTCGAGCACCTCGGCCGGGACGCCGACCTGCCACAGCTCAGCGCCGGCGGGGTCGAGCGCGAGCAGCCACGGCGCTCCGCTCAGCTCGGGGTCCTCGAGGTCGTAGCTCGCTCCGAGCACGATGATCTGCCCGGCCGCGTCGACGGCAACGTCGTAAACGTCTCCCGGTGCATCGGGCGAGTCGCGCGAGACGACCCACGCCTCCATGTTGGTAATGTGACAGCTGTCGTCGCACCCGGGGTCACCCGGGGCGTCGCAGGCCTCGCCCGGACCGACGACTGCGTCGCCGCAGACACCATCGTCGGGCGCGTCGCCGCAGGACATGGCGGCGTTCTCACAGGCGCCCGGCTTCTCGCCGGGGGTGCAAGCGGTGAGCAGAGCGACAGCGACCGCGTAATTCGAAAGGTACAGCGAGCTCATGAATCATCCTCTGGGGTTGTCGGACCCTACGTGCAAGTAACCGAGGACCCGATCATGCTCCTCCTGTGCAGACTGGCCCAGCGAGTGTTACCCTCGGCACGTGACACGCCGTGGCCCATTCGGGCGTGACGGTACGGCGCGCCCGGTACAAGGTGGAACCTCGTATGAATTCCCTGATCGAAGCGCTCCGAGCCCGCTACCGAGAGGGTCGCCTCGTCGTATTCGCCGGGGCGGGCGTATCGGCGTCGGGCGGCCTGCCGGCGTGGCGAGGCCTCATTCAGCAGATCCTCGCGGACGCGCGGGCTGGTGCGGCATCTGCGGCCGACTCGGACGCGCTCGCGGAGGCAGACGGCGCGCTGGCCCGCGGCGATTTGGTCGGCGCCCTCGGCGCTGCCCAGACGGCGATGACCAGCGCCGCCTGGGGCCGCGTCGTCTCGCGCGCCCTCGACGACACCGGGCGCCCTGTACCCGCGCTCGCCAGGGCGATCGCAGGGCTCGCGCCGGCGCTGCACGCGGTCGTCACTACCAACCTCGACCGCCTCCTCGATCGGGCCTTCGCGGGTGAGTGGCCGAGCTTCACCCTGCCGCAGCTCGACCTCGGGCAGCAGCGGCACTACATCCTGCAGCTGCATGGCACGCGCACCGACCGCAGCTCGTGGGTCCTCGGTGAGCGTGACTACGAGGAGCTCCTGCACGGTCGCCCGGAGCTGCAACGATTCATCGAGGGGCTGTTTCGCTTCCACCCGCTCCTGTTCGTCGGGTATGGGATGCGCGACCCGGACTTCGATCGCCTGTGCGGACAGGCGCGGGTCGCGAGCCGGGGACAGGCGCCTCAACACTTCGCGTTGATGCCCGCGGGTCATGTCGGCGCATATGAGCGCCGTCGCCTCGCAGAGGCTGGCATTGAGGTGATCCCGTACGACGACCCGGACGGCTCGAACAAAGCGCTGCTACACATCCTCGGAGATCTGGCGGCGTCGCAGGCCGCGGTCCGCACGCCCGATGTGCCCGTCGTACCTGTCATGCCTGTCATGCCTGTCATGCCCGTCAGCTCCGATCGGACGACCACGGTCCTGATGATCTCTGCGAGCCCGGACACCCATGTGCGCCTGCGGGTGGATCAAGAATTCCGCGAGATCATCACGCGCATGCGAGGGACGCGGCACCGCGATCGCTTCCACTTCATACAGATCCAGGCGATGCGCTTCGACGATCTGCGGACCGCGCTGATGGAGCACCAGCCACACGTGCTGCACATCAGCACGCACGGCGAGCCGGACGGGGCGCTCGTGCTCGAGGGCCCGTCCGCGGGCGGACGCGTCGTGCCGACGCGCAACATGCTCCGGCTCCTCGAGTCGCTGCGCGACAACTTGCGGCTCGTCGTCCTCAACGCGTGCGACTCGCACCTCATCGCCCGCGAGCTCCCGCAGGCCGTCGGCCTGGCGATCGGGATGAGCGACAAGGTCAAGGACACCGCCGCGATCGAGTTCGCGGTCGCCTTCTACGAGGGCCTGGGCTACGGGCGGTCGGTCGAGTCCGCCTTCGAGGTCGCGCTCGCGGGACTCGGCGAGCTCGACGACGAGATACCGCGGCTGTTCCCCTCACCCGCCGACGACCCTCAGCGCAGGCGGAGCCAGCCGCTGCTGCCGCCCTGACAGGCGCCTCGTGAATTTGAAAATAACGGCGGATCGGCGGCACGGTTCGCCGCACTGTGCCGGGGTCTTGTCGCTCTCGGCGAAACCTGTTAACCGGACTCCGCGGGGCGAGGCCTCGGGCGCGGTGCCATGAACGACCGAACCCCGATGAACCCGACCGACGACTCCCTCGACCTGGGCGAGCTCCGTCGGGTGATGCCGGAGCAGGACGATGATGACGCCGTGGACGCGTTGCTCGGCGCGCTCGCCCACAACCGCTTCCGCGCGGCGGCCTTCGGCGTCAGCGAGGATGTCACGCTCGATCGCTACATCATCCGTCGCGAGCTCGGCCGCGGCGGGATGGGCGTCGTGTTCGAGGCCTTCGACCCGATCCTGATGATCCCCGTCGCGCTCAAGGTGCTTGGGCGCGGCGGCCGCGGCAGCGCGTCATCCGACGCCAGCCGCCAGAAAGAGGCCCAGGCGCTGGCCGCCGTCCAGGGCGACCACGTTGTCCGCGTCTACTCGGCTGGCTTCCACCGCGGACAGGCCTGGATCGCCATGCAGTTCGTGCCAGGCCTGAGCCTCGCCGAGTGGCTCCGCGTCCAGCGGGGTCAGGGCAAGCTCGGCTGGCGCGACGTCCTCGGCAAGTTCGTCGACGCGGCCCGCGGCCTCGTCGCGATCCACCAGGCCGGCCTCATCCACCGCGACTTCAAGCCGCAGAACGCCGTCGTCGATCCGCGTGGCCGCGTCCGCGTCCTCGATTTCGGCCTCGCCACCCGCGACCGCCGCCCAGTCGACGGCGGCTCCGAGCCGCACTTTCACAACGATGGCACGACCAGCACCAACGCCCTCGTCGGCACCCTCCGCTACGCCTCTCCCGAACAGTTCGGCGGCAACGACCTCGACCACCGCAGTGACCAGTTCAGCTTCTGCGTCGCGCTGTGGGAGGCCCTGTGGGCCCGAACGCCGCTCGGCGACGCGGTATCGACCGGACAGCGCCTCGCCATCGATCCCGACGCCGTCATCCCGCGCCCGGGCACCAGCGACGTGCCCGGCTGGCTGACGAACGTGGTCCTCCGCGGCCTGCGCGCCCGCCCCGAGCACCGCTACCCCGACATGACGGCGCTCCTCTTCGAGCTGACCCGCGACCGCCGGCGTGCGATCCGCATCGGTGGTCTTTTGGCCGCCGGGTTGGTCGGCGGCGGCCTCGCGGTCGCGGTCGCCACACGCCCGCCCGACGCGCTCGCCATCTGTCTCTCGGGACAGGCAGAGATCGCCGCCGTGATCGGCGAGGGGCCGGCGTTCGATCGCCACGTCGCCGCCTGGCGCGACGCCCACGCGGTCGCGTGCGCCGACACCTACCAGGGCAACGTCCCCGACACCCTGCTCGCGCGTCGCCAGGCCTGTCTCCGCGCGGATCGTGCCACCCTCGCCGCGATCGTCGCGCGCGCCCCCGTGGCGGACCGCGAGCGCCTCATCAGCGAGCTCGGTCCGCCCGCGAATTGCCTCGACGAGGGCCTCGGCCGGATACCCGCGCCACGCGACCGCGTCACCCAGGAGCGTGTCACCCGCGTCGATAACCTACTTGCGGAGGTCCACGCGGGCCGCGTGCTCGGCGACTACGCGGGCGCCGCAGACACCGCACGCGCCGCGGTCGTCGCGGCCGAGGCCGCCGCGCATCGACCCGCTCTGGCGCGCGCCCGATACGCCCTCGGCTCCCTCGAGCGACGTCGCGGCCACCACGCCGCAGCCGAGGCCACCCTGCTCGCCGCCGTCGCGGACGCGGGGATCTCCGGGGACCTCGCGCTGCAGGTCGGCGCCCTGCACGAGCTCGTCCGACTGGCCCTGCTCGGCGAGCGCGCCGCCGAGAACGGCGCGCCGTATCTCCGGCTCGCCGCGCACGTCCTGCCCGAGATCCACCCGGAGTCGAGCGCGCACGACACGGCCTCGGCCGCGGTCCAGGCGCTGCGGGCCGAGCACGCCGACATGCAGGGCCTGCTCGCGTTCGCCGACGCTCGTATCCCGGACGCGCTCACCCACCACGGCGACGCGATCGATCGCTGGCTGCAGCTCGGGGAGCGCACCGATGTGCGCGGCGAGCTCGCCGCGTCGCTGCTCAACCGGGCCAACGCGCGCGCCGAGGCCGGCGACCACGCCGCCGCGCGCGACGATCGCAGCGAGGCCCTGCGCCTCGAGATCGACCGCTTCGGCGCCGGGCACCCGTCCCTCGCCGCCAACCACCGCGGCCTCGTCCACGACCACCTCGCGCTCGCCGACTACCCGGCGGCCGAACGCGAGGCCCGGCGCGCCCTCGCCATCGACACGGCCCACAACGCGGCCACCGGCGTGGCCCAGGACCATCAACTGCTCGTCAAGCTCGCGCTCGACACCGGCGAGCTCGACGCGGCCGCCGAGCACGCCGCGGCCATGCTCGCCAGCGTCGCCGCCAACCCGGACGCGACCCCGGAGCTGCGCGCCGACGCCGAGTTCGCGGCCGCGTCCGTCGCCACCATGCGCGAAGATCCGACCGCCGCTGCCCAGTGGGCGCGGGTCGCCGCCGCGCTCGCCAAGGTCTCCGGGCCATGGGCGGCGTGCCAGCGGGCTCACGCCGAGTTCAACCGCGCCCAGCTCGCGCACGACGCCGGGGACCGCGCGACCTTCAGCGACGCCGTGAGCCGCATCGACGCCGTGGTCCCCGCGCTCGGCGACCTGCGCTGTCAGGCGCTCGCCGAGTCGTTGTGGCTGCAAGGTGAGGACCTCCGGCTCCGCGGCGACCTCGCGCGGGCGGTCTCGCTGTTCGAGGCCGCCGTCCTCCGCAGCGACCCCGCCGAGAACAACCACGCCGACCTCCTCGACGCGCTCGCCCGCACGCTGCACGCCCTCGGGCGTGAACCCGATCGGGTCCAGCGTCTCGGCGCCGAGGCGATGCGAGCCTACACTGAACGCGATCATCACGAGGCGGCGAACAGCCTCCGCGAGCTGCTCGCCCGACCTTCAACCCCATCGAGGTAGATCCATGGCCACCCACCACGTCGTCTTCCAGGCCCAACTCACCGCCGGCGAGCTCACACTCGACGCGCTCACCGTCGCCGCTCCCGCGAGGCTCACGGCGATCGGCACTCCGAAGGCTTACACGATCGAGATCCCCGAGGCCGACGGCGTCGATGTTCGCATCAAGGGCTTCTCCGCCGGCGGTCAAGCCTATGCAATCACCGTGATCTCGCACGTCGCTGGCCGTGCCGACGCGACTTGGACGACGGCCGCCGCCGACGCCGTCTCGCCGGCGTTCACGCTCGCCGGAGATTACCTGCTCGACGTGACCGCAGCGACAGGCATCCCCGGCGCCACGCGCAAGCTGTCGTCCGTGTCGATGAAGATCAAGCCGTCCGGCAAACCCGACGACTTCCTGACCAGCTTCAAGCCGCAGTGACGGGACGCGCCCTCCTCCTCGGCTGCCCCGACCCCGGCCTGAGAGGGGTCGCGTCCGATCTGGAAGTGATGACGAGGTTGGTGATGCGCCACGGCTTCACCGATATCGTCACACTCTACCGCGGCGCGAGGGTGGCGATCCTCGCCGCGCTCGACGCCCTCGTCGCCCGCACCGCGGCCGGCGACGCCGTGGTCGTCTTTTACTCCGGCCACGGCTGGCGAGTCGACCTCCCGCAGGGCCGCGGCGGCCCGCGCGACTTTCAGGGCATCGCCCCCGCCGATCTCCACGCGACGACCCTCAATGACTTCCGCGGCGTCCTTGCCGACGAGCTGTCCGCCCGCATCGACGAGCTGACCGCGAGGACAGCCAACGTCACCACCATCTTCGACTGCTGCCACGCGACCGACATCTCGCGCAGCCCGACGGACGTGCCTGTCGACGTGCGCGTGCTGCCGGTCCCGTGGACCATCCCACCCGCCGCGCTGTTCGCCCGGCTCGCGGAGATGGGCCTCGCGCGCCCGCGCCGCGACTCCGAGAATAACCCGAGCGCCGTCCAGCTGCTCGCATGTCGCCCGCACCAGGAGGCCGGCGAGGACCCGACGGCCCCCGGCGGGCTGTTGACCCGGGCCCTCGACGCCGTGCTCGCCGAACCCGGCGCCAGCGTCTTCACGTGGGAGGACGTGGTCCGCCGCATCGACGCCCGGGTCCGCGCTGTCCGCCTCAACCAGGAGCCCGTGGTCGTCGGACCGGCGCGTCGCCGCGTGTTCACGCTCGAGGTCGCGATCCGCGACGCGACCACCGCTTGCTTCACGCGCGACGACACGACCTGGATCCTCGGGGGCGCGCTCACTGATATCCGCGTGGGCGACCGATTCGTCGCCGAGCCGCCGACGAGCGGTCGACTCGAGGTCGTCGCGGTCCACCACCAACTCGCGCAGGCGACCGCCGATCTTCCGCTGACCGACGGCGCCACGGTGCGCCCGTCGGCGTGGGGCAGCCCGCGCGCCGCCGTCGACGTCCCGGCCGATCTGCCGCACCGGGCTACAGTCATCACCAGGCTCACGGACACCGGCCGACTGACGTGCACGCCCTCGGCGGAACTCGCCACGCTCGCCACGCTCACCGCGACAGCCCGCGGCCTCGAGATCCGCGACCCTGCCGGCGCCGTCATCCGCACCGGCCTGGGGCTCGACGAGGCGTGCACCTGGCTCGGCTGCATGGCCCGGGTCAGCACCCTTCGTCGCCACACGACCGTCGCTCCGCTCACGCACGACGACCACGCCCACGAGCTCGAGTGGACGCGCGCCGACCCGCGGCAGCCGCTCACCGCCGGCATGACCCTGTCGGCCGACACGAGGATCTCCGCGCGCGTCCACAACCGCGGCCGCCTCCCGCTGTACGTCACGTTGTTCGCCGCCGAGGCCGCCGGCCGCATCACCCTGCTCACGCGTTCGCAGCCGGCGGGCGTCGAGCTCACCGCGGGCCGCACCTACAACCTCGGCGAGGATCGTTACCACGGCGTGCGTGGCGTCTTGCTGTCCACCTTGCCGATCCCCGGCCCGCGACGAGTCGCCCTGGTCGCGTTCGTGTCATCCGCAGGGGTCCCGCTCGGCGCCTGGGAGACCTCGCCGCTCGCGGATATCCGTAGCCCGGCGGCGCCGACGGCGACGGCCGCGTTCCCCGATCACGCCGTGTCCTACGATGTGACGGTCCTCGACCTATTGCTCGCACCCTGACGCGGACCGCCGTCGCTTGTTCGACCCTGCGAAAGCTGGTATCCACAAAGCCGTGAACCTCGAGACCGTCTCCGATCCCGACCTCCTGGCCCGCTGGTGTGCGGGGGATCGCACAGCCGGTGAGGCGCTGACCCGCCGACATTACGCCGCGCTCCACGGGTTCGTTCGCCGCAAGGTCGACAACCCTACCGTGGTCGAAGAGATCGTTCAAGACACGCTCCTGGGCCTGGTCGAGGGCAAGCACCGCATTCGCGAGGGCGTCAAGTTCCGCGGCTTTCTCAACTGTATCGCCAGCCGTCGCGTGTACCGGTGGTTCGCCGAGCGCGGCCGGATCGAGAGCTTCGAGCCCGACAAGATGAGCATCTCCCAGGCCGCCACCACGCTCGGCCTGATGCACCGCGACGGCAAGCTTCTCTACCGGGCGCTGCGCGAATTGCCTGCCGAGGAGCAGCTCGCGCTCGAGCTGTATAACTGGGAGCAGATGTCGGCCCCGGAGATCGCCGAGATCACCGGCGCGACCCTCCCTCAGGTCAAACATCGCCTGCGCCGCGGCAAGGAGAAGCTCGAGACGCTGATCGGACGCTACCGTCAGGAGCATTCGACTGAGGTCACCGCCGAACTCGAAGCCTGGTTCTCGACGCTCCAGCAGCGGGCCGCCGCGCTCGGCGAAGAGCGCGACGAAGCGCCGTGATCGTGATACTCGGCTTCGAGCCGCGCCGCACCCCGACGCCTTCAGCCCCAACGAAGCGCCAGCGGGCTTCGTTGCCGCCCGACCCCTCGCCGCTGAACTTTAACTTTGGTCGACCCCTTCGCAGCCATGACGATTCCAACGACCAGGAGCCCGACGCCAACCCCGATGAGCGCCACGCCCCCCGCGTAGTTTCGCTCATTTTCGGCATTCTTCCGAGCAAAGGGAAAAATGCTGAGGGCCACCGGCACGATGGACGCGCTGGCCATGAAGATCCCCGTTAACCACAGTCCGCGACGCCCAGGACGGACGTTGAGCTCAATGTCGCCGTCATAACCGTAGAGCTTGAAATGATTGGACTGCGGGATCTTGTCGCCGCGGATGAAAAAACTCTGACCTTCGCTCGCGTCGACGACCTTATTGCATGGTGCAGCACATACCGCACGGAAGTTCAGGCCCGAGGCCGACACACCCCCGCTCCCGCTCGCGGCGAACTGTCCGGTCACCTCGTAGAGCTCCATCGGGACATCTCTGGTCGTGGAGATCCGCACACGTGGCATGTCGCTCCGGGACGACTCGGGCAATCTCTCATCGTCGTCGGTCGCGGCGATCGTCGGGCTTCCTCCGCTCTCGGCCGATTCACGGATCTCTATCGATTCGATCCCATCCAGCGAGATCTGGCGGCTGCTACCGTCGACGAGCTGGCACGTCACGCCAGCGGGCTCGATCGCCAGGACACGCGCGACGAATGCCGATCCCTCCGTGCTCTTTATGAGCACGTCCTTCCCCAGGTATTGCAGCCAATCAGCGTGCACCTCCGGGGACTCTTCTGCCGCCGAGGCGGCGTCCTTGCTCTTGCTCCTCGCGGTCGCCACGAGCGCGAAGGGATGGGTGGTGGATAGGAGGGACAGGATCAACATAGCGTGGGTAAACATGGATACCTCTTTAGCTTTCAGGCGGTCCGCACGACGCGGGTGTTGGTGAGCCAGTCGTGAAGCCCGCGCCGGCGCTTACCGAGGATAGGCAGGTACGCGAGCAGGAAGAGGGCCGTCAACAACCCCTCGAGACGGCCATCGGTCTGTTCGAGGCGCTCGGGCGGGATGCCAGCAACGGTCATTCCCAGCAGGATGAGCCCGATCATCGCCGCTGGCACCACGAGGTTGCGGAGGACCCCGCCGCGCAGGAAGCCGATCGGGCGGCCGCTCCCTCCGACGATCTGGATCCCCACCAGCGACTTGCCCGGCGTCTGGCCATGCTCGACCATCAGGTAGAAGTAGGCGGCGGACCACGCCAGGCTGCCGGCCAGCTCGGACCCGAAGGCGGCCACGGTCGCGACGACACAGACAGCGGCGGTGAAGCCGTCGAGCACGAGCGCGGCCAGCCGCGCCAGTGGCGACGCGAGGATCTGCTCAGGCGGAGTGGATGGATTGCCGAGGATCGGCGATGGGGGGGTGATGGTGCTGCTCGGCATGACTGTCCAATCGTCTCAAGTGCCCGCTCGGCATGATCGCCTCGCCGCGCGTGAAGCTGTCCTCGACGCGGTTCTCCCGAGTTCTCAGGGTGAGGCCGTCGATATCAGCGACCGTGCCCTCTCGACCGCAAAGTGCTGCGAACCCGCCATCCGATCCGGACCGACGCGGATTTTTATTTCGGCGCCCACCGCCCGGCAGACCCCGAGGAGATATCCGCCACATTATCCTGGATAGCGAGACTGCCCGGCGGATTGCGCCGCGTCGGATGCGGTCGTCGTGGCCGCAAAAAAAATCGCTATCCGTCCCGGATCGCCCCCCCCGGTCGCCGCACATAGCCAGCGAACGCCACGCGACGCGTGGCCAGCAACTCCGAAAACAAAAGACCGAGCATCACCACGCGCCGCTGCTCGAGTCGGTCGCCAGCGCCGGCAGCGAGACCGTCCCCCTGTTCGGCGGCCGCGCCGTGCTGACCGGCGACCCCGCCCGCGCGCCGTAGGTCGGCGGCGACGCGCGGGCGATGGACGAGCTGCGGGCGGTGGACGAGCTGCAGGCGCTGCCCGAGGCCCGGGCGATCGCCGAGCTGCACGCCGCGCTTGAGGAGGCTGGCGTCGACCCGGTCCTGATCGGCACCGAGACCGCCGACGATGAGGTCACCCCGCGCCTCTACCACGACGGTACTTTCTGGAACCTCGGCTACAACGAGTCTCTCCAGGATCACGTACACGAGACCGGAGCACCTCGCGCAGGTCTTGATCGGCGGCTCGTCCATGCCCTTGCAAGCTTCATCGCTCGACAGCTCGGTCGACGCGCAGTTCGCCTACTGCAGCGTGTAAGGCGGTCATGACGCTCGAGCCGAATCACTTAGACCAGCTCACCTGGCTATACGACAGCACCGAGCGCTCGGAAGATGGTGAACAACATGTACTCAAAAGATGGGGAGCATTCGCTGAGAACCGCCTGCCTGATCGACTGTGAGGCATCATCACGGCTTTGGGAGGCACGCCTCGTGGGCGGCGCGGGCCTCAACCGGAGACTCGACGAGGTATCGCACCCGCAGATCGGGCGGGAGGCATTCGGTGCTGGCGTTGGCGAGGTGCCGGTGGAGGACCATGGGGTCGAGACTCCAGACGCGCGCCGCACGGTCGTCGGACACGGTGACGACCTGCTTGCCGTCCGCGCTGAACTTCGCTGATTCGATGGAACGAAAGAGTCCTTTAAGTTCGATATGTTGACCTGTCTTGGATTCCCATACCTGCGCCATCCCCACGCCCGCCGTGATGACGTGAGCGCCGTCCGAGCTGAACTCCGCCGACTCGACGATGGACCAGTGACCCTTGAGCTCGGTAAAGTGGCCCGTCTCAAACTCCCACACTCGCGCCGTCTTATCGTTGGAAGCGGTGACGACGCGCTTGCCGTCTGTGCTGAACTCCGCGGAGTTGACGGTATCAGAGTGACCTTCAAGTGAGATGATCGTGCCCGACGTGGGCTCCCATACGCATGCCCGGTGCCCGTTTGCAATGACGATGCGCTGACCATCCGGACTGAGCGTCGCTGATGTCACCGACTCCGAAAATTCCGGAAATTCGTGGCGAGCGACAGGGAGCTCCCACGGAGGCTCCCATACGGACAATTCGGAGCGTGTGGTGACGATCAGCGCACCGTCTCCTCTGAGTCCTGCCGACTTTATATTCATGTCAGACTCCTTGAGCTGGTGCGTCTCCAGATCCCATACCCGTAACACCCCCGAGTACTTGTTGTGGGTCCGGACAAGTTTCCTGTCATTGCTGAATACCGGTGATACATCTCCATTCTTGAGTCCGTCGAGTACGACGGATTCATGTGTATTCAAGTCCCACACCCGGACTGTGCCGTCCTTTGACGCCGAGACGACTCGCTTGCCGTCCACGCTGAAAGCCGCCGACAATACAGCGCCCGTGTGTCCCTTGAGCTCTATGAACTGACGAGTGCTTAGCTCCCATACCCGCGCCGTCCCGTCCGACGAAGTTGTGACGACGCGCGTGCCATCCGCGCTGAATCCTGCTGAAGAGACCGGATGCGAGCGGTCCCTGAGCTCGATCACCGGCGCCGCGTCAAGTTCGAAGACCCGGATGGCGTGCTCGGAGGTGGTGACGACGTAATCGCCATTCGCGCTGAACTGGGCGTGACGCAGCCCAGGCTGGTCCCCCCCGAGCTCGACGAATGTGCTCGCGCTAAGATGCGGTGGATCCGTTGCCCACAACCGCAAATTCCCATCGACAGATACGGTGATCGCACGTGTGCCGTCCGAGTTGAGATCTCCCGAAAGGGCTGCGCCGCCAGCAGGGTCTCTGAGCTCGACGACCTCACGCGTGTCCATATTGACCACGCGCGCCGCCGAAAGACCGAACTCAGTGATGATGGCCAGCGACCCATTCGCGCTGAACGTCGCGTCGAGGGCTTGATACGGCTGGCCCGTTAAATTTATCGATCGAGTCTGGTCCGGGCCCCAAACCCACAACCATGTGCGGCCATGTCCGACGATATGCTTGCCGTCCGCGCTGAAACTTGCCCACAGAGGTTCATCTTGCTTGTTTATTAAAACGTAAGAATCACCAGTGTCCGGCTCCCACGACCGCGCCGTGTCGTCCGCGCTCACGGTGATCACCTCCTCGCCTTCCGGGCTGAATCCGGCCGTGTAGACCTGGTTCGTATGCTTCTTGAGCTCCACGAATCGGCCCGTCGCTAGCTCCCACACCCGCACAGTCTTATCTGAGGATGCGGTGACGACCTGCTTGCCATCTGCGCTGAATCGTGCCGACCGGACGACGTCACGATGACCCTCGAGCGAGATGGATCGACCAGTGGCCAGCTCCCAAACCCTCGCCGTTTTGTCGGCAGACGCGGTGACGAACCGCTCACCATCGGCGCTGAATTCTGCCGACCAGATCTCCATCGAGTGGCCAGTTCGCGTATCCATCCGGTGCGTATCGAGGTCCCATACGAGCACCGAACCGTTTTCGAGTCCAGCGATGATCGTCCCGGCGTCGGGCGAGACGGCCACGACCCCCAGCTTAGCCTGGCTGTGCAGTACATGCCTGGGCGCACCGAGGGCCAGCACGTCGTACGCGAGCGCCAGCCACCCGTCTATGACCCCTGGCGCCGCGACCTCGACGATTAATCGACCCGCCAGTGGATCGCTATTTGCGAGCAATTCCCTGGTGCCGGCCATGATGATAGCGTCGCGCGCTCTGGCGGCCTGATCCCGGGTCTCATCCGCGGCTCGGGTCGCTCGTGCTGCGGCCTCCGATTCACGCGCTGCGGCCTCCGATTCACGCGCTGCGGCCTCCGATTCACGCGCCGCGGCCTGCTGCGCCGAATCTCGCTGGTTGAAGGCGAAGATGCTGAGGCCTGCGAGGGTGAAAATGCCGAGCGTCAGGGCCGTGAACGCTGCGCTCAGCTTGTTGCGTCGGCGCCGCAGATTCGCACGCAGTGCGTCCTGGTAGTCGCGGGTGAGGGTCCCGACCGCGGTTGCGGCGTTAAGAAAGTACCCCGCCTCGGCGCCGCCGGGCAGGCTGTCGGTCGGGCGTCCGCGCCGCTGCCAGCGCTCGGCGGCTTGGTCGAGCTCGGACTCGCGGATCAACTCGGCGCGGTCCCGGTCGATGTGATCGCGCAGCCAGGGCCAGCCACGTAGCAGGGCCTCGTGGACGAGGTCGACACGTGCCTTCGAACCGTCACCGTGCACGACGACGAGGCGCATCGACCGTTCGCTGCCGGCGAGGCGTGCGAGCAGGGCCTCCGCGCGCGGGCCTCCGCCGACGGCCGCGAGCGCGTCGGCTCGGCGTAGCGTCCGGCGCGTCGCGCGGCCCTGGGATTCGGTCTCGACCAACTTGCGGAAGAGGTTCCAGAGCTGCTCGTCGGAGAAGTCCCGCAGCAGCGGCGCGAGTGACTCATCGGCGCGGCGGGTCAGCGCCCCGGCAACGCCGCCGAGGGCGTCATAGGCGGCATGGGTGAGCGTCCGTCCGTCGCGCCGGTCGTACAGGCTGGTCATGACTGTGGCGACGAGCGGAAGGACGGCCTCCGGGGTACCGTTCCCGTCGCCGTCGCCCTGCTCGATGATCCCAGCGTCGACGAGAACGCGCTCCGTCAGGCCGGGCTCGAGTTCGACGCGGGCCTCGCGGGCCGGGCCGTCGATCGCCGATTCGAGCTGCGCCGTCGACAGGTTGCCAAGCGTGTACCGCACCGGCGGGTGCGTGCTCGTCACCCTCTCGTGCAAGGCAGGGAGTCGCGGCAGGTCGCCGGAAAAGTCGCCGCGTAGGGCCGTGACGAGCAACAAGGGCCGGGGCGAACGCACGAGTAGGTCGGCGAGTACCGCGGCGAACACCTCGCGCTCGTCAGCGATAGGGACGAGGATCGCCTCTTCGAGCTGATCGACGACCAGCAGCAGGCCCTCGTCGTCGGCGAGGTGGACGGCGAGAAATTCTCCGAAGGCGGCGGTTGCGTGCCGCAGCCGCGCGCCGAGGCTGCTGGCGGAGAACGTCGCGGCGGGGTCGCGGACGAGGACGCGGTGGGTCTGCTCGGCAAGCTCGAACACCGGCGCGGTACTCGGACGCATCACCACGACGCGCCAGCGATGGTTCGTCCCCGGGAGATTAATCCCGCCGTCACGCAGCGCCGGTACCAAACCCGCTTGCACGAACGATGATTTGCCGGAGCCGCTCGGCCCGTCGAGGAGGAGCCACTGGCGCATCGGTATGGCCGCGTCGCCGAGTCGGCCGACCACGCGCGCCAGATCGTCCTCCCGTCCGAAGAAGTAGCGCCGGTTCGCCTCACGGAACGACTCGAGGCCCGGATACGGGTTGACGGTGTCCGGCTCGGCCGACTCGACGTCGGCGGCGCGCATCGGCGCCGATCGGTGCGTGCGCCGCTCGAGCTCCCCGGCGAGGGCGTGGAGATATGTCGTCACCTGCGCGGCGTAATCGTCGGCGAGCGGGACGAGCTCAATGCCTCGCCTGCCGAACCAGTCGCGCGCACCACCCGTCCATGCCGCCGCGGGCACGAGCATCAAGTCAGGATGCATCGTTTCGGTCGACCTGCGCCCCGGGTCGGCAATCGGGTGCTCGCGGACTTCGAGCAGGTGCTGCAGGTCCTCGTCGTCCGGCGTGAACCCGACGAATAATAGGACATGTCCGCGGAGCAGGGCCTCGAGCTCGCGCCGCAACAGTATGCCGAAGAAGCTGGCATTCTGTCGCTGGCGCATCGTCAGCATCCACCCGGTCGGTCGGTCGATCGTGCCGCGGACCTTGAAGATCACCCGCGTCCGCTTCGCCACGTCCGGGGCCGCCTCGTCGACCGCGTGCCACCGGCCCGCGAACGCCCGCTCGAGGACCCGGTCGAGGTTGGTGGTGACGATGCTATTGAGCCCGGGAGACAGGGCGACCAGGGCCCGCGCCGCGTCCGGCACCGGCACCAGTGGCTCCCAGGCCGCGCGTACCAGCCGCACGAACGCGGCGCTCCCGAGCAGAGACTCGGCCCGCTCGAGCGCCTGGGCGATGCCGTCGTCCGCCGTGACGCCCTCGGCCTCTTGCCCCGCCGACGACAGCGCTTCGCGGCAGCGCTCGACCAGTTCACGCGGCCCCGCGAGCCCTGCCGCCATAGAGATCAACGGGCCGACGCACACCAGCAGTTTGCGACGCTCGAGCGCGTCCAAAACCCCGAGCTGGGCGGAATCAAGCATGCGACAGTCGGACCATCCTACCACGCTACGGGGTCTACCGCGCGGTGCTGGTTACTCGACCGCGAACACGGCCCCACCTGTCGCCGCGTACCTCGACGCACCTTCAACGCCTACGCAGGGTGAGACCGATTCCTACGCCGCACATGAGACCGAGTGCACCAGAGACGGCGGCGCACACGAGAGCCCGATTCTGGTCAGAGATACCGAGGCGATGCATGTCTGCGCGGGCTTGGCGGAGCTGATCGGCCAACATGCGAGCTTCCGCTCGCGCAAGCTCGAGGGCCTGCTCGACGTTTGTGGTCGCCATTACTTCGACCTCCGCGGCCAGAACGCCGCCGCAAGGGCAACACCCAAGGCGCCAGTCACGATGAGCTTCTCCTCGAGGCTGACGGGCGCCATCTGCACTGCCTGCGTCACCGTGCCCGAGCTGACCGTCCCGCGCCACCTGGCGCCGGGGTAGAGGCGGGCAGTCAGCGTCCACGGCTGGACGGTGACGACGAACACGTTGTCGGCCGAACCAGCGATCCTCGAAATCTCGCGCAGCGCCGCCTCGATGTCCGTGACGTACTCGAGGACACAGGACACGAATACGACCGCGGAGTTGTCAGCGACGTCGGGGATGGGACCTTTCGTGATGTCGGCCACTACCGTCATCGGGCACTTGGGGCAGCCGTTGAGGTCGACACAGACGTCGCCGCACCCGTACGCACGCCAGAGGCGCGTGTGCATCCCCGCGTCCGGATCTCCGATCACGACGAGGCGCCGATCCAAGGCCGACGCGCGCTCGACTGCCGCGTGGAACGCGGCCGTTCGTTCGCGGTGGCGGATCAACGCCGCTGCGCCCTCCACGGCGCCGACGTAACCCAACACGAAACGAGCTGCGGATCTGTGAAATGACATGGTGAGCTCCAGATGGACCGGGTCAGTCCCGGGTGGCTACGACGATCACCGTCGCTGCGACGACAGCGGCGGCGTACGGCGCATACTTGACGAGTTTGGCGAGGCCCAGGGCGAGAGAGTTCGCAGCCTTGGCGACTTCTGCGGCGGTGTCGGCCGCCGTCGCTGCAGTTTCGACGGCGGTCGACGCCACAGCCTCTGCCTTCAGGTAGAACTGCGCGAGGGGGTTATCGCGCAGGAAATCGATGTCCCAATCATGGATCGCTGTTGACCATTTTGCCCAGTAGGGATCATCAGACGGGTCTTTATCGAAAAGACTCCCGTCGTTGATAGTACCCTGGTTGTCGATCAGAATCGTGACGGGAATGATCTGGCCTTCATTAGCCACAATGGTCAACCACGGATCCTTGGTCCACGTCTTGGAGATCTGCCCCATGACCTTGCTAAATTCGAGACGTGCATCAGTCAGTGCACCATCCCAGGCTTCGACTTCGAGGGCGAGTGCAAGTTCACGGAGCTTCGGTCGATCCTCTGGCTTAATGAGTAGGAGTGCGGCAAGGCGATCACGCAGGCTGCGGCCATGCGGGTTGTTGAGCGCGCTCTCGAGGGCGAATCTCGCTGCCGGTGGCTTGCCGTCGTCCGTGCGCAGGTGCCACTTCGGGTGAAGCGCCGAGAGAAGTCCCTCTTTTTCGATCTGCGGTCCGAACCTGGCGGCCTTGTCGGCGTTGGCCTTCGCTACTCCCTCGGGGTGGCGGCCGTGTAGACGGTGCTCACAATCAGGAAAGCATCGAACTTCAGATCGTCGAGCTCCGCGACGGGGAGCACGGAGAGTTCATAAACCCTCTTGGCCAGGATGGCGATATCCTCGTTAGCCACGGCTCGCCGCCGATCCGCGGCTGCGCTCGAGGAGGCCCCGCATGTGGCTGACCTTCCGCTCCAGGGCCCTCACACGCTCGGCCTCGCTGGCGTAGTGCGCCTCGGCCTGATCGGCGAACTTGCCCAGCATGCTGAAGGCACGCGCCACGTCCGCGTCGGAGGTTCCGGACGGCAACGGTGGCGAAGCATCCGCGGCTAACGGCGCGGGCGTGACTGGCGCGTCGTCGTTCGGGTTGACGTCGGCTGTCATCTGCGCCTCAGAGGTTGCCGGAGCACCCTTGACCCCGTCGGCGAGGCCGCCATCGGCGCCGTCGACTGACGATGGCTCGTCGGTCGCTACGTTCTCGGCCGACGGCGATGCGGCAATCGGCGGCGACTTCGCCTCGTCGATCGGCGGCGACGTTGCCTCGACGATGGGCGGCACCACGTCGACCGGCGGCGACGTTGCCTCGTCGAGCGGCGGCGCCTCGTCGACGACCGGCGGCGACGTTGACTCGTCGAGCGGCGGCGCCTGGTCGATCGGCGGAGGCTTTACCTCGTCGATCGAAGGGACGACGAACAGGATGGGTCGGTCGCTGGACACTCGGAGGTCTTGCAGCTCCTCACACAGCGCTGCGAGCTCCGCCTCCGCGCACCGGATGCGGCTGTCGAGCTCGGCGTGGTGCGCGTCCATCTTCTGGGTGAGCACCTCCAGCCGCTCGGCGAGGGCGTCGACCAGCGATTGTGCGGGCGCGGGCGGGGTCGGGGCGGACGGGTTGGTTGGGGGGGCCGCGGTCGCGGCGGCACGAGCGCCCGCCGCAGCCGCGAGTCCCTCGCGGGTGAACTCGGGCCGGAACGCGGCGGGCTTCGGACGAGGTGCTGCGGCCTTGGCCCTCTCGGCAGCTTCGAGACCCTCGCGGGTAAACTCGGGCCGAAACGCGGCGGGTTTGGGTCGTGGCGAGCTGGCGGTCGCCGCGCCCTTCGACGAGGCCGCGGACGGTGCGGGCGAGGCCGGCATGGGCCTTGCGGGCGCCGCCGTGGGCGGCGGCGTGACGATCGGCCCGTTCGCCGCGCAGGCCGGCGTGTACTGTTTGGCGAAGTCTCGCAGCAGTTTGACCGGATCGGGCGTGTTCACGATCAAGGTCGCCGCATCCTTGGCCTCCTCGGTGCCGCCCATGAACGCGGTGAGCGCGTCGTGGAGGTGGGGGATCTTGAGGCCCGACTGCTCCATCACGTCCGAGAGCGTGGTGGGCTCCTGACGCTGCGCGTGCTCCCTGGCCACGCGCTGGGTTCGGATCTTGTCAGCTTCGATGAAGCTGTTTGCGAAAAGCATCGCTACCCCGAGCACTCCCTGCCATGTGGGGCTAAGCGTTGCTGGGTTCACTTGTACGCCGTCAAAGATCTTCATTGCTCCTCCCTTCCCTCCCGGATCGTCGCTCCAGGCAATGCCGTCAGTCCCTGTTGGTCAGCACCACCACGACGGTGGTGCCGACGACCGCCGCCGCGCTCAGGGCCCAGGGGACCCAGCGAGGTTGCGTCGATTTTTGTTTGGCCGGGGGCTCTGCCCTGGGCGGTGGATCAGGCACGGCGGCGGCGGCGGCAGGACCAGTGGCACGAAATGCACCGATCCACACCTGCACCCAGGTCGCCCACTGGATGTCGTCCTCCGCAGCGTCGCGATCGATCACCGCCGGACCCTGCCACGGGGCTTGCGGCTCGACGGTCTCGACCAGGGCCATGATTACGTCCGCCTGCTCGAGGAGTCGCTCACCGTTCTCACCCCACTCACGAGCGGCTGCCAGGAAGTCGATGACCGCGGGTACGGGCGCGTGCGTCAGCAGCTCCGACATCAACAGTCGCAGGTCGCCCCGCACCGCCCGCGCGGCACGCTGCCGGGCGTCCGGGTCGGGCACGCCTTCATCGACCGCCTCGGCCACCGCGGCCGCGTAGCGGGAGCGGAGCACCTGCCACGCCATGCGGCGGTAGTAGCGGAAGTTCGACGTCTCCATCCCCACGTTGGTCGTCATCGCCCGCCCCCAGTCTTCAGTACCCGCACACCGACGACATGATCCTTGGCGACGATGCAGTAGGTCCCCGGGCTCGTCAGCCAGACCGGCTCGCCGCAGCGCGGCGTCAGGTGGAGGCCGACCTGCGAGCCCACACGCTGTCGGGTGATGGTGGCCGTACCACGGAGAACCATGATCGCTGCCATGCCGCCCTCTTCGATCGTCTCGATGAAGGTCTCGCCCCGCATGAGTACGACGGCGCCGAGCTGGTGGTGCCG
>Ga0075158_10000575_pt1 | contig 29677 bp, 25 predicted proteins | sample JI91814BDNA_FD_70968 | JGI IMG/M metagenome (GOLD analysis project Ga0075158, IMG submission 70968) | Wastewater effluent complex algal communities from Wisconsin, to seasonally profile nutrient transformation and Carbon sequestration -... | ecosystem: Engineered > WWTP > Effluent > Algae... | reverse complement strand
CAGGTGTGGATCCACATCTGGCCGCTGATCGACGCCGATGTCGAGCAGTTGACCGCGCTGCGGGCTCGCATCGCGCCGATGACGGCCGGGGCGGGAATCCAGGAGGTGCGGATCGAAGGCCGCATCGCGGCGGCCGGGGGACGAAGCGTCCCGATCGTCGCGCGCTTCTCCTACCAGGCCGGAGCGGGCGTCATCTACAGCGTTGAACCGCCCGCCACCGAGCGGATGGCACCCCTGGATGCGTATGCCGAGAAGGTCCTGCGCGCCAGTCGTCGCGGCTTGGTCTATCCCTACGAGTTGCAGTCGCTGCTGGTCGGCGACGGCGGCAGCTTCGTCGAGTACGACCTCGACGAGACCGGTGCCCTGGTGCCCGCCGAGCGCGCCGCCGGAAAGAACCGCGCCGGCATCGTCTGCGGCGTCGTCACCACCCCGACCGAACTCCATCCCGAGGGCATCACGCGGGTCCTGCTCGCCGGTGACCCGCTGCGGTCACTCGGGTCCGTCGCGGAGGCGGAGTGCGCGCGGATCATCGCCGGACTCGATCTCGCCGAGGAACTCGGGGTCCCGCTCGAGTGGTTCGCCCTCTCCGCGGGGGCGCGGATCTCGATGGACTCCGGCACCGAAAACATGGACTGGGTCGCCAAGGCCCTGAAGCGGATCATCGAGTTCACCCAGGACGGCCACGAGATCAATATCGTCGTGGCGGGGATCAACGTCGGCGCCCAGCCCTATTGGAACGCCGAGGCGACGATGCTCATGCATACCAAGGGCATCCTCGTCATGACCCCCGACAGTGCCATGGTCTTGACCGGCAAGCAGTCGCTCGACTTCTCCGGGGGCGTCAGCGCCGAGGACAACTTCGGCATCGGCGGATACGACCGGGTGATGGGGCCCAACGGCCAGGCGCAGTACTGGGCGCCCGACCTCGCCGGCGCCTTCGACATCGTGCTGCAGCACTACGACGCGACGTATGTTGCTGCGGGAGAAGACGGTCCGCGGCACGCGCCGACGACCGACCCGATCGAGCGGGATGTAACCGACTCGCCGCACCTGCTGGACGGCAGCGAATTCACCACCATCGGCGACATCTGGTCCTCGGCGACGAACCCCGACCGCAAGAAGCCCTTCGACATTCGCACGGTCATCCGGGCGCTGGTCGATCAGGATCATCCCTTCCTGGAGCGGTGGGCCGGGATGGCCGACGCCGAGACCGTTGTCGTCGTCGACGCCCGGCTCGGTGGTCATTCCGTATGCCTGCTCGGCGTGGAGTCGAAGTCCGTCCCGCGCCGCGGCTTCCCGCCTACCGACGGACCCGACACCTATACGGCCGGGACGTTGTTCCCCAAGTCCTCCAAGAAGGCCGCCCGCGCCATCAATGCCGCCTCCGGCAACCGCCCGTTGGTGGTCCTGGCCAACCTCTCCGGCTTCGACGGCTCACCCGAGTCCATGCGCAGTCTCCAACTGGAGTATGGCGCGGAGATCGGCCGCGCCATCGTCAACTTCCAGGGGCCCATCGTCTTCGTGGTCATCTCGCGCTATCACGGCGGTGCGTTCGTGGTGTTCTCCAAGGCGCTGAACCCGCGGATGACGGTGCTCGCGATCGAAGGATCGTTCGCCTCGGTGCTCGGCGGTGCCCCGGCCGCGGCGGTGGTGTTCAGCCGCGACGTCGATGCCCGGACGGCAAGCGATCCGCGGGTCGCGGAGGTGGAGGAGCGCCTGCGGGCCGCCGAGAACGGCGATCGGGCGGCCGTCGCGACGGAGTTGGCCGAGACCCGCAAGAGCGTGCGCGCCGAGAAGCTCGGCGAGGTCGCGAGCGAGTTCGACTCGGTTCACGACATCCACCGCGCCGTCGAGGTCGGCTCGGTCGATGAGGTCATCTCGCCGCACGACCTGCGCCCGCGGATCATCGCGGCGCTCGACATGGGGTGAGCACGGACGGGCATGAGACACCGCTTCGCCGGATGAGACACCGAACCGCCGCTCTTGCGACGGCAGTCGTCCTCGGCGCCACGATCGTGCAATTGGCGATCGGCGCCTTCACGGATCTGCCGCAGTTCGCCGGGAAGGGTTTTGGAGCGCGCCTGTGGGCCTATCCGGCGATGATGCTCCTCGTCCCGGCAATCTGGTGGGTGGTGGCCCGGCGGCGGGCTGCGGGCGGCAGTGTCCGGGCCGGGAACAGTGACCCTCCGTGGGCGGCATTCGGCCTGATCATGGCGCCATTCCTGATCGATGTCACCGGCAACACCCTCGACCTCTATGACTCGGTGGTGTGGTGGGACGACGCCAACCACTTCGTCAACTGGTTCCTGCTCAACGCCGGTCTGGGGATGCTGCTGCTGCGCCGCGTCGGCATCCCGTGGGTGCGCGTGCTGCTGGTCACCGGGCTCGGTGCGATCCTGGCCATCGGGTGGGAATTGGGGGAGTGGTACACCTTCATCCGCCACGGCACCGAACTCGACACCGCCTACCAGGACACCCTCGGGGATGAGGCGCTCGGCACCCTTGGCGCCCTGCTCGCGGGGCTGGTCCTGGCCCGCCGCGGGGAGGGGGCCACGCGGCATACGTCCTGATGCGGGATCGGGAGTCGGAGTCGCGTGCGCGGAGTTGGGAGCGGGGATCAGGTCCGGAGGAGGCCGCGATTTCGTGTCCGCCGGGACGGCCGTGTAGGCTCTCCGTCGCACTCCCACGAGGGGCGCGCGCCTCCTTAGCTCAGTCGGTAGAGCATTTCCATGGTAAGGAAAAGGTCGTCGGTTCGATTCCGACAGGGGGCTCTGGTCTGCCCGGTCACCGGGCCGGCCGCCGAGGCGGGATAGCTCAGCTGGTCAGAGCGCACGACTCATAATCGTGAGGTCGCGGGATCGAGCCCCGCTCCCGCTACTGCGCGCGATTTCGTGGGAACGAAACCGCTCGTTATCGTGTTATGTCCGTGTCTCGGCATCTGCCGGGGCGCCTCCCGTTCTGTTCGTTGAAGAAGCAGGTTGCTCCCGTGGCTAAGAAGTCCACCGAAATCCGCCCCAAGATCACCTTGGCCTGCACCGAGTGCAAGGAGCGCAACTACATCACGGAGAAGAACCGCCGCAACAGCCCCGACCGGCTCGAGCTGGCCAAGTTCTGCCCGCGTTGCGTCAAGCACACGGCCCACCGCGAGACGCGCTGACGCTCGCCCTCGCATCGCCTCGTGCGCCCCGTGACCGACCGGTCCGGGGCGCACGGCGTTCTCCGGCCTAATAGAGTTCCCGTCATGCCGGTGAACGAGAGTTTTGTGGGGCGAACCTTCGACCCCGTCGGACCGTATGCCGTGGACGCGGCCATGATCGCCGCCTTCGCCGAGGCGGTGGGTGCGACGGATGCAGTGCACTTCGATGCGGAGGCGGCGCGCGCGGCCGGCTACCGGGATGTGATCGCCCCGCCGACGCTGGCGGTGCGCTTCGACCAGTTGTCCTCGCGGGCGTATGTGCAAGATCCCGACGCGGGGATCGACTACTCACGGGTCGTGCACGGGGAGCAGTCTTTTGTGCATCACCGCCCGATCACGGCCGGCGACGAATTGGTCGCCGCGACGACGGTCGACAGCATTCGCAGCGCCGGCGGTCACGCGATGATCAGCGTCCGCACCGAGATCAGCAATGGCGACGAGCCGGTGGCGACGACTCGCTCGACCATCGTCGTGCGGGGAGGGGAGTGAGCATGGCTCGCCAGTTCAGTGACGTCAGCGTCGGCGACAGCCTCGGCACCAAGACCGTTCCGGTCCAGCGCGCGACGCTCGTCGCCTATGCCAACGCCTCCCTCGATCAGAACCCGATCCATCAGGACGAGGCATTCGCCAAACAGGTCGGCCTGCCCGACGTCATCGCGCACGGCATGTGGACGATGGGAGCGGCCGGCACGCTGGCCGCGGAGTGGGCGGGAGACGCCGGGCGCATCGTGGAGTACGGGACCCGGTTCACCAGCATGGTCGTCGTCCCCGCTGGTGGCTCCGAACTGTCCGTCACCGGCGTCGTGAAGTCGCTCGACGAGGCGCGCAAGCGCGCCACGGTGGAGCTGACGGCCACGGCCGGCGGCAGCAAGGTGCTCGGCCGCTGCCAAGCCGTCGTCCAACTCGACTGATGCGCCCGACCGGGCGGACGGAGGAATTCGACGCGGCGCTGGCTCCCCATACGACCATGCGGGTGGGTGGGCCAGCACAGCGGCTGGTGACCGTCACCAGCAACGATGAATTGGTCGACGCGGTCCGCGAGACCGACGACGCCGGCGAGCCCCTGCTCGTGCTCGGCGGGGGCTCGAATGTCGTCATCCCCGACGGCGGGTTTCCCGGAACCGTCGTCAAGGTCGCGACGACCGGGGTGACTCGGGAGTCGATCGACGCGTGCTCGGGAGCCTTCGTGCGGGTCGCCGCGGGCGAGGTGTGGGACGAGGTCGTCGCGCAGGCCGTGGCGAGCGGGTGGAGCGGCGTCGAGGCGTTGTCCGGGATTCCGGGCTCGGCCGGTGCCACGCCGGTGCAGAACGTCGGCGCCTACGGTCAGGAGGTCGCGCAGACGATCGCGCAGGTCCGCACCTGGGATCGGCAGGCACAGGCGGTGCGGACGTTCTCGGCGTTGGAGTGCGCGTTCACCTATCGGCATTCGATCTTCAAGGCGACCGATCGCTTCGTGGTCCTGGACGTGGTCTTCCAGTTCGTGCTGGCGGACCTGTGCCGCCCGATCGCGTATGCCGATCTGGCCACCCAACTCGGGGTCGCGGTCGGCGACCGGGTGCCGCTGGCGGATGCGCGCGAGGCCGTGCTGGCGCAGCGCCGTCGCCGCGGCATGGTCCTCGACCCGGCCGATCACGACACGTGGAGTTGCGGGTCCTTCTTCACCAACCCGATCCTCTCGACGGCGGCCTTCGACGCCCTGGTGGCGCGGGTGCACGACCGGCTTGGCGCCGACATCGATCCGCCCCGCTTCGCCGACGCCGACGGCAATGTCAAGACCAGCGCCGCGTGGTTGATCGAGCGGGCGGGGTTCGGCAAGGGCTTCGGCGCCGACGGCGAGGCGGGCCTGAGCGGCCGGGCGAGCCTGTCGACCAAACACACGCTGGCCCTGACCAACCGCGGCTTCGCGACCGCCGCCGACATCCTGGCGCTCGCGGCCGTGGTCCGCGACGGCGTGCACGCCGCCTTCGGCGTCGCCCTGGTCAACGAGCCCGTCCTCCTGGGTCAGGCGTTCTAGCGCGCCTTGGCCCTCCGAACTTCTGCTAGCAGCAGTTAGTCAACTGTGGACACCTTGCAAGGTGTCCACAGTTGACTAACTTGTGCTGAGTTGTCGGATTTGGGCCTCAGCCGACGCGATAAGCCACGAGGGCGTCCGGCCGCGCCACGACCCGCACGTCCCCCGCCTGGGACCCAACCCCGTCCGGTATGGGGAGTGGCACCGCCTCCGCGATCGCCGCGTCCCGCACGGGCTCAAGAACCTCCAAGAGCCGTTGGGTATTCATCCCATTTCCCGACTCATCCGTGCCGCGCCAATACGTCAGGTCGGCGGCGTCCGTGGCCACCCCGCTCTCGGCATCGACCTGCATCGTCGCGTTGCCCAACTCCACGATGACGCTGCCACCGGGCAGCACGATCACCTTCGGGAAGGAGCTCGGCCGCTCGAACTCGACCCGCCACTTCTGCGCACCCGTCTCCCGGTCAAGCGCGCGCAGGCTCCCGCCGTGCAGCAATTGGGGGTCCCACTCCCCATACCGGCCCGTCATCCGCGTCGGGTCCGGCGTGAAGACATAGATCACGTCGCCGGTGCGCACATCGCGGCCGTGGTCGTCCTCGGGCATCGCGAGCACGTCCCCGCGGGACGTCCAGCGCTGCGCCCCGGAGGCTGCGTCGAAGGCCGCAACCGTCGCGGCGTGGAGTCGCTCACCGCGAGCCTGGACCGTCAGCGACGCCACGGCGGTGTCCTCGACCGTCGCCCAGCCGCGGGCGCAGAACCACGAGGCGCAGTCTTTCAGGATCGCTGCCGGCCGGAACGTCCATTGCTTCGCCCCGTCGACGTAGTAGCTCAGCGTGTCCTCCCGCGCACTGTCCCAGCGGATGATGCCCGCGTGCGTCGTCGTGAAGGTCGCCGCCCCCGGGGCCAGCCGCTGCGCGGGCATCGGCACCGTCCCGTCACGGCTGCCCAGGAAGCACCACGCCATCCCATCGGCGCACAGCGCGAGATCCTCGACCGCGTTGACGGTCGCGCTGTCCTTGCCGACTTGCTTGCCCGTCGCCACATCAAGGATGCGTATGCGGGAGTCGTCCCCCGCGGCGATCGCCGCAGCGACACGGTTGCCGACGATGGCGGGCGGGGTGTTGGTCACGCCATGCCAGCCGACCTGCTTCGGCAGCGCCTGCTGCCAGGCCACCTTGCCCGTGGCGGTGGAAATCGCGCGCAGGTAGCGGCGCTCGCCGCGTTGCGCGAAGTACAGCGCCAGGTCCTTCCCGGCCGACAGGGTGACGCCCGTGACTGGGTCCATGTCGGCGACACGCCAGGCAACCTTCGCCTCGGGCGCCGCGGCCGAACTCCCCGAGGTGGCGGAGGCCGAGGGTCGAGCCGTGGGGCCGTCCGGCGAGGCGGAGGAGCCCGAAGCGCTCGCCGGAGTCGATGACGACGTATGGGGCGCCGGCCCCCCGGAGCAGGCCGCCAGACTCAGCGCTGTGATCACCGCCGCGGGTAGGTCGCGCCGCAGCGCGCGTCGGGACGGGACTAGGGCGGACGGGACCAAGTCGGACCGTCCTGCGGTGGGGAGGATGCTGATGTGGGTGTTTTCGATGTGGGTCATGTCAAGCAACGTAAGTTCGGGTGATCGCCCGCGGCGTCGCCCCGCGCCCATGCGCCCCCGCGCCCATGCGCCCCCGCGGCCCCCGCGGCCCCCGGAGCCACCCGGCGACTCCGCCTCGCCAACCCGGACTCAAACCGGGGCTGCCGCCAGCCAGTCGTCGATCGCGTTCAACGTCGAGGTTCGCAGCGCGGCCGGCATCCGGGCCGCCCGGACCGACCCCCGCGCCAGCTCGGCGAGCCCGGCATCGTCGAACCCCAGCACGTCCCGCGCCAGGGCGTACTGCGCCACCAACCGCGAGCCGAACAGCAACGGATCGTCTGCCCCGAGCGCGACCGAGACCCCGGCCTCCACCAGCGCACGCACGGGGACGTCGGCGGGCTCGGCATACACGCCGAGCGCGACATTCGAGGCCGGGCAGACCTCCAGCGCGACCCCGTCCGCCGCGATGCGCTCGACCACGCGCGGGTCCTCGATCGAGCGGACCCCGTGGCCGAGCCGGTCCGGCTGCATCGCGTCCAGCGTCTCCTCGACGGCATTCGGCCCGAGGAGCTCACCCGTGTGCGGCATCAGCGCCAGCCCCGCCTTCCGCGCGATGGCGAAGGCCGGGGCGAACTCACGTGTCTCCCCGCGACGCTCGTCATTGCTCAACCCGAATCCCACGACCGTGCCCGGCCCGTCACCCGCATACCGGGCCGCCAGCCGCGCCAGCGTTCGTGCATCCAGCGGATGCCGGATTCGGCTCGCCGCCACGATGATCGCGACCGGCGCCCCGCCCGCCGCCGACACCGCGGCCGCCTCGTCCAGCACGATCTCGAGGGCGGGGGTGATCCCTTCGACAAAGGGCGCGTATGACGTGGGGTCCACCTGCAGTTCCAACCACCGCGATCCCTCGGCGGCGTCGTCCACCGACGCCTCCCGCACGAGGCGTCGCATGTCTTCCTCGGCGCGGACGCAGGCGCGGGCCGCGTCATACAGCCGTTGGAAGCGGAACCACCCACGCTCGTCCCGCACGCTCGCCAACCGCGGCGGCCAAGCCCCGACGAGGGCGTCAGGCAGCCGGATCCCGTGACCCGCCGCTAACTCCACAAGGGACGACAGCCGCAGCGAGCCGGTGAAATGCAGGTGCAGGTGAGCCTTGGGCAGGGTCGCGAGATCGCGCCCAGTGACGGGAGAACTCAGCGGGTCCTCGCTCCCGGTTGTCGTGCGACAGTCACTCGGCCTCGAGGATGTGCATGGCTGCTTCCTCGGCGGACGCGCCGGCGCCGTCGACGCCCACGTCGCGACCCCACGTGTGGTCCCCGCCGTCGTCCACGAGTCGCCCGGCCCGCTGGTCGCCGACCTCGTCGTCACCGAGCCAGTCATCCTCGGCGTCAATGGAATCCGGGTCGTCGCCGCCGATCCGCTCCTCGTCCAGGATCGACTCGTGGAAGGGCGCGCCATACGCCGAATTGGGGTCGGGGACTTCCTGGGCGATGCGCTGTTCGATGCTCTCGTGGCCGGCCTGCTCGTGGGCGGTCACCCCATACGCCCGGGACCCGCGATCGGTGTCGGCAGGGGAGTAGCCCCGGTCCAGCACGTCCTCGATCCCGTCGTCGATCAGGGTGTCCTCGGGCTGGAGCTGGTCCTCGTCGTCGACGCTGTAGGTGCCGAACTCGTCGCCGATGTTCTCGGTTGCCTCAGACATGGCGTCATTCTCCTTCCGGAGTCGATGCGGAGGCCGTATGCCGCGCGGCCAGCTTCTCGGCGGCGGCCAACCCCACACAGGTGGCCACCCCCGCCATCGCCGTCTCGACGTCGGCCAAGACGGGGAAGGACGGCGCGAGACGGATGTTGCGGTCGCGCGGATCGTGCCCGTGCGGGAACGACGCGCCGGCCGGAGTCAGCACGATCCCGGCCTCCTTCGCCAGCGCCACGACCCGCGAGGCGGTGCCGTCGAGCACGTCGAGATTGACGAAGTAGCCACCCGTCGGCTTCGACCACGTGGCGACCCCGAGCCCGTCCAGCGCCGCGGTGAGCGCCGCGTCGACGGCGGCGAACTTCGGCGCGAGGATCTCGCGGTGCTTGAGCATGTGGTCACGCACGCCCTGCGCGCTGCCGAAGAACTGGATGTGCCGCAGTTGATTGACCTTGTCCGGCCCGATCGAGGCGTACTGATAGTGCCGCAGCCACCACGCCACATTGTCCTTGGCGGCGGCGAGGAAGGCGACGCCGGAACCGGCATACGAAATCTTGCTCGTTGAGGCAAACATGATGGGGCGGTTGGGGTTTCCGGCCGCTGCCGCGACCGAGAGGATGTCGACGCTCTTGGCCTCGTCCTCGGTCAGGTGATGGAACGCATAGGCGTTGTCCCAGAAGATCTTGAAGTCCGGGGCTGCCGTCGGCATCGCGACCAGAGTCGCGGCCACGTCTTCGCTGATCGTCGTCCCGGACGGGTTGGCATAGGTCGGCACGATCCACATGCCCTTGATCGCCGGGTCGTCCTTGACGAGGGCGGCGATCGCGGTCGCATCGGGGCCGTCGGCGTTGATCGGCACCGGGATCATCTCGATGCCATAGGAGGCGAGCATCGTGAAGTGCCGGTCATAGCCCGGCACGGGGCAGATGAACTTCACCGTCTCCTCGCGCCCCCACGGACGCTCGGAGTCGACCGCCCCGTGCAGCAGGCACATGACGAGGGTGTCGTGCATCATCGTCAGGCTGGAGTTGCCGCCCGCGATCACCTGATCCGGCTCGACCCACAGCAGGTCGGCAAACATCTCGCGGATCTCGCGCAGACCGTTCAGGCCGCCGTAGTTGCGCACGTCCACACCGTCGGCGTCCTTGAAACCCTCGGGCAGGTCGAGGAGGCGGTCGGCGAGTGCCAACTGGGCCGCCGACGGCTTCCCCCGAGTCAGATCGAGGGTCAACCCGCGCTCTTTCAAGGCGTCGTATGCCGCGCGCTGCCGACCCAAGTAATCCTGGAGTTCGGCGGGGGTCAGGTCGGTCAAGGGCTGCGTCACGTCGCTCACACCCCCATGCTTCCACTCCGGCATACGAGTTCGCACCCAGCCCACCCTGTCCCGTATGCTTGTTCCTCGGTGTCCACCTAGGCCTGCTCCGGCATGCCTTCGGACACCTCCGGGAACGCGCGACTCAACCCGCGCGTTGCCTAGGGCAGTGGCTCAATTGGTAGAGCACCGGTCTCCAAAACCGGCGGTTGGGGGTTCGAGTCCCTCCTGCCCTGCGTTGTGGTCGTCGCCCGGTGCGGCGCCTGCTGCCACCGCACCGTATTCGCCGCCATCGAAGGAAGTTACGCCGTGACCGACGTGGGTAGCTCTTCGCGCGCCTCCACCAGGAGGGGTGACAAAGGGATGTCGCCGGTTGCCAGGCTGCGGCTGTTCATCAAGCAGATCCTCGATGAGTTGCGCAAGGTCGTGCCGCCGACTCGCTCCGAACTGCTCAACTACACCGCCGTCGTCATCGTGTTCGTCACGTTCATGATGGCCATGACCGCAACGTTGGACTTCGGGTTCAGCAAGCTCGTCGCGCTGGTCTTCGGCAACTGAGCGCCGACGACCGCCGATCGATCCACCGAACTGTGAGGAAGTGTTGATGTCCCAGGAGCCTGAGTTCGACGACACCGCAGCCGACGAGAGCACCCTCGACGCGGGCGACGCCACTGCGGCCGAGGAGACGACGGCCGACGAGACTGCGGTCGAGCTGGCTGACGACGCTGCGGCCGACGAGACCGAGCCGAACGACACCGACGCCGATGGCGACGCCCTCCCGGCCGACCCGGTGCAGGCGTTCAAGGATGACCTCGCCGCCAAGTTCGGTGACTGGTACGTCATCCACTCCTACGCCGGCTACGAGAACCGCGTCAAGCACAACCTCGAGACCCGGATGACCTCCCTCAACATGGAGGACTACATCTTCGAGGTGCAGGTCCCCATGGAGACCGTCACCGAGATCAAGAACGGCCAGAAGAAGCAGGTCAACCGCGTGCGGATGCCCGGCTACGTCCTGGTCCGGATGGAGATGACCGACGAGTCCTGGGGAGCCGTGCGGCATACGCCCGGGGTCACCGGCTTCGTCGGCAACGCGCACGCCCCCGTGCCCCTGCACCTCGACGAGGTCTTCTCCATGCTCAAGCCCGCCGACCTGGAGCAAGGCGTCACCGCCGGCGGCCAGGGTGGCACCGCCCCCTCGAAGTCCTCGTCGGCGACGCTCGTCGACTTCGAGATCGGCGAGTCCGTCACCGTGATGGAAGGCCCGTTCGAGACCATGCCGGCCACGATCTCCGAGATCAACGTCGACACCCAGAAGCTCAAGGTCCTCGTCTCCATCTTCGGCCGCGAAACCCCCGTCGAGCTCGGCTTCGGCCAAGTCGCAAAAATTTGATCACACGGGGGGCTCCGCCCACACGGGGGGCTCCGCCCCCCGTGTGCCCCCCAAAGGCGAGGCGTTCGCTTCGCTCACACAACTGAATGTTCCGGTCAAACCAGGCTCGCGAGCTCGCGGTTTGACCGGCACGGGGGGCTTCGCCCCCCGTGGACCCCCCAAGAGCCAGGCGCTCGCTTCGCTCACCACAACCCATATTTCGTCCGAACCAGGCTCGCAAGCTCGCGGTTCGGACGATGCAACCGGGTCATCGCCCACGGCGTAGGCCCACGAACAGAAGGAATGGCACATGCCTCCCAAGAAGAAGGTCTCCGGCTTCATCAAGCTGCAGATCAACGCCGGCGCCGCGACGCCCGCGCCGCCCGTGGGCCCGGCCCTCGGTCAGCACGGCGTCAACATCATGGAGTTCGTCAAGGCCTACAACGCCGCGACGGAAGCCCAGCGCGGCAACGTCATCCCCGTCGAGATCACGGTCTACGAAGACCGCTCGTTCACCTTCGTCACCAAGACCCCGCCGGCCGCCGAGCTGATCAAGAAGGCTGCTGGCGTTGCCAAGGGGTCCGGCGAGCCGCACAAGACCAAGGTCGCCAAGCTGACCAAGGACCAGGTGCGCGAGATCGCCGAGCAGAAGATGGAAGACCTCAACGCCAACGACGTCGAGATGGCAATGCGCATCATCGCCGGCACCGCCCGCTCGATGGGCATCACCACCGAACTCTGATCCTCAGGGTTTCATCAACCGCCACCAGCACCGGTGGCGGCGTGGCAGGGCCGCGCTGGCCCGCACCACAACCACTCACTCAAGGAGTCACCATGCAGCGCAGCAAGGCCTACAAGGCCGCGGCCGAGAAGATCGACCGCTCCAAGCTTTACACCCCCCTCGAGGCCGTCCGCCTCGCCAAGGAAACCTCCACCACCAAGTACGACCCGACCGTGGAGGTCGCCTTCCGCCTCGGCATCGACCCCCGCAAGGCCGACCAGCTCGTCCGCGGCACCGTCAACCTGCCCCACGGCACGGGCAAGACCGCCCGCGTCCTGGTGTTCGCCAATGGCGACAAGGCTGAAGCCGCTCGCGCCGCCGGCGCCGACTACGTCGGTTCCGACGACATGATCGACAAGGTCTCCGGTGGCTGGCTCGACTTCGACGCCGTCGTCGCGACCCCGGACCTCATGGGCAAGGTCGGTCGACTCGGCAAGGTCCTCGGCCCCCGCGGTCTCATGCCGAACCCCAAGACCGGCACCGTCACGATGGACACCGCCAAGGCTGTCACCGACATCAAGGGCGGCAAGATCGAGTTCCGCAACGACAAGCACGCCAACCTGCACTTCATCATCGGCAAGGCGAGCTTCGACGACAACGCGCTGGTCGAGAACTACGCCGCCGCACTGGAGGAGGTCCTGCGTCTGAAGCCGTCCGCGTCCAAGGGCCGGTTCCTGCTCAAGGCGACCCTCACCACCACGATGGGCCCCGGCATCCCGCTGGACTACACCAAGACCCGCAACCTCCTGGAGGAGGACGCGAACGCCTGACGTTCGCCGCGGCATACCGTATGCCGTTCTCCCGCACCCAGGGCGGGCACGAGGACTCCCCTCGTGCCCGCCCGGAGTCGTGTCCGGCGCAACCTCGGACGGAACCGACGGCGGGAGGCCGCACGTCTATGCGCACGGAGGCAGCGATTAGAATCGCTGTCAGCCGGCCAGCGGGACACCCGGTGGCCGAAATCGGAAGATCCAGAGGGGAAATCACCGTGAAGAAGATGAGCCTGGCCGCGGCTGTCGCCGCGGGCGCGCTGGCGCTGACTGGCTGCGGGGGCGGCACGAAGACGGCGGATCCGTCCACGAGCACGGCCGCCGGTGCGTCCACCAGCGCCTCGACCGCCAGCGGCAGCGGGTCGGCATCGGCCGCGACGTCCTCGGAGTCCGAGGCCCCCGCCTCGACCACGACCACCGACGCGGGCACTGGCGACACCGCCAGCTCGCTGGCCAACGCCAAGGTCGGCGACAAGATCAGCGGCAAGACGCTGGCCGACGCCATGTCGGCGGCTTTCAAGGACGGCACGTCCGGCCACATGAGCATGGACATGGGCGGCTCCATCACCGCCGAGGGCGACTTCCAGGTCGCCGACGGCAAGCAGAACAGCACCATGACCATGGAGGTCGCCGGCTCCAGGATGGAGATGATCTCCGTCGGGGGCAAGACCTACATGAAGTCGCCGATGTTCGCCGGCGGCACCAAGTGGGTGTCGATGGACAGCGCCACGGCCGGCGACGCAGGGGCGCCCGACGTCAACACCTTCGACCCCGAGACGATGGCCAAGGCCCTAGGCGACCAGGACATCACCGTCACCGCTAAGGACGGCGGCAACACCACGGTCAAGATGGACCTCAACATGGCCAACCTGATCGAGGCCATGGGCGACGCGGGCGACAGCCTTGGGTCGGCCACGGCATCGATGCCCAAGTCCATCCCGGTCACCTACACCCTCGACAGCGAGGGCCGTCCCGTCGAGACGGTCATGAACATGGGTATGGAGATCAAGGTCACCTACTCCGACTGGGGCAAGAAGGTCTCGATCGAGGCCCCGCCGGCCTCCGAAGTCACCACCATGTGACGATCCGCCACCGCGGACTCGATCGGCCGGCACCCTCGTTTGGGTGCCGGCCGATCGGCATACGTGGGCCTGTTCACCGGCCGACGATTTGGTGGCCGCGTCGGCAGCCCGTATCCTGAACAACGACCAATGACCGCCGGTTGCTGCACGGCATACGCCGTGAAGCCGAAGGTTCCACCCTCGAGTGGGCGACCAGCGCAGGCCACGACGTTCCACGATGCATCAGGATTTTCTTCCTCGTATGCCGTGCCCGCCCCGTGCCCTGCGCCGGGGCTTTTCTCGTGGTTGGGCCCTCACTGCGGTCGCCAACGACGAAGGAGGCCCACATGGCGAAGACGACCAAGTCCGCTGCCATTGCCGAGCTGACGGACAAGTTCCGTTCCTCGAACGCGGCCGTTCTCACGGAGTACCGCGGTTTGACCGTGAAGCAGCTGACCCAGCTGCGCACCACTCTCCGTGGCAACGCCACCTACGCCGTGGTCAAGAACACGCTGACCGACCTGGCGGCCAAGGAAGCCGGGGTGACCGCTTTCGAGGGTCAGCTCGCCGGTCCGACCGCCATCGCTTTCGTCGAGGGTGACCCCGTCGAGGCAGCCAAGACGCTGCGTGACTTCGCCAAGGCCAACCCTCTGCTCGTGATCAAGGGCGGTGTCCTTGACGGGCGCGCCCTGACCGCCGCAGAGGTCACGAAGCTCGCCGACCTTGAGTCGCGCGAGGTTCTGCTCGCCAAGCTTGCCGGGGCCATGAACGCCTCGCTGAGCAAGGCTGTCTACCTCTTCGCCGCGCCCCTGTCGCAGGCCGCTCGCACCGTCGACGCCCTGCGTGCCAAGGTCGAGGCCGAGGGTCCCGCCGTCGCGGCTGCGCCGGCTCCCCAGGACACGGTCCAGGACGCTCCCGCGGACGCCCCGCAGGACGCCCCGGCCGAGGACGTCGCCACGGGTGGCGACGACGCCTGAGCCGCACCCGCGGTTCAGCACCCTTCACGCCACTCACGGCATACGAAATAACGAGAAAGGACGCCCATCATGGCGAAGCTCAGCACCGACGAGCTCCTTGACGCTTTCAAGGAGATGACCCTGATCGAGCTCTCCGAGTTCGTCAAGCAGTTCGAGGAGACCTTCGGCGTCACCGCCGCGGCCCCGATGATGGCCGGCCCGGCCGTCGGCGGTGGCGGCGCTGCCGACGCTCCGGCCGAGGCCGAGGAGCAGGACGAGTTCGACGTCATCCTCGAGGCTGCCGGCGACAAGAAGATCCAGGTCATCAAGGAGGTCCGTGCGCTCACGTCGCTCGGTCTCAAGGAGGCCAAGGACCTCGTTGACGGCGCCCCCAAGCCCGTCCTCGAGAAGGTCGACAAGGCTGCGGCCGAGAAGGCCAAGGAGCAGCTCGAGGGCGCGGGCGCGACCGTCACCCTCAAGTGATTGAAGGCCCGGGGTTCCGGGTCTGATGATCTGCGAGAGCCCCTCCTCCGCATACGAGAAATCGTTGCGGGGGAGGGGCTTTTCGTATGCCGCGCGCTCCCCTCCCGGACTGTCGCCGGTCCCCATGGAAGTCACTCGTCGGGGCCCCGACGCGCCCGGCACCACGCGCCTGCTTGACGTGAGCCGCTGCACACTGCATCCTCTACGCGTCGAGTTCAGCGCCTCCCCGCCGCTTGGCTGGTTCGGAGGCCGGTTGGACAGGCTTGCCGAGTCATGCCCGGATGCCGTATAGTCGTTCTTTGCGCTGTGCTTCCCTCCTTCCACCCTGTGTGCCACCGGCTTGTCCACGGGCTTTTCGTCCGTATGCCGCGCTGTTGCCCCAGGGCGTGAGCGTCGGGTTGTTCCGCGCATGAAGACAAGTCAGGCCCGTGGAAGGACCCTCCTTGGCTGCCTCGCGCACCACTTCAGCTGCATCCGCTCTGACGGCCTCCGGCCGTCTCTCCTTCGCCAAGATCCGGGAGCCTCTCGAGGTTCCTGACCTGTTGGCCCTGCAGACCGAGTCCTTCGACTGGCTGCTGGGCAACGAGCGTTGGCAGGACCGCGTCGCCGCCGCCCTGGAGGACGGCCGCCGCGACGTTCCTGACCGCTCTGGCCTGGAGGAGATCTTCGAAGAGATCTCCCCGATCGAGGACTTCTCCGGCTCGATGAGCCTGAGCTTCCGCGATCACCGCTTCGAGGAGAGCAAGTACTCCATCGAGGACTGCAAGGAGCGCGACCAGACCTACTCCGCGCCCCTGTTCGTCACCGCGGAGTTCATGAACACCACCACCGGTGAGATCAAGAGCCAGACGGTCTTCATGGGCGACTTCCCGCTCATGACCGAGCGCGGCACCTTCATCATCAACGGCACCGAGCGCGTCGTCGTCTCGCAGCTCGTCCGCTCCCCGGGCGTCTACTTCGAGCGGACGCCTGACAAGACGTCCGACAAGGACATCTACACCGTCAAGGTCATCCCGAGCCGGGGTGCGTGGCTGGAGTTTGAGATCGACAAGCGCGACATGATCGGCGTGCGCGTCGACCGCAAGCGCAAGCAGTCGGTCACGGTGCTGCTCAAGGCCCTCGGCATGACCGAGGCGCAGATCCGCGAGGAGTTCGCCGGCTACGAGTCGATGGAACTCACCCTCGAGAAGGACCACATCGCCGGCCAGGACGATGCCCTGCTCGACATCTACCGCAAGCTGCGCCCGGGTGAGCCGCCGACGCGTGAGGCCGCCCAGACCCTGCTGGACAACCTCTACTTCAACCCCAAGCGCTATGACCTCGCGAAGGTCGGCCGCTACAAGATCGGCCGCAAGCTCGGCCGTGACGTCGACCTGCACGACTCGGTCCTGACGCTGGACGACATCGTCGCGACGATCAAGTACCTCGTCGCCCTGCACCGTGGCGACGACACGATCGCCGGCGTGCGCGACGGCGCGCCGGTCGAGTTGAGCGTCGAGACCGACGACATCGACCACTTCGGCAACCGCCGTCTGCGCAGCGTGGGTGAACTCATCCAGAACCAGGTCCGCACGGGCCTGTCCCGGATGGAGCGCGTCGTGCGCGAGCGCATGACGACCCAGGACGTCGAGGCGATCACCCCGCAGACCCTGATCAACATCCGCCCGGTCGTGGCGTCGATCAAGGAGTTCTTCGGCACCTCGCAGTTGTCGCAGTTCATGGACCAGAACAACCCGCTGGCCGGCCTGACGCACAAGCGGCGTCTGTCCGCGCTGGGTCCGGGCGGTCTCTCCCGTGACCGCGCCGGCATGGAGGTCCGCGACGTCCACCCGAGCCACTACGGCCGCATGTGCCCGATCGAGACGCCGGAAGGCCCCAACATCGGCCTCATCGGTTCGCTCGCGTCCTACGCCCGGATCAACGCCTTCGGCTTCATCGAGACGCCCTACCGCAAGGTCACGGGCGGCCGCGTCAGCGACGAGATCCACTACCTCTCCGCAGACGAGGAAGACAAGTACGTCATCGCGCAGGCCAATGCGGCGCTCAACGCCGACGGCACCTACACCGAAGAGCGCGTTCTCGTGCGCACCAAGGGCGGCGAGGCGATCGACGTTCCGGCCGCCGAGGTCGACTACATGGACGTCTCCCCGCGCCAGATGGTGTCGGCGGCGACCGCGATGATCCCGTTCCTTGAGCACGACGACGCCAACCGCGCGCTCATGGGTGCCAACATGCAGCGTCAGGCGGTTCCGCTGGTGCGCAGCGAGGCCCCGCTGGTGGGCACCGGCATGGAGTACCGCGCCGCGCTCGACTCCGGCGATGTCGTCCGGGCCGAGAAGGCCGGTGTGGTCACCGAGGTGTCCGCCGACCTCGTGACGGTCGCCGGCGACGACGGCACCTACCGGACCTACCGCATCGCCAAGTTTGCGCGCTCGAACCAGGGCACGTCATACAACCAGCGGGTGATGGTCGCCGAGGGCGATCGCCTGGAAGAGGGCGGGCTCATCGCCGACGGTCCCGCGACCGACGGCGGCGAGATGGCGCTCGGGCGCAACCTGCTCGTGGCATTCATGCCGTGGGAAGGCCACAACTACGAGGACGCGATCATCCTCAGCCAGCGCCTGGTGCAGGACGACGTGCTGTCCTCGATCCACATCGAGGAGCACGAGGTCGACGCCCGCGACACCAAGCTCGGCCCCGAGGAGATCACCCGGGACATCCCGAACGTCTCCGAGGACGTCCTGGCCGACCTCGACGAGCGCGGCATCATCCGCATCGGCGCCGAGGTTCGCGATGGCGACCTGCTCGTCGGCAAGGTCACGCCCAAGGGCGAGACCGAGCTGACCCCGGAGGAGCGCCTGCTCCGCGCGATCTTCGGTGAGAAGGCGCGCGAGGTTCGCGACACCTCCTTGAAGGTCCCGCACGGCGAGACCGGCACGGTCATCGGCGTCAAGGTCTTCGACAAGGACGACGGCGACGAGCTGCCCCCGGGCGTCAACCAGCTGGTCCGCGTCTATGTCGCCAACAAGCGCAAGATCACCGATGGCGACAAGCTCGCCGGCCGCCACGGCAACAAGGGCGTCATCTCCAAGATCCTGCCGGTCGAGGACATGCCCTTCCTTGAGGACGGCACCCCCGTCGACGTCGTGCTCAACCCGCTCGGCGTCCCCGGCCGGATGAACATCGGACAGGTCCTCGAGCTCCACCTCGGTTGGGCTGCCAGCCGCGGCTGGGAGGTCCCGGACGGCGCCGAATGGGCCGCCCGGATGGGTGCGGACGCGCGGGTCGCGCCGGCCGGAACCCGGGTCGCGAGCCCCGTCTTCGACGGTGCCCGCGAGGAGGAGATCTTCGGTCTCCTGGAGAACACCCTCCCCACCCGTGACGGTCAGCGCCTCGTCGGCCCCAATGGCAAGGCGCGGCTCTTCGATGGTCGCTCCGGCGAGCCCTACCCCGCCCCGGTGTCGGTGGGCTATATGTACATCCTGAAGCTCCACCACCTCGTCGACGACAAGATCCACGCGCGCAGCACGGGTCCCTACTCGATGATCACCCAGCAGCCGCTCGGCGGTAAGGCCCAGTTCGGTGGCCAGCGCTTCGGTGAGATGGAGGTCTGGGCCCTGGAGGCGTATGGCGCGTCCTACGCCCTGCAGGAGCTTCTGACGATCAAGTCCGACGACGTCAACGGCCGCGTGAAGGTCTACGAGGCGATCGTCAAGGGCGAGAACATCCCCGAGCCGGGCATCCCCGAGTCCTTCAAGGTGCTCATCAAGGAGATGCAGAGCCTCTGCCTCAACGTGGAGGTCCTCTCCCGCGACGGCAGCGCGATTGAGCTACGCGACAGCGAGGACGACGTCTTCCAGGCCGCGCAGGAACTCGGCATCGACCTCTCCCGCCGTGAGCCCAGCAGCGTCGAAGAGGTTTAGGCGCACCCGACCACCAGCCCGTCAGGGCTCTAGTGCGGTACGCACGAACTGAACTTTCTCGGCATACGAAAGAACGGAAGCACGAAGTGCTGGATGTGAATTTCTTTGACCAGCTTCAGATCGGCCTGGCCACGGCCGATGACATTCGCACGTGGAGCCACGGCGAGGTCAAGAAGCCGGAGACCATCAACTACCGGACGCTGAAGCCGGAGAAGGATGGTCTGTTCTGCGAGCGCATCTTCGGTCCCACCCGGGACTGGGAGTGCGCCTGTGGCAAGTACAAGCGGGTCCGCTTCAAGGGCATCATCTGTGAGCGCTGTGGCGTCGAGGTCACTCGGGCCGCGGTGCGGCGCGAGCGGATGGGCCACATCGAGTTGGCCGCACCGGTCACCCACATCTGGTACTTCAAGGGTGTCCCCAGCCGTCTCGGCTACCTCCTCGACCTCGCCCCGAAGGACCTTGAGAAGGTCATCTACTTCGCGGCATACATGATCACGAGTGTCGATGTGGTCCAGCGCCACGCCGACCTGCCCTCCTTGGAGGCGCAGATCGAGGTCGAGAAGAAGGAGATCGAGAACCGGCGGGACGCCGACATCGAGGCGCGCGCCAAGAAGCTCGAGACCGACATGGCCGAGCTGGAGAACGACGGCGCCAAGGCCGACATCAAGCGCAAGGTCCGTGATGGGGCCGAGCGTGAGATGGGTCAGTTGCGTCGCCGCGCCGACCAGCAGATCGACCGCCTCGACCAGGTCTGGGACCGCTTCAAGAACCTCAAGGTCCAAGACCTCGAGGGTGACGAGATCCTCTACCGCGAGATGCGGGACCGCTTCGGTCTCTACTTCGAAGGCGGTATGGGCGCCGCGGCGATCCAGCGTCGGCTCGAGACCTTCGACCTGGATGCCGAGGCCGCGCTGCTGCGCGAGATCATCGCCACCGGCCGCGGGCAGAAGAAGACCCGCGCGCTCAAGCGTCTGAAGGTCGTCTCGGCGTTCATGACGACCGACAACCACCCCGCCGGTATGGTGCTCGACGCCGTCCCGGTCATCCCCCCGGACCTGCGCCCGATGGTGCAGCTCGACGGGGGCCGGTTCGCGACCTCGGACCTGAACGACCTCTACCGTCGCGTCATCAACCGCAACAACCGGTTGAAGCGACTGCTCGACCTCGGCGCGCCCGAGATCATCGTCAACAACGAGAAGCGGATGCTGCAGGAGGCGGTCGACAGCCTCTTCGACAACGGCCGTCGTGGTCGCCCGGTCACGGGCCCCGGCAACCGTCCGCTGAAGTCGCTGTCCGACATGCTCAAGGGCAAGCAGGGCCGTTTCCGCCAGAACCTCCTCGGCAAGCGTGTCGACTACTCCGGTCGGTCGGTCATCGTCGTCGGTCCGCAGCTGAAGCTGCACCAGTGCGGCCTGCCCAAGACCATGGCGCTGGAGCTGTTCAAGCCGTTCGTGATGAAGCGACTGGTCGACCTCGACCACGCGCAGAACATCAAGTCGGCCAAGCGGATGGTCGAGCGTCAGCGTTCGGTCGTGTGGGACGTCCTCGAAGAGGTCATCACCGAGCACCCCGTGCTGCTCAACCGTGCACCCACCCTGCACCGCCTCGGCATCCAGGCCTTCGAGCCGCAGCTGGTCGAGGGCAAGGCCATCCAGATCCACCCGCTCGTCTGCACGGCGTTCAACGCCGACTTTGACGGTGACCAGATGGCTGTCCACCTGCCGCTGTCCGCGGAGGCGCAGGCCGAGGCCCGCATCCTGATGCTGTCCTCCAACAACATCCTCAAGCCGGCCGACGGACGTCCGGTGACCATGCCCACCCAGGACATGATCATCGGTCTCTACCACCTGACCTCCGAGGTCGTGGACGGCAAGGGTGCGGGTCGCGTGTTCTCGACCCCGGCCGAGGCGCGGATGGCCTTCGACGCGGGCGAGATCGAGCTCGGCTCGCTGGTCAAGATCCGGTTGGCCGACATCGTCCCGACCGCCGGCACGGAACTGCCGGAGGGCCTCGAGGCCGACGACAACGGCGTGGTGTCCTCGCTCCTGGTCGAGACGACGCTGGGTCGCGCGCTCTTCAATGTCGCGCTCCCGCACGACTACGCCTTCGTCAACGAGACCGTCGACAAGAAGCGCCTGTCCACGATCGTCAACGACCTGGCCGAGCGCTACAGCAAGGTGCAGGTCGCGGCGTCCCTCGACGCGCTCAAGGAGGCGGGCTACCACTGGGCGACCCGCTCGGGCACGACCGTGGCCGTCTCGGATGTCGTGACGCCGCCGCGCAAGAGCGACATCCTGGCTGGTTACGAAGCCAATGCGACCAAGGTGCAGACCCAGTTCGATCGTGGTCTGATCACCGACGACGAGCGCCGTCAGGAGCTCATCGAGATCTGGACCAAGGCGACCAACGAGGTCTCCAAGGAGATGGAGTCCAACTTCCCGCAGGACAACCCGATCTACCGCATGGTGCGTTCGGGTGCCCGAGGCAACTGGTTCCAGCTCCGTCAGATCGCCGGTATGCGAGGTCTGATGGCCAACCCGAAGGGCGAGATCATCCCGCGCCCGATCCGCACGAACTTCCGTGAGGGTCTGTCGGTGCTGGAGTTCTTCATCTCCACCCACGGTGCCCGCAAGGGTCTGGCCGACACGGCGTTGCGGACGGCCGATTCCGGATACCTCACCCGTCGTCTCGTCGACGTCTCCCAGGACGTCATCATCCGCGAGGACGACTGTGGGACCGAGCGTGGCCTGACCATGCCGATCTCTGTCACCAACGAGCTGGGTCGGTCCCTGCACGAGGAGGTCGAGACCTCGGTCTACGCCCGCACCCTCGCCGAGGACGTCACCGTCGATGGGGACGTCTTGGCCGTGGCCGGCATCGACCTGGGTGACGTCGTCATCGACGCGCTCTACGCCGCCGGCGTCGACAAGGTCAAGGTCCGCTCCGTCCTGACCTGTGAGTCGCGGGTCGGCACGTGTGCCAAGTGCTATGGCCGCTCGCTGGCGACCGGCAAGTTGGTCGACATCGGTGAGGCGGTCGGCATCATCGCCGCGCAGTCCATCGGTGAGCCGGGCACCCAGTTGACGATGCGTACCTTCCACACCGGTGGTGTGGCCGGTGACGACATCACCCAGGGTCTGCCGCGTGTCGTCGAGTTGTTCGAGGCGCGCACCCCCAAGGGTGTCGCCCCGATCGCCGAGGCGGCCGGCCGGGTGCAGATCGAGGAGAGCGACAAGGCTCGGCGCATCCTGCTGACCCCGGACGACGGCTCGGAGGAGCACGCCTACCCGGTCAGCAAGCGCGCCCGCCTGCTCATCTCCGACGGTGAGCACGTGGCCGTCGGCACCAAGCTGGTCCAGGGCGCGATCGACCCCAAGCAGGTCCTGCGCATCCAGGGTCCGCGTCAGGTGCAGATGCACCTCGTGGACGAGGTCCAGGCGGTTTATCGCCAGCAGGGTGTCGCCATCCACGACAAGCACATCGAGGTCATCGTGCGGCAGATGCTGCGCCGGATCACGATCATCGAGTCGGGTGACACCGAGTTGCTCCCGGGCATGCTGTCCGAGCGCGGCCGCTTCGAGGAGGAGAACCGTCGGGTCGTGGGCGAGGGTGGCCGGCCGGCCTCCGGGCGCCCCGAGCTGATGGGTATCACCAAGGCCTCGCTGGCGACCGACTCCTGGCTCTCGGCGGCCTCCTTCCAGGAGACCACCCGCGTCCTGACCGAGGCGGCCATGGAAGGCAAGTCCGACCCGCTGCTCGGCCTGAAGGAGAACGTCATCCTCGGCAAGTTGATCCCGGCCGGCACCGGCCTGACCCGCTACCGCAACATCAAGGTCGAGCCGACCGCTGAGGCCCGCGCCGCGATGTACGCGATGCCGAACTACGACGACTACGTCTACCCGGTGTTCGGCGCCGGCACCGGCGAGGCCATCCGCCTCGACGATGCCGAGTTGGGCCTGGACTACAACTGACCCGGATTCGTCTGAGCTTGGGCTAACCGAGCAGCAGACGGAGTAGTAGCCGACGAAACGCCGCCCCGCACCCTGCGGGACGGCGTTTCGCCGTCCCGCCGCCCCAGCCCCCCTCTGCCGGTGAGGCTTTTCTGACGGCGTGAGGCTTTTCTGAGCTGGTGAGGCTTTTGTCGACCAGGTGAGGCTTTCCTGACCGCGTGAGGCGCTATAGCCCCTCACGCGGTCAGGAAAGCCTCACGCCGTTGCAGGAAAGCCTCACGACGTTCCGGGAAAGCCTCACGACGTTGCGGGAACGCCTCACGTTCCTCCAGAAGCATTGACCACGTACATTCGGGTCATGCTCGATGACGTCAGCCCGGAGCTGCGGCGCGCGCTCCTGGGTGGAGTGCTGGCGGCCGCCGGGCTCTTCGTGCTCTTCCGGGTCGCCGGCCCCGCGCGGCTCGTGGCCATCGCGCTGGTCGCGGCGGGGGCGTTCCACCTCAACAAGACCGACCCGAAGCGCCTGACGGCGGTGATGGTGGTGCTCGTCGGCATGTTCGCCTGGTTCGCCTATCGGGCCTGGCAGCGCACCACGTGACCGACAGCGCCTTCTCGGTCCTGACGCTCAACATCTCCCGGCCGCCGAAGGATCGCGCCGCCGCGCTCCTCGAATACCTCTGGCACCGCGAGGATGACATCCTCGTCCTCACCGAGACGGGGCGCGGCGAGGGCTCCGCCCTGATCGAGTCCGTATGCCGCGCCGCTGGCCACGACGTCCACTCCAGCCTGCGCGGGGTAGCCGATCGCGGGCTCATCGAACGAGGTAGCACCGAGCGAGGTGCATTGGGCGTCCTGGTCGTGGCGCGCAACGGATTCACGCTAGTCCCCGACGACATTCCGGCCCTGCCCCTCCTGCCCGAGCGGCTTATGGCATGCCGCCTCACGCCCTCGTCAGGTCCCCGGGTGAGGCTGCTCGCGGCATACGGTGCGGCCAGTGATCCGGTCCGCTACGCGAACGCGGCCCAGCGACAACGCAAACGCGACTGGCTGAACGGTTTCGTCGCGACGCTCCAGGACCTGCCACCGACGCCCACCCTCATCGCGGGCGACCTCAACATCGTCGCCCCGGGACACCGCGACCGGCTGCCATATGTGCTGAGTGAAGAGCGCGCGGCATACGACACCCTCACGACGGATCTCGGCCTGACCGACGTGTATGCCGCGGCCCACCACGGCACGGACCTCGCCGGCGACCCCACATGGGTGGATCATTCGGGGGTTGGGTGTCGCTACGACTACCTGCTCACCGGTGGCGGGGTGACCGGGTCCGGAGTCGTTATCGACCAGACTCCGCGTACCAGCCGCCTGACCGACCACGCCGCCCTGAGCGCGAGCTTCACGGCATACGATCCTGGCTTGTGACTGACGTCGTGATTCGCCCGGAGCGGCCCGAGGACGCCGCCGCGGCCCGGGCCGTCCACATTGATGCCTTCCCGGTGCCGGACGGCGAGGTGCAAAGTGTCGAGTCGGTGCTGGTGGATTGGCTGCGCGAGGACGGCGACGTCCTGTGGCCGCTGACCCTCGTGGCCGAGCGCGACGGCCAGATCGTCGGCAGCGTCGTCTGCAGTCGCGGGACGATCGACGAGCGGGACTCGGTGGGGTTGGGCCCGATCGGGGTGTGCGCGGCATACCAAGGCAAGGGGATCGGGACGCGCCTGATGGAGGCCGTGATCGGGGCCGCGCAGGAGTCGGGGGAGCGCGAGATCGTACTTCTCGGCGACCCCGGGTTCTATGGGCGGTTCGGCTTCGTGCCCGCCACCACGGTCGGGGTAGTGAGTCCGGCTCCGTGGCCGGACGCCTACTTCCAGGTCAAGCCGCTCGCGGATTTCGACCCGGCCACGGACGGCGGCTCCTTCCGGTATGCCGCGGCCTTCGACCGACTCAACGGCCCGGCCGGGGAGGGCGAGGATGGCCACTGAGGACGCCTTCTTCCTTGCCCTGCCGTCGGATGATGGTGCGGGAGAGCGGTTTCGGGCCACGCGGCATACGGCCGGGCCGTGGACGGACCAGGCCCAGCACGCGTCACCGCCGGCCGCGCTGATGGGGCGCGCCATCGAGGGACTCCTCCCAGACGGGATGACCGTGAGCCGCTTCGCGATGGATCTCCTCGGCGCGGTGCCGGTCGGGGACCTGCGGGTGAGCGCCGCTGTCGCCCGGTCGGGACGGGTGGTGAGTCAGTTCCGGGCCGAGTTGGTCGACGAGGCGACCGGCCGGGTCGTTGCCCAGGCCTCCGCCTGGTGCGTGCCGGAATTGGCGCATGGGCCCGTCGCGGGCGCGCGCCCGGTGCGGCCCGGCCCGGAAACCGGTCGGGCGCTCGACCTGCCGCCGGGGTGGGTTCCTGGGTATGCCGATGCCATCGACTGGCGCTGGGTGGCCGGTCATATCGCGGAGCCCGGCCCGGGGACGGCGTGGATGCGGCCGCGGGTGCCGCTGGTGGCGGGGGAGGAGTTGACGCCGCTGCAGCGGGTGCTGGCGTGCGTCGACTCGGCGTCAGGGATCAGCGCTGTGCTCGACATCCGGGAGTGGGACTTCCGCAATCTCGAACTCACCGTCCACCTCACCCGGCCGGTGGTGGGTGAGTGGGTGGCGGTCGAGGCGGAGACGCTCATCTCCGGGGCCGGCTCGGGCGTGGCTCGCTCGACGTTGTATGACGCGTCCGGCCTCCTCGGCATCTCCGCCCAGGCCCTGCTCATCCGACCGCGCTCGGCCTGACTCGGCACCGCTCGGCCAACTCCGCACCGCCGGCTCAACTCAGCACCGCTCGGCTCAACTCAGCACAGGTTAGTGAACTGCGGACAGGTTGCAAGGTGTCCACAGTTGACTAACTGCTGCTAGCAGAAGTTCCAACTCGGGGCCCACCAACTCGGGGCCCACGAGCGGTGTCCAGGCGGAGCGTCCGAGGGGCGACCGCCCGCGATTTGGCCCCTGCCCACGGGCAAAGTAGACTGAAAAGCCGTGTCTGGTCTTTCGACGCCTCCGCGTCGACCCCCGGTCACATCGGCCGCAGTCCTGGGTGACTGAGTTCGGCCCAGACCTCTCGCCGGGCAATCCACGTCCGTGTCGGCTCCCGCCTCAACGCGGGTGCTGGCCTCGGGCCTGGGGAGTGCAGGGGAGAGCGCTCATCGGCGACACACCCGACCACGGGGGTCGCAGGTCGAGCATAGCTAGGAGTCTTCGCGAGGACGCGAAGGCAACGACGATTTCGAAGGACGCAGTTTGCCTACCATCAACCAGCTGGTGCGCAAGGGCCGGCAGGACAAGGCCACCAAGGTCAAGACTCCTGCCCTCAAGGGCTCTCCCCAGCGCCGCGGCGTGTGCACGCGTGTGTACACCACCACCCCCAAGAAGCCGAACTCGGCGCTGCGCAAGGTCGCCCGTGTGCGCCTGACCAGCGGCATCGAGGTCACCGCCTACATCCCCGGCGTCGGCCACAACCTGCAGGAGCACTCGATGGTGCTCGTGCGTGGCGGTCGTGTGAAGGACCTCCCCGGCGTTCGCTACAAGATCATTCGCGGCGCGCTCGACACCCAGGGTGTCAAGAACCGCCAGCAGGCCCGCAGCCGCTACGGCGCCAAGAAGGGGAAGAAGTAATGCCTCGCAAGGGTCCCGCCCCCAAGCGCCCGCTCGTCGTCGACCCGGTCTACAACAGCGTCCTGGTGACCCAGTTGGTCAACAAGATTCTGCTCGATGGCAAGAAGTCGATCGCCGAAAACATCGTCTACGGCGCCCTCGAAGGAGTCCGCACCAAGACCGGCACCGACCCGGTGCCCACCCTGAAGCGCGCGCTGGACAATGTCCGCCCGACCCTGGAGGTCAAGTCCCGCCGCGTCGGTGGCGCGACCTACCAGGTCCCCGTCGAGGTCAAGCCGGGCCGCGCCACGACCCTGTCGCTGCGCTGGCTCGTCGGCTACTCCCGGCAGCGCCGCGAGAAGACCATGACCGAGCGCCTCATGAACGAGATCCTCGACGCCTCCAACGGCCTCGGTGCCGCCGTGAAGCGTCGCGAGGACACCCACAAGATGGCCGAGTCCAACAAGGCCTTCGCGCACTACCGCTGGTGACCCCAGCAGGTCGTATGCCGCGCGCTCACCCGAGCGCGCGGCATACGGCCCCCGGCGCAGCCGCGCCGGACCACGACACGTAACGCAGTTCGCAACGAACGAGATGAGATAACCCAAAGTGGCACAGGACGTCCTGACCGACCTGACCAAGGTCCGGAATATCGGCATCATGGCGCACATCGACGCTGGCAAGACCACGACGACCGAGCGCATCCTCTTCTACACCGGTCGCAACCACAAGATCGGTGAGACCCACGACGGCGCCTCCACCACCGACTGGATGGAGCAGGAGAAGGAACGCGGCATCACCATCACCTCCGCCGCGGTGACCTCCTTCTGGAATGGCAACCAGGTCAACATCATTGACACCCCCGGCCACGTCGACTTCACCGTCGAGGTGGAGCGCTCGCTGCGTGTCCTCGACGGCGCCGTTGCCGTGTTCGACGGCAAGGAGGGCGTGGAGCCCCAGTCCGAGACCGTATGGCGTCAGGCGGACAAGTACGACGTCCCCCGCATCGCCTTCGTCAACAAGATGGACAAGCTCGGCGCGGACTTCTACTTCACGGTCCAGACCATCAAGGACCGCCTCGGCGCCGAGCCGCTGGTCATCCAGCTGCCCATCGGTTCCGAGAACGACTTCGTCGGCGTCGTCGATCTGATCGAGATGCGCGCCCTGGTGTGGCCGGGCGATGCCAAGGGCGATGTCACCATGGGCGCGAAGTACGAGGTCCAGGAGATCCCCGCCGAGCTGAAGGACCAGGCGGACGAGTACCGCATGGCCCTGGTCGAGCGGGTTGCCGAGTCCAGCGACGAGCTGATGGAGAAGTACCTCGAGGAGGGTGACCTCACGGTCGCCGAGCTCAAGGCCGGCATCCGCGCGCTGACCGTCTCCTCGACGCTCTACCCGATCCTGTGTGGCTCGGCGTTCAAGAATCGCGGCGTGCAGCCCATGCTCGATGCGGTCATCGACTTCCTGCCGAGCCCGCTCGACGTCCCGGCCATGAACGGCCACGCCGTCGGTAACGAGGACGAGGTCATCGTCCGCAACCCCTCGATCGACGAGCCGTTCTCGGCGTTGGCGTTCAAGGTTGCTGCGCACCCGTTCTTCGGGACCTTGACCTTCATTCGTGTCTACTCGGGCCGGATCGCGGCGGGCACCCAGGTGCTCAACTCGACCAAGGTCAAGAAGGAGCGCGTCGGCAAGCTCTTCCAGATGCACGCCAACAAGGAGAACCCTGTTGACGAGGCGCTGGCCGGGCACATCTACGCCGCGATCGGCCTAAAGACGACCACCACCGGTGACACGCTTTCCGATATCGAGAAGCCGGTCGTGCTGGAGTCGATGACCTTCCCCGAGCCGGTCATCCAGGTCGCCATCGAGCCCAAGACGAAGGGCGACCAGGAGAAGCTCGGCGTCGCGATCCAGAAGCTCGCCGAAGAGGACCCGACCTTCAAGGTCAACCTCGACGAGGAGACTGGTCAGACGATCATCGCCGGTATGGGCGAGCTCCACCTCGACATCCTCGTCGACCGCATGCGTCGCGAGTTCAAAGTCGAGGCCAACGTCGGCAAGCCGCAGGTGGCCTACCGCGAGACGATTCGTCGCGCCGTGGAGAAGTACGACTACACCCACAAGAAGCAGACCGGTGGTTCCGGTCAGTTCGCAAAGGTGCAGATCGCGCTGGCTCCGCTGGACACCTCCGAGGGCGAGATGTACGAGTTCGAGAACAAGGTCACCGGTGGCCGCGTTCCCCGCGAGTACATCCCGTCGGTGGACGCCGGCATCCAGGACGCCATGCAGTACGGCACCCTGGCCGGTTACCCCCTCGTCGGGGTCAAGGCGACCCTGCTCGACGGTGGCTACCACGACGTCGACTCCTCGGAAATGGCGTTCAAGATCGCCGGGTCGATGGCCTTCAAGGAGGCCGTCAAGAAGTGTGACCCGGTCCTTCTTGAGCCGATGATGGCCGTTGAGGTCCGCACGCCCGAGGAGTACATGGGCGACGTTATCGGCGACATCAACTCCCGCCGTGGCCAGATTCAGGCCATGGAGGACATCAGCGGTGCGAAGGTCGTTCGCGGTCTCGTCCCGTTGTCGGAGATGTTCGGCTATGTGGGCGACCTGCGGTCCAAGACCCAGGGTCGGGCCAACTACTCGATGGAGTTCGATTCCTACGCCGAGGTGCCCAAGAGCGTCGCGGAAGAAATCATCAAGAAGACCAGGGGCGAGTGACCGGTAGACTTACCGGCTGACCCTCTAGTCATACCCCTAAGCACCGCCCGTCCTTCCTGGTCGCAAGCGGTATCCCAGAGAAGTCCTGAGGAGGACAAGCAAGTGGCGAAGGCAAAGTTCGAGCGGACCAAGCCGCACGTCAACATCGGCACCATCGGTCACATCGACCATGGCAAGACGACGCTGACGGCTGCGATCTCGAAGGTCCTGCACGACAAGTACCCGGACGTCAACCCCAAGTT
>Ga0075158_10000571_pt1 | contig 29791 bp, 26 predicted proteins | sample JI91814BDNA_FD_70968 | JGI IMG/M metagenome (GOLD analysis project Ga0075158, IMG submission 70968) | Wastewater effluent complex algal communities from Wisconsin, to seasonally profile nutrient transformation and Carbon sequestration -... | ecosystem: Engineered > WWTP > Effluent > Algae... | reverse complement strand
AATTCCTTCAAAATAATGGAAATCTGATTCGAGCTGAATTGTTTCTTTTTCATAATATATACTCCTAAATTTAAACTTTTTGTCTAAATTTTAGTCGTACTATTTACGGGGGAGCTTACAGTTAGATATTGTTAAGCTAAAAGATTTTGACAAAGGTAGTTTAATTACTTTTGATCCTTTGATTGATTTGCTTTAAAATTTTAGAGATAAATCTGTTTGGAAGAAAGTTTAGTAAAATTAGAATTTAATCCTTTTTTTTAGTCTGGTTAGGTTGACAAAGCTTTATAAACTGAGCCTCCACATCCTGAAATTTCGGAGGCATCTCTGGAGAAACCCAAAACAGCATCGCCATAGTTTTTTCTCCGAAGGCTTGCCTGAAAAGATCCTTGTTCAGACGATAGCACTCTCTCAGTAATCTTTTGATACGATTCCTGTGCACGGCTCTTTTAAAGTATCTTTTAGAAACAGAAACCCCAAATCTTGCAGCTTCTACCGGAAGGGTGGGCTTATCCTTCAGAATAATAATTCTCAGATTTCCACTCGTTCTCCATTTGCCTTTCTCAAAAAGCAAACCGATCTCCGTATTTTTTTTGAGCTTTTCCGCTCCTGGATATTTGAAGTTCTGCATTAATCTTTCATCTTTTTCACTAAATGATTAATCACTTCAGCAGCAGCGTACAATCCGAAAATTGCAGGAATAAAACTGATAGTACCATAGAATGATCTCTTATAATTGCTGCCGTCTGTCATTTTCAAACTTTCTTCCTTTTGAATTTCATTAGAGAATACACATCGTATGCCTTTATTGATCTTTTCTTTTTTCAATCTTTTTCTCACCTGTCTTGCAAGGAAACAGTTGTGGGTCTTACTGATATCCCTTACCATCACCATACTTGGATCTACTTTTCCTCCGGCTCCCATTGAACTCACAATCTTGATCTTTCTTCTTCTGGCAGCTTTCATTAAACAGATTTTCGGTGTCACACTGTCGATACAGTCAAGGATGTAATTAAACTTTTCAGAATCAAGTACTTCATCCATTCTCTCAGGATTCAGAAACTCATTGATTTTTGTCAAATTAAGCTGTGGATTGATATCAAGAAGTCTTTCAGCAACAACGTCTACTTTATGTTTTCCCACAGTAGAATGTAAAGCAGGAAGCTGTCTGTTAATATTTGTAATATCTACCGTGTCACCATCCACAATGGTCATATTTCCTACGCCGGCTCTTGCAAGAAATTCTGCGGCAAAAGAACCTACTCCGCCTAAGCCTACCACAAGCACATTGGCTTTGATCAGCTTTTCCAATCCATCCTCCTTTATCAAAAGTTCAGTTCTTTCCAGCCAGTATTTATCCATTTTTTATTCTGTGTAAATTTTCTAAAATTTGTTCGTTAAGTTGCTCCAAAGAAATTTCTTTTATTTCCGAAACTTTAAGGTACAATTCTTCGATGTTAAAGTCTTCATTGTCAGTTTCTAAAAATGTTTTGTCTAATGGAGTGTTTTTCAAAATATTCTGCAAAGATAAATTATACAAAACAGCTTTTCCAAAACTCAGGTAAAAATTATTGGCAAGAAGGTCTTCTGCAATTTTTTGTTTTTTGTTAAAACCATGAATGATCATAGGCTGCTCCGCTTTCTTTTTAAAAGAAATGACTTCATAAAATTTTCTGACACAATGAATAATCATAGGTTTTTTAACTTCGTTGGCGATCCCGATCTGTCTTAAAAACACTTCTTCCTGAATTTTCTGATCCATAGAAACTAAAGAATCCAAACCACATTCACCAATGGCAAAACAGTTTTGAAACATCATACTTTTCATCCATGAAAACTGCTGTTCGAGATGGTTAAGATCAATATTTTGGGGATGAATTCCAATAGAATAAGGGACATCAGGCGGAATTTGCTCAATGTTCAGATTGTAAATCCCGTTTCTGATATATTTTTTATGATGGTGAAAATCAAAAAATTCCATATTCAAAAGTAAGTATTTTCCAGATTTAATCTAAAATTATTAAACGATTGTTTATAAATGTGTTAAAAATTTCTTAACTTTACTCAAAGTGCACTTCATGAAAAAGAAATTTACAGAAAAACAGATTCACATACTGGACATTGCGGAAGAGCTTATCGCAAAAAAAGGATACGAAGGAACCTCTGTGAGAGATATTTGCTCTAAAGCCAATATCAACGTTGCCATGATCTCTTATTACTTTGGTTCCAAGGAGAAGATGATGTCTTATCTCTATCAGTACAGGGTGCTGAAAACGAGAGAGAATTTTTCAGAATTTGCAGATACCATCAAAGAAGGAAAGCCTGAAATGCAATTGCGGGAAATGATTAAATATATCGTTTCTCAGCTTTTCAAGTATAATTATTTTCATGGGTTCGTGACCCAGGAGCTTCGTCATACAGAGAACCTGAAAGATGAACTGCTGGATTTTTATCAGTTATTTGTAAAAAAGCTGGATGAAGTCATTAAGAAAGGTGTTACGTCAGGAGTTTTTACCTTTACACCAAAGCCTGAAGACATTCTTACCATGATCATCGGATCCACTTTATTTGTGATCAGGAATAAAAACTTTTATGAGCTCTATGTTCCGAGCAAAAATGAGGAAACCTACACCAAAGAAGCGGAGAAAAAGGTGAGAATGAATCTTTTATTAAGTGTTTTTGCGATTTTGGGATACGCTGCAGACTAAAATTACGTTAAATATTCATAAAAAAAAATCTATTGGCAAAAAAGTTATATTTTTGCAAATTAGTAAATCGGCTGTATAATCCGAAAACTGTTGAATTTTATATATGAAAAAATATATTTTAGGTCTTTTTGCTGTAGCAGTGGTTACATCTTGCGTAAGCCAGCAGGAAAGAGCAATGAGAAGTGCTGATAAAGAATTTATCTTAAAGGCAGCTAATGAAAATTTTGCTAAGAAAAAGTGGAAAAATGCATTGGCTCTTTACGACAGACTTGCCAATCTTGTGGCAGGAACAGATGATTTTCCTAATGTAGGTTTCAACACAGCTTATGCCAACTATTATGACAAAAGTTATAAACTGGCAGGTCATCAGTTTAAAAATTTTGCAGTAAGTTTTCCGAAAGACCCCAGAGCAGAAGAAGCAGCATATATGTCTGCTCTATGTTACTATGAAGGTTCTATGGACTATAACCTGGATCAGTCAAGTACAGAATTAGCGATCAATGAACTTCAGGAATTCCTGAACAATTATCCTAACTCTGAAAGATCTAAAAATATTAGCCAGTTAATTGATGAATTGTCTTATAAGCTAGAATTTAAAGCTTACGAAAACGGAAGGCAATACTACAAAATGGGAGAGTATAAAGCAGCCAATGTAGCTTTTGACAATGTTTTGGAAGATTTTCCAAGTACAAAACTTCGTTCAAAAATTTATGACTATATCATGAAATCACGTTATGAACTGGCGATGAAATCTGTATATAATCTTAAAGATGAGCGTATTGAGAGTGCTCTTACTTATACAAAGCTGGTAGAGAAAGAACTTCCTAACACAGAATATTCTAAAACTGCAGCAGATCTTAGAGAAAAGCTGGAAAAAGAAAAGCAAAACTTCGCAGTTGTTAAAAAACAAACTGAAGCAAGAATGGCGGCTTTAACTGCAAAACAGAAAAAAGAAGCTGAAAAACTGGCAGATAAGAATAAAGCTGACCAGCAGATCAAGGATCAGATCAGCAATGAAAAGAAAGCAATGCAGTTACAGAGGGACAGTGCAGCACTTAAGACCCCTCCTCCTGCAGCGACTTTCAAAATTCAAAGATAATTCGTAAATTTGCCATCTTAAAATAAAAATAATTTTCTCAAAATGAGTGTAAAAGATACAAAAGCAGAAGTAAATACAATTACTTACGATAAAGATAAGATTGAAGATAAAGTAGGTTCAATCTATGAAGCTATTGTTATCATGGGAAAGAGAGCAGAGCAGATCAATGCGGAGATCCGTACGGAACTTCACAACAAATTGGATGAATTTGCGGTTCACAATTCTACATTAGAAGAGGTTTTCGAAAACAGAGAACAAATTGAGATCTCTAAGCATTACGAAAAGCTTCCGAAGCCAACTTCAATTGCTATTGAAGAATGGTTAAATGATGATGTCTATTTCAGAAAAACAGAAGAAAGAAAGTAATCTTCTGTATTTTAATAAATCAAGGTCATAAAGGAATTCACTTCTTTTATGACCTTTTGTTGTTTTAAAACCTGATTGTGTGGGAAAAAATAAGTACTTTAGTGTTTCAAAAAATTAGAACTCAATGAGTGTTTCCGGTAAAAAAATACTTATCGCTGTCTCCGGAGGAATTGCGGCTTATAAAATCCACTTTCTGATCAGAGACTTTGTGAAGAAAGGTGCCGAAGTACAGGTTATTATGACTCCTGATGCAGAAAACTTTGTGACAAAACTCAGCCTGTCTACCTTATCCAAAAGACCAGTGTATTCGGATTTTTATAGTGATAACGGAACCTGGAACAGTCATGTGGAAATGGCTCTGTGGGCGGATGTGATGATCGTTGCTCCATGTACAGCCAACACGCTGTCTAAAATGGTTCACGGAATGTGTGACAACCTTGTTATCGCAACCTATATGTCTGCAAAATGTCCGGTATTCATTGCGCCTGCCATGGATCTTGATATGTATGCACATCCTTCTACAAAAAAGAATCTGGAGCTGGCTGAAAGCTTCGGACATTTTATTATTCCTGCGGAAAACGGAGAGCTGGCCAGTGGACTCATCGGGCAGGGAAGAATGGCAGAACCGGCAACAATTTTTAATGCTGTTGAACATTATTTTAATTCGGATATCCAATCCCGAAGTCTTGAAGGAAAAACGGTTTTGATTACTGCAGGCCCTACCTATGAAGCGATAGATCCTGTAAGATTCATCGGAAACCATTCATCAGGGAAAATGGGATTTTCTCTGGCAGAAGAAGCTTCAAAAAGAGGAGCAAAAGTAATCCTGATTTCAGGGCCAAGTTTCCAAACCATTAATGATCCCAATATTGAACTTCATAAAGTGACTTCAGCCAAAGAAATGCTGGCCAAAGTATTTGAATTTTACGATACAATAGACATCGGAATTGCCAGTGCAGCAGTAGCAGACTATGCTCCCAAAGAAGTGGCTAAGGAAAAGATCAAAAAAAACGATGAAAGCCTGACGATAGAGCTGGTTAAGAATCCGGATATTCTTAAAACAATGGGTGAAAAGAAAACCCATCAGTTTTTGGTAGGATTTGCGCTGGAAACCCAGAATGAAGAAGAAAATGCAAAAGGAAAACTGGAAAAGAAAAATCTTGATATGATTGTTCTTAATTCTCTTCGTGATGAAGGAGCCGGTTTTAAAAATGATACCAATAAAATCAAGATATTTACCAAAACAGAGAAGAAGGAGTTCAATCTGAAATCGAAGGATGATGTAGCGAAAGATATTCTCAATTTTGTTGAGACTCAACTTTTAAAATAATTTTAATAAATTTCCGTTCTCAATTTTTAATAGACAATGAAAAAAATTATAAGTTTATTTTTTCTGTTATTTCTATACACCCAAAGTTTTTCTCAGGAGCTGCTGGCAACGGTGCAGGTAAATGCCAATCAGCTGGGAGGAAGCAACCAGCAGGCCTATAAAGCATTGGAAAAAAGTCTCAGGGATTTTATTAATAATACCAGCTGGACCGGTAAAAGACTTCAGAATTTTGAAAAAATAAAATGTGCTTTTTCTATTGTTATTACGGAAAGGGATGTGAATAAATTCAAAGGAAATATCGTTATTCAAGCGGTAAGACCTGTGTACAATACGACCTACGAGTCTCCTCTGATTAATCTTCAGGATCAGAGATTTGCTTTTGAATATATTGAAAATGAAAGTCTTATTTTCAATGAAAGACAATTCTCAGGAAAGAATCTTACCGATGTAATCAGTTTCTATATTTATGTTATTTTAGGTCTGGATGCGGATAGTTTCCAGTCTATGGGAGGATCACAATGGTATGCAAAAGCACAGCAGATCGCACAGAATTCCCAAAACAGAAACTATGAGGGCTGGAATACCATCAATGAGCCGAGAAGCCGTTCTATTTTGATTAACGAAATTATGAATCCTAACTGGAATCAGCTGCGTTCTACCATTTATACTTATCATAGAGCAGGATTAGACAACCTTTTCAACCAGGATCAGACAGCCGGGAAAAAAGTCATTTTTGATGCACTAATGCAATTGAAAATGTACGAAAATAACTTCCAGCAGGCTTTCTTCTTTAACCTGTTCATGGACACTAAAAGCGATGAAATTTTCAATATTTTCAATTCCGGAAATAATGGAGGACTGATTCTTAATGATCTTAAACAAACAATGATTATCCTTTCACCGAAGAATATAGATAATAAGTGGAATAAATGGAAAGTCTAAAAATTGGTGGATAAGTTGAGAAATGGGTGGATGATTATGGAAGGGTAATCAAAAAACATTTTCTTCCTTCAATAAAAAACATTACTGTTCGATAAAAAGTATAAATACATTGAAAATATCAATGTTTGCAACATGGATTAACAGTTAGCTCCCATAGGAGCTGGATTTGATCCCATCGGGATCTACTGTTAGTAAAAAAAAATGAAGTCCCCTTAAAAAATAAAGCTCCAGAGGAGCGATCTGATAATTATGCTTTAATTTAATCGGACAGGAATGAAAAAAAACTTATTTTTACAGTTCAAACTCAAATTGGATTATAACCCGGATTATCAATGCTTTCGAGAATTTACATTAAAAACTTTGCCCTGATTGATACCCTTGAAGTATCATTGAAAAATGGTTTACAGGTTATTACCGGGGAAACCGGGGCGGGGAAATCTATTATCTTAGGTGCTCTTCGGCTTATTTTAGGCGAAAGGGCAGATGTAAAATCAATCGCCAAAGCTGAAGAAAAAAGTGTGGTAGAAACCGAATTTTCTCTCAACAACCAGTTTAAGAAATTCTTTATAGAGAATGATCTGGACTATGAGCTTCAGACTATTATCCGAAGAGAAATACTTCCCTCGGGGAAATCGCGTGCATTTATCAACGATGTACCGGTAACGTTGGATATTCTTAGAGAACTTTCTTCGCAGCTGATTGATATCCATTCCCAATTTGAAACATCCAATCTTTTTACTTCAGAATATCAGTTTAAAATTATCGATGGATTTTCTGATAATAAAAAGATCATTGAAGAGTATCAACAGGAGTTTTCTGAGTTTCAAACACTGAAATTGTTGTTGAAAAAATTGAAAACCCAACTTTCAGAATCCAATAAAGAAAGCGATTATAAAGAATTTTTACTCAACGAACTGGAAGAGCTAAAGCTTGATGATGTTGATTATGAAGATGTTCAGAACCAGCTTTCCATTCAGGAGAATGCGGGAATGATCTCCGAAAATGTAGGTCAGATTCTATCAAGATTTCATCAGGAGGAAATAGGAATTCTGTCATTCTTTAATGAAGCAACCCATAAACTTTCAAAAATTTCCGAAGTTTCTACCAGTTTTGCTGAGCTTGATGAAAGGCTGGAAACCACTTTTGTAGAGCTTAAAGACATCATTTCCGAACTGGAACATGAAGCGGAAAGGGTGGAAATCAATCCGGAAAACCTGATATACCTTACCGATCTTAACAATAAAATCAACGCCTTATTCCTTAAACATAATGTTTCAGATCTTAATGAACTGATTGAGATCAGAAATCAGCTGGCCGGAGATCAGAAAGGAGCCTCAGATCTGGAATTACAGATTGAAGAAACAGAAGAAAATATTTCTCAAAAAGGAAAAACACTTCAGAGCCTTGCTGCAAAACTTTCAAAGAACAGACATAAGAATGTTCCTGTTTTCATTAAAAAAGCAGAAAGCCTTCTGAAGAAATTAGGTCTGGAAAAAGCAAAAGTAGATATAGAATTACAGGATGCTGATGAATTCAATCCGTTTGGAAAGGAAACTATTCAGCTGTTGTTTCAGGCCAATTCAGGTTTCCCTTTAAAACCGATTCAGACTGCTATTTCCGGAGGAGAAAGATCAAGAGTAATGCTTGCTGTAAAGAAAATTATTGCAGAAAGCGATGAACTGCCAACTTTGATTCTCGATGAAATCGATACCGGAGTATCAGGGAAAGTAGCCGAAGAGATCGGAAACCTGATGAGAGAAATGTCTGAAGACATGCAGTTGATTGTTATTTCCCACCTTGCACAGGTTGCCGCTAAAGGAAATGACAACTATAAGGTAGTAAAACAGGATATTTCCGGAAGAACACAATCTACTATTATTCCTTTAAGCAGTGAAGAGAAACTGAACGAGATTGCCCAACTGCTTTCCGGAAGTAAAATTACTGAGGCGGCTTTAGCACAGGCAAAAGAGCTTATTGGGTAACTAAATAAATCCATTTTTTCTTGAAAAATTGTAACATATTTTACATTATATTTACTAATGTAAAAAACTAACATATGTTTCTAAAGTTCCTTAGGCTTGAAATCAAAAGCTTTTTTCGTGGTACATCTTTAGGGATCAATCTGACCATGAAAATTCTCCGTTTCATAGGAATTCTTTACTTTATTGGATGCCTTGTAGGGGGAGCATTTGTTGCCTTTTTCTACATTCAGGAGGAAATGCACCAGAACCCTTTAAAGGTGGTTTCAAAATTCATGATCGTTGCCTGGATTATTGATCTGGTTATTAAATATCTATGGCAGGAAGTTCCTACACAGAATATTAAGCCCTTTCTTACCATGAATATCAGAAAGAATACATTGGTTAATTATATGCTGGCCAAAACCTTTCTTTCCGCATTCAGCTGGCTGACTTCTTTATTCTTTATCACATTTTCCCTGATTGCTTTATTCAACGGGTATAGCGTTTTAGGAATGTTAGTATGGCTTATTGGGGTGATTGCATTGCTCTATCTGAATAATTTTATCAACATTTTTTTCAACGGTAAAGAAACTCTGGCAGTTATCATTGGGCTATGCCTTCTGGGCATGGGAGCGTTAGGGTATTACAATATTGTTCCGGTTTTATCTTATTCTGAGTCGGTTTTCTTTAGTTTCTATGAAAAGCCCTACCTTGTATTGATACCTGTCGTTTTGTTTGTGTTGCTGTGGTGGATGTGCTTCCGTTACCTGCGTCAGGAGTTTTATCTGGATCAGGGGCTTGAAGCGAAAAAAACAGTAGGGAAAACAGAAAATATTGCCTTCCTGAATAAATATGGCGTTATCGGAACATTCATTAATAATGATATCAGAATGATCAGACGTAATAAAGTAACCAAAGGAATTCTGTTTGGCAGCTTTATGTTTCTGTTCTACGGATTGCTGATGTTTACTTCTTCAATGTACAAAACACCGGCAATGATGATGTTTATGGGACTTTTTGTAACAGGAGGCTTTCAGTTTCTTTTTGGGCAGAGAGTTCCCGCTTTTGACAGTTCCTATTATCCATTGATGATGACCCTGAATGTTCCTTACAAAGAATATTTAAAAGCAAAATGGTGGCTGATGAATATTGTGACGGGAATTTCTATCATTATAGCCCTTTGCTACGCCTATTTCGTGTGGGAAGTCTACGTTACATTTTTTGCAGCAGGATTATATAATATGGGGGTGAATTCTCAATTTACCTTGTGGTCCGGAGCTTTTAATAAAACTCAGATTGATCTTAATACAAAAGAAAAAAGACTGGGACAGAAAGGAAGCTTTAATATGATCGCTATGCTTCTGCTGATTCCTAAAATGCTTCTTCCGATGGGCGTGTTTGCCTTAACAAAATATTTGTGGGGAATTACCGGAGGAGTAATCAGTATTGCAATTATAGGAATTATAGGATTTTTCCTGAGAGAGAAAATCTTTGATATTATTGTAAAACTTTACAAAAAAGAAAAATACAGCACACTGGATGCATTTAAAAATATAAGTTAAGCCATGATCAACATACACCATTTATCAAAAACATACGGGACAGCAACTGTTCTTAATATCGAACATCTTGAAATTCCTAAAGGGGAAACATTTGGCCTTGTAGGAAATAACGGAGCTGGAAAAACAACTCTGTTCAGCCTTATGCTGGATTTGATTCAGGCTACGACAGGATTTGTAAGTATCGACGGAATTAAAGTCAATGAATCTGAAGCCTGGAAAAATAAAGTTTCAGCTTTTGTAGATGATACCTTTCTTATTGGTTATCTTACTCCGGAGGAATACTTTTACTTCATTGGAGAGCTGAGAGGCCAGAACAAGGCATCTGTAGACGAATTCCTGAAACCCTTTCACGATTTTTTCAATGGTGAGATCCTTAAATCCGGGAAATATATCCGTGATCTTTCAAAAGGAAATCAGAAAAAAGTGGGAATTGTAGGAGCTATCATCGGAAATCCTGAAATTATTATTCTTGATGAACCCTTTGCAAACCTCGATCCGTCTACCCAGATCAAACTTAAAAATCTGATCAGGGAATTATCAAAACAAGATGGCGTTACTTTTCTTATTTCCAGCCATGATCTTTCCCATACCACAGAAGTCTGCAACAGAATCGTGGTGGTGAACAAAGGTCTTTTGGTAAAAGATATTCAGACCAATCCGGAAACATTGAAAGATTTGGAACAATATTTTGCAGATCAGGTTTCAGTTTCGGATATTTAATACCACAAAAATAAAGGTATGAATACTACAGAATCACAGAATGTAACAGATTATCCAAATAGCAATACTATTTTTATGGTCTGGAAACTTAATGACAGTCCACAACTGAAAGATGTTTTTCAGGAACTATGTGCATTGGTGTTAAATCTTAATAATTCAGTGTTTAACCGTTTCCCGGACAGCAGAGCAAGCTGTGTTATGGGAATTGGCGCAGAGGCATGGAATAAACTGGAACTTCCAACACCTTTGCCAAAAGAATTAGTCAATTTTGAAGAAATAAAGGGTATAAAACATACTGCTGTTTCTACCCCCGGAGATCTTCATTTTCACCTGAGAGCAGACAACAAAAGCCTTATTTTCGATATGGCAGTTGAAATATCCGCATTGTTAAGTTCAGTAGCTGAAAGTATGCTGGAGATTCATGGATTCAAATATTGGGATGCCCGTTCTATTCTTGGTTTCGTAGACGGAACGGAAAATCCTCATGGGGACGACCGTGATTATTTTGGAAAAATAGGAGACGAAGATCCCCAATATAAAGGAGGAAGTTACCTTTTTGTTCAGAAATACCTTCACAATATGGATGCCTGGAAGAGCTTGTCAACGGAAGATCAGGAGAAAGTTATCGGAAGGTCCAAGGAAAATGATATTGAAATGTCTGATGCTGTAAAACCTTCGAATTCACACATTGCCTTAGCCAATATCGAAGGCGAGAATGGAGAAGAATTGAAAATAGTCAGAGATAATATGCCTTTCGGAAATCCTTCTACAAATGAGTTCGGGACTTATTTTATTGCCTACTCAAGTACATTTACAACAACAAAAAAGATGCTGGCCAATATGTTTATCGGTGATCCTCCGGGAAATTATGACAGAATTTTAGATTTCAGCACAGCAGTCACCGGAACGCTTTTCTTTGTTCCCACCAGAAATATGCTTGATGAATTCTCAGGATAAAATGAAAGGCTGTCTTAGAATGAGACAGCCTTCTTATTTAATTAAGCGCCACAATTTTTTTTAATAAATGGTGTAACCTTTTTTTGTTTTGATTGTCTTTAGTATAGAAACAGCATAAGCATGAAACTTTTGTTCGGAAATAAAAAGAATGATTTGTTAAGCCTCCTGAAGAAACAGGATCCGGCTGCACAGAAGATTTTCTATGAACAGAATGTAAAGAGATTCCTGAGTGTAAGCAAAAGCTATGTGAGCGATTTGTATCAGGCGGAAGATTGTCTCATTAAAGCATTCTGTAAAATTTTTAAGCACATAGAAAGCTTCAGAGGAGAGTCTAATCTGGATAGCTGGGCCAGAAGAATTGTGGTAAATGAATGCCTGAATTTTATCAAAAGCCACAAAACAGTTTTCTATCTGGACGAGATCAATCAATCTTTTCATGAAGATATTCATGAGCCTGAAATTGATTGTGATTTTAATGCACAGGAGCTTTTGGATCAGCTTCCCGATGCCTACAGAATGGTTTTTAACCTGTATGTGCTGGAAGGATATTCTCATCAGGAAATTGCGGATACTTTGCAGATTTCAATTGCAGTGAGCAAGACACAGTTGTTCAGGGCAAAAGAAAAATTAAGAAAGATCTATTTTCAACAACAAAAAAAAGTGAAAAATGAAAAAGTCTAAAGATACAATTGAATTTGAGATCAAAAAGCAGATTGAGGAAAGAGAAATAGCTCCATCAAGGGATCTGTGGTCCGAAATTGAGCTTCAGAATAGCAATAATCAACGTTCCAAATCAAAAATGAACTGGTTTTTAATAGCAGCATGTTTGATTTTAACATTCAGTTTGGGAAGTGTTCTTTTTTTTCTTAATCAGCCTTCAGAAACTCAGCCGGAACTTGTAAAGAAGACCGAAAAAAATACCAAAGACGAAATCATAAAAGATCCGGTTCAGAATAATGCTCCTTTGGCAGTTGAGAATAATGATAAAAAGGAAGTTAAGAAACCTCTTTCCCAGGATAAGCAAGAAGTGATTTCTCCGGTGGCAACAGGTCAGACTCAACTTATTTCTAAAGAACCTCTTCCTTTGAAGAAAATGGATATCGTTCAGATTTCGAACCCTAAACTCATGGCAAAAGCCGATTCTATAAAAACTCCGGTTAAAAAGAAAAAATATGTAGATCCTTCCACACTTCTTTTCTCAGTAGAACATAAAGATGTTATCGAAAAAACAAAGGATGGAAGTAACGTGGCCACTACTATTGATTTGAATGCCAGATAATTTATCCGTAAAAATTTAAAAATTAATAATATGATCAAGAAATTAATCGTAATGGGATTGCTATGCTCTTTTTCAGCATCATTCTATGCACAAAAGACATTCAATATTAACCTGTCTTCTAAAAAAGATACAGAGGTAAGCCCTATTGTTAAAGAAAAAGTGGAAGAATACGCGGCAAAAATCAATACCATCATTCAGGAAGAAAAAAAGCTGATGGAAGAAGAACTGGTAGTTTTGCAGGCCAGAAATCTTGATAAAGCAGATTTCGACAGAGAAAAAGCTAAGATTGCAGACCGCTATTCTGAGAAAATGGATAAAAGAATTGAGGAACTGGGATTTGATCTGGATGATGTGATTCAAAAGCAGGTAAGATATTCTCTTTTGAACACGGATGTTACCTCTCAAGAAGAACTTAAAGAAAAGTTATTAAAAAAATTCCGCCCCAGCAGAAGCTTTACAGGATATTTCTCTTACGGAATCATGACACTGACAAACAGTGCTCCCGATAATGTCCTTGATAAAAATATAGGATATGCCAATAACCTGGAGTTTGGTCTGAAACTGAACTACCAGCTTAGCAGAACAAGCCCCTGGGCAATTACTTCAGGATTAGGGTTTTCCTGGAGAACCGTAAGAGCAGATAATAATATGCTTTTTACAAGAAGCGCAGATCAGGGAGTCGCCCTGGCGCAATACAACGGAAACCTGGATAAAAGCAAGCTGAGAACAGGATATATCATGGTTCCTCTTGGGGTACAGTATAATTTCTCCAAACTTAAAAATGCCGGAATGGATATCCAGTACAGAAGTTATTATACCGGATTTAAAATAGGAGCCAATGTTTACGGAGGGATAAAAATGTCTACCAACAATATTGTAAAAGGAAATGACGGTGAAACCAGAGACCGCGGAAATTATCAGGTGAATCCTTTTGTGTATGGAGCGCAGATTACGTTGTCATACAACAGCTTCAGCGTGTTTGTTAAAAAAGATTTCAGCAACTTCTTTAAAGACAGTTATTTCAAAAATGATAAAGTGCTGATATTCGGATTAGCCATTGGATTAGATTAAATATATTTTGACGGTAAAATGAAAAACTCCAGGAAATATTTCCCGGAGTTTTTACATTGTATCAGTTATAGAATCATTATTTTAAACTTCCTACCATATCTTCGGGTTTTACCCATTCGTCAAACTGTTCAGCAGTTAACAAACCAAGATTAACGGCTTCTTCTTTTAATGTTGTTCCGTTTTTATGGGCAGTTTTTGCAATTTTAGCTGCATTTTCATATCCGATGTGAGTGTTTAAAGCGGTAACAAGCATTAACGATTTGTCTACCAGTTCTTTAATTCTCTCATGATTCGGTTCAATACCTACCGCACAGTGGTCATTGAAAGAAATGCAGGCATCAGCAATCAATTGGGCAGACTGTAAGAAATTGTACGCCATTACCGGTTTGAAAACATTCAGCTCATAGTTCCCCTGAGTTCCGGCAAATGAAATGGTCGTGTCATTTCCTAAAACCTGTGCACAAACCATCGTCATTGCTTCATTCTGAGTAGGATTTACTTTCCCCGGCATAATGGAAGATCCCGGCTCATTCTCAGGAATATGAATTTCCCCGATTCCGGAACGTGGACCCGATGCCAGCAATCTGATATCCTGAGCAATTTTGTATAAAGAAACAGCTAGCTGCTTTAAAGCTCCATGAGATTCTACAATTGCATCATGAGCAGCAAGGGCTTCAAATTTATTTTCTGCGGTAATGAAAGGATGATTGGTAAATTGAGCAATATATTCAGCTACTTTTACATCATAACCGTTAGGTGTATTTAATCCTGTACCTACAGCAGTTCCTCCCAATGCAAGCTCAGAAAGGTGAGGTAATGTATTTTTCAAAGCTCTCAATCCGAATTCCAATTGAGCCACATACCCGGAAAATTCCTGTCCAAGAGTAAGTGGAGTAGCATCCATCAGGTGGGTTCTCCCAATTTTTACCACATCTTTGAAGGCTTTTGACTTCTCAGCCAGTGTATTTTTTAATTTTTCCACCGCTGGAATAGTTACTTCCACCACTTTTGTATAAGCAGCAATGTGCATGGCGGTAGGATAGGTATCATTCGAAGACTGGGATTTATTCACATCATCATTCGGATGAATTTCAGATTTTTCGCCTAATTTTCCTCCGTTATTGACATGGGCTCTGTTTGAAATAACTTCATTGACATTCATGTTTGACTGCGTTCCGGAACCTGTCTGCCAGATCACCAAAGGAAACTGATCGTTAAGTTTTCCCTCCAGAATTTCATCACATACCTTAGCAATCATATCTCTTTTTTCAGCAGGAAGTACTCCCAGGTCGGTATTGGCGTAAGCTGCTGCTTTTTTCAGATAAGCAAAAGCTTCAATGATTTCATGCGGCATTGAACCTTCAGGTCCTATTTTGAAATTGTTTCTGGAACGTTCTGTCTGTGCACCCCAGAATTTATCTGCAGGAACCTGCACTTCTCCCATGGTGTCTTTTTCTATTCTGTAATTCATATTATTTATTTGATTTATCTTTTGTTAAAGTGACATCCTTTATATCATTCATCTTGACCAACACGTCATAGCTTATAAAGCATGTCGGACCAACAGATTTTAAATTTAATATCATGTTATCATGCGAGACATCAGATAGAGTTATAGTTCCGGCGGAAAAGAGGCAGTCTTCGTAGCGTTGTGAAGAAAATTTAGCCTCTTTAATAGCAATAACAAACTCATTTTTTTCATTGGTTGTTATATCAGATTTTAAAATTGTAAACCTCTCATTTTGAAAATTGATGAATGAAAAAGTCATGGAATTGTTGTTTTCCAAAATTTCAAACTTAATGGGATGGCCTTTGGCTTTTCCGATCCAAGTTCCTGAAAGCGGAATTGTACTTTCATGTTTTTCTTGAGCAAAGTTATTATTGTGCATTATAAAACAGAGAACTAGGATTACAATATTTTTCATTGAATGTGATCTGTAATTTTTTTAAATATTACTTTCAAAATGACTTTCTATAAAGTTAATTATAAATGGAGAATCCTGCAATTTATAATCATTATAAATGTCAATAGTAAAGACTGATATTACTCATGTTTATAAGATAGATAAGATATTTGTATTCATAATGGTTTTTTATTGTATTTTTGGATTTTCCCAAAAGGTAAGAAATTTTAAATCCTAAATTTTTTACAGGGAATAGTATGGAGGTACTTCATAATAAAAACTATATACCATGAAAAATTTTCTTTGTTTACTATTTTTAGTTTACTCAATCTTTTTTAATGCGCAAGTCGCAATAGGAAGCTCTGTAACAGATCACAAGGGTAAAATAGAAACTAAAAACCTTACACAATTCCTGAATTCTGAAACGATTTTTGTTTTCCCCCCTGTTTATGATAAATCTGTTTATGAAAAGATTTTAAAAGATACCTGGACGATCACACCTTATAAAGTATTCCTCTACGGAGAAGCTGATCTTACCGATTTCATGAGTGATAAATACTCATTTGCAACGGTGGACGGGAAGATAGTGGAGAAAAATATCTCAACATCTATCTATACTTATTTTTCTTTTTTTACATTCGATATGAAAGAAAAAACGAAAGAAATTGAGAAATTTTTAAGCAAAAGCAAAAAGAAAGACGATTATGATTTATTTGAAAAGCACAGGCAGTATATAGGGGGATTTTATTTGTTTCAAAAAGGGGAATTAGTGCAGTCATCATACGCTAATTCAATTAAAGAAACCTCTAAATTGGCACAGTCTGAAGACATATTTTTTAATTTTAAACCAGGATTTTTGAAAAATTATTTTCAATCTGTTCAAAAAGGGATCAGTGATAAAGCGGAGAGTAGTGTGTACGATGTTTTTAAAACTCCTGAATTAAAAAAACTTCAAACAGCAACTTTATATGTGCCCAATTATATTGGAATCAAATTTAATCCCAATCTATATAAACTTGAGGATAAGGAACGGAGCGAAGAGGATAAGGCAGATTTATTTTCAAAATATGAATTTAAATATGAATACATAGATGACAATGCATTGAGTGAAAAGATTTTGAATAATGAAGATATCTATTATTTCCGTTATGTGAGAATGAATAATGGGAAATTTTTAAATATAGTAGAAGCAAAAACAGGAAAAATTATCTACTCTGAAAGTATCTTTGGAATGTCGTACAATTTAAAGCCTGACTATATTAAAGATATTAAAACAGCAATAAAGAAGTTCTAATCTAAAATGATTCTTAGTAGTATAATTCTTAATTTTGTACAAACAAAAAATTGAATGGATTTTAGATATCAGGATCCGTATCCTATTCAGAAAGATGATACGGTGTACAAGAAGCTTACATCAGACTATGTAAAGGTGGAAAAACTGGGTGACAGAGAAATTTTAACAGTAGATCCGAAAGGACTGGAGTTATTGGCTGAAGAAGCGATGGCAGATGTATCTTTCATGCTTCGTTCTTCACACTTAGAAAGCCTTAGAAGAATCATTGATGATCCTGAAGCTACAGATAATGACAGATTTGTTGCTTATAACCTTTTGCAGAATGCTGCAGTAGCTGTGGAGGGAGCTCTTCCTTCGTGCCAGGATACAGGAACGGCTATCGTAATGGGGAAAAAAGGAGAAAATGTGTACACGGGAGTAGATGATGGTGAATACCTGAGCAAGGGAATCTTCAATACCTATCAGAAAAGAAACCTAAGATATTCTCAGGTAGTTCCTTTGACGATGTTTGATGAGAAGAATTCAGGATCTAATCTTCCTGCACAGATCGATATCTATGCTAAAAAAGGAGATTACTACGAATTCCTGTTCTTAACAAAAGGAGGAGGTTCTGCCAACAAAACATTCTTATATCAGAAAACGAAATCTTTATTGAACGAAAAATCCCTTGAAGAATTCATCAAAGAAAAGATTTCAGACCTTGGAACAGCTGCCTGCCCGCCATACCACTTAGCGTTGGTAATCGGAGGAACTTCAGCAGAAGCCAACCTTGCAGCAGTGAAAAAAGCATCAGCAAAATATTACGACAATCTTCCGACAGAAGGAAATGAGGCCGGACAGGCATTCAGAGACCTTGAATGGGAAGCAAAGGTTCAGAAAATCTGTCAGGAAAGTGCAATCGGAGCTCAGTTTGGAGGAAAATACCTTACCCACGACGTAAGAGTGATCAGACTTCCGAGACACGCTGCATCTTGTCCGGTAGGAATGGGAGTTTCCTGTTCTGCAGACAGAAATATCAAAGGAAAGATTACAAAAGAAGGAATCTTCCTGGAGCAGTTAGAGCAGGATCCGAAAAGATTCTTACCTGATACTCCTCCACATTTGGAAGAAGCCGTTGAGATCAACCTGAACAAACCAATGCCGGAAATTCTTGCTGAACTTTCCAAATATCCGATCAAAACCAGATTAAAACTGAACGGAACATTAATTGTAGCAAGAGATATCGCACACGCAAAAATCAAAGAAATTATCGACAGCGGGAAACCAATGCCGGAATATTTCAAAAACCACCCAATTTATTACGCAGGACCTGCAAAAACTCCGGAAGGAATGGCTTCAGGAAGTTTCGGGCCAACAACTGCCGGAAGAATGGATGTTTACGTAGACGAGTTCCAAAGTCATGGCGGAAGTATGATCATGCTGGCAAAAGGAAACAGAAGTAAAGATGTTACCAATGCATGTCACAAATATGGAGGTTTCTATCTTGGATCTATCGGAGGACCGGCTGCTATTCTTGCGAAAGACAATATTGTGTCTGTAGATGTAGTAGACTTCCCGGAACTAGGAATGGAAGCGGTAAGAAAAATTGAAGTAAAAGACTTCCCTGCATTCATCATTTCCGATGATAAAGGCAATGACTTCTTCGCAAATCTTGCTCACTAATTAGTTTAAAATTAAAATAAATAACAAAATAGAACGCTGATCTTTTGTGTAAAAGGGAAAAAAGTTCTATTTTTGCCTAAAATCTTTAAGAGAATGATAACGATATTATCAGCATTTTGGCCGTTCTACCAGTTCCTTTGGACTATATTCTTCATTACTATGTTCTTAGTAGGATTCTGGTGTATTTTTATGTTCTTCGGATTAGTAATCCCAATGTGGCTAACTGAAGGTTTGAAAGAGTATTTCGGAAAAGTAAAACCTTTCGATCCTGAAGATATCAGAAGAAAGCTTATTTCTGAGCAGGAAGGTGTAGAAGTTATCTATAGCGAACCTAAAGGAAACGGACCTTTCCTTCACGATCACGGACATCATCATTAATTGATTGTCATTGCTTTTTCACCTGAATTCTGAAAAAGTAATATCAAAGCAAAACAACATATATAAAACCGCTTAAGCAATTAAGCGGTTTTTCTATTTATTATTCCTCAGACTTTCCGGAGATACTCCCAATTTCTTTTTGAAGGGGCGCGTCTGGTTTCGTTTTTCTCTTCTGTAAATGAAATATTTGATGTGCAGTGATGAAAATACTCGTAATGAAGAAAAATTTATACTATATTCGATAAAAAATAATAAATGAAAAAGTTTTATTCTGTTGTTTTTCTGCTGATTACAATGGGTGTTTTTGGGCAGATTAATTATACGATTTCTCCTAATCCATTCAATGAAACAGATGCCATTACGCTTACGGTTCCTGGTGATCAGATTGACGAATCGGGCTGGGGCGTTTCCAATAATGCCATTTATATCTGGACATGGTCTTTTGATACCAATTATCAGAACAGTCAGGATTGTCCTACCAATGGCAGCTGGAACAACTCCAATGATTTGAATAAACTGAACTATAATGCCGCCACAGACAGCTATTCACTTACTTTTACTCCCACTGCATTCTTCGGAAGAACAGGAATCGGACGGTTCGGGTTTTTATTAAAAGATAAAACAGGATCACATCAGACCTCACCGGACATTTTTGTAAATGTGGGTACTTTAAGTTTAAATCTTACCAATCCATTATCCAATAGCCTGACTTCTGTTCCGGCAGGAAACTCTATCAATATTACTGCAACAACAAATACTAACGCAACATTTCAGTTAAAAGCCAACGGAACTGTTGTTAATTCTACGACAACTCCTTCACAGTCTTATTCTTATAATTATACGGTCACCCAGGATGCCAGCATGGAACTTGTAGCAACACAGGGAACCAATTCTAAAACGGCAACATTTATATTACAGGTTCCTAGAAATGTAGTTTCTGAAGCAATACCGAACTGGATCAGACAGGGAATCAATTATCACCCGACAGATCCAACCAAAGTAGGGCTGGCATTATATGCACCGGGGAAAAGTTTTGTACATGTTATCGGAAGTTTCAATAACTGGGTGGTGAATGACACTTATTTAATGAAAAAAGATACCACAAATCCTGATCTGTACTGGATAGAATTAATTGGACTGACTCCTCAGCAGCTCTATACCTTCCAATACAGAACCAATGATCTGAGAAAAGTAGCAGACCCTTATTCACCACAAATTTTATCTTCTTATGATGACCCCTGGATTTCGGCTTCTACCTTCCCGAACTTACCAGCATTTCCTGCCGGACAAGGTTTTGAAGTTTCAACATTTAAAACAGGTCAGACCGCTTACAACTGGCAGGTTACCAATTTTCAGAGACCCGCGAAGCAAGATCTGGTGGTCTACGAATTATTATTGAGAGACTTTACACAAGAAAAGAACTGGCAGTCATTGATTGATAAAATTTCTTATTTAAAAAATTTAAAAATCAACGCCATAGAATTACTTCCCATCATGGAATTTGATGGAAATCTTTCGTGGGGATACAACACTTCTTTCCATTATGCACTGGACAAAGCCTATGGAACTCCCGAAAAATTCAAAGAATTTGTAGATCTGTGCCACCAGAACGGAATTGCCGTGATTCTGGATGTAGCATTTAACCACGCTACAGGACGTTCTCCATTGGTAAGACTTTGGAATATAGATCCGGATGGTGACGGCTATGGCGATGTTGCGGCGAACAATCCTTACTTTAATCAGGTTCCGAAACATTCCTACAATGTATTCAATGATTTTAACCATACAAGCCTTTCAACGCAATATTACGTTGAAAGATGTCTTCAGCAATGGCTGACGGAATATCATATAGACGGATTCCGTTGGGATTTGACCAAGGGTTTTACCCAAAGCTGTTCTGAAAATGATGAGGCCTGTACCAATGCCTATCAGCAGGACAGAGTAGATATCATGAAACATTATGCCGACAGACAATGGGCGATTGATCCCAACTCTTACATGATCTTTGAACATCTGGGAACGGATGCAGAAGAACAGCAGTGGGCCAACTACAGAATAGCAGAAGGAAAAGGTGTCATGCTTTGGAATAAACAGACAGATCCTTACAACCAGAATACGATGGGCTATCAGGAAAACAGCAACTACGACCGTATGAATCACAGTCTTCATGGCTTCACCAATATGAGTGCTGTAGGCTATGGAGAAAGCCATGATGAAGAAAGACTTATGTTTAAAAACCTTGCATATGGCGCAGTCAACGGAAGTTATAATGTAAAAGATCTGAATACCGCTCTTGAAAGAATGAAAACTTTCGGAGCAACTTTCTTTACCATTCCAGGTCCGAAAATGATCTGGCAATTTGGAGAATTAGGATATGAATTCAGCATCAACAGATGTGCAAATGGTACTATTGACAGCGGATGCAGAACCGATGAAAAACCTGTTGCATTCAGTTTAGGATATGATACCAATGCAAATAGAAAGGCTGTTTACGATACTTGGGCTAAAATCATTAATATCAGAAATACTTATCCGGTTTTTAAATCTAAAACCTACAGTATAGAATCCAATAACCTTACGAATGATCCCAATGGTCTCATCACAAGAATTTATGTTTATGATACAGCGATTACCACGGGAACCAAAAACGTTGTCGTATTAGCCAATTATACTACCTCTGCGCAGAATGTGGTGCCTTACTTCCCTTACACAGGGCAGTGGCAGAACCTGATGGACAACAGTATTTTGAATGTAGCTTCCACAACAACTCCGATCACTTTACAGCCGGGAGAATTCAGAATCTTTGGAAATTATGCAGGTGCTTTGTCAACTGTTGATACCAATACAGCCAATAAATTATCCCTTCAGATTGCGGATAATCCGGTTCGAAACGGAATCGCTAAACTCGTTTTCAGTAAAGCAAAAAACGGAGAGATCCTGATTTTTGATATGACGGGTAAAAAATTGGATACTTTCAAACTGGATAAAGAGAATGGAACTTATAATATGAAGGTTAATTATCCGGCAGGAACGTATCTTGTACAGCTGAAATCGGATACAGGAATTGCTCTTCAAAAGATGATTATTCAATAAGCCCAAAGCATACAATAATAAAAAGGCAAATTTGCAGAACAGCAGATTTGCTTTTTTTGTAAGTTCAAAAAAATAGTCTACTTTTGCAGTAGATTTATCAAGAAAGGTGGAGGGATTTGGCCCGGTGAAACCTTAGCAACCTACACGGTTCCAGAAGTGTAAAGGTGCTAATTCCAACCCTTTGGGGGAGATAAGTGAAGTCAATACTCTATATGAATTCCATTTCTTGAAGTCTTGTGTATCTGCGGAAAGATCCGCTAGATTCGTATTATTAATTGGCAAGAACAAAAATGAAAAAATTAAGCACAGCTGTATTATTGCTTGGAGCAATTCTGGTCGCTGCTCAGGAAAGTGAGGAAAAAGGAAAACAGATCGAAGATATTATCATCGTCGGAAACCGCAATGTCAAAAGAACAAAGCTGGAGACACCGGTTCCTGTAGATGTAATCAACATCGATAAAATCCAGAGAAGTTCTCCACAAATGACCGCCCAGGATCTCCTGAACTATGTGATTCCATCGTTTAACGCAGTGAGACAGTCTGCTTCGGATGGTACGGAACATATTGATCCTGTTACTTTAAGAGGCATGGGGCCCGATCAGGTTTTGGTTTTGCTTAACGGGAAAAGAAGACATTCTACTTCTTTGGTCAATTATCAGAATACAGTAGGAAATGGTTCTGTAGGAACAGATTTGAGTACTATCCCGGTGATTGCTATTGACAGAATAGAAGTGTTAAGAGACGGTGCAGCAGCTCAATACGGTTCTGATGCCATTGCAGGAGTGATCAATATTATTCTTAAGAAAAATGCTGGAGCTTCAGCAAGTCTTACCTACGGATTAAGCGGAAGAAATGATGGAGATACTTACCAGGCAGGAGTTAACTATGGAACCTCATTAGGGAAGAAAGAAGGTTATATTAATCTTTCATTACAGCTAAGCCACAGAGGCAAAACCACAAGAACACAAAATCACGACCTGGATATTTTCGGAGATAATTTTGCCTATGAATTTGCTGGAAACGCGGAAGCCGTAAAAGCTGCCAGAGCCGCAGATGATGCAGAAATTGAAAAAAGAGGATTAACACGTGACGATTTTAATTTTCAGATCGGAGATGCACAGATCAGACAGGGGCAGCTGTTTTTTAATTCAGAATATCCTTTTAATGATAATTTTAAACTCTATTCTTTCGGAGGCTTCAGCATCAAAGAAGGAAATGGCTTTGGTTTCAGAAGACTTCCGAGCGAAAAATCTAATGTGGTTTCCTCCATTTATCCAAATGGGTTTCAGGCAACTCTGGCCTCTCAGGTATACGATGTTTCTTACGCGGTAGGGGCAAAATATAATGTCAATGACTGGTTTTTTGATCTTAGCAATACCTTTGGAAGCAATACGTTCAATTATAATGTAAACAACACCAATAATGCTTCGTTGGGTGTAAAATCACCTACCCGCTTTTATTCCGGAGCCCATAGCTTCCTTCAAAATACCATTAATCTTGATGTTTCCAAAAGTATCAACCGTTTCAATATTGCATTCGGAGGAGAATTCAGATTTGAGCAATACCAGATCAAAGCGGGCGATGAAGCTTCTTATACCCAATATGACGTTAACGGAAACGTTGCTACCGAAGGATCCACAGTACTTGGAGCGGGCGGATCTCAATCCTTTATCGGATTTTCTCCTGACAATGCATTGAAGAAAGACAGACATTCCACTGCAGTATATGCGGATGTTTCCTATGATTTAGATAAAAAACTGAATATTGATGCCGCAGCAAGATTTGAAAATTATTCAGATTTCGGAAATACACTGAATGGAAAGCTTGCAGTACGATATGAATTTGTAAAAAATTATGCCATAAGAGCAGCGGTAGGAACAGGCTTCAGAGCGCCATCACTTCAGCAGCAGTATTTTAACAACTCTTATGCAGATATTTCTACTTCAGGCGAAAAGATTGTCACAAAAGGAATCTTTAGTAATGATAGCAAAGCTGCTGAAATTCTTGGATTTGATAAACTTAAACAGGAAACTTCCGTCAATGCAAGTGCAGGATTTACTTTGAGACCTTTAAACAAGCTGTCGATCTCTGTAGATGGATATTGGATCAGGGTAAAAGACAGGATTGTGATCACCAGCAATATTACAGATAAAAGGCTGGATCAGTTTAAGGTAGAAAGCGGACGTTTTTTTGCCAATGCTATAGACACAGAAACAAAAGGAGTAGATATAGTGGTATCCTATGACTGGATCCTTGGGAACGGAAATTTAAATATCAACCTTGCCGGAAACTATACGGAAACTAAAATCACAGATTTCCATTTTCCGGAAAACTTAGAAACACCACGGGATCAATTTTTTGGTCCGGATCAGGTCAATATCATTGAAACCCTGTCTCCCAAAACAAAAGCTTCATTAGGATTAAATTATGGAATCGGTAAGTTCAATTTTCTCGTAAGAAATACCTATTTTGGTAAAGTAATAAGAGATGGCTATCCGTTTGGTGGCGTACAGGAATTCTCTCCAAAGGTTGTTACCGACATCAGCGTTGGATATGATATCACTAAAAGTATCAACTTTACGGTAGGAGCCAATAACGTATTTGATGTTTTCCCGGACCGCCAGATTTATGAAAATTCATATTATGGAGTATTCAAATATGCGCCGGTTCAGATGGGAACGCTGGGGAATTATTTCTTCGGAAGGCTTAATTTTAACTTTTAATCATTAAATGAGTACTGCCTCACATCAGATTGGCTGGAAAACAGCCACAGCCATCGTCGTTTCCAATATGATCGGAACCGGGATTTTTACAACCCTGGGATTTCAGTTGTCCGATATTACAAACACCTACAGTATTTTTCTGCTATGGAGCATCGGAGGAGTTCTTGCGTTGTTCGGAGCTTTTTGTTACGCAGAATTAGGATCACATTTTAAAGGAAACGGAGGTGATTTTATTTATCTCAAAGAAACCTATCATCCGGTATTCGGATATCTGATAAGCTGGATTTCACTTATCATCGGATTTTCCTCTCCGGTAGCACTGGCAGCATTGGCTATGTCGAAATACCTCTCCGTATTTGATTATTCTTTTGGAAACGGCTTTGCCATTGCTGCAATCTTTTTGGTTGCCATTGCGTTATCATTCAGCCTGAAAACATCCAGCAGGTTTCATAACTTTTTTACCTTCATTAAGATAGCCTTTATTGTTGTGCTGGTTATTCTGGGAGTAGGAATTTCAGATTCACCACAGATTGGTAACAGTCTCAATTTCAGTGAGAGCTGGCAGAATGAGATCATGCTTCCTGCATTTGCTACGTCTCTGGTATTTGTAACGTATTCCTACACGGGCTGGAATTCAGCTTCCTATATTGCGGGAGAAATAAAAGATGTTCAGAAAAATCTTCCCAAATCGCTCATTATAGGAACTGTTTTTGTAACAGTGAGTTATATTCTGGTGAACTATATTATGCTGAAACACGCTCCGATAAGTCAGCTGGCAGGAAAAGAAGATGTGATGGGAGAAGCTGCAGTAAATATGTTGCGACCGGCTTTTGGAAAAATTGTCAATATTTTTATTGCTCTACAGCTTGTTGCAACAATTAGTGGGTATCTATGGGTAGGATCAAGATTAACACAGGCTTTTGCAAAACATACCTCCATTTGGAAACCGTTATCCGTTGGTAATGAAAAAGGAATTCCGGTAAGAGCTATTTTCGCTCATGCAGTAATTGCTGCTATTATTATTCTAACGGGGAGTTTTAAAGAAATTTTTGTCTATACAGCCTTTATTTTGCAGCTTTTTGCAAGTTTAGCAATTTCAACTGTATTCTTTCTTAAGAAAAAAGACAGAAAAATCTTTAAGTCAAATGCTTTCCATATTTTTCCTGCAGTTTTTCTTTTGTTCAGTATGTATATTCTTTATTTTACCTTCATTCATAATCCTAAAGAAAGCTTGATAGGATTGGGAATTATTGCAGTAGGAATTATTTTATATCTGATAGACAGAAGACTTTCTAAACGATCTAAGACTAAGTCTTAGCCACGCCGAAAGAGGGATAAACAGATTGGCAAATCTGTCTTTTTGTGGTTTTGCATCCTTTATCCCTAATGCTCAAAAATTTATGATGATTCGGAATTTTAATTTTGAATTAATAATTCTTATCTTTGCACCCACAAAATTTCTACAATGTCTAAATCATTAATTCCAAAATTAGAAGCTATAAAACAAAGATATAATGAGGTTGCAGACCTTATTATACAGCCTGATGTCATTTCAGACCAAAAAAGATATTCTTCTTTGAACAAAGAATATAGTGATTTGGGAAAAATTGTAAGAGTTTATGATCAGTACAAAGGCGCTTTGGATAGTATTGCAGAATCTGAAGAGATCATTGCAGATGGTTCAGACAGAGACCTGGTAGATCTGGCTAAAGAAGAAAAACTGGAAGCTCAGGCTAAAATTCCTGGTTTGGAAGAAGAGCTGAAAGTATTACTTATCCCTAAAGATCCTGCAGATGACAAGAACGTTATCGTGGAATTACGTGCCGGTACAGGTGGTGATGAAGCAGCGATCTTCGTGGAAGATATCTATAGAATGTATACCATGTACTTCAAAACAAAAGGTTGGAGACATGAAGTAACAGATTCTAACGAAGCAGCAAAAGGGTACAAGGAATTGATCATGAAAGTGGAAGGAGAAGGTGTGTACGGAATCATGAAATTTGAATCCGGAGTTCACCGTGTACAACGTGTACCTGAAACTGAATCTCAGGGAAGAGTTCATACTTCCGCCATCACAATTGCTGTTCTTCCGGAAGCTGAAGAAGTAGATTTTGAACTGAATCCTGCAGATATCGAAATGCAGACTTCCCGTTCAGGAGGGGCCGGAGGTCAGAACGTAAACAAGGTTGAAACTAAAGTTCAGCTTACCCACAAGCCTTCAGGACTTGTTGTGGTGTGCCAACAGGCTCGTTCTCAGCTGGCTAACCGTGAACTGGCAATGGAAATGCTAAGAACAAAACTATACGATATTGAATTGCAGAAAGTACAGGGAGATATCGCTGCACAACGTAAATCCATGGTGTCTACAGGAGACCGTTCTGCAAAAATTAAAACGTACAATTACCCGCAAGGTAGAGTTACAGACCACAGAATCAATAAGTCGATGTATAACCTTGATGCCTATATGAATGGTGATATTTCTGAAATGATTGACGCTGTAATCATGGCAGAGAATGCAGAGAAGATGAAAGGGGAAGAAGAGAATTATTAAAATTAAAATAAATAAAAGCAAAGCCTCTGACTTTTCAGGGGCTTTGTTTTTCCCAATAACAAAACAAAATATAAACCATGAAAAACTACAAAATTATTTTCCTGCTGTTGCTTACCGTAATGGGACAGCAGCTGATGGCTCAGACAGAAGTAAAGAAACCTAAAGAAGCTTTTGAACTCTTTTTTGGTACTTTTGTAAATAATGATGATGCAGTATTGAATAAACTTAATGATTATTTAAAACCAACAGTAGAAGGACAGACTGCTTATCAGGTGGATTTTAAAGAAACATCACAGGAAATGATCAATGGTAGTGTAGAAAATTTTCTTGCGGCTTTTCCTAAAGCTACGGCAGCAGCATGTAAAAAAGAAGCTGAAGATTATTTCAGAGCAATGTTTGATAATTTTAAAAAAGGAAAACTTACTGTTAAAGACGTAAAAGTAGTTCCGAATGAATACGTTGAGGGGCAAAAAATTGCAGAAGTAAGCTATTCAGTAAGCTTCCTGGTACCATCAAAACTAACGTCCGGACCCAAAGGAGATCTGAACAAAATAAAAACGGAAGACCTTAAAAAATACTTAATTCAGGCAGTGCTGGATTTTAAAAAGGCTGATAAAACCGTGACAACAGATCAGAAATTCAGTTTATACGAACTGAAAGAAGGTGATAAAATATATTACTGGAACGGAAGCCCGGATGAGATTGTTTCCAACCTTACCGATTTTTACTTCGAAAGCTTCGGAGCCAATGAATAACCATATAAGATCATAAAGAATAGCAAGTCCCGATATAACGGGACTTTTTTTATTTCATATACTTTACGTATTTTTGAGAAAAACCGATCAGTATGAATTTTAAACCTATATTGTTAACGGCTGGAGTACTATTTTCAGCATCTTTTTATTCTCAGAAAATGAATTATCCTAAAGCATTAAAGGGAAACCAGACAGATACCTATTTCGGAAGCGCAGTTTCCGATCCTTTCAGAGATCTGGAAAATGATTCCGAACCTACCAAAAAATGGGTGGACGAAGAAGTAGCTTACAGCCAGAATTACCTTTCTAAAATTCCGTTCAGGGATAAAATTAAAAATCAGTTGAAGGAAATCTGGAATTATGAAAAAATTTCAGCACCTTTCAAAGAAGGAGATTATACCTATTATTATAAAAATGATGGTCTGCAGGCACAATCTGTTTTGTACAGAACCAACCATAAGACCAATGCTACAGAAGTATTTTTAGATCCAAATAAGTTTTCAGAAAAAGGAACGACTTCTCTTTCCAATCTTTCTTTCAACAAAAAAGGAAACCTTGCGGCGTATTCTATCTCTGAAGGAGGAAGCGATTGGAATAAGATTATTATCATTGACGCAGTTACCAAGAAACAGATTGACGAGACTTTACTGGATGTGAAATTCAGCGGAATTTCATGGCAGGGAGACGAAGGTTTCTATTATTCAAGCTACGACAAACCAAAAGAAGGAACTGTACTTTCCGGAATGACGGATAAGCACAAAGTATACTTTCATAAGCTGGGAACAAAACAGTCTGAAGATAAACTGATCTTTGGAGGAGAGAAAATACCAAGAAGATACTTAAGTGCCGGAGTTTCCGAAGATCAGAGATACCTTATCATTTCTGCAGCTAATGCTACCAATGGGAATGAACTGTACATAAAAGACCTTCAAAAAGGTGGTGATTTTGTGCAGATTATGAAAGGATTTGATATCAATGCCAGCATTGTAGATACACAAGGTGATGATCTTTTCATTTTTACAGATAAAGATGCTCCGAATATGCGTCTTGTAAAAACTACAATTGCTAATCCGGCTCCTGCAACATGGAAGGATGTTATTCCACAGACAGAAAATGTATTAGGAATTTCTTCAGGAGGAGGATATTTCTTTGCAACCTATATGATTGATGCCATAGACCAGGTAAAACAATTTGATAAAACAGGAAAACTGGTTAGAGAAATTACACTTCCCGGAAAAGGAAATATTTCAGGATTCGGAGGAAAAGAAAAAGAGAAAGATGTTTACTTCTCTTTCAGCAATTATATTACACCGGGAACAACTTATAAATTCAATGTGTAAGCTCCCCCGTAAATAGTACGACTAGAATTTAGACAAAAAGTTTAAATTTAGGAGTATATATTATGAAAAAGAAACAATTCAGCTCGAATCAGATTTCCA
>Ga0075158_10000569_pt1 | contig 29841 bp, 46 predicted proteins | sample JI91814BDNA_FD_70968 | JGI IMG/M metagenome (GOLD analysis project Ga0075158, IMG submission 70968) | Wastewater effluent complex algal communities from Wisconsin, to seasonally profile nutrient transformation and Carbon sequestration -... | ecosystem: Engineered > WWTP > Effluent > Algae... | reverse complement strand
TGCACGGGTGCTGCCGGAGAGCCGCTTCCAAACCATTTACCGCACCAATCTTCAGTCTGCGTTTATGGCTGCGCGGTTCCGGCAGCAAACCGCTATCGGCGAACGGAAACCGTTTTGGAAATTTGTGGCGGTTATGGACCAGTCGACTACCCAAGGGTGCAAAGAGCTAGACGGGAAAGTTTTTCGGTATGATGATAATTTTTGGGGCGTGAACTATCCGCCGCGTCACTACAATTGCCGCTCCCGTGTCGTGGCGCTGAATGACCGCGAACTAGAGCGCTACGGCGGCTCGGTCGAAGATGGGAAAAAGTATGCAGATGTGCAGCCAGACCCGAATTTTGCGACCACTCCCGACACGCCATTTGCACCGAAGAAGGGGGACTATCCGGCGGACATTTGGAAGGAATACGAAAAAAGCACGAAGTAGCACACACACTCCTCCAAAAAAGCGCACAAAAGCGGGAACGGGCGTAGAACACGAAGATTCTACGCCCGTTGTGCGTTTTTACCAGTCCGATGCCTTTATATGCGCTTTAACCATCCAATCATGCTCGGCTTGCTCTTGTTCCGTCCGATACGGTATGTGCTCATGCGCGGTCTTTTCCTCTTCTGTTAGCGGGTCGCCATTGAGTATTTTCAGGATGCGGGCAACGTCTTTAGGATAAATTGTAGGGGGCATTATTTTTCTTCACCTCCCCACGCATCCAAAAAACTATACGTTAACCCTCCATAGCAAGTAGAAACAATCTTCTCCGCGTGTGCAATAGCTTCATCTCTTGATGGTGCGCGGACAGGTATCGCCACATTGCCCTGAATATAAAACTTGACAAAGCCCTCAAATACCTCTTCGCCCGTTTCAATACTCGCAGCATCAACCTTGCTTTCCAGTTCCTTTGACTTGATAAGCGCCTCTTTGGTTCGGTGCTTGAAGTAGTCTTTTTGCGCTGCTCTCATTTCGCTGACCAGTGCTTTGTACTCTTGGGGTGTCATTGCTACACCTCCAGTACCGCGCAGCCTGCTTGCCGGAATGGCAGCAGCGCGTCTTTCAGCATTTCATCTACTGAGGCTTGCAGGAGTGCTGGCAGTTCGTCGGAGTAAAACCAATAGCTTGTTTCCATGCTGCGGACTTCCATACCGATTTCGACCTTGAACGTCTTTTTGAGACCACCCACGAAAAGCGGAACACTCAGCGTGAAATCAAGCGGTACATTGCTTTCGGTCTGTACGTCAATCAGTGCTTTCGCGTTCCCACGCTCGTCGCGCTTTGATTCGATGTTCGTGGTAGATTTCGTTTTCAAATCCTTCAGCGCACCCAAGAGCGCGGTGTGCGCTTCTGGGCTGACGAACAAATGCCGACGGATGCGCAGGAAGTCAATAATCGCACTGAGCGAAAACTTCTTTTCGCCGTTGATGTCGAATGCGGCTAACTCTTCGTCCCCCGACACCTTGCCGATAACAGTCGCCGCATACGGATCGGTTGGGTCGGCTTCATACGTTACGGTCGGTGCTTTTTTGGCTGCGGAGAATGTGACCAGACACCGCTTAATATCAACCAAGCCGTTCTTTTGCCGTTGCAGGAAATAGAGTGACGGTGCGTCTATAGTACCCGCTACCAGAATCTTTTTCGGCTCTTTGAGCGGGAGTGCTTGCCCGTGCCGAATGGTGAGTTTCCCTACGCCCTTTTCTACGTGGACGTTGATGTTTTCGTTTGCTGTGCTGCTGCTCATTATGCTGCTTTCGATTGGAGTTGATGAATGTTGGTTTGTCGTTCTTCGGGTGTAAGCCGCCGAGACAGTAAGAACGTGCCGTCATCGGTGTACAGCGACATCATGCCTGAGTCAAAGTCAGGAACGTAGTGCACCAGCACTTCGCGTTCTTCCTCGCGGTTCCTGATTTGCAAGAGCAATGCGTCCCGGTCTTTCTTGCGTAGTTTCTTGCCAGCGTTGTACTCCCTGCTCATTTCCGCAAAGCGCAATGCCTCGTCGTCATCTTCCATGAGTAATTGTGCCAGCGCTGACTGCCGTACAACAACCTCCTCTTTCGTGAGCGGGATAAATCGCTGCTCTTTCCGTGACTGTGCCGCAAGCGCCCGCACGTCATGGAGAGTAATAGACTGTTCTTTCATAAAAAATCTCCTTGTGTGGAATAAAGTAAAAATCAGGCTTTTTTCGCCCATTCGGATTCTAGTTGTGCTAATAACTCCTCTATGCCGTCGGCAAACTCATCGCGCTCGGCGCTCACCGTGCGCAGCGTTGTGATAGTCAGTTCTGCCATTTTGCGCCATGTATAGGAGTCTGCGAGTGCTTGTGCTGCGAGGTATTGTGCATCGGCTACCGGCATAGAATCCGGTAGCTCGACCACAATATTCTCTTCGTCCGTCTCTACGACATACCGCCGCAGAGTGGTATCGGTTAATGCCGCAACATTGCGGTAAATAACGCGGGAAGGTTTTGGGGGCTTCATCGCTGCCTGTCCTTTCCAGCTTGGGAGCCGAGACAATAGCCGATGGTGTAGGCTATCATCATCGAAATGATAATTGCTAGAACGTTCATTGTTCACGCTCCTGTCTTATTTCTTTTTCTGCTTTAGTAATCAATTCTTTTAGCCATTTGGGTACGGGCTGCTTTGCGTCAATCAACCACCCCTCCGCATCGTAAAGGCTGTCGAGGCTTAACCAGATTTCTTCCGATGCCGGGGCTAATTGGTCAAGGTTCATCCCGCAAGCCCTTCCCGTTTTTGGTAGTGTTTTGTGTTAGCGTCCGCGTTGAAAAACAGTTCGCGCCAAAATACTGCCTCTGAAAACTCTTCATATGATTCCGCGCTTGTGGACAGCTTCAGCATATCATCGCTGTACAAACACCAAAGCGAATACTCAGTTCCGTCAAAATTGACGGTTAGCTCAATTTCCTCGTCGTCAACATCTATATCCCATTCGATTGCCGAATAGCTGTCCAAGAAATGGAGTTGCTGGAAAATTTGGAGGATTTCTACTTTTTTCATGGCTGCACCTCCTGCCGCATCGTCAGTTGTTCTTGCAGTTCATCTACTTTCTTTTGCAAGGTGGTGTACACTGCTTGGCAATCCGCCTCGCTGGGGTTCGTTGCCTCCCAGTCCTGCAATGCGGTGTAGATGCGCCCAAAACCGAAGCGAATGTCATTCGTGATGTGGTCAAGACTGTATTTTTTTTGGGGCGTGCTGGCAGCTTTTTCCTCAGACGGTTGTGGTGCAGGCGCAAGCCCTTCGCGCTTACGGTGCTGCTGAAGTTGATGCTGCACCGTCCGCTCTTTCTGCCCGGTCGCCGCAGCGATTTCCCGCGCTGTGAGCGGCTTTTGCTCTTCGGGCTGCGGAGCGGGTTCTTCGGTTTGCGCTTTGCGACCAACCGCTTTTTCGCGGATTCGCTCGTCAAAATTCGGGTACATTTTCCGGTAGAGTTCAATGCACTCTTGACCCGACAGGTGGCGGCGGAGAAGGTTGTCTTTGATGAGAAATTCCCGCTCTTGTTCGGGACTGAGTGTGTCCTCGACGTACTGCACTGGCACACGCTCTAAGCCAAGTTCCAACGCGACGCGCAAGCGGTTATGCCCTGCCAACAGCGTTTTGTCTGGCTTGACCTGAAGCGGTACCAAAATTCCCCGCTCACGCACGTCGTCGCGCAAGCGGTTGAAATAGAGGTCGTCTTGCTCTTGGAAAAGCGTTGCGTTTTCGGGGTGCGGCTTGAGTGTTTTCGGATGCTCATAGAGCACGTCGGAAAGTTCTACGCCGTGATGTTTTGTTCCGGCAACGCCCAGCGTTGCGCTTTTAGCGAAATTTTGTTTATCAGACATTTGCCACCTCGCTTCCCGCAGCAGCCCGCGCAAGGATTTCGCCAACAAGATTGCCGTAGTCCTCCGCTCCCGCCGAATGTGGCGCGTAGTCGAATACGCTTTGCTGCCGTGCCGGTGCTTCTTTCAGCGCCACATTGTCGCGGATAATCGTCTCGAATACCTCTGTGCTGTATGCCTCTTGCAATGCTTCAACCACACCCAGACACGCTTTTTGTCCCGTGCGGAACATCGTCGCAATTACCCCCGTAATGCGAAGCCGTGTGTTGATGCGCTTGCGGCGAAGATATTCGATGCGCTCCTGCATCAAGCCCAGACCTTGCGCCGCAAGATGTTCCGTCTGGACGGGAATGTACGCCTCGTCGGCAGCGACAAGAGCGTTATCGTTGAGCAAATTCCGCGTTGGTGAGCAGTCAACGAGGATGTAGTCATACTCCGCAGCGACTTCCTCCAGCGCGTGGCGGAGTGTGCGCTCCTTGTCCACCTCATCCGCCAAGTCCAAATGAACACGGCTCAGACGCTCACACGCGGGGAGAACAGCGCAGCCTACGGTGGACGTGCTGCGGATTGCCTCACGGATGCTGCACTCGCCTGTCATCAGTTCGTAGAGCGTGTTCGGCTCGTTTTTGCTGAATCCGGCAATGGTCGTCAAGTTTGCCTGCGGGTCGGTGTCCACGAGCAAGACGCGCTTGCCCGCTCGCGCCAATCCCGCGCCGATGTTGATAGCGGATGTGGTTTTGCCCACGCCGCCCTTGTAGTTAATCAGTGCTATGGTTTTCATAGTTTTTGGGGTGAAATAAAAAAAATTGTTAGCGTGCTGTTGTGTCGTTTGCAAGCCTCTTGTCTGCACCTTCCAAGCGGAATACCGCACACGTTTCGACGATGCGAGAGGCAAGGCGGTCGTCCAATGCGCTTGCCAGTTCCCCGATGCGGTGGTTGGAAGTGATAATCGTCTGTTTTTTCTTGTCGTAGAGGCGTTTTTCCAACAAGAAAAATACTCTGTCCCGTGTCCAGTCCGTGATTTTCTCTGCGCCGAGGTCATCCACAACCAGCACCGGGATAGACAGGTATTTCCGCATCACCTCTGCTTCGCTGCCACTGCCACCGTCAAAGGTCGAGCGCAGTTCGTAGAGGAAATCTCGTACTGCCAAAAAGAGCGGGTAGTTCTTGACAGGCAGCGCTTCGTGAAAATTTTCAATGACCGGCTGCGGCGGAACCCGATTGACCGCAACGTCGTAGAGCGAGGTTGCACAGGTGAATCGGAAGTTGCGGATGCACCAGAGGTACACACACTGACACGCAACGTAGGTTTTCCCGACTCCGACCGTGCCGGAGATGTACAGGTTTTTCCCTTCGGCAGCGACGGTGTGAATCGCGCTGCACACGTTCCCGTTTGGGCGAATGTCCTCCACCGGATACGGCAGACGGCAAAACGTGGGGATTTGGCGGGATTGCGTGATGTTCGCTTTCACGCGCTCGGCATACCGACTGACCACCATTTCGCAAGTGCGCTCCGCAGCGTCATAGAGCGGGTCGAGAACCTGTATTTTTTCCTTCATGCCCTCGAAAAGTCTCTCGCAAAATTCCGCGAATGGTTCCTCCGGCTGTTCTTTGGGCGTGGGCTTTTCCCGCTCTCGCGCTGCGAAATGGGAGTTCCACCATGCCAAAGCCTCGCGCTGCTCCGGTGTTGGCTCAGAGGTCGCCGTATTTGCCGGGCTGCGGTCGTATGCCGTTCGCGGCATTGCTGATGCTGTTTCCATTCGATTTTGCCCTTTCGGTTTGCCAAAGCCCGACAATTTTTTTGGCGGGATTCGAGATAGTATGCCCGTTGCTGTCAATCCAAGAGCCGTCCATGCGCTTCGTTGCTTCGTAGTGGTTCCACAGCCGCTCGGTGAAGTCCGGTGGGACGGCGCTCATGGCGCAGGTCGCTTGCAGTTCCGCAAGTTCGACCTGCTTCACGTCTGGGGATGCGCGAGCGGGTGTGCGGGTGTGCTCTTCACTCTCTCCTTTCCTTTCCTTTTCTTTTCTTTCCTTTCCTTTCCTTTCCTTGCTATCGAAGGCTATTGGGGGGCTATCGTTTGGCAAGTGCTGCGGTATAGCTTGGTTATCGTTTTGCATGGCTTGGCTATCGTTTTGCATGGCTTGGCTATCGTTTTGCGTAGCAACGCCATTAAAAACCTCTTTTGCCCATCGTTTGGCAGCACCTTTTTTGCCTGCTTGACTGTACGTCTTGGAGGCATTTTGCCGTAGTTCTATCCTTCTGATAAGGCTTTCTGACCAATACATCGTGCCGTCGCTTGCAAATAATCCATACTTGTCAATGGCATCGGCAAGGAATTGTGATAGCTCGGCTTTAGCCACGCCAAGCAAAAGTGATAGCCCCCCAATAGCCGATAAGGATAATTTGTTATCTGTGGCTTGAGCCAATTGTTCCACAATCCCCCAAAACATCCCATACCCCGCAATACCATAATCAGCCCTCATCTCAAGGATTTTTTCATCGGTAAGAGCGTTATAGTCATGGGTGAAATAATACGTTGTATTCATTTCTGATTTCCTTTCCATGCGAAGAACTGCGTCACTGTTTTATTGCGTTTCTGGCGGTTACACAAGCGCGTTGGTCGTGCCATGCGGCTATTAGTTGGTTAGCGAGTACAAGGGAATAATATCCACCATGCAGCTTAGGTGTTCCTTGAGATACTCGTCTCTGAGTCTCAGTGCCTCTTCCATGCTTACGACAATGCCGCTTGCCAGAGACCGCCATTGCTTTTTGTTATCGCGCGTGGTTTGACGGCGGGCAATGGCGTTATAGCCGAGAAGATGCGCTTTAGGTGTTGATTGCTGTTCGTGCATGGCTGCCTCACTCTGCAATAGCGTTGTAGTTTTCGGATTTACTGGTGGTTTGCTCGTCATCAAAAATTGCCTGTTCCGCAGCGCCCTGTGTACGAGCACCGCGCTCCCGCATGACCAAGTGGAACTCCGAAACGCTATGCGGGTCAGCCAAAAGCATTTCGCCGTTTTTCGTGATATTTAGCCACTTAGCAATCGCCTTACATTCCGCGATACTCAGATCGTCTATTTTCGATTTCCCAAAGAAATAACGCAAAAGCGTAGCGATTTCTTGGTCATGGATTGTTACCCAGCGAAAGTTGTTACGTGTCCAAGTACGCTGCTGGGGTGCATCGCCTACGTTTCCGGCACGGGCAGCATACGACAAAATGCGGCTTTTGAGTTCGGCAGGTTTTAGTGGTCTGACTAGTTCGGGTTGCTCAGTAGGTGCTGGGGTTGGTTCGGTTGTCGTCGTAGGCTCTTCTGCTACTGACGTTTCGGTGCTTGCTTCGGAAACGGGCATAGGCGCTTCAGGCATAACCGCCGCCGCTTCCTGCTCCATTTGCGGCAGGCGCACAAAAAGCGGTACATTCTCAAGTAATCCACCCAAAACGTCGGGGAAAACGATTTTCGCACAATCGGCGATACTTCTCCAACGGCACATTGCTTTCGGGTATTTGCTCCAATTCTCCTTTGTGTTCAGCCCTGCACGTTTCGCGTCGTCGAGGCTGAACGTAGCGCTATGGCGGATTTTCGGGGTGTTCCGTGCCATCGTTACCGTACACGCCGAGGCGCTTTCCTTGATGTCCAGCGAGGCACACAAGCCGCTCTTGTAGATAAGAGCCAGCATGAGTTCGGATTCCATCGTGATATTGCCGTTAATGACCGACATTTTTTCCAGCGCATAGGTCTGGGAAACGCCGATTTCATGCGCTTTGAGCATCACGGCGAGAACTTTTTCCGTCGTGTCTAGTTGCTTATTGACAATAGAGGCTTTTACGAATATCTGCGCCATTTCGCGCATCTCAGGTAAGTACCGAGCCATTTCCAAAACGTTATTGCGCGGTATCTGTACGTCTGTTTGTGTTGGAACTATTGCGGTGTTCATAGTATTTTTTTTGAGTAGGGTTTGAATCAATGTGTGGAGTAACGATACTGTGTATCGCGCATATTTGCTGCATTAGCGGAACGGTTTTATCAAATTCTCTTGCCAGCTTTGACCATGAGTTCGTGTCCGGGTCAAGCGCAGATGTCCGAACCTCCGTAATGCGGATTTTCGTGTTTCTTTGTCGCATATTACCACCCCCGCTTTCCGGTTTCCTGACGGGTAATGTAAGCAACGGGCGTAATGAAGCCCGCACCAAGCATGGCGGTTGTGCTAGTGTCTTTTGCACGGCGCACGTCGTCGTCCCACTGCTCAACATCTTTGATGTGCGCGGAGAGACGGCTTTTGCAATAGCGAGACGGGATGTGGTTGTCCTTCATTAGTCGCTCCACTTCAGCGCGGCTAATGATACCGCCAAAGTAGGCGTGAACATCATCAACGCCCAGCCAGCGCGGTTCAATGCTCGGTGCTTTTAGTGCTTTAGGCTGTGCGGACATAATGCCCCCTTTCGTCGTAGTTGTCGCCCTCAGCACGAAGGAAACTGCGCAGTTCCTCTAGGTTGAGGCTGCGAAGTCCGGCACGTTGGTCGGCAAGAAAATCGTTCAGGATGGCTTCAAGAAGGGAACGCGCTTCGTCGGTTCGGCGAAGCATTTCAAGGGTAAGGGCACTATCGGAATGGTGGCTTTGGGCGGCAGCGCGAAGGTGCGCTATGTGAGCGAGACACGATACCATGCGGGGCATTAGCTCGTCAGTGGTTAGATTTGCGTTTTGCGTATTTTCAGCGTATTTTTGCTGAGGATGTACGACAATAAACGCACCCGGCGATAACGGGGTTGGCGATAACGACGGCACAAATTCTTGTGCCCGTTTCAAAACAGACATAAATACTCCGGTCTAAGAGGTTTATGATACACGGCTTGCGGTTCTCGTAAAACCTCAAGCCGTTTTTATTTAATGTACTTGGTTGTGATTTGTGTGCTGCAATCCAATTTGTGCCAGTTCGATGAGCGCCTTCGTAAAGCTAGGCTTGCGCTTTGCCCAGCGATAATCATCTACTTCTCCCATAAATTTTTCAGGCAGGCGCATAGACGTTTGCACAAACACTTCCTTCGGCTCTTTCGGCTTCTTGGCAGCACCACGACCACCGCGTTTTGTTTGTGTTTGATTCATCTTTTTTGTATTATCGTTGGTTAAGTGATTTGTGTAATACAAATATAAGCCAAACGGCTTATCACTTCCAAGAAAAATAAATCATTCGGCTAATTTATTTTTACAATGGAAACTAAAAGCGAGCGTTTACGCCACTTTGCAGTCAATGAGAGTGAAACATTAGTTGTCTTTGCGGAAAAGCTGGGGATAGTCCCTCAGCAATTACAGCCGTATGTGTCTGGCAAGCGATTTCCAAAAGATGATTTATTGGAAAAAATTGCAGCACTTGGGTGTAATCTGCATTGGCTAGTAACAGGTGAGGGCAGTATGTACGCAAACAATGAAGCGGGCAAGGCATTAAGGAAAAAAAGTCAGGGTATAGGGAAAGAACACGAACCGGAATTATTGGGTCACCTCTCGGATATGCCGGGAGTTAATCAACGAATCATCAATCTTGACGATAGTGAAGTGGAAATACTGGAGTCTCTCGTCAACAAAATCAAAGGGCAAACTAATGCAAACCCGAAAGGAACGTAGAGCCATAGGCAATGTAGAAATACTGGATTTTGATATTGTCTCTATGCCGATTATATGTAGTGTCCCGTGCGGAACGCCGCAGACAGCACTTGACGATATTCCGCCCGAAGAGCGTGAAACTGTTGGAGACTATATCTCCCAGCATCCGAATATGACGTATGTTTTTCGCGTCATTGGTGATTCGATGATAGGTGCTGGCTTGGAAAACGGCGATCTCGTTTTTATTGACTCCCAGCTTGAGGCAAGAGATGGCGATATTGTCCTTGCTGATATTGACGGAGAGATGACCGTCAAGACGTACCGCTTGAAAGTAAAATTGTGGTCTCAAGAACCCATCTTAGTGCCGGAGAACCCTCGCTACGAACCTATCCGATTCGCAGATTACAATACGGTGAGCATTAAGGGCGTGGTAATTGGTCGTTATCACGGCATTGCGCGGCGCAAGTAAGAAATTCACAAGAATTTCCGCAAATTGCAGCGAATTTATTTTTTATTCTCCATATCGAAGGGTTCATTATGAAAACCATGTTTTTTCTCTCTCTGTTGCTGTTATCCACCGTCTCCGTTTGGGGACAGTACAGCGCTGCAAAAGTCTCCCCGTCCGAACTCAGTGTCGGGTTTAGCGCAATCGTCGGCTCAGGCGAAAGCCGTGCGGCAAATATCGGCATCCAGAACAACAGCAAGCAAGCGCTGAAGAACATTGTTGTAACGGTAAAAATCCAATTTGTCCAGAATGTCAAGGGCAAAGATACACCGGGCGAAGTATCGGAGTTTTTTGAAATCAAATCGCTGAAGCCCGGAGCAACTACTGAAATCAAAAAACACTATGCCGACCAAGTGGTGAAAATCACCAGCGCTGTCGTTGAATCTGTTCTGCAAAAGAAGTAGCCCTCATGGCACGTAAAAAGAATGTTCTCCCCGGTTCTATCTTCGTTGTGCGGGACCAACTTGTTTTGAAAGTGCGCCTGAACAACGAGATAGTCCGGGACGGGAAGCCGAAGTACCGAAAAATATACACGAAACTCGCCGATACCCCAGCAAACCGCAAGCTGGTGGAGAAAAAGCAGCACGACCTGCACCTGCAGCAATTCCTACCGAAAAAAGAAGAAGCCCGCGTTATTCGCATCCAAGAAGCGTTTGAACTCTTCCTCCAAAGCAAAGACCTCCTGCCACGAACCCTGCGAAATTATAGGCTGGCATTTGATACCATCACGCGCAAACAGAACTACCTACTGACAATGGACAATCTGGAAGAGGACGTTCTGTACTTCAAAAATCGCACCGCAGTACAGCGCAATTTCTCTGCGGTAACAATTAACACCTATCTGCGTGGGTTTCAGGTGTTCCTGAATTTCTGCACCGAGCGTAAATTTGTGGCGCAAACAAAGTTCAAAGCGCAATTCGGTAAACGGGAAATCAAGAAGGAAGTGCAGATTTTTACCGACGAGGAAGTGAGTGCAATTCTCGCGGATTGCGCTCGGCGTGATCGTGAATTGGGTTTGCTGGTCGGTCTGATGGTCGAGACGGGGGCGCGTCCGGTAGATGCGCTGAATCTGAAATGCAGCGACGTTGATTTGGAAAATGGTATTGTGAATTGGCACAATAAAATCACGAAAAACATTGAGCCTACACCTGTTTCCGCTCGTGCGCGTGAGGTGCTGCAAGAAGCGCTGACATTAGCCGGAGCACGTGAGCGGGTATTTCGCTGGCAGCACGCTTCCCTTTCTCGCGTGACCGACAGGCTGAATGCAAGTATGAAACGCGCAGGTGTGGAGAAGAACGGTCGCAGCTTCAAGAACTTCCGCACGACGTTCAAGCACCGCATCCGGCACTTGCCTTTCGAGTTTCAGATGCGGCTCATGCGGCACTCATCGCCGGATGTGACGCTGGGGCATTATACGTTTTATGACAATAGCGAAATACGGGAGCGGTTGGACGAAACCCTCAAAATATAATGTGGTTTATTGGTCTCATATTGGTCTCAGCAAAAACATCAATTCAGCATTGAAGGGGTTTTCAAGGGCAAATCGTACTCATTCGTAATGAGCAGGTCGAGGGTTCGAGTCCCTTGGTTGGCTCCAAAGAAAAAGCATCAAAGCCAGCAATATATCACGTATTGCTGGCTTTTTCTTTTCCCTGCTATCCAACGTATTTTCCCAAAACTAGACCAATTTCCTCTCGTTTATTGGTCTCACATTGGTCTCAGAATATATGCGCGATACCTACAAATACGAGCTGTGGCACGGGCGGCACTTGGTATTTGTTGGTATAACGACCGACCTTCTCCGCAGCCGCTATGAGCAAAGCCGCAGCAAAGAGTTTACAAAGATGCGAGTAATAGGGAGAGTAACGACCAGAGCGGCAGCATTGGCATGGAAACAGAAGCGGATAGAGATATATCGAAAAAATCACAAAGGGACGTACCCACCCTACAACGTGCCGCCGTTTGGGGATGAATAACGTGGCTAAAGACCAAGCAAATACTCATTGACAGTTTGCTGTATCTCCTGCAAATCTGCCTGTTGGATGACCATGAACGGGCGAGCGGGCATCTTTTTTGTGCCGTCATTGAGATAGCGAGCGTATTTTTTATTTGTCCCCACCAGCGCCTCTGATTGAGTGCTTTGCGTGCTGATGCTCGCTAATAATTGCCCCGTTACCTGAAGTTTCCGCCCCGACTTCCCTAGTCGTTCACGGTTCTTTACCGTGTTTGGTGCAAGTGCAGCCCATACGCCGCCGTTGCCACCGGACACCAGTGGACCGCGCGAACTTTCACGGGCAAAATTTTCCTCGACGCTGGAACGCAGCGTTTCGGCTATTTCCGCCATGACGGGACGCATATTCGACGTTTTGCTACGCAAGCGGTTAAGCGCGTTCATCAATTCGCGGTTTTCGAGGTCGGTGCGAATGTCTATCATGCCATTGGTGGGAGAGGTGGAGCGCTCGGACCAACTGCGGTCACGTGAGTATGAGCGTTAAATGTGGTTTTCATTCCCGTTAGCTCTTGTTGCACAGCAGCGATAATCTCTGCGGTAATGGCATCCACTACCGCGCCTAGTTCTGGCGTAACCGAATTAAAATTTGGGTTTGCTGTGATTTGAGCTTTCACCAAACTTTGGACAACGGATGTTACTATCATGCGTTTGGTACAAAAATGTGGCTGGTTAATCCGGTAAACGTGTCGAGCAGCGAAGCGCTGCCGCTACTGGCGGTTATGTTTGCGGTGGTGGCGTTAATATCCACCGTCATCGCTTCCACCTTCACCGTGCCGGATGCCGATTTTACGGTAACATCCTGCGCAGCGTCAATCAGAAGTTCTTTCGCGCTGCGGTCGTACTGAATCACTGTGCCGTCGCTGAAAACCACTACCGCGCGGTCTTTCTGCATACGGCTCTTCGGCTTGTTCTTCTCGGTATAGACTGCGCCCAAGATAACGCCGTCCTCGCACGTCTCGTTGAGGATGCAGGAAACAGTTTCGCCCTTGTCGGGCATCGTGTAATAAGCATCGTTTTTCGTGCGCGTCTGCATGACAGGCAGCCAAAGAACAAAATTTTCGCCCTTCTCCCGCCCACGCTCGGCACGAAACACTACACGCGCTCGGGCTTTTGCGTAGTCAATTTTTTCAATGATGCCTTTGCGGTAGTACATTATTTCGCTACCCTCTTCACTTTTAACTCTGTTTCATAGTGTGACGTGCCGTTCATTACGTGTCGTGCGTACTCCACAAAATAAACGCCGTCGAAATTTGCGTAGTCTTTTAGTCTGAGCGTCACTCCTGCTTGAAGGAGGTTTTGCTGCTCTCGTGCTGTTATTGTGCCCTGAACGCGGTAATAGTCCGCCCAGCGCCGCGCAGCTTCGGCGACGCTCTGCGATTGCCCTGCGTTCTCTACGCGCTCGTAAACGCGCATTTCGTCCGTTGCGACGGGTTCCTCGCTGCTCGCTTCGGTGCTTTCAATTACCTTCTCGTTTTTCCAGTCATGCCAGACAGCGCGGGTGCTTTTCACCTCGCCCGTGCTGGTCTCTCGCAGCGAGACGGTGTGATTCGCCCCTTCGCGCAGGGTTGCGACAGGTGCGCGTTCCTCGACCATCTTTCGCGCATACAGTATCATTTTTTTCTCAGTAATCTTGAAAATAAATCCGTACATCTCGGCAACCCGTTTCAGGAAAGCCGTGTCGGACTCGCGGTATTGCACCAGCGTCGTGAACTGCACGTTTTTCCCCTCAAACTCTGCTTGCAGACCGTGAGCGGACGCAATGAGATTCAGTACCTCCGACAGGCTTGTGTCCTCGTAGGGGACGCTATTCTGTTGTGAAAATGCTTTTGATGGGAACGCGCTGCGGGCGCGAACAGTCAGCGTGTTTGGCGGAGATTTTAGGTCAAGTTCGTCAATCTCAAACTCCCCAAAATCAGCGAGAGCCTCGCCCTGATAACCAAGTTCAACCTTCACGCTATCGCCGCGAATGGGCTTCCACGAACCCGCCCAGAGTTTCTTTACATCCTGAAAAACAATCTCGCAGTTATCCGCTCGCCCGTGTTCAAAATCCTCAACGATAATCTGCACCACCTGACCCTTGAGGTCGTCTGTGGCTTGCCCGTTGACGGTAAGTTTGAAGTCCGGTATTTTTATTTTTGCCATTTTTGGAACGCAATTAGTTCATGCAAAGGAGCCACATCGGTCGTGAAGCGGTTTTCTGCCATTCCTCGAATTTACCCTGCACGTAGATAAGGCGTGAATCCCCCCAATCATCAGGGAACGCACCCGTTCTCGCCCAGACCATGAGAAACGTCCCGACTAGTGAACCAGAGTTATGCAGCGCATTTTCGGGATTCGCAAACCAGTCGTCGTTGATGCGCATGAACTCATGCACAAATGCGGTGCGCTGTTCGATGTCGGTTTGTCCGGTTACATTTTTCATTTTGCCCTCCAAGGTGGACGTTGAGCGTTGGGAATAGTCGCTACGGATGCCGCACGAGCGGGAATAACCAACACCGTACCGCTTGCCAAGACGGGCGTAATCGGTACGTGTTTGTTTGCCCGAATGATGTCCTCTATTGCTGTTGGGTCGTTGTAGAATCGCCACGCAATGTGGTCCCACGTGTCGCCGTCGAGCGTCGTGTATTTGCGATATTCAATCATGGCAGCCTCAGCGATTGCGTGATAGAAGGCACAAAGCCGGGCGCGGCTTGCTGTTGTGTCCGCATGAATGAACCCAGCGCACCCACAGGGTCGCTGGCGTTAAAAGCAGGAAGTGGAATTTTCTGTATCGGCGACGTGCCGGCAGAGGGTTTTGCTGGCAAACCTGTTGCACCACCACCGCCTGCTGCTGAACTACTCTCCGACTCAGTGAGCGCTAATTGCAACTCACTTGCAATGATGTTCCCGTCTTTGTCCGTTTTTTGCAGCGTGGACTTGATTTCGTTGATGACGAAATACCCCAGCAGCGTACCATTCGCGAGGATAAGCGGCAGGGGTGCTATCAAGCGGGCTTTCTCTTCAAGGTCTTTCTTGCGCTGCTCAGGATTGCAAAACTTGGCGTGAAGGTGGACTTTCAGCGACATGGTACGCGCTTTTGCACCCGCAAACTGGATGACCGCTTTCTCCGCGACCGTTTCCTGTTGCTTGTACTCCCACTGAATAGTATCGGAGAGTTCCTCGACCGAGGGTATCTCAAACTCTACTCCGCCCAATGTTGCGTAAATCCGTGCCATTAGTGTTCGATAATAAATTTCAGAGTACTCAAATTGCTGGGAGAATGAACCCGCAGCCAGTACGCACCGCCCGGCAGCATCTTGGTATCGAAACTCACTGATTCAATCTCAGTTTTGCTAATATACCGATAAATTTCTTGACCGTCAATGCTGTACATCGTTACCACAAGCGGTGCGCCGCTTGGTGGTGGGATGCGGAGCGTAACGTAGGTTTGCGCCGGATTCGGGAATACCTGCACAGAATCAGTATCTACTACGTCAACGCTGCTGGTGCGCGGGACAACCGTAGCATACTCCGAACTGTCAATAATACCGCGCGTTTGCGTCAAATAGGACGAAGCGACGAGGTTAATCTTCATGCCGTCATTTGCGCTGATAAGCAAACCAAACTCAGGCGAACACTGAGGGAACGGCGGCATAAAACACTGGAACGCGGGGATTTGATACCGCGAACCAAGAGCGTGCTGGTTTATGTACAAATAAAGCGCTTCTTTCGCAAGAGCGCTATCCAGTGCATACCGCACCGTGTAGATACTGCCGTTCACGATTTTGGTCGTGGCGTTGTAGTTTAGGAATTTCACCAGTTGCCCGTGGGCAGTGGCGCACGATGCCAAAAACAGCATCACGGCAAGGACAAAAGCGGGGAAACGTTTCATGCGGTGTCTCCGAAATGGTTAAAATCCTGCAAATGACAGGCGTTTAGATTGCTGGGTTGCCTCTTCAATTTGCCGCGCGATGTCAGGAGCCATTTTTCGGAGCGCCTGCTCTACTTCGTTGGCTATATCCTGCGCCGACGACGCACCGCCTCCGCTCGCTGCGCCTGCATTGATGTTGACGTTGAAATTCACCACGACACTGCCATTTGCTGCGGGCGCTGTGGCTTGGAGCGGCATAGGCGGTGCGCCTTGTGGGAGAATGCCACCGACAGGCGGAACGCCCGGCACTGGGTTCGATAAGTCTGGTAATTGCGGGAGCGATACGTTCGGGATGTCTAGCTTCGGCAGCGACAATTCCGGTACTTGCAGCGACGGTAGTTTGATTTCCGGCAAAAGCGCTTTCCCGAACGCGCCCGCATCAAGCGGCTTTACGTCGGAGATTTGCGGCAACTGAACTTCTGGCAGTTTGAATGCCGTGGAGTTTGCCGAAAACAAATCCGTGCCCTCAACCGAAATGCTTTTTAGCTCCTCGCTCATTTTCTTTGCAGCGTTGCCCGTGTCGGTCGTGAGCTTGGGCGGATCCATTGGTTTGAATTTCGGGGATTCGATATTTTGCTTTGCAATCCATTTGAAATCTGGTGCAAGCGGCGGACGGAGCGGCATAAGTTTCGGCTGGTCGGCTTTCGGGACTTTGGGCTTGCCCACCTTCGGCGCTTTTACTTCTTTCGGCACAGCTTTCTGGACTGCGGCGGATGCGGTTTTTGCAGCTTCGTCGCTGGTTTTACCTGTGGCTGCGGTGGTGGCTTTTGCTTGCGCGTCGTCTTTCTTGCCGGAGAACAAGTTTGTAATACCGCCGACCAAGCCTTTCACACCTTCCACCAGTTTTCCCCATGTCGCTTGAATCCCTTCCCAGAGGCTCATAATCATATTCATCCCTGCCTCAGCAAACGATTTGCCGGAGAAGAGGTCGGTGACAAACGTCCACAAGCCGCCGAGCAGTCCCATTACCGTCTGTATCGGCAGCGTGATTGCGGTAAATGCGCCAATCAGCACTTTTGCCATGTTGCCGCCGCTCGTACTCAAGCCCGTTACGATACCGATTACCTGACCAATCACTTTCAGCACCCACAAAATCGGTGTAACGATGACACGGAACGCCGTGCCGAGATATTGCCCCGCCACGATACCCGCGTCTTTCAGCCATGCGAATTGATTCGCTGTTTTACCCGTAGCACCCGCTACCGCTTCAACGGGCGTAAAGAGCGCCTTTACTGCGTCAATGATGGGTGAAAACGCGGCAAACACCTCTTGTAGAATTGACCAAGGTGCGGAGAATGCTGCACCAATCCCGTCCATGAAGCCGCCAAAGAATCCGGCAATACCGTCGAACAAATCCCCGAAAAACGCTTTAATCGGTGCCCAATTTTTGTATATCAGAAACGCTGCTGCTGCGATGCCGAGCACAATCCACGTCACCGGAGAGGTGAGAAACGCCATGTTCATCGCCATAACGCTGGAGATAGCCGAGCGCACACCGCCTACCAAACTGCCGCCGATGGTTTTTGCAAATCCACCGATGCCACCGGAGAACAGCGCCGAACCCCTTGCCGCTGCAAGCTGCTGTGCTGCAAAAATGCGCAGCGACAGCACACCGCTAGAGAGCGCCGAACCCATGCCGGAAACAGCACTAGACGCGCTCGTCGCAATGCTAGAGAACGCGCCGGAGAACGAAAAGCCCTTCAGCCCCGCAGCCATCGTGCCAAACGCGCCTTGCACCGAGGAAAACGCTCTCGTGGCAATACCCCCGACGCTGGAAAACGCGGAGGTCAGCCCTGTTTTGATGCTGGTAAACGCACCTTCGGGTAGCAACGACTTCACCCCTGCTAGTGCTGTGATTTGTGGTGCTACGCTGTTCACGGTGCTGATAGCAGCCACGCCGTACTTGCCGATTGCCTGACCTGCCGTCAGGAACATATCGTTGACATACGCCTGCGCTCGTGCGGCGTAAGTGGCGGATGTTGCCATGCGGATAGTTGCCTGTGTCTGCGCCGCGCCCGCTTCCGCGCTTTCGCGGATAGCTTTTCGGTAATTGTCGTAGGTTTCGGTGTTATTGAGGAGTACCCCTGCTGCTGCTGCGTTCTCACCGCCAAAAATGTTCATCATTGCAGCACTACGGGCAGCATCACTTGGCAATTTCGCCAAGCCTGCCTTCAGCTTCTTCATGCCTTCGTTCAGACCTTTCGACGGGTCAGTAAGGATTTTCCCCATCTCCGTGGAGGACGTGCCGAGACCTTTCATCGCTTCCTCTGCGGGACCGCTTGCTTTCATCATCAGTCCCATCACATTTCGTAGCGCTACGCCCGCTTCCGCGCCGTACTTGCCGCCCTTGCCGAGTACCTGAATCGCAGTGTTGACTTCGTTGAAGTCCATGTTAAGACCTTTTGCAGCGACACCAACTTGGAGAAACGCCGCCCCCACTTGCGGAATTTCCGCCGAACCCACTTGCGCCGACGCTGCCAGCGTGTTCATGTACTCCGTGCTCGTTTTCGCTGCGATGCCCGCGTCGTCGGTGTTCACGCCCATCTGAAGCATTGCGTTTGCAAGTACGTCCATGCTCTGAGCAGCGCTATCGCCGGATGCTGCGGAAAGGGTGTTGATGTTCCGCGAAATGAGTTCGAGGCTCTTTGCCCCTTCTGCACTTTTGAACTGGTCAGCGCCGAATTTGGACAACACACCCTGAAATGATTTTAGCTGGTCGGACGCGCTGCCCCCGAAATCCTTTGCCAGTCCCCGTGCAGCGTTCCCGATGTTGTCCAATTCTTTCCCTGCAAGACCCGTTACGGCGCTCACCGCAGCGAGGTCACTTTCGTAGTTGGTGAAGGCATCCCCGACCGTTGCCAGCGCCCCCGTGATTTGCTGCACACCCATCGTTGCCATGCCAAATTTCGCCATGCGGTCGGCAGCAGTAGAAACAGACGCACCAACAGAAGAGCCGAAACCGGAAATCTTCTGTTGGATGCCTGCCAGAACGGAACTCGCGCCGTCTGTCGCTTTAATTCGTATGCCGAAGTCAAATGATGCCATGCTGCTACTTTCCGTGAGGTGTGTCTTTGCTACTGCTCTTTCATTTGCTCGGCTTGCTCTTCGTTAAATTCGTGAACGCCTTGCAGCCAGAACCAGAATTCGCCGACGGTCATGCTCGTGATTTCCGTGAGCGTGAACCCGTGGTAGATAAGTCCTGCGACGTATTTTCTGAGGCTTCGCCCCAGAAATCCTCGAAAAAATCGGCGCTGTTCTCCTCGCTGGTCGTTAGCTCCGACATAGCGTAACCGTCCTGCACGCTCATCTCCAAAATATCCTCTACCATGCGCGGCGCAAATTCCCCTTCACCGTTCTCAAACTCAAATGTCCGCTCAATCACATACGCCGTGAGCAAGTGCGGTTGTTTCGCTGCCCATTTTTCGGCAGCCAGTTGGTCGCTCATCAGTGCTGGTCGCCACCGCACACGCTGACCACTTGGCAGCGTTGCAAGATTTTTGTCGTTTGCGTCGAAAGTTGCTTTTACGAGCAATTCCGTAGCCAGCCACGTATTTATCTGCTTTACAAGGTGTATCGGCATACGGTTGTACTGCGCCTCACTGATAGGGCGGAATTCACCCGACGGGTGCGAAAATGTCACGTTGTCCAAAATCATCCCTTGCAGGATTTTTGCCTCGTCGCCCATTTTGCCCCATGACAGGAATTTTTGGTAACTGATCTGGTCATCCAACGCTGCCGTGATTTGCCGAGAGAGTTCGAGAGTTTTCATAGAAATTTGGTGGAGATGTTATACTACCGTAGCGGGCGCAGCCCTTTTGGTTACGCCCGCTACTGCAGCAGATAGGTGGTTAGATGCCGAGATTGCCGCGATACGCAGCCATCTTATCTTCCCCGGCAACCGCGTAGATGTGGTTGTCGAGGTCGAGCTTTACGATTTCCTCGCCGTCAATCTCAAGGCGGTAAAACCGCACACCAAGTTTGACTTCCGGCGCAGAGTTGTCGCCTTTTTTGATGCTACCGGGCTTCAGTTCGAGGTTGTATGCCTTTAGCTCAGCCTTGTACGGCTTTTGCTCTTTACGCCCGTCGCTGCCGATAACGTCAATGTTGCCGCGCAGCATATAGTCCCGCTTTTTGTGCGGGTCGGATACCAGTTTGAGCGTGTCGCCGTACACCCCCGCAAATTTTAGCGTCGCTTCCATTTTGTCGGGACCGACGGGAACATCTTCCGCACCCGTTAGCCCCAGACCGGAATACTCCATTGTTTTTTGCATAATCGTCGGGCTGTCGAACGTGTCCACCTGCCCGATGCGAGAACTGCCGTCAATGTACACATTTGCGCCCGTGAGCACTTTAATTTCAGCCATTGTCGTAATTTCCTTTCAGGTTAGGAGAGTTCGTAGAGTGCTTCCAAGAGGTCAATGTTCTCTTGGCTCTTGAGAATAATGTGTTCCATCGGAATCGGACTCATCTGGTTCAGATAGAAGCAAATTTTTCCTTGCGCCATTTGGGTCGTGCTGTTGTCGCTGGGGAGGAATTTCGCCTCCGAACCCGGCATAAGTGCCCCAGCAGAAATGCGGTCACGCAAAAAGCCGTTAATGGTCATCAGCGCCGAATCTACGTTTGCCAGCGTCATCGGCTTTCCCAAGAACGGGCGCAAACCATAGCCGAGCGAGTCGTGCAAAATGTCCTTGGTACGGCGTACAGACGTAAACGAATCCGGCTCAGAACTGCTAGGGAATGCCGCAGAGCGAACGCCCCAGATAAGGAAACCAGTGCCGTAGTCGCGTACAATCGTTACCACGCCCGCAGCGTTGAGTTTATTAGCCTCCGTGTTCGAGTTCATTACGTCGAAACTAATGTTTCGCTCTACGCCCGTGATGCCTTTAATCTCGCGGTTGCTTGGTGGTGTCCAGTAGCCTTCTTCAAGGTCGGTGGCAGCCATAGCGCCCGCGTAGTACGGGGAGAATGGATGCAACTCTTCCGTGCCGTCAACAACCGAAGCGCCGTACACGTGCGGATAGCAAATATCCACGCGGGCGCTGGAGGTGTTGAGATTGATTGTACCGCCTACGCCGCGTCCTTCAAGCACCTGCTGGTACGTGAGACCCGCAGGCACGTCAATAGCAGCTTTCGCGCGAAGTTCATCCGCAATGATGCGCATTTCTGCAGCAACGGTGTCTTGCGTAGAGTACGAGGGTGCAATGAGAATACGCGGGCTGAAGCCAAATTGCCCCCGTGCCGCTGCCCAAACCTTCATGCCCGTAACACTGCCGTCTGCCTCTACCGTACCGACAATATCACCGCTCGTAACGGCTTCCGGTGTGAAGGTGATTTTCTTCACGATGCCTGCGGTCTGAGCCGCCGCAGCGATGTTTGCACCAACGCTAGGGAACGTTATAGTCGTCGTTGTCGGCGCGGTGATTTCCACGTAGTCCTCATTGAACGACGCGAACCCTGCTGCAAACGACGTGAGATTAACAAAATCACCAGTTACCAGACCGTGCGGTGCGGCAGTGGTCACGGTTGCAACGTTTGCAGTGCGAGAAGCGTTGCCGCTTGTCGCGATATTCGCGCCCAAGGTGCGATGTGTTGACGGGTCAAAAACGTTGATAGCGATAACAGCAGTGTTCGCCTGCTTGAAAATCGCCTCAATGTCGCGGTTCAGCGTATAGCCTGCGCTATCAGCGTCGCCGCCACAATAGTATGCTTTGTCAGCGTCGGAAGCGATGAGTACGTTGCGGTTCAACGTGCGCTGTGCTGCAGGCAAACGATGAATCGGCGCAGTACCGATAACCCCGATAATAGCGCTCTGTACAAGAGAAATCGTCCGTGTGCGGGATTTGACCTCTTGTATCTCTACGCCGTGATGAAACGTTGCGGGCATAATTATTTGCTCCGTTTTGTTGGTTGCTGTTTTGTGGATTCATTTTCGTCTGCTTCCTCTGCCTCCGATGCTGCATGCCCTGTCGTCGTCGCCTCTACTTCAACAAGCCATGGGCGGGGCATACCGTTTGCGTCGCGCTTTTTTAAGAGCGTTTGCACAAACGCTTCGCTGTCATCCAGCGTGTACGTCTCGCCATAGTGCAGTAGAATCTCGGTGCCGTTTCGGAACGACACGCCGTTAATGCGAGCCTCCCCGACATAGCGATAATTTTTCAACATAAATGCTCCTTTTGGTTACGGGATGACTTCCTCAATCCCTGCCAGTGATTTCAATGTGATTTCGGTAATAACAATTTCTTCCTCTTCTTCCTGAATCCAGCCCACAGGGTCGCTTTTGTAACTTTGCTTGTATATCCACAGCCCTTGCTTGTCCAGATATGCCTCGTAACCCTCTTCTTGGACATAGAAACGCGCTCCAAGAAGCTGCTCACGTGTCGGGTTCTCAACGTCGCTCGTTGGTACGGTTTCCGTCAGATTCATCCCGGAAACAGCGAGACTTGCAGCGTCCAAGAGCGTATAGATTGCGCTGTGGTCTCCGCGCAGGTTGCGGCTGATTGCGGTAATTTCGAGCATCAGCACGTCTGTGCCTGCGAAATCGGCAGTGTACGTGCGCTTCCGACCGACATACTGCACCAAAAGCGCCCCACCGGCAGCGCGGAATGTGTCAACGAACGTCCGTGCATCAGCGGGGAACGTTTCTATCTGCACCGTTTTTGACGGCAGCGCTGTGCGCAAACGCTTTACAACCGCTTCCTCTATTTTGGCAATAGGTGTCATGCAGGTACAGTGAGAAGGAGTAGTTTGCGGTTTTCGTCAGCAGTTACGCCCGTGATTTCGCGGACATCTCCGTCCGCCACTTCAACAAAAACGGGTATGGTCTTGCGCTCGTACAGCGAAAGTTCATCAATCACGCGCGCTACTTGATACGGGGCAGGTAGCCGACAAACTGAAAACAAGATGTGCGGCAGAGGTGAAGCCACGTACCCGCGCAATAGCACGTCCTCATGTTTGCCTGCTACGTCGGCTCTTACGCGCATGACACCCCAGCGGCGGGCGAACTTGTGCGTAAAGAACCGCAGTCCCGCTATGGTTTCGTGCGTGGTCATGCTACTTGCAAAACGAGTGCTTGTGCGAAACCGTCCGGCGTTTGACCTCGCGCGATGCTGCTCACAGCCACGCTTTGCGCCCCGTGCTGCACAACCAGTTCCAATCCTGTATTTGTTTGCGCTGCAAAGAGCAGTGCCGACAGGTTTTTGAACTGGTTCGTGGCGGAGGTGCTGAGGAACAATCGTTCACCCGCAGTAATAGAGCCGCACCAGAGCGCCGCTCCTGCTATATCGAAAACGACGGGCGTTAATTCGCCGCATTCATGCTCAAGAGCGAAATCGTAGAGTTCTTGGAGTGTCATAGCTTTGTCGTGATAGTTATTTTGTTGATGCCTTCTTCTGTCTGCTCGAATCCGAGCCGTTCTGCCAAAGGCGTGAGAATGCCTGAAAAAGGTTTGTCAGCTTGGGGCATTGCCGTCGCTGCTTCATTCGGTTCTAAAACAGTGCAAGCAACCTTGCAAATGAAGCAAATACGCCGTGAGCGCGGGCAAGTGATATTCATTTTCAGAAGAATAGTGGTTCATCCATCAGATACTCCGCACCGGAAAGTTGCGGCTCTTGCTTGTTTTTGCCATGCGAAAGCACCGTAAAAACAGCGCTATGGACTTGTCGTGCGGTCAGCGTTTGTGTAGCAGCTTCGACACGAAGGATTTCATGCGTCAGTGCGCCTTCAAAGACAGGACGACCATCAACCATGTACTTCTGTGTGTAACTCACCGAATCCGCCGTACAGCCGGAAAGCAGAACTGCGTTCTCAATTGTTTCGGGGATTCCCGTCAAACGCGAATACTTTTTCTGACGTGCTCCGATTATCTCTACCGGTGGCTTCTTATAGCGGACAATACCGCGCCCATTCCCGTACTCACGGAGCATCTCGTCCGAATGGCAGGAATCCGCAATGATTTTCAGGGATTGCCCATGCTGAAGATGCTTCCTGTTGGCTGCGATAATGTTATCGGTGAACCATGTTTCGGGGTTTTCGCTGCAATCAAACATCACCCACGTTTCATCCAGACCGTCCGGCTCCGTAGTGCTGGGTGTTTGCGTTCCGTGCGAGGATTGCGCCCACCATGCTTTGCCGAGCGGGTCAAGGTTGGTGGTTGCCCACTGCATGGCGCGGGTGGCTCGTGCGCACGTTGCCGAGGCATTACGCAGCACACGCAATTCCGAATCTTTCCAGCGAATCCGCAAGAAAGCGTCTTGCTGATTCCAGTAGTGTTCAAGGATTCGCTCAACATCGGACGCTGGCACTTCCCAGCGTTCCAGAAAGCGCCGTGTCATATTTGCGCCGTCGCGGTCGCAGCCGGAGAGTGTTTCGCCGTCGGCGTAACGGTCAAGCGCACAGACAACCGCCTTACGGCGTTTTTGCGCTTTGTCCTCGAAGGCGGTATCGTCCGTGTCCGCATAGTCCGGCAGCGCTCCGGTGATAATGATATTCGGCGCTGTGCCGTGCGTTTCGTCAAGAAATTCTTGCGGCGTTTCGAGTGGAATACTCTCCGATGCTGGCGGTGCAGTTTGGGGAGGAACCCATTGGAATCCTTTTTTCAAGACAAGCCACACCAACGCCGCGCCGCCAAGAATAATTGTTGCTGCCAGAATAAATGCTATGAGCATGGCGTGTTCCCCCAAATAATGAGTGAGATAATGATGCCCAGCACGATAAACAGCCAGACATAGAGTTGCCGAAAGAACCAGAACGCCCCCACAGGAGCGCGGCTATACTTTGCGTCCACCTTGGCGTTCAACGCTTGCGTAACTACGACACCGAGCGTTCCGGCAAGCGTAGCAATGCCCGTCAGGGTGTTTCCCAGTACCAACTGAGAAACACCCGTTGCGAGCGGGGCAAGATTGGCGCAGAGCGCCAAGAGGAATAGTTTGAAGGTCTTCATGCAAACTTCGGCAAGGAAACCCACTGCTTTAGCTGTGGGAGGAATTGCCGCCCTAATATTGTGAATAAATATTTATCAATTATTTGAAGATTTTGTATTTTTGCGGTATAAAAATAACCGCCAAAATACTGCTGCAATGTACGCCTGAACAAGCCGATGCCTTGCGTGAAACGCTGGAACTCGGCAACCGTATTTGTAACCATATTTCCCAAAAAGCGTGGGAGCATAAGGTATTCACGCCCTTTAAGTTGCATAAGATTGTGTACCACGATGTGAAGAGCTCCTTCCCCGTTACCGCGCAGTTGATTATCCGGCTGATTGCCAAAGTTGCTGATGCCTACACTTTGGGGAAAGAGAAACAACGTACCTTTCGCAAGTATGGGGCTATTAGCTATGACAGTCGAATCTTGCGCTACTACACCGAAAAACGCTTTGTCTCTATCTGGACAGCAAAAGGCAGGATGAGAATCCCTTTTATCGTGAACGACCATAACGCCGAACTCTTGAAAACCCAACAGGGCGAAAGTGATTTGGTTTACCGGGACGGCAAGTTTTTTTTGTTTGCTACGTGCAACGTCGAAGAGCCGCCCGAAGAAGAGTTTAAGGATATTTTGGGCGTGGATTTGGGCATTGCGAACATTGCGACCGATTCGGACGGTCAATCCTTTTCCGGTGAGCGCTTGGAAGCGAGCCGACAGTGGTATGCCGAGCGCAGAGCCACACTGCAAAGCGTCGGTACGAAGTCCGCCAAACGCCGTTTGAAGCAACTCTCTGGCAGACAAAAGCGATTCCAACAAAACGAAAATCATCTTATCTCCAAAACTCTTGTTCAGAAAGCCAAAGGCACGAAGCGAGCGCTTGCCCTCGAAGATTTGACGGGCATCCGCAAGCGGACTACGGAAAAAGTGCGACATGAACAGCGAGCACAACATTCTAATTGGGCTTTTTATCAGTTGAAGCAATTCGTGGCATACAAAGCCAAACGGCTCGGTGTGCCGATAATAACCATTGACCCGCGCAATACTTCGCGCACTTGCAATGCTTGCGGGTATTGCGACAAAGCAAACCGCAAAAGCCAAAGCCTCTTTGTATGTGGGTCGTGTGGTCATAGCGAAAACGCTGATAAAAATGCTGCAAAAAATATACGTTCTAAGGGCTTCCTCAGAAAGCCTATGGTTGCGGACGGTGCATACGCCACTGTTATCCTCCAGCAACAAGCCACCCGACTTTAGCGGGTGGTGTCTGACGCTGCGATGCCTTCCCGTTATGCGCTTGCGAGACGCTTGAGTGAACGGATTTCTTTGTACATACCTGTTTGCTGGATGCGCTCAATGGCAAGAGCAACATTACGGAAGCATTGCGCTTGGTAGATGTTGATTTCTGCCACTTCCAAAAGGCTCAAATCCTTGATTTCGTGCAGCATCTCCGGCATTTGGGAGAAATCGCCGAAGATTTGCGTGATTTCCGGCAGCGAGGAAATGAGTTTTTGGATGTCGTCGAAGGAAAAGCCGTCATAACCGACGAAATAGCCCAAAATTGCCGAGCGGGAGAACCCATCCAGCACTCGTTTGGTTGCCATGATGCCGTATTCCGTGCCATTGCTGCGCGAAACAGGAAAATTCCCCGTTGTCACGACCACCTGAGCCGCACGGGTAACATTGTACACCACTTCGCCTTGATACTTATTGAGTTCGGCAATCTCAAGGAAGCTCAAATCTTTCACTTCCTTGACCATTTCGGGCGCGGCGGAGAAATCGCCAAAAATGGCGCGGATTTCGTCGGACTGTCCGACCGCTTTGAATGCGTCGTCAATACCGATTCCGTCATGGAACAGGTAGAAACCGAGAACGGCGCTGCGACCAAGCCCGTTCATAAAACGTTTGGTGGCTTCAATGCCATACAAACCTTGATTTTCTGTTACTTCCGGCATAGTGTTGTCTTTCGAGAGAATGAAAAAAAATTATGATTGCTTTACAAAAATTTTGAGAATGGCAACGACGGCAGCACCTATCAGCAAAACGACAATCAGTATCGCCAAAACTGGCGGTGCAATCCGCGTCAAACGGTCTTCCCATGTCGCTGATTCCGCCCCAAGTGCGCGGAGTGTCGAATCCTGCTGCCGTCGTACCTCTTGGAACACCTCGCGGACAAGCATTTTCAAACGCTCTTGGGTAGTGCGCCCCGTAAGGGAATCTCTCGCCCGAAGGATGGTGCGGTCTGCACCTTTCCACAGGTATTCTACACTGCTGTCAATCCTATTCGCCGCTCTTGCGACGGCTGTGTCGCTGGTTGCGAGAACGGTCACGGAAAAAGAGTGAAGCGCCGAATCCGCGTTTGCTCTGACGACCGCGCTTGCCGTCGTTGCGGCTTCGTTGGTTAAGCGACGTGTGAGAAGTGCGAGGGAATCTTGCTTTTCGAGGGCGGCGGAAATCGCTCCCCCCGTCAGGTCTGCGCCCATATTCGAGCAAGAGACAGACAAGAAACACCACACCAAGAATGAAAAGAAGAGCCTCCACATTCATCGTTGCCCTTCCTCCTGCTCAGGCGGTAAGCCGAGCCGTGCGCGCATCTCATTCGCTTCCTTGCGTTTTTCTGCCTCCGTTGCAAACCGCACAGGTGCGCAGGCTTGCAGCACAAGCATTATCACGAGTAATCGGAAAAACGTTTTCATAAAAGTTGATAATTCGCTGCATCCAGCAGCACGTACAAAATTGTTTGCTCATCCCAGCGCTCACCGAACAGTCGCACTGCTTCGGATTTTGCAAGCGGATAAAATTCTTCCATATACTGCTTTTTAGGCTGCGTCTGGCAACCCTCGCTGGAGGTGCTGCTACCAAATGCAGCGTGGATATTGATACCGAGCATCCCCGTCTCTTCTTTGCCGTTGCCGTCGCGGACAACCGTAACGGGTGCGGCACGCTGGCAGACAGCGGGATGCGGCTTAGAACCGTTGTGGATGTCGAAACGATAACTTGGATAGAATCCGGGCTTTAGTACGGCATAGCCTTTCCCGATACGCGGGTTCAAACCGCGTTTCGACGGGTCGGTATTGGCGGGAAATGTCTGGCATATCGTGTCTGTCAGAAGAACGATAGCATCATCATAGACATTGCGCTTGTTTTGCCCTTGCGCAGCTTGATAGCCGCGAATGCCGACCAGCACAAGCGGGTACGGTGCAAGATTATCGGCATATCCTAATGCCGCAAGGTTGCGGTAAATCTCTTCGCGTGTTACTTGGCGTATCATTGTTTTAACTCCGGTGTGACGTGTGCTTGTTGTAGCGCTAATTGCTGGTATTGTATCCGTGCTTCCAAAACACGGACTGTCGCCGACAACTCCGCCATATGCTCGGTTGCAGTGCGGAAGTCGTGCTTGAGCGATTCGTGAATCTCTTCCAAACGCTCCACTTTCTCGACAAGTTTTCCCGTGCGTACCAACACACCCGCAAGCGACAGCGTAGAGGTGAGTGCCATGAGAATAGAACCGATAAGGATTGCGTTGTTTTCCATAATGCTGTTCTCGTTACGTTTTGATTTGGAATTGTTGTACTGCACCCGCGCCGCCATTCGCACCGTTGGTATGCCCAACACCACCCGCGCCGCCCGATGCGTCAATCGTCCCACTGTTCGTGAACGACTCGGCGTACAAAATGAGTATCGCGCCGCCGCCCGCACCGCCACCGCCGCCACCGCCATTATCTTGAACACTGCTTGAGTTACCACCCGCAGCACCTTTGCTTTCGATTTTGCCCGTAGCGCCAATAATCAAGCGACCCTTGACAATCAGAATGATGGTTCCACCCGTGCCAGCGCTACCGATTGCGCCCGTGCCGGATGGTCCGGCAGAGTTTGCTACGGAAGTCCCGCCACCGGGATTACCCGCACCTGCGCCACCGCCACCATTACCACGCCCGCCTTCACCGCCGTTTGGCGCTGCATTATCGCCGGGTACACTGTAAAAGCCCGTGTCGCGCCCGCCGCCGCCGCCGCCACCGCCACCGCCGAAGCAAGTTCCGAGAGCACCACTGCCCCCGAACCCACCATTACCACCACCATGACCACCAGCGCCTCCAGCAGTGCGGGCAAGCGTGAAGACTGTTCCCGTGCCGTTAATCCGCTTTTGATTCGCTTCTGTGTTAATAACAGCAGCACCCGCATTAGCGAGGGAAGTAGTCGAAGGTGCTGTGTACACGTCCGTTCCGTTGGCGGTAAAACGAGGGAACTTCAGTCCCGCCGTCCCACTTGGGTCTCCGGCTGCGGATGCGTCGGCATTTGCGCCGCGTGCGGTCATGCTGAGTGTACCGTTGATGGTGCAATCGCCGTGAACGTAGATGACTAAGCCCTTGCAACGATTCGCAACCGTCAGTGTATGCCCTGCATTGATTTTCAGCGACGTGTACTGCTTCACCACCATATCCCCGTCAAGGGTCGAGGCAAGCGATACGTCACCTGTGGTGTTCAAAGCACCATCGGAGCCGTTGCCCCAGTAATTCTGGGAGCCGCTGGAAACGAGAAGTTGATGGGAACGCATACTATGATGTCAATAAGGGTTCGGAAAGACCGCTTGCAAGAATCGCGTCCGGCGAGAGCGTTTCGACTTCAAACGCAATCAAACGCTTTTGCCCTGCACGGATAACGAATGTCCGTGAAACGTCTTGCGGTTGCCATGCTGCCGGAAGCGTAATCGTTCTATCCGCACCGTTGGCGGTGAGAACCAAGATGCCGGAGAGCGAGGCGCGGTAGCTGGAAAACGTCAGCGCACACGTCGCGGTATTATTCAGCGTCAAGCTGATAACAGCGCCGTTTGCGAGATTGATTGCTTTGGTCGTGTCGTTGGCAGCAACGGTTATCGCTTGCCGTGTGTTTTCGTACTTGAGCGTGAGCAAATCCAAGCCATTCAGGTTGGTAATATCCATCCCGTTCAGCGTCGTTTCGATACCGACAACTCGTGCGAGGAGATGAATCGTGCGCTGCAACAATGTTTGCGGCTGCTCGTTTGCTTTGCCGACAACACTGGGGTTCGTAGGATCGTGCCCTTTCACACGGTCGGTAATATCA
>Ga0075158_10000559_pt1 | contig 30140 bp, 27 predicted proteins | sample JI91814BDNA_FD_70968 | JGI IMG/M metagenome (GOLD analysis project Ga0075158, IMG submission 70968) | Wastewater effluent complex algal communities from Wisconsin, to seasonally profile nutrient transformation and Carbon sequestration -... | ecosystem: Engineered > WWTP > Effluent > Algae... | reverse complement strand
GGCGCCACGCCGTCCCCGGGCGAGCAGCGGATGCGTGCCGCCATCGACGCCGACCAGCCACATGCGATCGCCTTGCTGGAGAAGCTGGTCAACCAGAACTCGGGCTCGCTCAACATTCCCGGGGTCACCGCGGTCGGCGGAATGGTGCGCGCGGAGCTGGAGCCGCTGGGCTTCGACGTGCAGTGGATCGACATGCGCGCTACCGGACGCGCCGGCCACCTGGTCGCCACCCACGCGGGTAACGGACGCGGCAAGCGGATCCTGATGATCGGCCACCTGGACACCGTGTTCGAGCCGGATTCGACGTTCCAGCGCTTCGTCCGCGACGGCGAACGCGCGACCGGTCCCGGCATCGCCGACGACAAGGGCGGCGTGGTGATCATCATCGCTGCATTGCGCGCCATGCATGCCGCCGGCACCCTGCGCGATGCCGACATCAAGGTGGTGCTGACCGGCGACGAGGAGTCGGCCGGCACGCCGCTGGAGGCCGCGCGCGCCGACCTGGTCGCGGCGGGCAAGTGGGCGGACGTTGCCCTGGAGTACGAAGAACTGATCGTCCGCGATGGCCGCGACTACGCCACGGTTGCACGTCGCGGCGTGACCGACTGGGAACTCACCACCACCGGCATTACCGGACATTCCGGCGGTGTGTTCGGCGACGCGCTTGGCTATGGCGCGAACTACGAACTGGTGCGCATCCTCGATGCATTCCGGCGCGAACTGCCGGAACCCAACCTCACCGTCAACGTCGGCCTGATGCTCGGCGGCACGCCTGCCACGCTGGACCCGGGCGGCGCGCGCGGCAGCGCCGCCGGCAAGACCAACATCGTCGCCGCGGAAGCGGTCGCGCGTGGCGACATGCGCACCTTCAGCGCGGCGCAGGAGGCGCGGGCGCGGGCGAAGATGCAGGCGATCGTCGACGCCCACCTGCCGAAGACCGACGCCACCCTCGCCTTCGACGATTCCTATCCGGCGATGGCGCCTACCGCGGGCAACCGGGCCCTGCTCGCCCTGCTCAACCAGGTCAACGCCGACCTCGGCCTGCCGGCGATGGGCGAATGGGATCCGGCCAAGCGCGGCGCCGCCGACTCCAGCTTCGTCGCCGCCGACGCCGACGTGCTCGCGGGCCTGGGCGCAGCAGGCACCGGCGCGCACGCGGTGGGGGAGACGCTCGACCTGGCCAGCATTCCGCGCCAGGCCCTGCGCAGCGCGGTGCTGATCGAGCGATTGTCGCGCACGCCGCGATGACGGCCGGCTGGCACCTGTACCTGCTGCGCTGCCGCGACGGCAGCGTGTATGCAGGCATCACCACCGACATCGACCGCCGCTTCCGCCAGCACGCGTCGGGACGCGGCGCGAAGTACACCCGCGCGCATCCACCGGAATGCGTGCTCGGCAGCCGCGGCTACCCGGATCGCGCCAGCGCCTCGCGCGCCGAGCATGAGCTCAAGCGCCAGCCGAAGGCGCGCAAGCTGGCGTGGTTGCTGGCCGATCCGCAGCCACGATCGGCAGAGGACGGCGCCCCACCCGACGCGTCGACCCGCTGCTAACACCGGGCTGGCCATACTGGCCCGATGCACGCACCGCCCGCCCCACGACGGCCGCGTCCGGGCCTGCCCGAAGATGGCTGGGCCCTGTTCCTCGACGTCGATGGCTGTCTCCTGGAGTTCGCCGATGCCCCAGACCGGGTGATCGTGCCGCTCGGACTCCGGGAATGCCTCCATGCGTTGTCCGAGCGCTTGGGTGGCGCCCTGGCGCTGGTCAGTGGTCGTTCCCTGGAAGCGCTGGACGACCTGTTCTGGCCACTGCGCTTGCCGGCGGCGGGACTGCACGGACTGGAGCGCCGCTCGCGCAATGCCGAACATCGCGCGCCCATCGCAACCCATGTGCTGCGCCGCCTGTGCGCACAGGCCGAGACGCTGGCGATCGAGCATCGTGGCGCGATGGTGGAGAACAAGCGCGCCGGATTCGCCCTGCACTGGCGTGCCGCACCCGGAGCGGCCAACGCCATGCGCGCCTTCGCCGATCACGCGCTGTCGCAGCTGACCGGCTATCGTCTGCAGCATGGCGACCACGTGGTGGAGTTGCTGCCGGTGGGCGGCGACAAGGGCGGATCGATCGAGGCCTTCCTCCAGGAGGCCCCGTTCGCCGGCCGGCATCCGGTCTTTGCCGGCGACGACCTGACCGACGAATCCGGTTTCCGCGTGGTCAATGCGCACGGCGGCACCAGCGTCCTGGTGGGTGGCAGAACCGAGAGCGCCGCGGACTTCGGCCTGCGCGATCCGGCCGATGTCCGCGCATGGCTGGGCATGCCGGCTACTGTGAACGAAGGAGACCGTGGCCGATGAACGCACACGACGCGCAACGATCCGATGCGGCGGATTCAGGGCTCGAACTCGGCGTCATCGGCAACGGCAGTTTCGGCGCGCTGGTCGATCCGCGTGGTCGCATCGTCTGGGGCTGCCTGCCCGCGTTCGACGGCGACCCGGCGTTCTGCGCGCTGCTGTCGCCGCGCCACCACGAAGGCGGTGACTTCGGCATCGAGCTGGAGGACTTCGCCCATGCCGAACAGGCCTACATCGCCAATACCGCCGTGCTGCGCACCGTCCTGCACGACACCCGGGGCGGATCGCTGGAGCTCCTCGATTTCGCCCCGCGTTGGCGCCGGCATGGCCGCTTCTATCGCCCCGTGTCGATCATCCGGCGGATCACCCCGCTGACCGGCAACCCGCGCATCCGGGTGCTGGCAAGGCCGCTTGCCGACTGGGGCGCACGCGTGCCCGAGCACAGCTGGGGCAGCAACCACGTGCGTTGGCTGTTGCCGGCGTTCACGCTGCGCCTGACCACCGACGTACCGGTGCGCTACATCCGCGAAGGCCTGCCGTTCGTGCTTACCCACCGCATGCACCTGGTGCTGGGCCCGGACGAACCGCTGGCGCGCTCCATCGACGGCTATGTGGAGGAAGCGCTGGGTCGCACCCTGGACTACTGGCGCGAATGGGTGCGCTACCTGTCGATCCCGCTGGAATGGCAGGACGCGGTGATCCGCAGCGCGATCACCCTGAAGCTTTGCCAGTACGAGGACAGCGGCGCGATCATCGCGGCGATGACCACCTCGATCCCGGAAGCGCCGGGGTCCTCCCGCAACTGGGACTACCGCTACTGCTGGCTGCGCGACGCGGCGTTCGTGGTGCGCGCGCTCAACCGGCTGGGCGCGACCCGCAGCATGGAGGAATTCCTCCGCTACATCTTCAACCTCGCCACCCACGACGGCAGCCTGCAGCCGCTGTACGGCATCGACTTCGGGGCACGGCTCGAGGAACACGAGGTGGAATCGCTGTCGGGCTACCGCGGCATGGGCCCGGTGCGGCGTGGCAACCTCGCCTGGATCCAGAAGCAGCACGATGTCTATGGCAGCGTGGTGCTGGCGTCGACCCAGTTGTTCTTCGACCAGCGCCTGGCCGATCCCGGCGACGCCGGCACCTTTTCCCGCCTCGAACTGCTGGGCGAGCATGCCTTCGCCCTGTTCGAGGTGCCCGACGCGGGCCTGTGGGAATTCCGCGGCCGCGCCGAGGTGCACACCTACACGGCCGCGATGTGCTGGGCCGCCTGCGACCGCCTGGCGAAGATCGCTTCCCGGCTGGGACTGGAGGACCGCGTCGCGCACTGGCGCGAGCGCGCCGACCGCATCCATGCCACGACGCTGGCGCGCGCGTGGCGCGCCGACGCCAATCACTTCAGCGCGTCATTCCAGAGCGACTACCTGGACGCGTCCCTGCTGTTGCTGGCGGACATCGGCTTCGTCCCCAGCGACGACCCGCGCTACGTGGCCACCGTCGAGGCGATCGGCCGCGAACTGCGCCACGGCGATGGCGTGTTCCGCTATGTGGCCCCCGACGACTTCGGCGCACCGGAAACCAGCTTCACCATCTGCACGTTCTGGTACATCGACGCACTCGCCGCGATCGGGCGCAGGGACGAGGCGCGGGCGTTGTTCGAACGCGTCCTCGCGCGCCGCAACCGGCTCGGGCTGCTGTCGGAGGACATGGCCTTCGAGGATGGCGAGGGCTGGGGCAACTTCCCGCAGACGTACTCGCACGTGGGCCTGATCAATGCCGCGATGCGCCTGTCGCGTTCCTGGCAGGAGGCCTCGTGAGCCGCCTGGTCGTGGTCTCCAACCGCGTCGCCATCCCCGGCGAAAACGCGCCCGGCGGGCTCGCCGTCGCGCTGCAGGCGGCGCTGGGGGAACGCGGTGGCGTGTGGTTCGGCTGGAGCGGCAAGAGCGTGCGCGGCACCAGCGGCACCGTGCACGAGCAGCAGGACGGCGGCATCCGCTACATCACCGTGGACCTCAGCCGCGCCGACGTGGACGACTACTACAACGGCTTCTCCAACCGCACGCTGTGGCCGTTGCTGCACTTCCGCCTGGACCTGGTCGACTACGACCGCGCCACCCGCGAGGGCTACCGACGCGTCAACGCGCTGTTCGCCGATACCCTGGCCCCGCTGTTGCGCGAGGACGACATCGTCTGGATCCACGATTACCACTTGATCCCGCTGGCCGCGCTGCTGCGCGAACGCGGCGTGACCTGCCGGATGGGCTTCTTCCTCCACGTGCCGGTGCCCTCCGCCGACCTGATGATGGCGATACCGGACCACGCACGCCTGTTCAGCACGCTGTACGCCTACGACCTGCTCGGCTTCCAGACCAGCCGCGACAACGACCGCTTCCGCTCCTATGTCCGCCTGTATGGCGGCGGCAAGCTCCTGGACGACCATCGGGTGGAGGCACCGGACGGGCGACGGATCCGCACCGGTGCGTTCCCGATCAGCATCGACACCCCGCGCATCGCACGCCAGGCCGCGGCGGCCGCGGGCAAGTCCGCACTGCGCAACCTGCACACCAGCCTGGAACGCCGGCTGCTGGCGATCGGCGTGGACCGCCTCGACTACTCGAAGGGGCTGCCGGAACGCTTCCAGAGCTTCGGACGCTACCTCGAGCGCCACCCGGACCAGAAAGGCAGCCTGACCTACCTGCAGATCGCGCCGGTCTCGCGCGGGGAGGTCAACGAGTACCAGCACCTGCGCAACCAGCTGGAACAGATCGCCGGCCACATCAACGGGCAGCACGCGGAGCCGGACTGGACGCCGCTTCGCTACGTCAACCGCAATATCCCGCACGCGATGCTCACCGGTTACTACCGGATGGCGCGGATCGGCCTGGTGACGCCGCTGCGCGACGGCATGAACCTGGTGGCCAAGGAATACGTGGCCGCGCAGGATCCAGACGATCCCGGCGTGCTGATCCTGTCCCTGCTCGCGGGCGCGGCGCTGGAAATGAAGGAAGCGCTGCTGGTGAATCCGCACGACCTGGATGGCGTGGCCGATGCCATCGCGACCGCCGCCGCGATGCCGCTGGCGGAGCGCAAGGAACGCTGGAACGCGATGATGGCGCGGCTGCTGGAATACGACATCCATGCCTGGCGTCGCGCCTACCTGGAGGCGCTGGAGGCGGCCTGATCCCCACCGCGCAGTGCGCTTCGGCCGGGACGAACATCGCCGACACCTGTCGTCAGAGAAAGCGCTGCCGATGCTCGGGCGCGGGCACGCTGCAGGCTTCGTGGCGACCGAACCAGCGATAGCGGTTGCGCGCCAGCCAGCGATAGGCGGCATCGCGCAGGGGCCGCGGCACCAGTGCGACCAGGTGCGCCACGCGCCAGCTGCCGCCCAGTCCGGCCAGCACGCGACGGATCGCATCGGACTCGGTGGAGATGCGCGGCTGCGCGCCGACATCGCGTTCGACCAGGAGGAACGAAGCGGGATCGTCGGGATCCAGGCCGTGCGACGCCAGCAACGCGCGGCCCGCATCGGATTGCATCGCGGCGTAGCGATAGCGGCCGCGCCGATCGTGCCGCAGCAGGAAAGCCACCCACCCGTTGCAGAGGACGCACACGCCATCGAAGACGATGACGGCGCCGGCGGGCTCAGGCAGCGGCATCGTCCACCGGCGCCAGCCAGCCTTCGTAGCGGATCACGTGGCCGACCAGTGGCAGGCGCGCTTCGACGGTGAATTGATAGCGTCCTTCATCGCCGCGCTCGCAACAGCGCACGCCGCGGAACCAGCGCGCGGGCAGCGGCAACACCCCGAACAGGCGCACGCCGGCGACCCGCCACCAGATCGCACCGGCATTTGCCAGCAGGGCATGGCGGAACTGCAGCGGCCCGATCCGCTCGCGCAGCAGGCCGTCCTTGAACGCCAACCGCGATGTCATGCGGGTGCCGGCGAAATCGCGCCGCCAGGTCTCGCCGCGCGCATCCGCGGTGAACTCGACCGTGACCGGGACCTCGCGCATGCTGCCCGGCAGGCCGCCGATCCGCGCGCACAACCGCGCCAGCGGATTGCGCCCGCGCTCGACGCTGGCGATGCCGGCATAACGCGCGCTGCCGCGTACTGCGTGCAACTGCCGCACCGGCGCCGGCAGGTTGAAGAAGGCCGCGCCCAACGCCTGCTGGAACAAGGTCGGGCGCAGCAGATCATTCACCGCTCTATCCACGCGACGGTAGCGATGCGGCCACTGCGCTGGTCGCGGCGATGCGAGAAGAAGCGGAACGGATCGGAAATCGTGCACAGGCCACCGCCGTGCACGTCGGTGACCCCGATGGCGGCCAGTCGTCGACGCGCCAGCGCATGCAGGTCGACCTTCCAGTGGCCGGGCCGGGTCGGCGCGAAGGCCGCGGCTGCACCGGCATCGCCCGACACGAACGCATCGAAGACCTCTTCGCCGATTTCGTACGCCTGCGGTCCCGCAGCCGGCCCGAGCCAGGCGACAAGATGATCCGCTGGCGTTTCCATCGCCGCCACCGTCGCTTCGAGCACGCCCGCACCCAGGCCACGCCAGCCGGCATGGGCCGCGCCGATTTCGTCGCCGTCGCGCGCGGCGAACACCACCGGCAGGCAGTCTGCGGTGAGGATCGCGAGCACCGTGCCGGGCATGGACGTGACGGCGGCGTCGGCCTCGGGCTCATCGAACCCCGGTTCGCGTGCAACCCCGATGCCATGCACCTGCCGCAACCATCGCGGTGGTGACGGCAGCACAAGCGCGGCGTCCAGTTGCCGGCGATTTTCGGCGACCGCCTCCGGATCATCGCCGCAGCGCGCGCCGAGGTTGAACGCATCGAACGGAGGCTTGGAGACGCCCAGACCATGGCGCATGGTGGACAACGCGCGGACGCCGGGCGGCGCGGGCCAGTCGGCGTCCAGCCACGCGCTCATCGGCGCTGGCGCTCGGCTTCCGCATGCACGGCGGCATCCTCGCGCAGCAGCTTCATCAGGCGTTGCATGTCCTCCGGCACCGGTGCGCTGCAGCGGATCGGCTCGCCGGTCACCGGATGCGCGAATTCCAGCACCTCCGCATGCAGCGCCTGCCGCCTGAACCCGCGCAGGGCGGCGATGAGCTCGTCGCTGGCACCCTTGGGCAACTTGAACGACCCGCCGTACAGCGGGTCGCCGACGATCGGGTGCTTGAGGTGGTTCATGTGCACGCGGATCTGGTGGGTGCGGCCGGTCTCGAGCCGGCATTCCAGCGCGGTGTGGTTGCGGAAGCGCTCGCGCAGGCGGAAGTGGGTCACGGCGTCCTTGCCATCCTCGCGCACGGCCATGCGCACGCGGTCGCGCGGGTGGCGGTCGATGCCGGTACGGGCGGTGCCGCCGGACACCAGCGCGCCGACGACGATGGCCAGGTACTGCCGATGGACTTCGCGCGCGGACAACTGGGCGACCAGCGAGGTGTGCGCGGGCAAGGTGCGCGCCACCACCATCACCCCGCTGGTGTCCTTGTCCAGGCGATGGACGATGCCGGCGCGCGGCAGCAGTTCCAGCGTGGGGTCGCGGTGCAGCAGGGCATTGACCAGGGTCCCGGCCGGATTGCCGGCGCCGGGATGGACCACCAGGCCGGCCGGCTTGTCGAGGACGAAGACGTGCTCGTCCTCGTACAGGACATCGAGCGGAATGTCCTCGGCGACCGCATGGGTCTGGGTTTCCTGCACCGCGGTGAGGGTGATCTCCTCTCCGCCGCGGACCGGATCGCGGCCGCGCGGGGCAGCACCATCGACCATCACGTCGCCGGTCTTGATCCACGCCGACAGCCGCGAGCGCGAGTATTCCGGGAACAATTCGGCCAGCACCGCATCCAGCCGCCGGCCGGCGGCGGACTGGGGGACGATGGCGAGGCGGGGCGTTGCGGCGTCGGTCATGGGATCAGGCATCACGGTTCAGGCGCCGCACAGGGGCAACGGCCCGACTCTCAAAACGGGCTGGTATTATCCCACCCTCTCCAGGCCTCCGTGCCTCCAGGCGCCGACTCGATGCCCATGCCCGCTCGTTCCACCCTGCTGCGCCCCGTCCTGCTCGTCGCCTTTGTCCTTGCCGCCAGCGGCTGCTCCGGCATCAAGGGCATGTTCAAGGACAAGGACAAGAACGAAGGCTTGCCGGTCAGCCAGTTGTACGACAAGGCCCACGGCTCCATGGAAGAGGGCCGCTGGAGCACCGCAGCCGAGACCTTCGGCCGCCTGATCGCACAGTATCCGTACGGCCCCTACACCGAGCAGGCGCTGATGGAACAGGCCTACGCGGAACACAAGGCAGGCAAGTACGACGAGGCGGTGTCGACCATCGACCGCTTCATCCGCACCTACCCGACCCACAAGAACATCGCGTATCTCTATTACCTGCGTGGCCTGAGCAACATGAGCCGCAACACGGTCTTCCTGTCCAGGGCGTTCAAGCTGGACATGAGCACCCGCGACCTGCAGGCGCCGCAGCAGGCCTACAACGACTTCAATATCGTCGCCACCCGCTATCCGAACAGTCGCTACGACGCAGACGCGCGCCAGCGCATGCTCTTCCTGCGCAACGAGTTCGCCCGCTTCGAGCTCAACACCGGCCTGTACTACCTGCAGCGCGGCGCATGGGTGTCCGCCGCCGACCGCGCGACCTACCTGCTGGAAACCTACCCGCAGACCGCCTACCAGAACGACGCCGTCGCCCTGCTCGGCGAGGCTTACACGCGCATGGGCAATCCCACCCTCGCGGCCGATACCAGGCGCGTGCTGCAGCAGAACGATCCGCAGCATCCGTGGCTGGCCGGCAACTGGCCGAAGGGCAAGGGCATCATCGCCCGCCTGAATCCGCTCAACGGCAACTGAGCGGCCAGCGCCGGACAGGCGCAGCTGACACGCATGGCGTGGGGTTCTCCGGAACCCCGCGCCATTTTTTTGCGCGACGGCGCGCAACCCCGTTTTCGGTCCTCCCGCGTTCCCGCTCGGCACGCCCGGCTTGCCGGTCCCACGCCACTGCAGAGGACGCCAACGATGACCACGCTTCGCCATGCCCGCTTGCTCCCGCTGGCCATCGCCGGCCTGCTGCTGGCCGGTTGCGCCGCGCACCGCGAGACCGTAGCCGAAACCGATGAAGCCGCCGCGGTTGCGCCGCGCGAGGCGGTTGCAATGCTCGCAGCGCCGCCCCCGTCACCACCCGCGCCACCCGCCTCTGCCGGCCTTGCCGCGCCGCCGGCTGATGCGGGCGCGAGCGCGACGCTCGACAGGGTGATGGTGAGCGGGGAGCGCGCGCGTGGCCGCGTCGACGCAAAAGCCGTCGCCATCAGCAAGCCCGAACGCGAGGAACCTCGCCAGCAGGCGCAGTCAGGCACCCTGACTGCCGGCGACTACGATGATCTCCTCAATCCCTCGCAGTACGCGCGCTATGCCGAGCGCTATCTGCAGGATCGCGCGCAGCCCGGACTGCCTTTCGTGGATACACGCACGCCGCTGAAGGTGCGCGTCGTCGGCAAGGATGGCCAGCCGGTGGCCTTCGCCGATGTCTCGACGACCGACAGCCACGGGCGTGCGCTGCACCTGCCGACCACGGCCAACGGCACGGCGGTGTTCTTCCCGTCGCTGGACGGCCTGGCGGGACGCGTGCGACTCGAGGTGGCCACCAAGGGCACCGCGACGATCGAGCGCTCGGTGGATTTGAACCGCCTCGGCAGGGAGCGCACGATCACCATCCCCCTGCCCATCGCCGGTCGCGCGCCGGAAGCCCTCGACCTCGTGCTCGCCATCGACACCACCGGCAGCATGACCGATGAATTGCGTTACCTGCAGGTGGAACTCGACAGCATCGTCGCCTCCCTGCGGCGCATTCGCCCGGGCACCGACATCCGCGTGGGACTGGTGGTCTACCGCGACGAGGGCGACGAGTACGTGACCCGCCGCTGCGAGCTCACCGGCGATCTCGCCAGCCTGCGCCGGCAGCTCGGCGACCAGCAGGCCAACGGTGGCGGCGACTACCCCGAAGCGGTCGACCAGGCCTTCATCGAGGCCAACCGCTTCGACTGGCGCGAGGACGCGGCCAAGGTCCTGCTGCATGTCGCCGACGCACCACCGCACGCGGAACGCGCCGCGGCGGCCTGGGAACAGGCCCTGGCCTTGCGCTCCCGGGGCGTGCATATCGTGCCGGTGGCCGCCAGCGGCGTGGCCGATGACGCGCAGTACCTGATGCGCTCGATGGCCGCGCTCACCCAAGGCCGCTACCTGTTCCTGACCGACGACAGCGGCGTCGGCCTGCCGCACGACGAGCCGGACGTGCCGTGCTACGTGGTCACCCGGCTGGACGGCCTGATCGAACGGGTGGTGGCATCGCTGCTGGTCGGCCGCCGCGTCGAACCACAGGCCGACGACATCCTCCGCCGCACCGGCGACTACGATCGCGGCGTGTGCAAGGCAACGAAGCAGCCACGCATCGCACGGTAGCAGCCACTGAAAGTGGGGTCAGAGTCGAGTTTTCGCTTCTCGAAAACTCCACTCTGACCCCACTTTCCATGGGCCGGCGGCTACTCGCGATATCCGTTGGTGATCGGATAGCGGCGCTCGCGCCCGAACGCGCGCCGGCTCACCTTCGGGCCCGGCGCGGCCTGGTGCCGCTTCCATTCGCCGATGCGTACCAGCTTCAGCACCTTGTCGACGGTGGCGGCATCGAAGCCGGCCGACACGATCTCCTGGCGCGACTGCTCCTGGTCGACGTGACGCAGCAGGATCGCGTCGAGCACGTCATAGGGCGGCAGCGAGTCCTGGTCCTTCTGGTCCGGCCGCAACTCCGCCGATGGCGGACGCTCGATCACCGCCTCCGGCACCACCCGGTCGCCGACCGTGTTGCGCCAGCGCGCCAGCGCGAACACCTCGGTCTTGTACAGGTCCTTGATCGGCGCGTAACCGCCGCACATGTCGCCATAGATGGTGGCGTAACCCACCGCGTATTCGCTCTTGTTGCCGGTGGTCAGCACCAGCCCGCCGAACTTGTTGCTCAAGGCCATCAGGAATGCACCACGCGTGCGCGACTGCAGGTTTTCCTCGGTCGTATCGACCGGCTTGCCGGCGAACACTTCGGCCAACGTGTCCAGGTAGCCCTGGAAGGGCTTCTCGATCGGCAGCGCGATCAGCTTCACGCCCATCGCCTCGCACTGTTCCCGTGCAAGGTCATTCGAAAGGTCTGCCGTGTAGCGCGACGGCATGCGCACCGCCGTGATGTTTTCCGCCCCCAATGCATCGACGGCGATCGCCAGCACCAGCGAGGAATCGATGCCGCCGCTGAGCCCCAACCACGCATGCTTGAAGCCGTTCTTGGCGAAGTAGTCGCGGGTGCCGCGCACCACCGCGCGCCAGGCCAAGGCATCGCGGCTTTCGTCGCCATCCACCATCCATTGCACCGGCGTGAAGCGGCGCGTGGCCGGATCGAAATCGACCACCAGCCACTGGTCGGTGAACGCCGCCGCGGCCGGATGCACGTTGCCGTCGCCGTCGGCGACGACCGACGCACCATCGAACACAAGCGCGTCCTGACCGCCGACGACATTCAGGTACGCGATGGCTGCACCGGTTTCGCCCGTGCGCTGCGCCAGCAGGGTGTCGCGTTGCGCGTGCTTGTCCCGCTCGAACGGCGAGGCGTTCGGCACGAGCACCAGTTGCGCGCCCCTGGCCACCGTCGAGGCGATCGGCTCGGCGAACCACAGGTCCTCGCAGATCACTAACCCGACCTGGGTGCCGTCGACCTCGAATACGCAGTCGTCGCGATCCGGATCGACATCGAAGTAGCGGCGCTCGTCGAACACCGCGTAGTTGGGCAGTTCGCGCTTGCGATAGGTCTGCTCGACGGCACCATCGCGCAGCACGCTGGCGGCGTTGTACACCACCGCACCGGCCGCCTGCGGCCAGCCGACGACGGCCACGATGCCCTGCACGTCCGCTGCGATGGCATCCAGCGCGACCTGGCATTCGCGCAGGAACGACGGCCGGTACAGCAGGTCTTCCGGCGGGTAGCCGCTCAGCGCGAGCTCGGGGAACAGCACGATGTCGGCTTGGTACTCGTCGCGCGCCTCCGTGACCATCCTCGCGATGCGGTCGCGGTTGCCGGCCACGTCGCCGACCGGGAAATCGAATTGGGCCATCGCGATGCGCAGCGTCATCTCATATCCCCGAAATCAGCATGTCGATGGCCGCCAGGATGGCCAGCCGCTCGCCCGACAGGTCGCCCATGGGTTTCCCCAGCATCGGCATCGGCACGTTGGTGATCTGCACGGTATCCATCACCACGCGCTTGCCGGAAATCGCGAACTCGGGCATCAGTCTCGCAAGCGGCTTTCCGGCGCGCTCCAGGGTGATCAAGGGCACCATCACCCGCGAACCGGTCGCATCGATCAGGTCGCTCTGCACGTTGAGCCAGAACGGGATGTGCCGTTTCGATGCGGCATCCGCATTGGCATAGACCACGAACTGGGTCATGCCCCGTTCCGGGCCTTGAACGCACGCACGTGGTCTCCCGCCAGGCCGTCGCGCTCGATGCGCGCGTTGTAAGCCGCAATCGCCTCACGGTTTTCCAGGAGCCATGCCTCTCGCTTGCGTGCGCGCACTTCCATCTCGAGCGCACGCTCCAGCGTGGCGGACAGGTTGATGTCCAGCGCCTTCGCTTCGTCCAGCAGCCCCTGGTTGATGCTCACGTTGGTGGCCCGCTTGCCGTAGCCCGCGTAATCATCCCGGATGCGCACAGCCTTCTCCTTTCAGATGCGCATTGATCATGCGCATTGGCTCCTTCATCGTCAAGCGCATCCGCCTGGCTCAGGCTCTTCGCCGCAGCAGGCGCAGCGCCAGCGCCTCCCACTGCCGCGGCCCGCGCACGCCGTTCGATGCGCGGGCCAGCCAGCCTTGTTCCCACGCGGCGTAGACGCGCGGGTCGATGTAGGACTTGCGGCAGACCGCGGGGGTGTTGCCGAGCTGGCGGGCCACGTCGGTTTCCACCGCCTTGCGCATCGATGCCATCGCCCGCTGGCTGGCGCCGGCCTCGTCCCAGGGCATCTCGGCGAGCAGGCGGATCGCCGCCAGGGTCCCGCCCCAGGTGCGGAAGTCCTTGGCGGTGAAGGCCTCGCCCATCGCCTCGCGCAGGTAGCCGTTGACCGTGCCGGAATCGACCGGCTGCACGTGGCCCTCGTCATCGAGATACTGGAACAGGTGCTGGCCCGGGAGCTGCTGGCAGTTACGCAGCAGGCGCGCCAGCTTCGCATCGTCCAGCACCACGTCATGGTCGATGCCGCCTTTGCCGCGGAACCGGAAGCGCGCGCGCCCACCGCGCAGGAACTGGACGTGGCGATTGCGCAGCGTGGTCAGCCCGTACGACTTGTTGTCGCGCGCGTAGCCGGCGTTGCCGATGCGGACCAGGGTGTCGGCCATCACCGCGACCACCATCGCCGCGACCTTGCGCTCGGGGAAGCCGGGCAAGGCGAGGTCGCGACGCAATTGCCGGCGCAGGCGCGGGAGCGCCGCGCCGAAGGCCTCGATGCGGCCGAACTTCTCGCGGTCGCGGACCTCGGCCCAGCGGGGGTGGTAGCGGTACTGCTTGCGGCCGCGCGCATCGCGGCCGGTCGCCTGCAGGTGGCCATTGGCGAGCCTGCAGATCCAGACATCACGGTAAGCGGGCGGGATCGCCAGCGCGCGGATGCGACCGAGGGTGCCGGCATCGCGCACCGGCTTGCCGGCCGGATCGAGGTACCGGAACCCCGTCCCCGCCGCGCGGCGCGTCAGCCCGGGCTCTGCATCGCCCACGTAAACCAGGCCGCCTTCGCGTGCGGAAGCGGCTTCGGGCGTCAGCGGTTGGCGTGTGCGCGGCATGCCGGCACGATGCCGATGGCCGCGTCAACGCCGCGCCACGGCCCGAAAACAACGAAGCCGCCCAAAGGCGGCTTCGTCGATCGCAACCGATGGAGCGATATCAGCCGGCGAGGCGCTTGGCGATGGCCGCACCCAAGTCGCCCGGCGACTTCACCGTGGTCACGCCCGCCGCTTCCAGCGCGGCGAACTTGCCTTCCGCGGTGCCGGTGCCGCCCGACGCGATCGCGCCGGCATGGCCCATGCGCTTGCCCTTCGGCGCCGACGCACCGGCGATGAAGCCGACCACCGGCTTGGTCACGTGCTTGCTGATGTAGTCGGCTGCTTCTTCCTCCGCGCTGCCACCGATCTCGCCGACCAGGATGATGCCCTGCGTCTGCGGGTCGGCCTGGAACAGCTTCAGCGCGTCGATGAAGTTGGTGCCGTTGATCGGGTCGCCGCCGATGCCGATGCAGGTCGACTGGCCGAGGCCGGCGTCGGTGGTCTGCTTGACCGCTTCATAGGTCAGCGTGCCGCTGCGCGACACGATGCCGACCTTGCCCGGCATGTGGATGTGGCCAGGCATGATGCCGATCTTGCATTCGCCCGGGGTGATCACGCCGGGGCAGTTCGGGCCGACCAGCACGACATCCGGGTAGCCCTTCAGGGTGTTCTTGACCCGCAGCATGTCGAGCACCGGGATGCCCTCGGTGATGCAGACGATGACCTTGATGCCGGCGTCGGCCGCTTCCAGGATCGCGTCGGCCGCGAACGGCGGCGGCACGTAGATCACCGACGCATCGGCGCCGGTGGCCTTCACCGATTCGGCGACGGTGTTGAACACCGGCAGGCCAAGGTGCTGGGTGCCGCCCTTGCCCGGGGTCACGCCGCCGACGACCTGGGTGCCGTAGTCGAGCATCTGCTCGGCGTGGAAGGTGCCCTGCGAGCCGGTGAAGCCCTGGACGATGACCTTGGTGTTCTTGTTGATCAAAACGGACATGGGTTCGGGCCTCAGGCTGCAGCGGCGGCGGCGACGGCTTTCTTCGCGCCGTCGTTGATGTCGTCGGCCGACGTGATCGCCAGGCCGGAGTTCTTCAGCAGTTCCTTGCCGGCATCCACATTGGTGCCTTCCAGGCGAACGATGACCGGCACCTTGACGCCCACTTCCTTGACCGCGGCGATGATGCCCTCGGCGATCATGTCGCAGCGGACGATGCCGCCGAAGATGTTGACGAAGATCGCCTTCACGTCCGGCGAGCGCAGGATCAGCTTGAACGCCTCGGTGACCTTCTCCTTGTTGGCGCCGCCGCCGACATCCAGGAAGTTCGCGGGCGCGCCGCCCTCCAGCTTGATCACGTCCATCGTGGACATCGCCAGGCCGGCGCCATTGACCATGCAGCCGATGTTGCCGTCCATGGTCACGTAGTTGAGGTCGTACTTGCTGGCCAGGACTTCGGTCTCGTCTTCCTGCTTGATGTCGCGCATCTCCACCAGCTCGGGATGGCGGAAGTTGGCGTTGTCGTCGGAATTGATCTTGCCGTCGAGCACAGCCAGGTTGCCGTCGGTGAGGATCGCCAGCGGGTTCAGTTCGACCAGCGCCAGGTCCTTCTCGTTGAACAGCTTGTACAGGCCCAGCATGATCTTGCTCAGCTGGTTGACCTGCTTGGCGTTGAGGCCCAGCGCGAAGCCCATGTCGCGGGTCTGGTACGGCTGCAGGCCCTGCACGTAGTTCACGATGAGGGTCTTGATCGCGTCGGGGTTGTCGACCGCGGTCTTCTCGATCTCCACGCCGCCGTCGGCGGAGGCGATGAAGGTGATCGACTGGGTGGAGCGGTCGACCATCACCGACAGGTACAGCTCCTGGGCGATGTCGGTGGCCTGGGTCACCAGCACCGAATCCACCGGCAGCGCCACGCCGGCCGACTGGTAGGTCTCCATCTTCGTGCCGAGCATGCCCTTGGCGTATTCGCGCACTTCGTCGAAGGACTTGCTGTACTTCACGCCGCCGGCCTTGCCGCGGCCGCCCGCGTGGATCTGCGCCTTGACCATCCAGGCCTCGCCACCGATCGCCTTGGCCGCGTCGACGGCCTCTTCGGGCGAGCGCGCGACGCGCCCCGCCGGTACCGCGATGCCGTAATCGGCAAACAGCTGTTTCGCCTGGTATTCGTGGAAATTCATGGGTCACCCGGGAAGAGGATTGCCGATGCCGGCATGGACGCGGCGCGGGGGCCGTGGACCGGCCGGCGCGGGCGGACCGGCATTTTAGCGTGTTGCAGCGCCGCATGCAGGTTCGACCATGGTCGGCATCTTGCATACTCGGGCGATGCCCCCTTCCAGCCCCAGCCCCCTCCAGACCGCGATCCGTCGCGAACTGCACTTCTTCAGCCTCTACCGCGTGCTGGAAGGCGCCCTGCTGTGCCTGACGGTATTCAGTCCGGTCGGGGTCTTCCTGGGCGGCGAGCCGCGCCATCCGGTGCTGGCGGCGGTCGTGGCAGCAGCCTACCTGTTGGGCGCCTGCCTGCTGTTCTTCACCCGCAAGGGCGGACATGTCAGGCCGATGGTGCTGCTGGGAATCGGGCTGGACATCACCGCCTCGCTGCTGGCGATGCACGCCCTGCCCAGCGCCGCGGCCGGCATCGCGATGATGTTGCTGTTCAACGTCGGTGCGGCCGCCATGCTGCTGCCGCAGCGCTGGAGCCTGGTGATCGCCGCGCTCGCCGGCGGCGCCCTCCTCGGCGAGCACCTGTGGACACTACTGGCGGGGCATGGCCGCGACCGGCCACTGGCCGAGATGCTGATGTTCTCCGTGAGCTACCTCGCCATCGCCACCCTCACCAGCATCGTTGGCCGGCAGATGCGCGCCAGCCAGGCACTGGCAGAGGAGCGCGGCAGCCAGGTCGCCAACATGGCCGAGGTCAACGAACTGATCATCCGGCGCATGCGTACCGGCGTGCTGCTGGTCGAGGGCAATGGCGACATCCGCCTGGCCAACGAGGCCGCGATGCTGCAGTTGGGCAGCTCCGGCGAAGGCCGGCGCACCCTGGCCACCGCGGCACCGGAGTTGGCCCGCCAACTGCGACGCTGGCAGCACGATGGCGATGGCGAGCCCGTGCCCCTGCAGCTGACTCCCGGACTGCCGGAAGTCCTGCCGCGCTTCACCCGCCTGCTTGCCGGCAGCGACCAGGTCCTGGTGTTCCTGGACGATGCTTCGCTGGCGTCCCGCCGCGCGGAATCGCTGACCCTGGCGACGCTCGGCCGCTTCTCGGCCAGCCTCGCCCACGAGATCCGCAACCCGCTGGCCGCGATCAGCTACGCGACCCAGTTGCTGGAGGAATCCCGCGACATCCCCGAGGCCGACCGCCGCCTGCTGGAGATCATCTACCAGCAGACCCATCGCATGAACGGCATCGTCGAGAACGTGCTGGGCCTGGCCCGCCGCGAGGCTGCCCGCCCCGAACACGTGGACCTGGGCGAGTTCGTCCGCAGCTTCGTCGCCGAATACCGGGAGAGCCATCCGCTGGAGAACGACCAGTTGGAGGCCCACCTGCCTCGCACGGCGGTGGCGGCAATGGTCGACCGCCGCCAATTGCAGCAGGTCGTTACCGTGCTGGTGCACAACGCACTGGTGTACGGCCGCCTACCCGGCGAGCCCGCGCGGATCGGCGTGCACGCCCACCTCGACGCCGGCGGCGCGCCCGTGCTCGATGTCACCGACCGCGGCCCCGGCATCCCGGAAACGGTCGCCGCGCAGCTGTTCCGGCCGTTCTTCACGACATCGGGCCACGGCACCGGGCTGGGCCTCTACATCGCCCGCGAACTCTGCCAGGCCAACCAGGCCAGCCTGGACTACGTTGCCGTCCCCGCGGGCGGCGCCTGTTTCCGCATCCGCCTGGCCGGTGCCCGCGCAATCGCAACGACCTGACGGGCCGGATCGGCCCCTGTGCCCCTCTGCGTCGCACTTGGACGCAACGCGGCAACGCGCTATCGTGAACGGACATGAGCGCCCCCGCCCGCAACACCCAAGCCTGCGCCCTGGTCGTCGACGACGAACGCGACATCCGGGAACTGCTGGTGCTCACGCTGGGGCGAATGGGCCTGCGTTGCGACACCGCCTCGTCGCTGGGCGACGCGCGCGCACTGCTGCGCCACAACCAGTACGCGCTGTGCCTGACCGACATGCGCCTGGCCGATGGGTCGGGAGTGGAGCTGGTCCGCGAGATCTCCCAGCTGTACGCGCAGACCCCGGTGGCGATGATCACCGCATTCGGCAACCAGGAAGCCGCGGTGGGCGCGCTCAAGGCGGGCGCGTTCGACTTCGTGAGCAAGCCGGTCGACCTGGCCGTCCTGCGCGGCCTGGTCCAGCACGCACTCAAGCTCGGCGGCGATGCGGCGGCGGCCAACCCCGCCCCCGGCGCGCAGGGCAACCGCCTGCTCGGCCAATCCGCCGCCATGGGCGAACTGCGCAACACCCTGGCCAAGGTCGCGCGCAGCCAGGCGCCGGTCTACATCGCCGGCGAATCCGGGGTCGGCAAGGAGCTGGTGGCCCGCACCATCCACGCCGAGGGCGCGCGCGCCAACGGTCCGTTCATCCCGGTCAACTGCGGCGCGATCCCGGCCGAGCTGATGGAAAGCGAGTTCTTCGGCCACAAGAAGGGCAGCTTCACCGGTGCCCACGCCGACAAGCCCGGCCTGTTCCAGGCCGCCGAGGGCGGCACCCTGTTCCTGGACGAGGTCGCCGAGCTGCCCATGCACATGCAGGTCAAGCTGCTGCGCGCCATCCAGGAAAAGTCGGTGCGCCCGGTCGGCGCCAACGGCGAGGTGCCGGTGGACGTGCGCATCCTCTCCGCCACCCACAAGAACCTCGCCGCGCTGGTCGACGAAGGGCGCTTCCGCCACGACCTGTACTACCGCATCAATGTCATCGAACTGCGGGTGCCCGCGCTGCGCGAGCGCCGCGAGGACCTCGCCGTGCTGGCCGATGCGATCCTGGCCCGGCTCGCCACCGCCCAACAACGCCCGCGCCCCACCCTGCACGCGGACGCCCAACAGGCACTGGCCCGCTACAACTTCCCGGGCAACGTGCGCGAACTGGAGAACATCCTCGAACGCGCCTTCGCCCTGGCCGACGACGACGGCATCCGCGCCGCCGACCTGCGCCTGCCGGAAATGCGGCCCAGCCCGCCCGCCCAGGCCGCCGCCGCCGCGCGCGACCCCAGCAAGATCGACCCGCGCGAATCCTCCACCAGCGCCCTGCCCAGCTTCATCGAGGAGATCGAGCGCAAGGCGATCGAGCAGGCCCTCACCGACAATCGCTACAACAAGACGCGTGCGGCGGCGCAGTTGGGCATTACCTTCCGCGCGCTGCGCTACAAGCTGAAGAAACTCGGCATCGATTGAGTGTGGCACCACCGGATTGTGCGCACCGAGCTGAACCCGACCTGACGAAGTGACCCGTAACGTCACTTTTCTGACGCAAAACGTCACATGTCACGTTGCCTTATACCCTTGGAAACGTGACCGCGATTTCAGAACAGCCCCTTGTTCCAACCTGTCCTGAATTGGCATGCATCCTGCGTTATAACTCTCGCACGTGCCAATGCCATCCGGCTGCCGAAGGACCGTAACAGCGGACGGCACGGCACGTGGAACACTCCAACCAACCCTAGGGGAAACACCATGAAGAAGCAGCAAGGCTTTACCCTGATCGAACTGATGATCGTCGTCGCGATCATCGCCATCCTGGCCGCCATCGCGCTGCCGGCGTACAACAACTACCGCATCCGTTCGGCGGAAGCCGCGTGCCTGGCCGAGGCCAAGGCGTTCATGAACTCCTACATCTCGGCTTCCGTGAACAGCATGTCGCTGCCCCCCTTCAACGCGGCTGCCTGCACGGCTGGCAATGGTGCGACCGGTGCGTTTACCACCAAGGCTCCGGGCATTCAGGATCCGGGTTGCGATCCGAACTCCGGCACCTGCTCGCTGAACTGATTCGGCTAGCCGTACGTGAAAAAAAAGGGCCCCTCGTACGAGGGGCCCTTTTTTTAGGCGTCAACGGCACGAAAGCGATCGGGGCCGTCGACCCGAATACTCAGATCAGCGCGAACGATTTTTCGCGAGCGTCATCACAATTGCACGGCCTCAAATCGCTCGCAGCATCATGCTGGCCCGAGATTTGCTTACGCACCTAAAGCGTAACTAGGCTTTTTCCGGGGATCACATCATGCGCGGCACCGCACGCGGATTCACCCTTATTGAACTGATGATCGTCGTCGGCATCATCGCGATCCTGGCAGCCATCGCTCTGCCCGCGTACAACAACTATCGGGTTCGCTCGGCGGAAAGCGCCTGTCTTGCGGAGACGAAGAACTATGCGAGTTTCGCCCTCGCAGCGATATACGACCAGACCGCGCCCTCGGCGCCACTGGCCGGCGCCTGTTCGTCAATAGATACCGCCACCGACATGAGCACCCCCATCTCCGGCACTCCCAGGCCGCCCGGGAGCCGGCTGACGCAGTGCGATATGAACACTGCATCGTGTTCGCTCGTCTGACCGATCAAGACCAGCATGGATACCCAGTGAGGCCCCGTCGCGTCGTAGACGCAGGAGCTTCCTCCCAAAATCCCGGTTCGGCCCATGCAGGGCTTCGAGAAGGCGCCTCGACTGCGATTGGCCGGGATCATCCATAATCGCGAGCCTCGTCGCCAGGTTCGCAAACTCGATGCCGAAGAATCTCGGAAAGTTGCAACTCTTTGGCCTGGTCGCTTCGGTGCTGGCAGGGCTGTGCTTTGTGTCCGGGTTGCCAGGCAACTTCCTTTTCGACGATATCCCGAACATCGTGAACAATGAGCCGCTTCGGCTCACCGAACTGACGCTGAGCGCGCTCCATCAAGTCGTTTTCAGCCCACAATTCTCGGGGTCGATGCGGGTTCTTCCCACACTGAGCTTCGCGCTGGATTACTGGCGCGCCGGTGGAGCGGACCCTGGTGCATTCAAGATCACCAATATCGTCATCCATGTCCTGACTGCTTGGGCATTGACGGGTTTTTTCAGCAGCTTGCTGGTATTGGCAGGCGTACCACGCAAACGTGCAACCTGGTCAGCCATTGCCCTTGCCTTCGCCTGGGCAGCGCACCCGCTTCAGGTCTCGTCTGTGCTTTACGTGGTGCAGCGCATGCAGACCATGGGCACGTTTTTCCTCCTCCTCGCGCTCTGGGTCTATCTGGAGTCCAGGCGGGCACAGCTCGCTGGAAAATCCGGTCGAAGTGGGTTTCTCGTCGTCATCCTGTTGTGGTTGCTGGCGATGGGTTGCAAGGAAGACACCGTCCTGCTCCCCGCTTACACGTTGGCGCTGGAGTTGACGGTACTGCGCTTCGCCACCTCGGACTCGCGCCTGGACCGAATGCTGCGTCGTGGCTACCTGGCGGCCCTCATAGCCGGGCTCGCGTGCTATGCCTTCCTGGTCGTTCCACATTATTGGCACTGGGATTCCTATCCGGGCCGCACGTTTTCGACCCTCGAGCGCCTGCTGACCCAGCCCAGGGTCCTGTGCAGGTACCTGTGGCAAATCATCGTGCCGTTGCCCGGGAACATGCCCTTCTATTACGACGACCTGCAACCTTCCCGGGGCGTGCTGCAACCGTTGACGACACTTCCCTCGATCGTCTTGCTTGTTGCCTTGATGGGTCTCGCATGGCGGAAACGCCTACAGTGGCCCTTGTTCGCCTTGGGCGTGTTTCTGTTCTTTGGTTCGCACTTCATTGCGAGCAATGTGATTGGCTTGGAACTGGCATTCGAACATCGCAATCATTTCGCGCTGATTGGAGCGATCCTTGCCCTCGGTAGTGCGCTTGCGACCGTTGGCGAACGCTTGGGCCTCGGGCGCGTGACGCAGGCCATTGCATGTATCGCCCTGCTGGCGTTTCTCGCCAGCGCGACGATAGTGCGAGCCTACTCGTGGAATGGCACGTTACGATTTGCCCAGACCAGCACCGAACTGGCGCCGCACTCTGCGAGAGCCTGGGTTGCACTCTGCGCCGGCTACTTCCAGACCGGGGGGAGCGCCGAGAAAGGGCGGGAAAATCCCCTGCTAGACGAGGCGATTGATGCATGCACTGCGGGCGCGAGCGCAGCGCCGTATGCACTCAACAGCACAGCCCTCCTGGTCGTACTCAAGACCATTCGCGGCGACGTCACCCCGCAGGACTGGGATCGCCTCCAGCAACGCCTGGAGGTGGTGCCGATGACCCTCGACAACCGCAGGGCTCCGCAAATCCTGACGTATCACGCCCTCAATGGCGTACCGCTCGACAAGCAAAGGCTCCTGCGAATGCTCTCCACGCTGGTTCGAAGGGCCCCGCTGAGTCCCCCCGAGGTCAGCTCGATCGGCTACTTCGTGATGAATGACCTGGGGGAGCCGGGACTGGCGATCCCGTACTTCATTCGGGCCATGGACAACGCCCCGTCCTACGACCCGTTCTCGCAGACTTTGGCTGCGGATCTTCGGAAGAAGGGACGCCCGGACTTGGCCGAGAAAATAGAGAATCACGCGATGGCACGGCTCAAGGCAGCCGCCAGTTCCGGTAGCGCGCCGAAATGAGGCAATAGCAGCTCGCGAGCCTCGGCCCACGTGCCTGGCAAGGCGCTCGGATAGCGGCTATCGAGCCGACATTTTCGCGAGCAATGCCTTCCATGCCACGAGGATGCCACGCTCCCCGAGCCACTCCCGGTAATAATTCCGCCCGGCCTGTGCAGAGGACCGGCACAACGAAGGGTTTTCACACAGCGTTTGCAGTAACGAGGCAACCTCGGTCGGGTCGGCTCCCGTCGACAGGAAAGGAGGGTCAGGCACACCTTCAGGCAACGAAAAATCGCACTGCGTGACTACCGCGCGGCCAGCTGCGAGCGCGAGGTAGAGCTTGAAGGGGAGGACGCGCGACGCCTTGGCAGCACCGCCGAACACACCGAAGGACACGTCGCTTTTCCCGATCGCGGCGATGACCTGGTCGTGGCTCTGCCAGCCCCTCTCCCAGGTGAAGCCCTCCACCCCTTGCGCGATCGCACGCTCCAGTTTCCCTGCTTCCTGCCCGTCGCCAACGAAATGGAAGAGAATCCGATCTGGATCTTGAATCCGTTTCACTGCATCGATCAGCACCTCGATGCCATGCAAGGGCACGAACGTGCCAACGAACGACGCATGCAGCGGCTTGCCAGCCTGGATCGCGGGTAGGGCGAGGAGCGCGTCGTCGTCGATCGCCAGGGGAATGGCGAATACGGCCCCGGGCGAAAGTCCGAACTCCGCTAGCATCCAGTCGCGATTGGCGACCGTGTCCACGAGCACTGCGTCCGCAGTCCGAAGCGCGCGCCCCTCTAGCCATCGGAGGAAACGATCGGGCCAGCGCCCGGGGCCAACGACGTTGCGATCGCGGACGGCCGAATCCCATACCGAGATATACGCATCTGCGATCAGCGGCGGGCGCATGCGCCTGGGCAGCCAGGAGAGCCACCAAAGCAGGAAAACCGACGGATACGGGACATACGTGATCAGTCGCTCGCGCCGGGTTGCCTTGCACAAGCGCCACCCCGCCTTGGCGTTACCCAGCAACAAACGCTCATATAGCGCCAACTTGGCTCTGAGGGAAGCGCGCATCGCCTTCCACAGATGCAATCCATCCGGCAGCCAGTCAGCTTGATCATCGACTCTTGCCCCTGCAGCCCTGAGGTGGCGCAAGGTGTTGGTCGCATTCGGATAACCGCTGCCACGCAACCCCACCCCTGCGACGCGAATCGGAGGCATGGAGGTGGAGTCGGCGTCCCGCGACATCGACTTACCCCGGGTGGCGGGCAAGCAGGACGAGATTCAAGGGATTCGGGACGGCTTGTCCGATCAGCATGACCGACTCGTCGAAGTCGAACTCCGGGTGCGCGGCAGCATTCGGCGCTCCCGCGCCCTTCTTCGAGCGGAGTGCGTGAACCGCATCAAGCCCCCACCGGCGCATCGCCTCGGGGATGAAGGGCAAGGTCACGGGCAGCAAGGTCCACTTGGCCAGGCGGTAGCGCTTGGTCTCGACGTTAGCCACCTGGTCCGCCGCCCCCATGTAATGCGCCTCGCTCACCTGAAGCCAGGGTTCCACCACCCGCCGGAGCGAGGCCATCGAGTACTCGCGCAGATGCCAGCGGTTCCAGGGCTTCTGGAAAGGCAATAGGCGTATCGCACGGTTCGGGGTCACGATGATCATCACCCCACCCGGCTTTAGGACCCGACGCGCCTCCCGGATGTACGCAGCATCGTCTGAAACATGTTCGATCACCTGGAACGACAGGACCACGTCGAACTGAGCATCGGCGAATGGCAGGGGACCAAGCGCATCGATCTTCTCGAAGGACAGGTTGGGTGCCTTGTACCGCTCGGAGGCAAACGCCACGGCATCAGCCGACACGTCGACCGCCACGACCGACTCTGCGACTTCGGCGAGCGATGCGGCGCCGTACCCGCTGCCACACCCGAGGTCGAGCACCAGGCGATCCCTGCAGTAGGTTCTCGCAAGCCGGTAGCTTGCGATGTGCATGAGATAGATGACGTAGCCCCCCAGGCTTTCCTGGTAGGCGTCTTCGATGACCCGCTCTCCCGTCGTCTCCAATTCGATACTCATCGGGCACCACTCCTTTTTGCATCCACGGCAAACCACACAGTGCCGAGGAGGAAGTTGATCGCATCGCCCAGCATAGTGACCAGCCGTGCCAGCAGCACGAACACGAGCAGGTACTCGTTGCCCGCCGAGCCGGAAAGCAGGACGACCATGATGCCCTCGCGCACCCCCAGTCCGGCGGGCGCCCCGGGCGCGAGGAACCCGATCAGCCATGACAATGCAAAAGCCGCGGTGACAAGCGGCAGGTCAAGGGCCTCCGGAAGGCCGCTCGCACGCCCCACGACCCACAGGCCGACGCCAATCAGCACATAGTTCAATGCATAGACCGCGAAGGCGGGGAACGCTACCTTTGCGCCCGGCAGCCCGCCCATTCGACCGACGAGCCGGACCATCCGGCTTGGACTGCAAGCCGCCTCTTGCGGCGCCACGCGAATGCTGACGAGCGAGAGGACCGCGATGACGAGCAGCGGAACCGACCACACCAGCGCCGCTCGCGCCGAATCCGGAAGGTGATCGGCACCATGCCCGGACGCCACCAGCATCAACACGCCCACCAGGACGCTCGCCGCCGCAGCCATGATGGTTTCCTGGACCACGGTGAAGAACAGTGATTTCGGGGCCATCCCGTTGCGGATCGACAGTGCGGCCCGAGTCGCATGTTGGGCAACGTTCCCGGGCACGTATTTCGCAAGCTGCGTCACCGCCAAAATCGCCGAGAGTCGGGAAACCCGCCAGGACTCATTCTGGCCGGCAAGCAGGCGGCCCCACGCCCAACCTGTCATGGGAATGATCGAAGCGTACATGGCTGACGCCAGGACCACGGCCGCAAGCACGTTCGGCGACAAGACCGCCTTGAGCATCACCAGGTCGAGGCTGTGCAACGAGAACCAGATGAAGTATCCCGCAAATGCCACCGCCGCGAGATATCCGAGGATGCGCCAGTACCTGGTCACGGCATGCGCGCCAGCACCAGATAGCCACTACCGAGGTCGGTCCGGGCGGTAAGCGATTGGGCCGCCATTGCCGCCCGCAGGGCCGCGCGACCGGGAACCGTGTCGAGCTTGCCGAACAGCCTCAGGTAGTCGCTTCGCTCAACGCCACTGAATGAAGAAGCTTCTTCGTTGCTGTAGGCTCGATCGCGCTGCGACAACAAGCGCCTGTACGTGCGGTTCCCTAGCGCCTCGGTGAGGTTCGCCAGTGGAAATCCGTAGCATTCGAAATGCCGGATCGCCAACCCCCTCGCCAGCAGCAAGGCCTCCAGGCCTGGGCGATCATAGCGCCGGTAGTGGCCAGCCCATTCGTCGCCTGCGCCCCAACGACGGGTGTGGGCAGGCACCGTCAGGCAAATGCTGCCGCCCGGGCGCAACCAAGATAGCCACTGGTCAAGTGCGGCGACATCGTCCTCGATGTGCTCCAGCACGTCGAAGGCGCAGACAAGATCGAAGCGGCCCGACCAATCGGAACCCGGAGATGCATGAAAATGCTGGGTGCCGTTGCCCAGGCGGGCGATCTCCCTCGCCATCCGCACCGCAGGCTCGGATGTCTCGAGGCCAATGGCATCGTGACCGAGCTGCGCCAGTTCCTGCAAGAGCGCGCCACTTCCGCAGCCGACTTCCAGCAGCGCTCCTGCCGGAACCTGGCGAAGGAGCTTGAGCACGCGATCACGCCGCATCAGGTAGCGGAGGGGCGGTGCCCAACCGATTTCCGGTGCGACAGGCCCGAAAAGCCCCGTGTTGGAGAAACCTGACGGCATGCCTGTCAGGAATCGCAGGTGCTCGGGCGTTCCGATGTCTTGCTGGTCATTTGTCTTGCCGATAGGTCAGGTTGGTGATCTGTTCCGAGACCAGCCCGATCAGGAAAATGATCACCGATGCACTGAACAGGAGCGTGCTCATGTTGGTCAGTCGGTGCTCGGTCACGAAGGTGTAGCCGTAGTAGCCGAGCGCCATCAGGAAAAAGGCGACGGCCACCGGCACGAACAACTTCAGCGGCGAGTACAGGCTGGCGATCTTGAAGATGATCAGCAGGAAGCGGACGCCGTCCTTCAACGGCCGGATATGGCTGTTGGTTCCGACGCGCTTGGCCACCGGGATCGACACGTACGCCACGGGATATGCGCTGCGGAAGAACGCCATGGTGCTGGTCGTGGGGTAGCTGAAACCATTGGGAAGCAGGTGCAGGAACTCGCGGAACCTGTCGGCGCGCACCGCGCGGAAGCCAGAGGTCAGGTCGACCACCCTGTGGCCGGTCATCCAGCTGGCCAAGCGATTGTAGAAACCGTTGGCAAGCCCGCGATGGAGATTGGCCTGCCCGCTGCGGTCGCGGGCGCCCACCACCATGTCATAGCCCTGCTCCAGCCTGGCAAGGAGCGCGGGGATGTGCGCGGCGCTGTGCTGGCCATCGGCATCCATGAAGACCAGTACATCGCCCCGCGCGACCCGCGCCCCCCGCTTGATGGCCGCGCCATTTCCCATCGAGTAGGGGGAAGACAGCACGCTGGCCCCCAAGCTCGCTGCGACCCTGGCCGTGTCATCCGTGGAGCCATCGTCGACCACGATGATCTCGGCATCCGGATAGGCGGCGCGCAGCGACGGCAACGTGCGCTGCAGGCCCTCCGCCTCGTTCTTTGCCGGCAACACGATAGTTATGGTCATGGAATCTCCCTCGGGAACCGTAGCCTGAATCCCGTCCGCGGGGAAGCCCGCGAGGCGAGCGCAGTCCGCCAGGCGCCGGTGCCGCGGGCACGGCCCAGGCATCGGGCGTCCGCCTGGAACTTGCGCTACCGGCGAGGCTTGACGTCAATCCCACGGGACGCCGCTTTGCGCGCGGCTGGTTCGCGGCTTCGGGTTTGCGGTAAAGTCGGTCAGTCGCCTGGGGAGAGCGCATACCGATGAGCGCTGTCACGTCCGCCAACCTGATGGGAATCACCGGCATCGCCCGGCGCCTTGTGCTGGACGGCGCGCTGGACGAAGCCGCGGCACGCAAGGCGATGGATGCCGCAACCGCGGAGAAGCAGCCGCTCGCGGCCTACCTCAGCGAACGCAGGCTGGTCACGCCGGCCGCCCTGGCGGCCGCCAACTCCATCGAGTTCGGCATGCCGCTGGTCGATGCGCTTGCGCTGGACGCGTCGCAATCCGCGATCGCCCTGGTCAAGGAGGAACTGCTGCGCAAGCACCAGGTCCTGCCGTTGTTCAAGCGCGGCAGCCGGCTGTTCGTGGGCACCAGCGACCCGACCGACCACCAGGCGCTGGACGAGCTCAAGTTCCACACCAACCTGGCGGTCGAGCCGATCCTGGTCGATGCCGACCGCATCAAGCGCTGCCTGGACCAGTGGCTCGAAGTCGCCGAGGCCATGGCCGACGAGATGGCCGACTCCGAAGGGCTGGAGGGCCTCGAAGTCGGCGGCGGCGACGACGACCTGTCCAACGACACCGGGGTGGACGCGAAGGGTGAAGACACCCCGGTCGTCAAGTTCATCAACAAGTCGCTGGTGGACGCGATCCGCAAGGGCGCCAGCGACATCCACTTCGAACCCTACGAAACCGAATACCGGGTGCGCTTCCGCATCGACGGCATCCTCAAGATCGCCAAGCGGGTTCCGGTGAAGCTGCACGCGCGCATTGCCGCGCGCCTGAAGGTGATGGCGCAGCTGGACATCGCCGAAAAGCGCGTCCCGCAGGACGGACGCATCAAGCTCAACCTGTCAAAGACCAAGCAGATCGACTTCCGCGTCAGCACCTTGCCTACCCTGTTCGGCGAGAAGATCGTGCTGCGCATCCTGGACGGCAGCGCCGCCAAACTCGGCATCGACAAGCTGGGCTACGAGCCGGTCCAGCAGAAACTGTTCATGGATGCAATCCATAAGCCGTATGGAATGGTGCTGGTAACCGGACCCACCGGCTCGGGCAAGACGGTCAGTCTGTACACCGCGTTGGGCATCCTCAATGACGAGACGCGCAACATCAGCACGGTCGAAGACCCGGTAGAAATCCGCCTCCCCGGCGTCAACCAGGTCCAGCAGAACGTCAAGCGCGGGATGACCTTTGCCGCCGCCTTGCGCAGCTTCCTGCGCCAGGATCCCGATATCATCATGGTCGGCGAAATCCGCGACCTGGAAACAGCCGAGATCGCGGTGAAGGCCGCTCAGACCGGCCACATGGTGCTGTCGACCCTGCATACCAACGACGCCCCCCAGACCATTGCCCGCCTGATGAACATGGGCATCGCGCCCTACAACATCACCAGTTCGGTCAGCCTGGTCATCGCCCAACGGTTGGTCCGGCGCCTGCACGACTGCAAGCGCGCCGCGCACCTGCCCGAACACGCGCTGCTGGCCGAGGGCTTCACCGCGGACGAGGTCCACGCCGGGATCACCGTCTTCGAGGCGGTGGGCTGCGAGGACTGCACCGAAGGTTATAAGGGGCGTGCCGGCATCTATCAGGTCATGCCCATGAACGACGAAATCCAGCAGATGGTGCTGGCCGGTGGTAATGTCCAGCAAATCACCGAGGCGTCGCTGCGCAGCGGAGTCCGCGACCTGCGGCGTTCCGCGTTGGACAAGGTGAAACAGGGGATCACCAGTCTCATCGAGATCAACCGAGTCACCAAGGACTGAGGTAACCGCCATGTCTGCACGCAGAGCCGCCATCAGCAAGGCCCGAACCCAGGCGGAGAGTCGTCGCCTGAACCCGATGGTCGAATTCGTCTGGCAGGGCCGCGACAAGCGCGGCGTGGTCATGAAGGGCGAGCAGACCGCCAAGAACGCCAACCTGCTGCGCGCCGAACTGCGCAAGCAGGGCATCACCCCCACCGTGGTCAAGCCGAAGCCGAAACCCCTGTTCGGCGGGGCAGCCAAGAAGATCAGCCCGCGCGACATTGCGATTTTCAGTCGCCAGCTGGCGACCATGATGAAATCCGGTGTACCGATCGTCATGGCACTGGAGATCATCGCCAGTGGCTCGAAGAATCCTGCCATGAAAAAACTGGTCAACAGCGTGAAGCAGGACATCGAGGGCGGCGGGTCGATCTACGAGGCACTGAGCCAGCATCCTGTCCAGTTCGACGAGCTCTATCGCAACCTGGTCCGCGCGGGCGAGTCGTCCGGCGTGCTGGAAACGGTGCTGGAGACCATCGCCAACTACAAAGAGAACATCGAATCGATCAAGGGCAAGATCAAGAAAGCCCTGTTCTACCCTACCGCAGTCATCGCGGTGGCAATCATCGTCTGCGGCGTGCTGATGGTGTACGTAGTCCCCACGTTCAAGGAAACCTTCGTCAGCTTCGGTGCGGACCTGCCTGCGTTC
>Ga0075158_10000558_pt1 | contig 30150 bp, 22 predicted proteins | sample JI91814BDNA_FD_70968 | JGI IMG/M metagenome (GOLD analysis project Ga0075158, IMG submission 70968) | Wastewater effluent complex algal communities from Wisconsin, to seasonally profile nutrient transformation and Carbon sequestration -... | ecosystem: Engineered > WWTP > Effluent > Algae... | reverse complement strand
GTGAAGCGAGCCGTCCCCCTCGCCCTGAGCTCTCTTTTCCCAGATATTCACTCGGCCAGGGGAACGCTCACCCCCAGCCACCGACTGGCACGACGTTGCTGTTGAAACTGTCGCCTGACCACGGGCGGCAGGACGCATGCTAATGGCTGGCTCTGCTTTTTCAGCAAAGCCCGAGCGGCTACGCCCATCGGTCGGCGCCAGCGCGGCAAGGCGGTTCGCCGCCTGGCGCGAGTCGGCGGTATGGCTTTTGCGCCGACCTCTGGTGCGTAATCCGCCCATCGTGACCGCTAAATCCGCCAGGAAGGTGACCGCTAAATCCGCCTGAAGGTGACCGCTAAATCCGCCTGAAGGTGACCGCAGTCCAGTCCGGTTCGGAGCGAAGCGACGGCCAGGTCTTGGGTTAGGTGGTTTCGGAGGCTTGTTTCATTTCGTCCTTTCGGCCTGAAGGTCCCTTTAGCATGAATCGGTAGGCGTTGTGGATCAGGCGATCCAGTAGCGCGTCGGCCAGCGTCGGGTCGCCGACCTGGGCATGCCAGGACTCGACGGGAAATTGGCTGGTGGTGATCGTCGAGCGCAGGCCGTAGCGATCTTCCAGTACCTCCAGCAAATCCCGGCGCTGGGCCTCGGTGGGCGGCGACATCAGGAAGTCATCCAGGATGAGCACCTCGATGCGGGCCAGCCGTCCTAGCAGTCGCGCATAGCTGCCGTCGAGCCGGGCCAGCTGCAGCTCGTCCAGCAGGCGACAAGTTCGGTAGTAGCGGACGCGGAAGCCCAGCCGGCAGGCCTGCTGCCCAAAAGCACAGGCCAGGTAGGTCTTGCCCGTGCCCGTCGCTCCGACCACCAGGATTCCGCGCTTGTCTGCGATGAAACGGCCGGTACTCAGCTGGCGAATCAGCCCCTTATCCAGCTCGCGTCCCGGGGCCGGCCGGATGTCCTCCACGCAGGCGGTGGGCAGACGGAGCTTGGCCTCGGTGAGCAGCCGCAAAAGGCGCTTGTTATGCTGCCCCAGGTGCTGCGCGTCGACCAGCTGGCCGAAGCGCTCGTCGAAGCTCAGCTCGGCCGCGGTGGGGTCCTGCTGTTGTTGCTGCCAGGCCCGGGCCATTTCCGTCAGGTTGAGCGACTGCAGTTGTTCGAGCGTTTGTTGCGTGAGCATAGGTCTCCTTTTTCCACTTTCTATTTCGTACTTTCGCGACTCTGTCCGACGATGTACGGCAGTTGTTTGGGCGCTTCTGTCCGGACTCCTTTGGCAGTCAGTTGTAATACTCTGGGCCGCGTACATTTTCGTGCACAGCGACGGAGGCCGCCCGCGTCTGGGAGTCATCGAAGCTGGGTGCCCGGTCCAGGTTGTGCTCCAGGATATTCTTTACGGAGCGGTAGTACACAGCGCCGGTCCACAGCGCGCGCTGGCACGCTGCCTCCAGTCGCTCCTTGCCATACTGCTTGCTCAGACGCAAAAGCCCCAGGCACGAGCGATACCCCTGCTCGGGATGAGCGTGACTGACCAGGATGCGGTCGGCCAGCGCCTCGGTCATCGGCCCTATCGTCCCAGCCCACTGCAGCAATCGCTCGGCAGACCACTTCAGATGCTCCTGGTGGCCTTGCGGCAGGTGCTCGGCCACCGTCGTATGGCGACCGCGCTCGTAGCCTCTGCGATGCAGGGCGACCCGTTTCCCGTCGTGCAGGATTTCTACGGTGCTCTCCGTGTAGCACAGCTCGACCAACTGCTGCAGCAGCGTGTACGGAGCGGAGTAATAATGCCCGCAAAGCTCGACGTGACAGTCGATGTTGACCCGGGCTTTTTTCCACTGCGCGTACTGGTAGGGCGTCTGCGGCAGGGGGCGCAGCGCCGGGCGGTCCAGCTCCTCGAAGAGCTGCCGGCGACTCTTGTGATACGCGCGCATAGGACGGTCGTTCATCTCGTCGAGCCGCGCTCGGATATTCCCATTGAGCTCTGCCAGGCTGAAGCTCTGTACGTTGCGCAGACGCGCCAGCACCCATCGCTCTGCGACCTGCACGGCCACTTCGACTTTGGCCTTGTCTTTGGGTCGGCGCGGCCGGGCCGGCATCAGCGCCGTGTCGTAGTGCCGCGCGAAGTCTACGTAGGCCGTGTTCATTCCTGGCTCGTAGCGACAGTGGACGGTGACGGCGCTCTTGAGCTGGTCGCTGACCACCGCGCACGGCACCCCGCCGAAAAAAGCCAGCGCGCGGACCTGCGAAGCCAGAAAATCAGGAATCTTCTGCGACGCACTGGCCTCGGCATACGTGAAATTGGAGGCGCCCAGCGTCGCGACAAACAGCTCGCACTGCACCGGCTGCCCGGACTGCGGATTGGTGTACACGGCCTTGTGGCCGGCGTAGTCGACAAACAGCTTATCGCCCGCCCGGTGCGTCTGCCGCATGACCGGGCCGCGCGCCGCGACCCAGAGTCGGTAATGTTCACAGAAGGCGGTGCGACGAAGACCGTCGGGCGAGTGCGCCTGGTACTCCTGATAAAGAAGCTCGACGGTGACGCCCTTTTTCCGCAGCTCCAGGTGCAGCTTGGGCCAGTCTGGCTCCGGCCGGAGCGTTCCTGCCGGCGGCGGTGGCGGGTATAGACGGGCCTCCAGTTCTACGTCGGAGAGCGCCTCCACGGCGGCCCAGTCCAGGGCTGCCTTTTCGGCGCGCTGCAGCGTGTTGCAAACGGTTCCGTGGCTGGTGCCCAGCGCGTCGCGGATGGCGCGGTGGCTCAGGGCAAGCAGCCACTTGTGACGAAGAATCTCTCGAGTGTGTCGCATACAAAGTCTCTCTGCGGGCATCTGGACTCCTTGGGGAGACCAGAGCAGTAGGGACCTTGCTGCCACTTCGCAAGCGAACCGGACCTCAGAATTAGGTGTTCTGCTGAGTCCGGTCACCATGCCCGGATTCGGCGGTCACCTTCAGGCGGATTTCGCGGTCACCTTCAGGCGGATTTCGCGGTCACCTTCAGGCGGATCGCGCGGTCACGATCGGGCGGATTTCGCACCTCTGGCGTCGATCTCGATAATTCGCCATAGTCCATCCTCTGTGTAGGGCCCGAGGACTCGGGCAGGTTCTCTTCGTCGCATGGGGGTTTCTCCATTGCGCGAAGGCTTGCGGTATTTGGTTGGGAACGGCGCCGTCGGTTCGCCGGCTCGCATAGCCGCGGAACGGATCGACGCCAAAAACAAGGCATAGTCGCCACGGGCCGAACGCATGGCTTGCTCGCCTGTACCGTGCTGCTCGCAGAGCAAGCAGCAGCAGACTATGGAGTGTCGGCTGGGCCGAGTTTCTGCAGCACCGCAGGCAGGATGTCATCACGACGCTGGAGGCCTTGGCTCGGGGCGAGTTCGAGCCCGTGGAGCGTCTGGGGCACTGCATGAAGGGCGCCGGGGCCAGCTTTGGCTTCCAGACTTATGCCGAGTCCAATTTTATGTGGAGTTAAGAGACGCTGCGATTGCACCACCGAGTAGGAGTTACTGGCAGCGGCTCGGCATAATCATGAGCCTGTTCGAGGAGAGATCAGCGACGCAATCAATTCGTCTGAGGCGCGAAAGCGACCCCGGCAGAGTCCAGGCGGCAGCACGGCTTCGATGGCCTCAAGCTTCTCGGTGGGGTCGGCGCGGACATAGATCTCGGTGGTCTGCACGCTGGAGTGGCCGAGCCAGAGCGCGACCTTTCGGATGTCATGCGTAGCTTGCAGGATGTCCATGGCGCAGGTGTGGCGCAGCACGTGTGGCGAGATGCGTTTGGTACTCAGCGATGGCATCGTAATGGTGGCCGTGGCGACGTGTTTGGAGAGGATATGTGCGAAGCCGTCTCTGGACAGAGGCGCCCCGCGCGCATTGAGAAATAGCTCTAAGCAGGCGGGAGCACTGCGCACCGCCAGCCAGGCTCGCAGGGCGACGGTGGTCGTCTTCCAGAGAGGCAAGACACGCTCCCTTCGGCCCTTGCCGCGGACGTGGACGGCGGGCTGCGGTTTGAAAAGCACCTCATCGAGGCGTAGGCCGGTCAGCTCCGAGACGCGCAGCCCAGCAGAGAAGGTCAGGTGAAGCATCGCACGGTCGCGCACGCCATCGCGGCGGCTGGGGTCGGGCGCATCCAGGACGGCTTGCATCTGGTCGCGGGTGAGGTAGCCGACCAGCGCTTCGTCGATCTTGGACGGGATGGAAAGGAGGTAACGCTGCCTCTGTACGCCTGGATTTGTGGCCTGGCCACCGATGCCTTGGAACGCTTGGGTCGCCGCCTGGGCAATGGTTTCCTGCATGCCCACCCTCGGACCCTGCGTCGCTACTTCCTTTGCATCCCGGCGGAACTGTACCTGCTGGGGACAGATCGCCTGCTGGTCGTGCTGCGCGTCAAGCGCTTGCGCCCGCTGTGGGAGGCGCTGATCCGCCACGCCAACGCCGACCCAGTGCGCATCCCCTGGCTAGAAAATCGCAAGCTGCTGCTCGCCTTAGATAAAAAAGTTGCTCGTCCAAAATCGGCAGGTGTCAACGTTCCCTCGACGGGGTGTCCGGACGTTTGGTGCTAGCGTAGCTTCGTGCTGCCTGTCACTACGGGTTGGGCGAGGCTTTACCGTGAAACCGCTCTTTATAGCGACTAAGCTGCAGCTTGATCGTAGTACCGTCAGCAACATTTATCCGCCGGGCAATGGCCGAGTAGTTCACCGGCTTGCCAGCGTCCAACTCATGATCGATGGCTGCCACCCTTGCCACAAAAATAGGCTTGAGGTAGCTTTCAACGAGTTCCTGAAGCTGGCCCCATGTCATGGCAGCCTGCTCGTTATCCTCCAGGAAGGCTGAGACTGCCGTGCTGGCGATGTCCCGCCAGTTGAGCCGAGTCTCCAGCAGGCGTTGTTGGGCGGACTGAGAGCCGAGCGGCGCTGGCGGGCTGCGTAGTTCCTGTCGGGCGGAGGAATCGTCGGCTTCGCTGACCTGCGGGCTGCTCTTTCCCTGAGCGCGCATCCTTGCACATGTAGCACGGTCAATACTGTGCGGTTGCTCGACCAGCGGCAGACGATCGATGAAGTGTCCGAGCTCGCGGAAGTTACCTGGCCAGGAATCTTTCAGTATGAGTTCCAGAGCCTGTGGATCGAGCGCATCAGCCACACTCAAGTTCGGCTGCAACAGCCGGCTACGAAGGAAAGCCAAGATGTCTTCACTGCGGTGGCACAGCGGCGGGACTTGGACTACGACGGACGAGAGGCGGTACCATAGGTCTTCGCGGAATCGATTTTGCCTATGGACTGGGTCATCGATCGAGACGTTGGTGGCACAGACGATCTGAATGTCGACGCGCCGTTCATGCGGCTCACCAAGCCGGCGATACTCGCCGCGGGAATCGAGGAATCGCAGCAGCGACTTCTGGACATCCATGGGCATCTCACCCAGCTCATCCAAGAATAGAGTCCCCCCGTTCGCTGCTTCGACAACGCCGATCACATCTGTAGTTGCGCCGGTGAATGAGCCTTTGCGCGCACCAAAGATCTGCGCATAAAGTAGCTCTCGGTCCAGTAGCGCGCAGTTCAGGGTCGCAAACGGCCCATTCTGGCGTGGCGAGTAGCGATGATAACAGCGCGCCAGCCACTCTTTCCCGACACCGGTAGGCCCGATCAAGATGGTGCGCAGACTGCGGGCCGCAGCTTCGGCGATTTGACCAAGAACCTCCCGCGAGCTGCGCGATGCGACGATCATACCGTCAACACGGTGCTGTAGCTGTTCATACAGCACGTTCTGCTCATGAACGTAGCTGCGCACACGATCACATACGGACCGAATCCGGTGCTCCTGTGTACCTCCCGGCTGAGCCACTACTAGATGCAGCTCACTACCATCGGCTAGTAGAAAGCTGCTGCCGTCCAGTTCTGCCATGGTGAGCGGCCCGACCTCGATCTTGAGCTGCACTTGGGTCCGCGAGAGCCACTCGGAGAGCGCAGCCGCGACGGCACGGCTGAAGTCTTTCTCGGTGGACCACTCGGGTTGACGGATCCATGCGAATTGGGCCTCATCGGGCTCGGCTCCGCTGGCCAGTTCCACGCAGACGGCGGACGCGGACGGAACGCGGATCTCTTCGCCTGGAACCAGGCGTACCGAAGAGCCATTGCGGCTCCCCAGATCCCATAGCGACACCCCACCTGCGAGACCAGCGGAGCTGGCCGACTGGACGACGAGTAGGTGGTTGGCAGAAACCTGCTGCGAGTCGATGCGAACGAGCTCCAAGCGCTGCCGCGTGTCCGCAGCGGGCCCGGCACCCAAGACTTGATCGGCAACACGCTTAATCGCCGGAAGCTCTGTCCTTAGCCGGCTCGGAGCGGGGTCCCGCCCAATCAGCAGTGCGACACTTGGTGACACTGTGAGGACTAGGGGCGTACTTCGGTCGGCAATGCGTATGGTCAGGCGAAGCATGCCTGGATGGTAACACAGGCGGAGCCGGCCGCAGAAGCGTCGATTCCGATCAGCGTTTCCGCGCGTCCTCGGAGATCGGGCACCTGCTCTCTGATGGGTCTCGGAGACGAAAGGAACGCGGCTTGGCTGAGGCAGAGACGTTGCCGGGCCTTCAGTCAGATATCCCGGCCCTCGTGGCGGGGTGGTCTGCTGGGCGGTACGTTAGTTTGGAAACGGAGCGCTGAGGCCCGAGCTAGCACTACAACGCGCGTTCGCCTGAAGCGGCCGGCCCGCCCGATGGTGATTCAATGGAGCGCTTGCTTGCCTGGCATGAACCGAACCGACGGAAGCTGAAGGATGCCTCACCGCCGCCGCCGAAGAGCGTAGCCCCCTGACGTTGCGAGTCGGGGGCCTTGAGAGCCAGCCACGGGTATGCGGCTGAGCCCGGTGATAGTCCAGCGGCTGGCGGCACCAGGGTCGCTCTGGGTAGGGGGAGGTGTGCCCGCCGGCCGAGCGGCACGGCGGTTCAGGCGCTAACGACCCGCGATCATGACGAACTCGACGGGGTGTCTGTGCTACAGGCCGCCGGGGTGAGTGGGGTTTGGGCCAGTCTCAGCAGAGGCTTCCTAGAGAGCGGCTTGAGCTAGTTCACGCACTCTTCTGCGATCTGTGACGACCGCCGACGCCTTCGCACGAGGGCGACCGCAAGCAGCAAAGCGATAACAGAGCCAGCGCTGGCGCCTCCGCCCGGGGCAGCCGAGCAGCCCAGGCCGCCGCCCTCCAACTTGTACAGCTGGCCGTCGAGCGTCGCGATGTTGTCGGCCGGGTTCGGGTCGCTGTTGCCATCCGCATTAATGGTCGCCGTCGCGCCGCCGATGCCCGGTAGGATGCTGTTGTCGCCCTGCGCGCCCAGCCGAACCTTGACCGTCACCGGAGGTGCGTCTCCCACCGCCAGCGCGGGGCGCGTGCAGACGAAGGTACTCAGACTCTGTGAGCACGTCCAGCCGTCACCCATCGCCGGCTGAAGGATTTCGGCTCCCGGCGGCACGCTTAGCGAGACCACGACGTTGTTGGCAGCGTCTGGGCCTTTGTTCGTAGCCTGAAGGGTATAGGTCACCACATCTCCTTCGGTGGGGACGGCCGGATCACGAGTCAGCCGGACGGCTAGATCCGTGCCCGTGGCCGCCGGATTTCCAGCCGCGACGACGGCCGAGTTGTTGAGCGGGTTGGGATCGCTAAGCTGCACTGCCGTAACGGTCCCGGCGACCGCGCCGGCATTCTGCGAGCCATCGGGAGGAGGCGGAGTGATCGCCTGGATGATCACCGGCGGGGCGCTGCCCGGTGCCAGATCCTGTCGGATGCAGGTGAAGGACAGACCGCTCTGGACGCAGCTCCACCCGGGGCCAGGCATGAAGGACGTGACGATGCTGTTCGGAGGCAGGGTGAAGTTCAGCGTCGGCGACATAGCGGTGCCCGGTCCGTTGTTGTCCAGTTGCAGTGTGTAGGTGGTAACCTGCCCAAGAGTCGACGGAGTCGGATTCTTGGTGATGTGCAGATCCAGATCAGCGGTGGTGATCGGTGAACCCGTCGGGTCGACCACGGCGGTGTTGTTGCTCGGGTTCGGATCAACCAAGCGCGGGGCGCCGACAATGCCAACGACCGTGCTACCAGGTCCGCCCTGCGATGGCGGGGCGGGAGTGACGATTTGGGCAACCAGCGCGGGGAGCATGCCAGGCGGGGCGGTGGGCTGCATGCAGGTATAGGTGCTGCCGCTGTTGGTGCAGGTCCAGCCCATCCCGGCTGGCGCCATCAGGATCATGGCGCCCGGCGGCAGGTTGAGCACGACGGTGGGATTGGTGATGGTATCCGGGCCGGTGTTGTTGACAAGCGCAGTGTATGTGGTGGGTTGGCCGACCTGCGCCATATCGGGCGTCTTGGTGATTTGGATCGAGAGATCGCCATTTTCCTGGCCCGCGATGATGGAACTGGCGGTGTTATTGTTACTGTTGGGATCGGACACATTCCCTGGGGGCGTGATGGTCGTGACAAACGCCCACGGCAGAGCCGGCATCGTCGGCGCCGTACCCATGACGGTGTAGGTCAGCTTGCCTCCCGGAGGCAGCGTCGTCTGGGCAGGCGGCGTGCCGGTGCCGCTGGTGGCAGGACACATCGCACCGCCAGTCGCCACACAGGTCCACATCGGGTTAGCGAGCCCCTGCGGCAGCGTGGTGCTGAGCTGAGCGTTGGTGACGGTGTTCGGACCCGCGTTGCTGACGTCGAGCGTGTAAGTGACTGGCATATTGGAGAGGGGTGGCTTGCCCCCCAGGTTGTTGGTGACGGCTACCGCCAGGTCGGCCTTCGCCGTCGAGGCGCTGTTATTGCTCAAGATCGGATCGACCAGCGGACTCGGCGCCGCGACACCCACCTGATAATAGAAGTTGGCGGCCTGCGGCATCGCCTGGCCAGGCACGTTGACAGTGTAGACCAGCTGGCCGTTCTGCGGAACCGAGCCTCCGTTGGCCGGCAGGCTGCCCGTTCCCATAGCGGCTGGGCAGATCGCGTTTCCGACTGCCATGCACGTCCAGGTGACCGTGGCCGGGTTGACTCCGGGCGGCAGCACGTCGCTAAGTACGATGTCTTGCGCGGCGCTCGGCCCCTTGTTGCCTACCGTGACCGTGAAGCTCGACGGCATGTTCGGCATCACCGCCATGCCATTCAGGTTGTCCTTCACCGTAATCGACAGGTCAGACACGCCGGTGGAGGCGGTGTTGTTGGCCTGCTTGATATCCGGGATGCTCGGCGGCGGCTGCACAGTCACCAAGACCACCGGGTTGAGCACCGGGGTCATCACGGGATTGGGGATGGTGATGGTGTAGGTGATGTTGGCACCGCTGGGCAGGTTCAGGTTGTTTGTGTCAATCGGACCCATGCCTGTCGCCGCCGGGCACACGCCGCCGCCCATTGGCGCGCACGTCCAGGTGATCACCGCCCCCGGCGGCAGCTGCGGCAGCTGCGCTATCACCGAACCGTTGGTGACATCGCGCGGACCTAGGTTCTTGATGTCCACCGTCACGATAATGGGCACTCCGGGCACCGGGAGCTGACCGTTGAGGTTGTCCTTGACGGTCACCTGCAAGTCAGTCGGGTCACCGACTACTAGATCCGTCGGAACGTTTGGATCTTTTCCGTTACCGGAGTTCCAGTTCGCCGAGGTGCTAAGGCCTTGCGATGTCGCCACTTGTCCGGCCGCCGCGACGCTGGCCTGGTTACGCACCAGGCCGGTGATTGCGCCGTTGACAGTCACTCGAAACCTGATGGTACTTGGCGGGTCTCCGACCTTGATGGTGCCGCCGGTGGTCGCGTTGGCGCCGGGTCCGATGCGGGCGATGATGGTCTGTTGGGCGCCCATGGTCACGAGCTCGGCCTGATCATCGCCCGTCTGGTCCGTCTTGGCTACACCATCGATGTTCAGGCTGCCCGGCAGGTAGGTCACTTGCGCCGGGAGGGGGTCGCGTACCGTCACGTTGATACCCGTGTCAGTGCCGCTGTTCGAAGTGACGATCGTATACTCCACGGTGTCACCGGGCTTAACCGAGCCGTCATTGCGGGTGAGGTTCTTGAAGGTCTTGTTGGTATCCGAGAAGACCGGCTTGAGGGTCGAGATCGAGGTCGCGAATGTGCTGAGAAAGAACACATCCCCAGTGCTCGTGGCGGCGATCGTCGCCGACTGAGCGCCGGCTGTGAGCCGCGCCGTGACATCGACGACATCTATGTCCAAACCGTTCATGCTGCCGGGGGCGCCGCTATATTGCGGCAGGTCTCGTTGTACGGTCACCGCCGTACCCAGGTAGCCGCGGGTGGCGTTGAAGAAGTTGTTGGCCGGGTTTAACGTATCGGACACGGCGACGCCGTTGAACAGCAGTTGGTCGCCAGTGATGTCGACGTCACCCTCGTACGCGATGGCCGCGAGCTTGGCATCAAAGCCGGCGTTGGGGACCAGGAAGCCGTTGATGGTCGCGGTCTGCGTGTTGTTGTTGACGACATCGAACCCGTCGAATAGCGACAGGTTCCGCGTCGGCTGCGAGTTGAGGCGATAGAAGATCACGACGTGCCAGCCGGCAAACAGCACACTGTCGTTCACATTGCGGTAGTCGTCCTGCTGCAGCGCTCCGACCCGGTAGACACCAGGACCGTATTGCTGGATCAGCGTGGTGACATCCACGGTAGAGCTGAACATCGGCTTGCCACCGCCATTATCAGCCGTGACGGTGCCGCGGACCGGATCGCGGGTCAAGGTCTGCGAAAAGCTACCGGGACGCTCGAAAAGAACCTGGGTCGCCCCCATCGGCAGCTGACCGGACCAATATAGGCGTGCATAGACGACCGTTGCCCCGGCAGGCAGCGCGAGGAGCGCCTGGCTGCGCGCCTGAGCTGGCGTGATGTTGGTATTGGCCTCGGCCTGGCCGACCACTGGCGAGTCCGAGCGCCAGAAGACATCCACGGCGCTATCGGTCGTATTGGCGCCGCAGGCGCCGACGCTGCCGACCGCGGGAATTGGAACAGGGCCGCCACGGCAATCATGTGCCAGCGTGTTGCCGAACACGGCGAAGTCGCCGTGCTCGTCTGTGGTAAAGCGAAGCACCGGAGCCGCTCTGGCCGGAGGCGGCGTGATGGCGGCGCTAAAGGCGGTTGCGGCGAGCGCCAGACCCAGCGTCCAGCGCGCGCGCGGTGAGTTGCGTCTTGACATAAGTCCCTCCCAACGTAAGTGCTCAGATCGTAGAATGTTCAGGTCGGATTCAACTGAATGGCTTCCTGCAACACATATGCGCCCTATTGGCGGGTCCCTCCTTCTGGTTTCCATAAGAGCCTTCATCGAAAGCCCCATGCTGCCATGTGCGGTCTGCTGGATCGCCGGGCACACCCTTTGGCGGTGCGCCCGGCTGCTTCCCCGGTCGCCCCCCTGGCTACCGACGGTGGTGCTTGCCTCGCCGAGACGTCTTTTCGCCGTCGCTCTGGTCAGGCGAGGCGGGCACGGCGACGTTCCCAGCCGCCTGGGTCTTGATGCCGGCTGGCTGCGCCGGATCGAGGATGACAAACTCGACACGGCGGTTTTTCTCTCGGCCTTTGGCCGAATTGTTGTCATCGATGGGACGATCCGGGCCAAAGCCTTTGGCCTCCAGCCGGCTGGCCGCGATGCCACCCTGCTCGACGAGCCACTTCATGACGCTCTTGGCCCGGCGATCTGAGAGCCCGCGATTGTACTCGGCTTTGCCTCGGTTATCGGTGTAGCCTTCGATGCCAAGCCGCTTGAGCTCGGGGGATGCCTTTAGCGCGTCGGCTACCGCCTGTAGGACCAGGAAGCTCCGCTGCAGGATGACGTCCTTGTTGGTGGCGAAAAAGACCGGCTCCAGGATCTGCAGCTTGCCGTCTTGCACCACGACCAGCGAAGGACAGCCATTCTTCTTCGGGTCGACGTGGGGCGCCCCTGGCTGATCCGGGCAAGCATCCTCGGGATCAACCACGGTGTCCTTATCGCGGTCGCCGGCCGGGCAGCCCAGCCTCTGCGGATTGGGCTTGGGTCCCATGGCGACCTCGGGGCACAGGTCTTCGTGATCGACCACCCCATCGCGATCGCGGTCGCCAGCCGGACAGCCGAGTCGGTGGGGGTCGGGCTTGGGACCCCGGGCGACATCTGGGCACAGATCCTCCGGATCCAGGACCCCATCGCCATCCCGGTCACCTAGCGGGCAGCCGCGCCGCGCCGGGTCCGGCCGATCGCCCTGGGGCGTATCCGGGCAGATGTCATCCGGATCGAGCACGCCATCGCGATCTTGGTCCCCCACTGGGCACCCGAGTCGCTCGGGGTCGGGGCGGCTGCCCTTGTGTACATCGGGACAGATGTCGATTCGATCGATGATTCCATCACGATCACGGTCAGGCTCGGGCGCTGCGGTCGGACGGGGCCAGGGCGCGTAGGCCAGGCGCAGCAAGAACCGCCCATCCGGAGTCCCCGGCGTACGCAGGACGCCGAGGCCGCCACCGACGCCAAGCTGCAGGATGCGGGCAATATTATAGTGGAAGCCGAGCAGTATCTCCAGCGAGGTAAAGTCGCGTGCGAACGGCCGCGCCGCATCCGCGCCCAGGACGACCGTGGCAAGCTGCGCTTCCGGGCCGACGGCGAAGCGGCGCTCAGAATCGGCATAGGCCAAAGCGGCACCCAGCTGAAGCTCCGAGCCGACCGTCGACCCAGAGTCGGTAATGCCCGATCCCAGCTTCGCCGGCGGGCGGTAGAGGAACCCCGCGGTGAACGACCACATTACATGGTGCGACAGGCCGCCCAGGCTCAGCTTGGGCAGGACGCGCACGCCCGCGTCGCTGGATTTATCGGAGACTCCGTCGGTCGCTCCAAGGCCGCGTAGCGGAAGCCAAAGATTGGCGCCCAGGCTCATCGCGATGGCGGAGCGGTATGGTTGGCCAAAAAGGCGGACCCACAGGCCGAGCCGCGGGTCGCCGACGGCTACCCCGTCGGTTGGCGACACGCCGGCCGCCGGAGTCCCGCGCTCCAGCAGGGTCACGGGAAGGCTGGCCGTGATAAGGACACGATCCAGAAATGAGCCGGCCAGATCCACGTGGCCCAGAAGCTGGTGCTCGATGACGGCCTGGGTTTGTGTAAACGCGCCGTTCGGATCGACGCTGCCAAACAAGAGCGGATTGTGACCATAGTTTAAGGTAACGCCGGCGGCAAAGTAACGAGTCGAGGAGTACCATGGGTGATCTACCCAAAAGGACCACTCGCCCGCTGCTGTGGGTTCGTAGCGGTTGACCGCGAAGCCGCTGTTGATCATGGTTTGAGCCGATGCTTCTGTGCCGAACACCAGCGTGGTTGCCAGGGCGGCCCAAACCGCTCCCAGACGGCGAACTCTCCTCGATAAGCTCACGATAACATCCTCCATGGTGCGAATCCGCGGGCCCCTTGGCCTGGGTGTGAAATCCCGCACTGCCAGGCCTGGACTGAGCAGGCGCGCAATCAATTCTTTTGTCAGCCCTTAGCACGTAGCATCCTCCGTGCCATGAACCATCCCGCCCGCTGGGGATATCCGGCCCCATGGTGATTTGCTTCACCCGATGCGTGGATGGTGCGGAAGGCACACCCGCCGGCCCACGATTGCCTCCTCCCCCCTACCCCCCCTACAGTTCGGATGGCTGGTCTTCGAGACGAACGCTGCGCCGGGCTTAGAGCTTGTTCATCAGCCGTCGCGAGCAGACCCGCTCGGCGTGGCGGCCGCCCGGTGCAGCCTTGGGGCCCACAGGATTGATCGACGTCAGACGACGCGCCGAGCGGGACGCGCCCACGCCTCTACGCTCGACTTGTCCAAGGTGCAGTGGAGCGCCCAGCGCGGATCGACCATGCGTGTCGACTCCGGATGCGAAATGAACGCGCCGCAGATGAAGCGTGAGCTATGGCGCTACGGCACCCGGCGCGCACGCCGATGAGACCAGCTGGCGGGAGCGCGGGCGCAAAGTCTGGATGTGGGTAGTGACCCTGCCGCATCTGACGTACTTCGCAAGCCGGCGGCACCGCAGTCGGGCCGTCCTTAAGGAACGGCTGGGAGCCCTGTAGAAGGGAATCCTTACCACCGACCGATAATGTGTCTACAGTTATCTGCCGCTGGGACAGAGGCAGATGTGCTGGGCGCATCTGATGCGAGACTTTCTGGGGGTACAGCAATGGGGACAACCGGCCAAGGAGGTCGGGGCGGCGCTGTATCGGCAAGCCAAGCACATGTTCCGGCTTTGGCACCTAGTCCGCGACGGGACGATAAGTCGAGCCGAATTTACACAGAAGGTAGATCGTCAGTTGGTCAGGAACCGATATCCGAGCAGCACCAGCGCGGTGTTCCACGCCGTGATCGCAGTCGACGTTGGCTGGTAAAGGATGTGGCGGTACCCGACCTCGGCAAACAGACCGCCGCGCCACAAGCGTAGCTGCGCTCCGGCCAGCCCTCCGAGGACCAGTCCGGCCTGAGGCTGCTCCAGTGTATAGGCGCCGCTCGGCAGTGGGGTTGACTGCAGCATGACCTGAGTCCAAGGCCCCAGATACGGCGTCAGCCGCCACGTCGGCTGCCCGATGACGAACATGAGCGCTGCCCCGAGATTGACGAGGAACGGCGCCTGCCGTGGGGCCAGGTGCTGCTCAACGCCCGCCCGCAGAGTGAGAGCGAGCCAGCCAAAAGGGAGCCGGAAGCGTGGCCCCAGATCCAGGAGACCCCCGACGCCATTTACATCCTGGTTGAGTAGCACCGCGCCCGCCGCGGCAAACTGCCAGCTGATGCGCGGCGCCAGCGGCGCGGCCGGCGTCAGCATCGCCGGCGGCGCGGCCGGACGGGCCGGCGGCGGCTCGGAGTCTCGGGAATCGAGCGGCAACGGCACCGCAGCCAGCTTGACCCCGCGCAGTTGCACGGCCAATCCGAGCTCCGCCACCGCAGCCGACCAGCGTACCTCGGTGCGATATTCGCCGGCGGCTCCGCTGGTCAGCGGCGCGACCTCGACTCCGGGCGCGGCGTTGAGCACAAGCTCCGTTAACGGCACCGCGACCGGCGTACTGGCGTTATCGGTGAGGCGGAAGCGCACTTCCCGCTCGCCCGCGTTCGCCGTCCAGCGCGTCTGTGCGGACTGTAGCTCGACCAGCAGCGGGCCGCTATCCTGTGTCGCAATCGTCAGCTCCGCGGCGGCCGACGGCTCCGTCGGCATGCTGCAGCGCACAAGGTGATCGCGGGCCGGCGCCAGCGCCGCCCGCCTGCCCTCGGCTAGGGTGGCGCCATCGAGGCTACAGAGCAGACCATGTGGCGCCACCACGACCGCGGTCGCACCGGGGCCGGCCGGCAGCTGCCCGACCACCGCCGCTCGGATGCGCGCAGGCAGGCTCGCAGGTCCCTCGAAATGATCACCGTCGATGCCGCTGACGCGTGCATACAGCTCGCCCTCCGGCAACTTGCGCAGCGTCCAGGTCAGCGAGTCGGCAGGGGCCTGCACGTCCTCAATCAAGTCGTTGAAGTTAGCGTCGCGCGCCATCTGACGGTGCCAGGCCGCGACCGGCGGACCGACGCCCGCCGCGTAGCGCAGCTCCGCCGTAATCTGGCCGCCGCGCCCGAGCAGGAGCTGCGGCGGTGCCGGATTCCAGCTGGGCGCGCCCGGCAGCGGCCGCGGCGTCGTCGGCGCCTTGCCTTTGTCGGCGCGGCTGCCGAATCCCGCCGGCACCTGCACCTTGCGCCCCGCCGAGGCCAATGCCGAACGCCCGCGCAGGACTGACAGCCGAGTCGTCGCCCCCCCGTCCACGTCGAGGTGCACCTCGCTGCCCTTGACCGGCAGCTCGACCGCGGCACCCGGCGTGGTTACCCGGATCGGCCGCGGCTCCGAGTTCGGCCCCGACAACTCGGCCAAGTGGGCGCGCAGCGTGCCCCGGAGTAGCATCGCATCGTCGCTGCCTGCGGTGCGCCGGTGGCGTCCCGGGGCCTGCGCGCTGTCGCCGAAAATGACGATCATGCTGTGCTCGCCAAGCTGCATCCGGGTCTCGTTGACGAATGCGATTTCCGCTGAGGAAGTGGCGAGCGTGCCGACGCGGTTGCCCTGCACCAGCGCCTCCCCAGCCTGGCCGCGGTGATAGTTGGGCGTGTAGGCCTCGACCTGATTGCGGACGAAACTCAGGCGCGCGTTCGGCTCGAGCGAGCCGGTGCCGGCCTTGATCGGCAACCGCAGCACCAGTCCGGGCCGCAGCTTGTGGGGAGGCGGGCCGAGCTCGTTATACTCATGAATCAGGTCGACGCGATGCGAGCTTCCATACAGGCGCTTGGCGATATGCCCGCAACTATCGCCCACCTGCACGGTATAGTCGCGTAGCCCGGCCGCCGACGGCGTGGCCGCCGCCGCGCCGTTCAGGGCGGCCTGCGCGAGGGCGCCCACCCCAGCCACGACAACCGCGGTCACCAGGGATAGAATCACGCGGCAGTCACGCATCACTCCTCCCTATCGTCCTTTGCGCACCATCCGCCAGATCTTGCGGCAGATGTCGCCAGCCTCTGTGCTCGTCAGCGCAACGTCGGAGGCGCCAGCGCGGATGAGTTCTGGGATGGTCGCTGACTGCGCCACCTGCACCACCATCACCGGAAGTTTCCGGCAGACGTCACTCCGGCGCAGCGACGCCACCCGCTCGGCTGTGTGGCCCCTGTCGGGCAGCACCACTCCGCGCACCGGCTGGCCGTCGAGCTGCGCCGGCGGCGGCTGTCCCGGCGGCCAGCGCACGCCCTCCATGTGGTTGACCGCCAACGCCGCCTGAAGGGTCGCTGCGCCTTCTTCATCGAAGCCCCACAGGACCACCCGCGGTGCCGGCCCATCGGCGGCCGCGACCACGAGGTTGGGCGCGGTCGCCACATGGTGCTTGGCCGCGGCGAGCGCGCGCTCGGCCCGCGGCAGCCCTGCGGCAGCAATCCGTTCATCGCTGCTCTGCCGTGCTTGGCTGACAGGATCAGTCTTCGCCATGGCGCTGCGCAGGGCCTGCCGGAACTGAGCAGCACTCGGCCGCTTCTCCGGTTTCTTCGCCAGCGCCCACATCGCCAGCGCCGCCAGCTCCGGCGCCACCGCCCGTCGCGTCCCCACCTGATCGAGTGGCGGCGGCGTCACGAACATGTGGTGGGTCATCATGTCGACGGGACTCTGCAAGTCGAAGGGTGTCGCCCCGGCGAGCAGCTCGTAGAGTATCACCCCCGTCGCGTAGATGTCGGAGTGGGGGCCGATGTTCTGACCGCGGCAGTGCTCCGGCGACATATAGTGCAGCGTGCCAAACACTAGGCCAGTCTCGGTGAGCCGCCGCGAGTCCTCGGGATCCTCGAAGTGCGCCATGCCGAAGTCAAGAACCTTGATCTGGTCGGCGCCGCTGGCGTAACCTAATTCGTGGTCTCGTCCGTCGCTGGGCCAGCGGCAGACCATGACGTTGGCTGGCTTCAGATCTCGATGAACGATCCCCCGCTCATGCACCACCTCCAGCACTGCCAGCAACTGATCGATCAGCGCCGCCGTCCGCGCTGGCGCCATCGGCAGGCCGACGACGTGGGCCAGCGCGCTCAGCGGCTCACCGAGCACGTACTCCATTACCAGAAACAGCTCACCAGCGTCTTCGCCGAAATCGTGGAGGCCAACAATGTGGGGGTGCGAGAGCAGGGCGAGCGCGCGCGCCTCGCGGCGGAAGCGCTCGCGAAAGATTGGGCGGCTGGCCCACTGCGAGAGCAGGAACTTGATCGCCACCTGCGTGCGCAGCTGAAGGTGGGTGGCCAGGTAGACCTGGCCGTAGCCACCGGCGCCGAGCATGCGATCGATGCGATACTTGTCGAGCAGGGTCGTTGTGAGGCGGCTACCCGCCACAGGCTCCGGCTCATATCGCGGTCCGACCGCCGCCTGGGTAGTGGCGGTTCCGACCCTGGGGTGAGGCGGCTCGGTGGCAGCCAGGGCCGCGGGGTCGCTGCGCTTCATAGGACCTCGAAGATCTGGACCGGCTTGCGCTTGCCGCGCAGCGGGTGCTCGCCCAAAGAGTTGAAGCTGAAATCGCCTCCGGCCAACGCCGCCACCTCGGCGGTCACCAACGTCTGACCCGGCTGCGCCACCCCCTCCAGCCGTGCGGCGACATTGACCACGTCGCCGATCGCGGTGTACTCCATGCGCTTGTCGCTGCCGAGGTTGCCGACCAATGCCTCGCCGCAGTTTATGCCGATTGCCATCTGCAGCTCGGTGCCATAGGCGATCTTCCAGGCGGGGGCGTTAGCCTCGACGAAGCGGTGGATGGCCTCAGCGGTGGCCAACGCCCGCTGGACGTGGTCGTCCTGCGGCGTCGGCGCGCCGAAGATCGCCATCATGCTGTCGCCGATGAACTTGTCGACGATGCCGCCGTGGCGGAACACCACCTCGACAAGCACCGTGAACAGCTCGTTGAGCAGCGCCACCACCTGCTCCGGCGCCGCCGACTCGGCGAAGCGGGTAAAGGCTACGACATCGGCGAACAAAACCGAGAGCTGGCGGCGCTGCCCGCCCAGCGCCAGCGACTGTTCGCCAGCGGCGATCGCGCGTGCCACCGCCTCGGGCAGGAAACGAGATAGGCCATTCTCAATTTGGGCCCGCCTGGCGATCTCCTTTTCACTGACAGCCAGCTCCTGCGCCATGTCGGTCAGCGCAGTGCCGAGCTGCTCCAGCTCGTCGTTGGTCGCAACTGTCGACCGCTCGGCGAACTGACGCGCGGCGTAGACGCGGGTCAGTTCGACAAGCGCCTGGATTGGGCGGGTAATGCGGCTGGCGATATAACCGCCGAGCAGCACCGCAGCCACCAGCAGCACCAGGGTGCTGCCCACGACCAGCGCCTGCACGTCGCGCATCACCCCGAATACCTGGGCGAGAGGCCGGCGAAGCGCGAGGATCCACCCGTACTCGGGCATCACGCGCAACGAGCCAATCATCTGCTCGCCGCTGACGCTGCGAAACTGCCAGGTGAGGCCAAGCGGCTGGCTGAGCAGCGCCGGGGTCAGCTCGGTGCGTGCCAGGATATCCTGGCTGCGCAACACTTGGCCGACGCGCAGAGGACCACTTACGGCACCGCCGGCGAGGATTCGTTGTTCAGCGTCCAGCACTAGCATGCAATCGGGCCGGTCGCCGCAGGCATCGTGGGCGATGCGCTGCGCCTGCTCACCCAGGCTCTGCGCGCTCACCAGCCCGAGCGCGAACGCGCGCGGTGTTCCACTTTGCTCAATTGCTTCCCTGTAATACAGGACAGCGCCGCCGCGGTCGGCTGCCGCTGAACGCCAGGCGCCAGTGGTGCCTTGGGTCAACAGCTCGCGCTCCAGGCGCTCTGGGGGGATAGGCCGAGGCTCGCCTATCTTGCCATCGGTGCGGTACATCGCGTCGAGGAGTGTGCCGTCCAGCCGGTACAGCGCGACTCCGGCCAGCCCCTCACAGCCATTGATCACATCGCTGGCGATCGCCAGTCGGGCATCGACGTCACGGATTCGGGCGTCGGTCAGCAGCAGGCCGACGCGGTGCGTCCCATCGGCCGCCCGGCTCAGGGTGCCGTGTAGCAGCTGGGCGATGTGGTCGAGCATTGCCAGCTCGCGCTCCTGCTCCGCCACCTCGAGGCCGATCGCCTGAATCCTCAGGAGCGCATAGGCACACAGCAATAGCGGCAGACCACCGGTGAGGAGCAGCGCCAGCGTCCACTTGGTGCGCAGCGACCGGCGAACCCCTACCCGCTTCCCCACGACACCGCTTGTAGGCCCAGAGTGCACGAATTCTTATTATGCCCGGTGTGCGTGGGTTTCTGCAACCGTATGCACCAGCGCGAGAGCATATTGCATGTGCGCGCGAGGTAGGTCAGGCTACCGGCGGCGGGCCGAGTAAGCTAAGCGGGGCTTGGCGGGGCGGGCTGGGCCTGCGGAGTTCGCGCCGCAAGCCAGGGGCCAGGCAGTAGCTCGCCCAGGCGTGATTGGGGCCAGCCGCGCGCGAGCTTGGTCAGGATGTCGCGCAGGTACTCCCACGGGTCGCGGATTCCCAGCAGCAGGCAAGTGCCCAGCAGCGTCTGGTGAATGGCCAGCCAGCGCGCACCCTCATCGGAGCCACCAAAGAGCCAATTATGCCTTCCGGTTCCGATGGGCCGCAGCGTTCGCTCGACGTGGTTGTTGTCGATGCGCACAGCGCCGTCGTGCAGGAAGGTCTGCAAGGTCGCCCACTGGCGCACGGCATATCCGACCGCTTGTCCGAGCAGCGTCTTGGGGGGCGCCTGCGCGCCCAAGCGGTGGAGTTCCTTCTCCAGCTGCGCCATCAGCGGCACCGACTGACTTTGGCGCAAAGCTAGCCGCGCTGCGTTGTCCATCCCCTCGTCTGTGGCCTTGGCCTCGATCTTGTATAGCTGCCGAATGAGCGCCAGCGGGATCGCCGCTCTGGCATCGCCGGCCTCCAGCGCCCGCACAAACTTTCGCCGCGCGTGTGCCCAGCACCCAGCGCGCTTGGGCGCCCGCTGCGGCTTCTGGTGCAGCGGGTTGAGGCCCGAGTAGCCATCGCTCTGCAGGACTCCGTCAAAGTCCTTGAGCAATTCCACCATGGGTGCTCCGTGCCAGGTGGGAGTATAGAAATACACCACTGCGTCGTCGCTCACCAGCGACCACAGATGCCCGCGCTTGATGCCTTTTTCGTGGGCCTTATCCAGCACGCGCACCGGCGTGTCATCCACCGATAGGTGGGTGCTCTGTACTACGCGCTTGAGCAGTTCCTTGTACAGCGGCTCCACCACGCGGGCCGAGCCCCCCACCCAGTCTCCCAGCGTCGAAGGCGACAGGGTGATCCCGTAGCGCTGGCAGAAAATCCGGCTCTGCCGCTCCAGCGGACAGTGATCGGCGTATTTGCGCACCACCACCTCGGCCAGGAGGCCGGGGCCCGGCATCGCCTGCTCCAGCACCCGGTGGGGACCCGGACCAATTACGACCCCGCTTTGGCACTTCGGACAGGCATATTTGCGTCGGTCGGTGCACTCGGCGAAGAATTCGCCGGGCTTGAATTCAAGCACCTCGGCGTACTCGCTGCCGATGTACTTCTTTTGGCACTCGCAGTCCGTGCACCACTTGCTCGCCTCCGGCGGCTCACTCAGAGTCATCCGCCTGGGGATCGACTGGGGAATGTGCCTGGGCGTTCGCAGCTTCTTTTTGCGCTTGGGAGTCCTGGGCTCCTCCGCTTCGAGGTCGCCCGGCAGCTCCACCAGAGAATCGTGAGGTGGCAGCTGCAAGAGCGCCAGCTGCAACTGGCCCGACGAAACGCGCTCTCGCTTGCTTCCGTACTGGGCTTGCTGCAGCAGCGCGACGCGGTGCTCCAGACGTACCAGCCTGTCGTTCATCTGTTCGATGAGGTCGAGCAGCGGGTCAATCAGCTGCTCTGCTTCGCCTTGCTCCACGCGCTGCTTGCAATAGCTTCGCAGCCCGGCCATGTCCATCCCGCCTCGACGGGGCAGCAGCGCTGGTGGGTGCGACGACATGGAATGGCTAATGCCTCAAGGACTGCCGCTTGGCAAGTCCTTTTTGTACCGCTTCTGAATTCTTTTTTTCGCGGCAAGTACGCGGCGAGCAGGTCGTTGCGCGGGGGGTCTGGCGGAGCGTGCGGCAGAGGGGTCTATTGGCTCTGGATCTACGGGCCCTGTCCCTCGATTGGTTCCCACCGCGGACGCTTGCGCGCCCCGGCCAGCGTGATTCCTTCCAGAATCAAGCTCAGCTCCGCCGCCTCAATGATCGCCGGTCCACCAGGGTCCTGCGGGCGAAGTAGCTCGGTTTTCACAAATATCGGGGCCGAGCGCCACCAGCTAAGAGAAAGGAGGGCTCGCTCGGCGCCAGCCTCCTGCCCGCTTAATCGATGCACGAAGTCACCGAGAAGCAGGCCATCCTCGGTCGACTCGGCACGGCGCTCTTGCAGGCGCGTCAGGTCCACGAACATGCGACCACGCCACACACTCACGCCGTATGGCTGCCGGCGGCACAGGCATTGCGGATACGCAGCAAGGACTACGCGTGTTATGATGCACCGACTAACCCCTCGGATAATCGGGCACCTTCAGGGCAGGTTGGTACCCCGCTACGCTAGTAGATCGGTCAAAAAACGAAGATGTCACACATAGTTATTGTAGCTCCACGGGCGAACAATGTGACTGCCCTCAAGGCCAGGCTCGAGGGCATCGATCACAAGGTCACTCAGCTTGACCAGACTCTTGGGGTGATGACAGCGGTAGCTCGACTTCATCCCGAGCTTGTCATCCTATCCGATGAAGCGGCGAGAATCGACTGTATGGAGCTGTGCGAGAAGTTTGCAAAAAGCGCCGAACTGGCCAAAATCCCAGTGATTCTGCTGTCCCAGTTCGAGGATCCCAAGCAGGGCTATGCGATTGCGAGCACAGTTGGGGCGCAGGGCGCAATCAGCCGGAGTTGGGCTCCCGCTCAGATGCAGGCGTGGGTCATGAGCTTCCTGGCGGGTAAACGGCCGCTATTGCCGGGCAACGAAAAACAGCGAATGGAGACACTGCGCGGGTACAAGATCCTCGACACCCCCCCGGATGGGGTCTTTGATGATCTGGTACGCATTGCCTCGATAGTCTGCCAGACACCAATATCGGTCGTCAGTCTGGTGGATGAGCAGCGACAGTGGTTCAAGGCCCGCGTTGGCCTGGCCGCGAGCCAGATCTCACGCGAGCACGCATTCTGCGCTCATGCAGTGCACCAACGAGACATCTTGGAGATACCCGATGCCCAGCGCGACGTTCGGTTTGCCGAAAATCCGCTGGTCGTTGGGGATCCAGGCATCCGTTTCTACGCCGGAGCGCCGCTGACCGGCGCTGATGGGACAGCCGCTGGTACGCTCTGTGTGATCGACCGCAAACCGCGCGTGCTCACCATGGACCAACGAGAAGTCCTCAAGGCCCTTAGCCGCGTCGCCACACGCCTGCTGGCATCACGAGGCTAACCAAAAGCAAAGTGCTGGCTGGTCCTGCTGCTGCTAGCTGTCGCAGGCCGCTGAGTCATCGGGCAGCCAGCGCTTTTGCACTCGCTGATACGCCAACACTCCGGCCACGACTCCTAGCAAGACAGCGATGGCAGGAACAGAGCCCCCGCCCAAGGTCACCAGTACGATGCTGGGACAGGCACCCGTTAGCGCCCAGCCGACGCCAAACAGGACGGCCCCAATGACCGTTCGCCAGGTAGTCCTGGGTCGGGCCTTGGACAGCCGCCGGCGAAGTAGCCAATACACTGGAATCAACAACGCCACGGCACCGGCAAAGGTCAGAATCAACCGGGGATCACGCAGCGTGAACATCCGATGCACTTGCTCCCAACTACCGAAGCCAATGTTGCCGAGGACCACGCCGAATACGACCCCGACGACGCCCAGTGCCACCCCGACTTTCATAACGCCCTCGCCTGGATCAGCAGAGATGTTGCGATCCCGACAGCGAAGAAAGTCGCTGTCGCAACCAGGCTTGGTAGCAGGAGTCGGCCGCAGCCGCTAAGTCCGTTGCCAGACGTACACCCGCCTGAGAGCCGAGCACCAAAGCCAGCGAGCATCCCGCCTACGAACAGTACGCCCCAGGCAATCCAGCCCCTGCCAACATACCGGCCAAACTCGGCATCCAGGCAAAAGCGCAGACCAAGCTCCCCACGGCTCAATGCCGAGACCCCACCGCCTAGCAGCAAGCCTCCGAGAAAAACTACATGCTGCATCCAGGTAAGCCAGCGCTTCCGCACCAGGACTGCCGTCGAAATGCTCCGCGCAGGCGCCGCTACCTGAGGCGCCACCGCATCAGCCCCAAATTCTTCCTCGGTGGCCGCGCGCAATGCTGCCTCCATAGCTGCTGGATCGGCCAATAGATGCTCAGCACTGTCAGCTGCTTCCAGCGCCCGCCGGCCGCGCAGTACCCGATCGTAACTGCCGGAAACGCCCAGCGTCCTACCAGTAACCAGATAGAAAGCGATCGAAACCCCGGCCAGTCCAAGGGATCCCAACCACCAAGGCCAGTAGCTCTGTGGATCGGTCATTCTCGCTGGTTATCGAAGCATTTTTCCATTGGGCAGCATTGCGGGAGAGACCGGTTCCCCGATTAATGTCAGCTGATAGCGAACGCAGTCCTCGTACTTGCCGTTGCAATACTTCTGCTTCCAGATATCCAGAAGACCACTGCGGCCAAACTGTGAATACATGGAGCAGTCTAGGGCGTGTTTGCAGGTAGCCATCTTGGCTTCCTCTGCAAGGCTAGCGGCGCTCTTTGGATTGCTTGGCATCACGGATCCGATGGTACTTTCAGCACGTACTCGTGCAGTGAGCGAGGCGTCGACAGATTACTCAGCGCACCCTCCATTGAAGAGTAGCACGACCTCCCCCGCGGTACTAGAGGCCCGACGGCGATTGGTTTCAGTGCCCTTAGCTAAACTAGCTATTTGCATCGGCGTACTTGCCACTACACGGTCGCTACGGTGGCAAGGTCGCAGCAGTCTTGACATCCTACCTGTTCCGGCGTGTCCCATTGCCCCGAGTGGGTGCTCGACTGGGGGGGCTTCGAGGTCAATGCAGCGGGGAGGGGTCCAGCGATAAACCAGCCCGACTGCCATTGCTGTGATGCTATGTAGGGTCGAAGGCGCTCATAGTGTCGAGCAACCTGGCAATCAGAAGTTTGGGGGCACACTCAACGTGCGCCGACGCTCGGTCTACTGGCGGCGCTCGTCTCGCAATCGGCGCGGTGGCGATGTAGATCAAGCGGGTGGTCTCCTGGCCGCGAACTCGAGGGCGGGCAGGTCGGCGAGAAAAGGGGCATTCAGGTCGGCGATATTAGCCAGCCCATCGGCGCTGCTGCCGTTTCTCGCTCATGGCTGGTCCTCTCGCGGCTCTGCACAGCGCCGCTGTAGCTCGGCGCGCGCGGGGTCCGCAGTGGCGTAGTTGGTAAAACGTGGCTACCTCTACGTCGCTGACACCGGCAACTTCGCCATTCGCACAGTCGTACCCGTCAACGGGACCGTGACCACGCTAGTCGGGGTGGCAGGACAGGGCGCCATCCGATTGAGGCCGCTTCGGGCTGGGCTCTCCGCTCCGCTTAGGATGTTCAGCAGCAAAGAGCGGCGGCGTACGCCGTCACTCGACTGGCCGCCGCAGGCGCCGCTCGCCACTCGTAGCCATCAGCGGAAAGTCATCATACTTGTCGAGGTTTCGCGCCGAGCGGGAGCGAGGCGCTTGGCTTCCGTACGACAGCCGCAACGTCTTCGATTGAAGCGCTGACCCGTCGCTGATACTCGCGCGCGATGCGGAAGGCCAGCCCGCCAGGCGGGGGGCAGGGCCGACAGCCGACCTGGCGATCGGTGACGGCCTGCCTGCTGGTACCATGGCTCGATGGTAGCCCGCGGGCTGCGGTGACTATTGCGCGCGGCCGGGGCTCGATGCCGCTGTTCCGATTGCTGAAGGTCGAAAGCGGCGCAGTAGGTCCGATGACGAGCGCGGGCGGTCCAGCGCGGTGCGGGCGGTCGAAAGCACGAGGGCCAGCTGCATAGGCGATCCAGGGGGCGCGGGCGGTCCAGACCGCGATGCGGGCGCTCCAGCGGCACGAGCGATGCTACCGGGTGGACTGTCGGCAGTCGTAGAAGCGAAACCGACCGCCGCCGAGCGTTTCTACCGCGACGAGGTACCCGAACATCAGCGGCGCCACCGAGATCAAGCCGCCGCCGCTGGCGCTGGCGCATTCCTGGCCTAGAGCTTCGCACCGGCCCGACCTCGACGGCGTTTCTCGTGCCTTGGGATTGCGTGCCGTGGCAAAAGGCCCGCACGGCAGAGAGTGTCACCGCTGCCGACCTTGCGCCGTGGGTGATTCGCTGCTGGCAGGGCTTGGGCCGCTTGCTAGAGCCATGACCGACAGCAGCGCAGGCGGACCCGGTTGCGGGGTTATCGTGGATCGGGCGACGATACAGCCGACCGCGACCGCCGCGGTGGTAGATCCCGATCGCCCACACCGTAGGCCAGCCAGCAGCACGAGACTTTCAGTGCGTGGGCCAGCGCTTCCACGTTGGCGATGGTGGGAACCGTGGCGCCTGTTTCGGTCTTGCGGACGAAGTTGTGTGACATGCCCGCCAGCCGGCCAAGCTCCCGATGGGAAAAGACCCTTTCTTGGCGCAGCTGCGCAAGGCGAGCGGGCAGGCCAGCCGATAGCGACTCGGCTACAGGTTCACACGGTTGCTCAATGCCGTATGCGAGCATGCACGGCGATACGTGCAGGACTTTGGCCAGTTTCTCGACAGTATCGACTCGTGGGATACGAACGCCGGCCTCAAGGCTCCATGCCGTGTTGGAGGTCATGCCAACGGCAAGCGACAGCGCAGCGCCGCTCATGTCCGCCGCCTTACGCGCACGGGCGAGCCTCAGAGCGAAAGCATGATGCTGGGGATTGCGCCGACCTCGAACCACAGCACTCGGTAGCATGCCTTCTGCTGAACGGTCTATTTGGCTAATATCACCAACGGTATCAGGTCTTTTTGGTACCATTTGGTACTGCCGTCATGTATATGTCGTTTGGGCGCAACCAAGCCCAACAAACGAAAACGCCCCGGCGAACCGGGGCACCCACCCGCGTCAGACCAACGCCCTGCAAAAGTGACGGTCCGACGCGAACAGGAGGCTATTATGCCGTGCCACGTCCCTGTTGCAAGTCTATCTTCTCGTCGTCGCCGCAAGAATCTGCCTTCCGCCCGACGCCAAATGCGCCTGCTGGCGCGTCTGTGCAAGCGCGGCCTGAACATCGCCCCCAGCTGCGCGATAGCCCAGCCGAGCGGGGAACGCGATGGCCAGGGCAAGCGGTAGCGTTGCCGGCGTCCCTGCCCTGGCCATCGTCGACATTGACGGAGCGCCCTATGTCGATGCCGATTGGCTGGCGCTGCGCCTGTACCGGGACCAAGCGCGGATGCAGCGCTGGGAGCAGGAAGTCCGCCGAGTCGCGCGGCGCACCGACCCAGACGGAATCGCGCTGTGTGCGGCGTACCGATGGCAGGCGCTGGCCATGAGCTACCGGATCCTGAAGTGGCAGCGGTGTCTGGCGCGGACGCAGACCGCCGTTGCCGCCTACCAGAGAGCCGCTCGCATCGAATTTGGCTTTCTGGTGCAAGCCCGGCGCATCGCTGCAGGGCTCAAGCGGCCCGAGCTGGCCCAGCGCGCCAGCTTGGATCGCAAGTCGATATGGAACCTCGAGAGCGGCAACTTTCAGCCGAGCGTGCGCGTGCTGCAATCCCTCGTCGCAGTGCCCGAGCTGTCTTTGACCTGGGCCGACGTAAACCCCGTGCTGCTAGAAAAAAATCCCACAGCTGGCACCAAGCATCGGCCACGCAAACGAGCATCGAGCCCGCGACGCCGCCACGGCGGGGCGCACACTCCAAAAAAATCGCGGCAGAAGCTGACCGCCGCGTTGGCGTCCGAGTGGATGCCGCTAGACCTGCCGCAGGCGCACCATGTCCGCCTGGGGAAGATTATCCGCCAGCTACGAGGAGCCGCTGGGCTTACACGTGCGGAGCTGGCCAGAGAGACAAACATCCGCGCCGACGGCTTAAAGCGCGGGGAGATTGGTAAGAAACCGTTTCCACGGTTGTTCCTATGCCGACTGCTGGGCCACCCCTGCATGCGCGACCTGCCGGCCAGGGTCGCCGACGCAGGCATCAAGCTGGATCTGGACGGCGACAAGCCGAAGGAAGGGAAGTAGCCATGGGAGCCGTGAGTAACCGAGGAACCAAAGACCGCCCCCTGTGGTCTTGCCGCTATGTCGATGCCGACGGCAAGCGGAAGCAGCGCCCGACCAAGCGCCGCCAATCAGTCGTCGACTCGCCCGGGCCGATTGAGTAACCCTGACAGGGACTGCAAGGTCACTCCGCCGATAGTCCCGATTCCACCGACGCCAGCAGCCCATGCACCTGCGCTGGATGCCAGATGCCGCCCTCCTTCGGCAAAAAGCCCTCGGTCACGAGCCGGACGCCAATCTCGCGCAGGTGCATGCCTTGGGCGCGCAGTTCGGCCGCTCGTCGGGTTGCGGCTTCTCGGTCGCCGGGCGCAGCTCCGCGCAATAGCTCGGCCACTTGCGCCGGGTGCCAGATGCCGCCGCGCAACGGCGTCAGCCGTTCCTTGCGCAGCCGCTGGCCGATTTTGTTCAGGCTGAGCCCCAGCGCTCGCAGCTCGCGCGCCCGCGCCGTGGATGCCTCTCGGTCGTATCGAAGCGGCACGCGCGGGCCATGCGGCTTGCACGCCCGCACGGTGTGCTTCCCGGCGCGTTGCAGCACGATGCTGATGCGCTGGGGCCTCCAGATGCCATCGCGTCGGGCGGGTATCTTGTCCGCGTTGAGGCGCTTCGCGATCTTGCGCAGACTCAATCCGTCGGTGCGCAGGCTCTCGATCTTGCGCAAGACCTCTTGTTCATGCTCCAGCGGCACCAGCAGGCGGCGTCCTTTGTCATCCACCTCGTGACTCAGCTCGTAGCCATACTGAGCCGGGCCGAGTCGGACGCCTTGCGCCTTCATGTACTGGAACGCGGCGCGGGTGCGCTCGGAGGTCATTTCCCTCTCGTACTGACTGAAGTTGGCCAGGTTCATCAGCACCATTCGCCCGGCTGCCGAGTGGGTGTTCACCATGCCGCAGAGTGACAGCAAGTGATAGCGCTCGTCCCCGAACAACTCCTCGACGAGCGTACAGACATCTTTCAGCGACCGAGACAACCGATCCAACTTGGCGACGATCAGGGTGTTGGCGCGACCGCGCCGGATCATCTCTAGCGCAGCTTGCAAGCCCGGCCGATTCAAAGTGCCGCCAGAAATTCCTTCGTCCGACTTTATGTCGATGAGCTTGATCGCATGAATCCTGCAATAGGCCCGTATCCTATCGCGTTGTGCGTCGAGACTTACCCCCTCGGTGGCCTGCTCCTGTGTACTCACCCGAACGTATCCGATCGCCGTCTTGGTATCGCTTGTACGATTTTGTGTGCCCATGCCGGGCGTAATAACTCCCGTTCACGGACTTTAACAACGACGCGTATCTGGACGTGGTCTCGGTCAACTACAGCTCGCAGAGCATCAGCGTCTTTGTGAACGACAAGACCGGCGTGCTCGGGCCGCGCACCGACACCGCGACCGCCAGCATGACCGGCCTTACCACGAACCCGGTGGCGCTCGATGCCAAGGTGGCGACCAACAGCACCTATCCCGACGTGGTGACGGCCAACAGCGCGAGCGATGACGCGAGCTTGTTCCTCAGCAAGGCGGGCGGCGGGCTCAGCTCGCCGCAGAGCCGCGTGGCCAGCCGCGCCCCGAGCGCGGTGACGCTGGCCGACGTCAACGCCGACACCTATCTGGACCTGATCATTGCCAACCAGATCAACGGCAGCTGCACGGTCTACCTGGGTGATGGCAAGGGCGGCTTCGCGCTCAAGGGGACCTACTCGGCGGGCCTGATGCCCGCGGCGGTGGCCGCGACCGACTTTGACGGCGACGGCAAGGTGGATCTGCTGGTGAGCCTGGGCATGGACAACAAGATTGCCCTTCTGACCGGCAACAAGGACGGCTCGTTCAACATGCCGGTCGCCTACAGCGCCGGGATGCAGCCCGCCGGCCTGGCGCTGGGAGACTTCAACGGCGACAGCCGGCCGGACATCGCGACGGCGCTGAACGTGGACGGGACGGTGGCCATCCTGCTCAACGTCAACGGCGCTCCGGGGGCGCCGATGGTGCTCGCCGCGGGCAGCGGGCCGCAGGGGATCGCGGTCGGCGATCTGGACAGCGATGGCCGGCCCGATGTCGTGGTGGCGAACTCGGGGGGGAGCACGCTCTCGCTATTTTTGAACAAGTCGCAGTAGCCTCGCTAAACTCGCGTCGATTCTGATTTCCCCAGAACCAGGGCGAGCCCCTGGGCAGCCCCCAAAGGAGTCTTCCGATGAAGCTTCTCATCCTTGCCGCCGGCTATGCGACCCGCCTGCGGCCGCTCACCGACAACCAGGCCAAGCCGCTGCTGCCCGTCGCCGGCCGGCCGATGATCGACCACGTGATCGAGAAGCTGGTCGGCAAGCTGCCCGCTGGCGCGGACTGCATCATTGATGAGATCCACGTGGTCACCAACAACAAGTTCACCCCCCACTTCACCAAGTGGGCGCAGGAGCACGGCGGCGCCTACGCCGGCCGGCCGCTGCGGGTGTGGAACGACGGCA
>Ga0075158_10000548_pt1 | contig 30336 bp, 32 predicted proteins | sample JI91814BDNA_FD_70968 | JGI IMG/M metagenome (GOLD analysis project Ga0075158, IMG submission 70968) | Wastewater effluent complex algal communities from Wisconsin, to seasonally profile nutrient transformation and Carbon sequestration -... | ecosystem: Engineered > WWTP > Effluent > Algae... | reverse complement strand
GGGCGCGGCGGGAGCGAGATCAGCGGCCGTGTCCGCCTGCGCTGCGGTCACGCCAGCAGCGATCCCGGCCGTGACGGCGAGGGCAGCGCAGGACGCCATGACAGCACGAAAAGACTTGCGAGAGATAACTATTGACCCCTTATGTCGCTGCGCCGGCCGCGTTGCCGGCGTCACCCCTATGACTACGCACCCCGGGGATCGGTTGGGTGCCACATCAGACTTCTTCTTGTCGACGGCGCCTTGCCGGCCGCTTCGCGCGGCGAGGATCTGTCAGGGCGTCATGCATGGACAGCGTTCGCCTCGGACGCCCGCCGAGCGTCAGCGATCGGTGAGAGCGTCCCTCATCGGGATGAACTTGGCGTCGGACTCGGCGACCTCGTCGGCGGGATCCGAGCCGGCGACGATGCCGCACCCGGCATACAGGGTGATCTGGCGCCCGTCGGCCGGGTCGAGTTCACCGCTGCGCAGGGCGATCCCCCACTCGCCATCGCCGGTGACATCCATCCAGCCCACCGGGCCGGCATACCGGCCGCGGTCCATGCCCTCGAGCTCGGCGATGACCCGATCTGCTGCCGCCGTCGGGGTGCCGCAGACGGCGGCCGAAGGGTGCAGGGACGCGGCGAGTTCCAGCGAGGTGGCGCCGTCGTCGACCGCCCCGGCGACATCGGTGGCGAGATGCATGACGTTGGGCAGATGCAGGACGAACGGCGACTCCGGCACGCTCATCGAGGAGCAGTGGCGACCGAGGGCGTCGGCGACCGAACGGACCGCGTACTCGTGCTCCTCCAGATCCTTCGAGGACCGGGCCAGCGAACCGGCGAGGGCGAGATCGTGGGCGTCGTCGCCGGTGCGCCGAATCGTCCCGGCCAAGACCCGCGATGTGGCCAGGCCGCGATCGAGGCGGACGAGCATCTCCGGCGTGGCCCCCACCATGCCAGCGACCGCGAATACCCACGTGTTCTCGTAGCGCGCGGCCAGCCGGCGAAGCAGCCAGCGGGGATCGATGTCGCTCACGGCGCGCGCGATGAGGCTGCGGGCGAGAACGACCTTGTCGACGGCGCCCCCGGCGATGCGGTCGAGGGCCTCTTCGACAGCCAGCTCCCACTCGGCGGCGGTCCTGGCGCCGTCCGCGAAGGCGATTTCACCGGGCGACGCCGGCTCGGGGGCCGGCTGCTGCAAGGTCCCGGGGGCGGGGAGGGTGCCTTGGGTGACGGTGGTCAACCAGGCAACGTCACCACGACGGCCGACGACGACCGCGGGCACGACGAGGGTGGATCGCGTCGGCGAGGCAGCGGCATACGCCATGGCGCCGAAGGCGATCGGACCGGTCCCGGGCAGCCGGACATCGTCACGGACCACCGCCCCAGCCGTCAGCGTCCGCCACCACGCGGTGGCGGCGGAGAAGCGGTCGGTCCCGGTGGCGTCGAAGTCGGCTACCCGGCCCCAGCCCACGAGGCCTTCGCTGCGGCGCACCCACGAGCAAAGATCGCGATGGTCCGCCGCCTGCGGTAGGAGGGCGAGAAGATCGTCGGCGGTGGCCGGGGGAAGCGCGATCGTACGGGCCACGAGGCGGCCGGATTGCGAGGTGGGCATCGTGGTCATCGTCACGGAAGCCTACGACCCATGCGGCAGGATGAGCGCATGAGCCGCGCCACCTTGGAGAAGGATCCGAATCAGGTCGCGGCGATGTTCGACGACGTCGCCGCCAAGTACGACTTGACCAATGACGTGCTGTCGCTGGGGCAGGACCGCCGCTGGCGGCGGGCGGTCGTCGACGCGGTGTCGGCCCGGCCGGGCGAGACGGTGCTCGACATCGCTGCGGGGACCGGCACCAGCTCGGAGCCCTGGGCCGACGCGGGAGTGCACGTCGTGCCCGCCGACTTCTCGCTCGGGATGCTGCGGGTGGGGCGGGCCCGGCGGCCCGACATGGGGTTCACCGCGGCCGATGCGATGCGCCTGCCTTTCGCGGACGGCACCTTCGATGCGGTGACGATGTCCTTCGGGCTGCGCAACGTGGCGGACGCGTCGGCGGCCCTGCGGGAGTTTGCGCGGGTGACCAAGCCGGGTGGGCGGTTCGTGTTGTGCGAGTTCTCCGCGCCGACGAATCCCGGCTTCCGGCGCATCTACACCGAATATCTGATGCGGTCGCTGCCGGCCGTGGCTCGTCGAGTGAGCTCGAACCCGGACTCGTATGTCTATCTGGCCGAGTCGATCCGGGCCTGGCCCGCACAGCGGGAAATGGCCCAGGTGATCGCCGACGCGGGCTGGTCGCAGGTGCGCTGGCGCAATCTGTCGGGCGGCATCGTGGCCCTGCACCACGGGGTGCGCGGGACTGCTGCGCCGTAGGCGACGACGGGCGCCGAACGTCGGTGTGCCGCTGCGGGAGCGCAGCGTGCGGGCGGCATACGGTCCGGGGGCGAGGCGGAGGGGTCGCCGGCCGCTGGCATGATCGTCCCCGTGTCCGCGCTCGACCTCGCCCGTGCCGCGATCGACTCGGCCGTGGCAGCCGGCGTGCGCGAGGTGGTTCTGTGTCCCGGATCGCGCTCCGCGCCCTTGGCGTATGCCGTGTTGGCCGCCGAGCACGCAGGTCACCTCCGCCTGCACGTTCGGGTCGACGAGCGGTCGGCAGGTTTCCTGGCCCTCGGCCTGGCCAAGGTCTCGCGGGCGCCGGCGCTCGTCATCACCACATCCGGGACCGCGGTGGCGAACCTGCACCCCGCGGTGCTGGAGGCGCACCACGGCTCGGTGCCGCTGATCGTGCTCTCGGCCGACCGACCGGCCCAGTTGCGTGTATCCGGGGCGAATCAGACCACCATTCAGCCCGGGATCTTCGCCGGTGCGGTGCGGTGGGAGGCCGACCTCGCCGCCGACGCGGACCCGCGCGACGTGGGAGCAGCCGTTGCGGCGGCCGTCGAGGCAGCAATGGGTGCCCCCGCGAGTTCCGCGCCGGACGGCCGCCAGCCGGGGCCGGTGCACGTCAACCTCTGCTTGGGCGAGCCCCTGGTCCCGGCCACCTGGCCGCTGACGGACGACTCGCCACTCGATGGCCCGCACGTGTTCTCTCGACGCGCGCAGGTCGACGCCGCTGACGCGGAGGTCGACGCCGCTAGCGCAGAGGTCCGCGGGAATGCGGAGTTTCGCGAGGCTCGTGCAGAGGTCCGCGGGAGTGGGGAGTTTCGCGACGACACGGTCCGCACTCTGCTGGTCATCGGTGACCTGATCGATCCGGCGACCCGGCCCGAGGTGGTGCGCTGGGCGACCGCGCGCGGGCTGCCGATCGTCGCCGAGCCTTTCGGCCGTCACGCGGGAACTGGCGCCACGCTGCCCGGCGCGCCCGACCCGGGGCCGGGCGACGGACCTCCGGATCCCGACCTCGGCGGCGACGCAGGCCAGGGGCGGGGGGCAGACGACAACGGCCTCACGACCCCGGCCGTCCTCCCACACGGGCCGCTGCTGCTCACCGACCCCCAGTGGCTCGATGCCCACGCCCCCGACCGCGTGCTGGTCGCCGGCCGAGTGACCCTCTCGCGGCCGGTCATGTCCCTGCTACGCCGGCCGGGGCTGCGCGTGGACGCGCTCACCGACACCCCGGTCGCGCCCGATCCCGCCGGGGTTGTCGGCGCGAGCTATCCGCTTGCCGCGGTCCTCGCGGGCGGCGGACCAGTCCCTCAGAGGGGCTCGACCCCCGCAGCATCCCGGTCCAATGAGCTCGCAGACCCAACAGCGACGCGCGCGCCCGCGAAGCGGGCGGATCTCGCGACACGCGTGCCCGCAGGGCCCGCGACGCCCAGCGTGGACGACCGACGCACGTGGGCGGCCGGCTGGCGGGCCGCGGGCGACCGGCTCGCGGACGCTATCGCCGCGGAACCCCCCGCGTGGCCCACCGGCCTCGCTGTCGCCCGGACCCTCGTGGGTGCCCTGGCCAGCCAACAGGTCCCGTTCCAGCCGTCCCCGACCCACCTCTTCGTCGGCCCCTCCAACCCAGTGCGCGACCTCGATCTCGGCGTCGGGGCCTTCCCACCCCACCTGACCGTGGTCGCCAACCGCGGCCTAGCGGGGATCGACGGCTGCGTCTCAACGGCCGTGGGTATGGCGCTGACGGTGGGATCGGCATACGCGCTGGTGGGGGATCTGACCTTCCTCCACGACACGAACGCCCTGCTCATCGGCCCGGGCGAACCCCGACCTAATCTGACGATCGTCGTCGTCAACGATGCGGGTGGGGGGATCTTCCGCCTGCTCGAGCCGGGCACTGACGCCCTGGCCGAACCCTTCGAACGCCTCTTCGGCACACCCACCCGCACCGACTTCGCGGCCCTGTGCCGCGCCCACGGCGTGCCGTATGCCCGCGTCGACACCCCCGCGGAACTTGCCCGGCTCGTGGCCGCGCCTCCCGACGGACTGCGCGTGATCGAGGTGCCGATCGACCCGCTGAGCCACCGGTCCGCCCACGCTGGGCTGCGCACGCTGGCCACGAGGCACGCCCCTGGGCCTTAGGCCGGCAGCACGCCTGTCGACGGTGCCCGGTCGGTGAGGCAATAGCGCTGCCCGGCCGGGTCGGCGAGCACCGTCCAGCGCCCGCCCTCCGCGACGACCGTCGCCCCAAGGTCCGTATGCCGCGCCAGCGTCGCCGCTCGGTCAGCGCAGGCAAGGTCCAGGTGGCCGGTCACCGTCCCGTCGCCCACGTCGAGACGCTGGAGCATCAGCCGGACCGGAAGCTGCGCCGGCCGCGGCAGCGCGGTGAACTCAGGCAGCGACCCGACGGCCGGCGCGACCCCGAGCAGGCGCGACCAGAACGCGACCTCGCCGTCATAGGACCCGGGAGGCACATCGAGAGTCACCTGATCCACCAGATCCGGCTCCCCCGCGCGGATCTGGCCTGCGTCGCCGCGCCAGGTGGTCAGGCAGAAGATAAAGCCGCCGGGCGAGCGCATGACGACGACCGTGCCCTGGAGATAGCGATGCACCACCTCCGCCCCGAGCGTGGCGGCGAACTCCGCGGCGCCCGCGACGTCGTCGACATCGAGGTCGAGATGGAGGCCACCGCCGCTGCGCACCTGCTGCAGCTTGAGCCAGGCAGCGCCGCCCTTGGGCAGGAGCGTGGCGAACTGGTCGCGATCTCCTCGCGTTGGCGAGAATCGCGACCGGGACACCGCCCGCCAAAACTCCCACTGCTCCTGAGCCGGCTCGAGGGCGTCCAGGAAGATCCACAGCCACCGCACGGTCATGGGGCCGACTGTGTCATACGGCTCCCTTATGGTGGCCGGGTGAGCACGACGACGATCCTGCACAACCCCAACTGCACGACCTCACGGTCGGCACTCGAGACGGCCGAGGATCTCGGCGCCGACGTCGAGATTCGGCGCTACCTGAAGGACCCGCTCTCCGAGGCCGAATTGCGCGACCTGATCGCCATCCTCGAGGACCCGGTCGAGGATCTGGTTCGCCGTGACCCGCTGTTCGTCCAACTCGGCCTGGACCACGACGATGTCGCGGACGCGGAGGCGGTGATCGCGACCTTGCTGCGCGAGCCGCGGCTGCTCCAACGCCCCGTCCTGATCCGCGACGGCCGCGCGATCATCGGCCGCCCGAAGGATCGCGTGCGGCCCTTCCTCGCCTGCTGAGTCCGGCCCCACACACCCGGATGCTCACGCCGCTCACCCCGGTCGACGCGGCCGACCCGCTCGCTCTGCTCCCCCACCTGGCGGCCGCCCTCGATGGCGGTTCCCCGCTCCTGCCGTATGCCGGTGCCCCACCCGCCCTGCCTGCCTCGCGTCCCGAGTCCCTGCCCGCGGACCTGGCCCTCGCCGTCGCCACCTCCGGCTCGACGGGCCCGCCGAAGCACGCACTGCTCACCGCCGCCGCCCTGCGCGCGAGCGCGTCCGCAACGCAGTCCGTCCTTGGCGGCCCCGGGCAGTGGCTGTTGGCCGTCCCGGCCCATCACATCGCCGGGCTCCAGGTGCTTGTCCGCTCCCTGCTGGCCGGCACCACGCCGGCCGTGCTCGAGCGTGACGCCGGCTTCCGGCCGTCGAGGTTCGCCGCGGCCACCGCGCGACTGGAGCACGACCAGGCCTACGTCTCGCTGGTCCCGACCCAGGTCGGCCGGCTGCTCGACGAGCCGTCCGGAACCGCCGCCCTGCGCCGCTACGCCGCTGTCCTCGTCGGGGGCGCTGCGCTGCCGCAAGGGCTGCGCGCCCGCGCCGATGCGGCCGGCGTCCGGCTGGTCGCGACCTATGGGATGACCGAAACCGCCGGCGGCTGCGTCTACGACGGCGCACCCCTACCGGGGACGACGATCGAGCTCGATCACGACGGCCGGATAGGCCTCGGCGGACCGACGCTGGCCGCCGGCTATCTCGACGACCCGCGGGCCACGGCCGCCGCCTTTTCCCGCCCGGGCGAGCGCGGCGCGCAGTTCCGGACCGGCGACCTCGGGATCTTCGGCGCGGACGGTCGCCTGCAGGTGCTTGGCCGCCGCGACGATGTCATCAACTCCGGCGGTGAGAAGGTCAACCCGCGGCTGGTCGAGGATGCCGCGCTGGCGGCCTGCCCGGAGTTCGCCCAGGTCGTCGTCGTCGGACTGCCCGACCCGGAGTGGGGCGAGGTGGTCGCCTTGACCGCGGTGCCGGCCGGGGACGCGACCCTCACCCTCGCCGAGGTGCGCGAGCGGCTGCGGGGGGTGGTGCCGGCATACGGCCTACCGCGCCGCCTGGCGTTCGTGGGCGCAATTCCGGAGCGGGGACCGGGCAAGCCGGACCGGCGCGCGGTGGCGGGCGCATTCCGTCGCGACGAGGTGGGACAATAGGGCCATGTTGCGCCTCCTTCCCGGGCTGCTCGCCCTGGTCCTGGCGGTCTACACGCTCGTCGACTGCGTGCAGACCCCGGATGAGCGCGTGCGCGGGCTGCCGAAGGTGGTCTGGGTTTTCGTCATCCTGCTCTTCCCGTATGCCGGGCCGGCCGGCTGGTGGTTCGCCGGGCGCCCGAAGGCGTATGCCCTACCAGGCCGCCCGCTGCCGGGACCGCAGGACCGGCGAGCCCCCAGGGGGCCGGACGACGACCCCGACTTCCTGCGCAACCTCTGATCCCTTGCCTCGCCGGCGCCTCGCCGGGGACTCCCGCTGTCACGAATCGAGCCGCTCTAGATGGCCACGCCCGCCGAATGGGTTGCCGGTGCCCGGCCCCGCACCCTCCCCGCCGCCGTCGCGCCCGTCGCCGTCGGCACCGGCGCCGCTGCGGCGATCGACCGCGCCGACCTCGGTCTGGGCCTGCTCGCCCTCTTGGTCGCTCTGCTGCTGCAAGTTGGGGTCAACTACGCCAACGACTACTCCGACGGGGTCCGCGGCACCGACCAGGTGCGCGTCGGTCCGGTGCGGTTGGTCGGACAGGGCCTGGCCGTGCCCGCGCATGTGAAGCAGGCGGCGTTCGCCTGCTTGGGGCTGGCCGCGGTCGCCGGGCTCGCCCTGAGTGCACTCTCCGGGGTGTGGTGGCTGATCGTCGTGGGCGCCGTGTCGATCCTGGCGGCGTGGCGCTACACCGGGGGCGATCGGCCCTACGGCTATCGCGGACTGGGTGAGGTCTATGTCTTCGTCTTCTTCGGGTTGGTCGCGACCCTGGGGACGCTCTATACGCAGGCCCACCGAGTGACCGGCGCCGGAGTGCTCGGCGCGGTCGCGGCGGGCGCGATTGCCAGCGCGATCCTCGTCGCCAACAACCTGCGCGACATCCCGACCGACACTCTGCACGGCAAACGTACCCTCGCCGTCCGGCTCGGTGACGCGCGGACGCGAAGCCTGTATGCCGCCCTGCTCGCCCTCGCCCTGGTCTGCGGGGTGGTCGCGGCCCTGGTCGCTCGGGCGCCCTGGGCCCTGGCCGGCCCGGTCCTGTCGCTGCCGCTGACGATCCGGCAGATTCGGCTCGCGCACTCCGGCGCCACCGGGCGCGCGTTGATCCCGCTGCTGGCCCGGACCGGCGTGCTGCAGTTGCTCTTCGCCCTCCCGCTGGCCATCGGCCTGGCCCTGGCCTGACGCCGAGCGCGTCGCGCGTCGGCCCTCGCCGAGCGCGTCGCCCGTCGCCAGCCCGCCTCCCGTCGCCCGCTCGCGCCCCGGAACCCGCCAGCCCGCCCCCACCCCTCGCGCCCCGCCCTCGCGCGGACGCCCCGCGCCCCGAGGATGGGGGCCGGCGCGCGGAATGGCCCGGCCGTGGCCGGTCGGAACGCGATTGCTCGCGGCTTAGGCTTCCGGTCCGTGAGTCCACCCGCGCCGGCACGCCCCACCTCGGCGCGGCCGTCCCCCTGGCGGCTGGTCTGGGGCCTGGGCGTCGTCAGCCTCTCGGCGGACATGGTCTACGAGGGCGCTCGCTCCGTCTACGGCCCCGCGCTGGCCGCGCTTGGTGCACGTGCTGCGGTTGTGGGCCTGGTCACCGGGGCGGGTGAAGCGGCCGCGCTCGTCCTGCGCCTGGCCTTCGGCCCGCTCGCCGACCGGACGGCGCGCAACTGGCCGCTGACGATCGCCGGCTAGGCCCTGACCTGCATGGCCGTGCCCCTGATGGCCGTCGGGCCGAGACTTGGCGCCGCCGGCCTCGCGGCGGCCATCGTGCTCATCCTGCTCGAACGCACCGGCAAGGCCATCCGCAGCCCGGCGAAATCCGCCCTCCTCGCCGACGCCGCCGGGAGCCTCGCTCGCGGCCGCGGGTTCGGGGTGCACAAGGCGCTGGATCAGACAGGCGCCTTCGCCGGGCCCTTGCTGGTCGCCGCCGTCATCGCCGGTGCCGGGACGTTGTGGCCGGGATTCGCCGTGCTCGCCGTGCCCGGTGCCCTCGCCCCTGATCCTGCTGGCCTACCTGCGCCGCGCGGCGCCCGACCTCGGCGCACCGGCCCGACCCGCAATCACCCCGGGACCGCGGCCGCACCCGGCTCATCGACCACGCCGGCTCTCCCTCCCGCATCAGCAGCCACCCACTCGGACCCACCACCGCGGCCCGGCCGCGGGTGGATCGCGGCCGCCACCGGCGGCAACCTGCCGCGCGCCTTCGTCACGTATGCCGTGGCCACCAGCTTGACCACGGGCGGCCTGGTCACCTTCGGGGCGCTCGGCTATCACCTGACCACTCTGCACGTGATCGCCACCTCGGCCCTCCACCGGACTGGTCATTGCTGTCGCGCTGACCCAAGTCCTCGCGCTCGGTGTGCTTGCGACCTTGCTGGCCGCCCGTCGCGCCTGAGAATCAGCGCGCCTGGCGATCAGTCGCCAGGCGCGATCACGCCCTCGCCAGGGGAGGAGTTGCGGCCGGGTGATCGCGGCCGACCACGCGATCGCAGCCGCCACGGGCGATCAGCCGCGGGGGCGGATCAGCCCCGCCCGGGCCGTTGGCAGCACCGCGCGACCAAAAGACCGACGTGGTCAGCGGAAGTCGGCGTCCGAGTCCTGCACGACGCGGTCCTCGATCTCCTCATCTGTTGCCCCATGCCGCGCGGCGCGCGCTTCGGCGTGCCGGGTGAGATTCTCGATGGTCTGCTCCCGGAAGGGCCGCAGCGCGAAGTACGAGATCACGGTCGACAGCACGGCGGCGCCGACGAGCAGCCAGGGCCGCTGATCGTGCGCCCGGAGCCCGACCAGCCACAGCAGGGCCAGGCAGCCGAAGAAGACGAGGAAACGCAGGAGGGTGTAGCGGACCATCTAGAGCCCCGAATAGCTGTGCTGACCGACGAAGTACATATTGACGATCGAGTAGTTGACGATGATGCAGCCGAACCCGGCGAGCGCGATATAGGCGGCGCGCTGCTTGCTGATGCCGGTCGTCGCCCGGGCGTGCAGATAGGCGGCGTAGACGACCCAGATGATAAAGGTCCAGACCTCCTTGGGGTCCCAGTTCCAGTAGGACGCCCAGGCCTGCCGCGCCCAGATCGCCCCGGCGATCAAGGTGAAGGTCCACAGCGGGAAGGCGATCACGTGCAGGGCGTAGGAGAGGCGCTCCAGCTCGCGGGCGCGGGGTAGCACCCGCATCAACCGGGCACCCATACCGGTGCCGGGAGTCCCCGCCGCCGCCTTGGCCTCGGCCCGGTCGGCGAGCAGATAGAGCACGGTGACCATGGCGGCGAGCGTGAAGACACCGACCGAGATCGTCGCTACCGTGACATGGATGACCAGCCAGTAGGAGCGCAGGGACGGCAGCAGCTGGGCCGCCTCGGTGTACCACAGCGTCACCGCCATCCCGAGCATGAGCAACACCGGAGCCGTCACGAAGACGCCGAGCCAGTCGACATTGCGACGCAGGCCCCACAGACAGAACGCCAGCATGACCACCAGCGACGCGGCCGTCACGAACTCGTAGAGATTGCCCAGCGGGGGCCGGTGCACCGACGCGCCCCGCATGATCACGGCCGCGGCGAGCAGGAGGGTCGCGAGCCAGGCGAACATCCGCGCGGGGCCCGCTGCCTTGCGGGCCGCCCGCGCCGCATCGCCCGTATGCCGTTCGCCCGCCACGCCCGGCACCGCACTGACGGCATCGGTCGCGTCCGGCATGGACGCCTCGGCGCCGCCGCCCCCTGCGCCGTGCCGAGCTTCGACGAGCTCGCGGTCGACCGCCCGCACGCCCGCGCCCGAGCGCGCGTCGTCGCGCGCCGTCGCGGCGCGCGCGAGGTAGAGGACGAAGCCGAGCATCGACAGCGTCAGCACCGCCATCGCCGAGTAGAGGCTGATGACGGAATACTCCGCCAGGGTGTTCGCGTCCATTGGCCCGATCCTCTCACGCACCCCCGACAACCCACGGCCGGGGCGCAACGACTCCTACCGAGGCAGCCGACCGGCGCCGGTCACGGCCGCCGCCAGCCGGTCAACGACATCCTGCAACCCGTCGTCATCGGCCTTGGCCAGCGCACCGATCTCGACGACCGAGCCGCCATGAGGGCGCGGGGTGACCCGCGCGAAGACCCGCCGCCGGCGCACCAGCAAGGTCGCGATCAGCCCACCGAGCGCCAGCAGGGCCGAGCCCAGGGTCAGATTGCGGGCGGGGTCGTGCCGAATCGACAGGCCGGCCCACCGGGTCACGCCGTCGAAGGTGATCGAGCCGCGATCCCCCGGCAAGGTCACCGTCTCGCCCGGGGAGAGCCACAGCCGCAGCACGTCTTTGCCGTCGGCGCTCTTGACCTGGGTCATCTCCTTGGTGTTGAGCGTGTAGACCGACGACGCCTGACCGCTGGGGTTGAGCACGCCCTCATACAGGCCCAGGGCCAGCTTGGGGTCGCGCACATCGGGGAAGACCGAGATCGGGCCGGTGTGCTCGGTGATCACCCCGGTCGGCAGGAAGTTGCCGAAGAATCCCAATTCCTTGGGTGTGGCCGCCGGCACCTTGATCGCGCCGGAGGAGGTGTAGTTGTTGTCACGGGCCAGAAACACCGTCGGCCCGGAATACACGATTGCGCCGTGGGCGTCCTTGACGGTGACGATCGGTGCATAGCCGTTACCGAGCAAGAAGATGGTGGCGCCGTCCATCTCCACCGGGTGGTTGACCTTGAGCACCTGCTTGACCGGCGTCGCCCCCGGCTCGGCGGTCGTCGTCAGATAGGCCGTGAAGTCGCGCGGCTGCCCGAACTGCCCCGCGCCGGTGACCTGGTCCTCGAAGCTGACGTCGAGTTTGTCGAGGGTGAAGGAAAACGGCGGCAACTGGGTGGGATCGGCCCGTGGGCCGGGGCTGAGCGTGTCATAGGAGACCATCGTGTCGGCGAAGCTGTTGCCCACCGGCACGATCACATCGCCCTTCCAGCCCCAGATGTGGCCGGCAGCGACCCCCACGATTACCCCGACGACGGCGATGTGGAAGAGGAGATTGCCGCTCTCCTTCAGGTAGCCCGTCTCCGCGGCGATGGTCTCGCCACGCACATCGAGGCGATACCGGCGCCCGTATGCCGCCCGCAGACTCGCCACGGCCGCCGCCGGCTCCGCGTCCACCTCGACGCGGGCATGCGCGGGCAACCGCCCCAGGTTCGCGGGCACCCGCGGCGGGCGGGCCCGCACCTGCGTCAGGTGGATCCTGGTCCGCGGCACGATGCAGCCGACCAGGCTGATCAGGAGCAACAAATAGATCGCCGAGAACCACGGCGAGGCATAGACCTCGAAGAACCCGAGCCGGTCGAGCAGCGGACCGAGCTTGGGATGGGCGTCGATGTAGTCGGCCGTCCGGGTCGGGTTGATCGAGCGTTGCGGCCAGATCGACCCGGGCAGCGCAGCGATCGCCACCAGCAGCAGCAGGAAGAGTGCCGTCCGCATGCTCGTCAGTTGCCGCCAGGCCCACCGCGCCCAGCCCAGCGGCCCGAGCCGGGGCAGCGTGGGGGCCGCCTGCGTCCGGTCGCGCACCGTCGTCACAGGATCACCTCGAATCCGAGGACCGTATGGATGCGCAGCCACGTCGTCAGCCCATCCCACCACCCGGTCAGCAGGAGTACCCCGACCACGAGCAACAGCGCGCCACCGAGGCGGTGGATGAGCAGCGAGTGGCGGCGCAGAAAGGCGTTGAAGCGTGCCGCACGATCCCAGGCGGTCGCGATCGCGAGGAAGGGCAGCCCCAGCCCGAGGCAATAGGCCCCCGCCAAGGCGACGGCCCGCGGCAGGCTGGGATCGGTTGCGGTGGCGAGCGCGATCACCGCGCCGAGCGTCGGGCCGGAGCAGGGCGTCCACCCGACCCCGAAGACGGCGCCGAGCGCAGGCGCACCGGCCAGACCCATTCGCGGTCGCCACCGGGGAGCGACGGTGCGCTGGCTGCCGGCCCCGAGGAAGACCAAGGCCATGGCGATGACCGCGACCCCGCCGATGCGCATCAACAGGACACGGTGCTCGAGGAAGACCCGGCCCAGGGTCGTGACGAACATCGCCTCGAGGACGAAGACCACCGAGAAGCCCAGGACGAACAGCAGCGTGCCGAGCACGACCCGGCTCTGCGCGGCCCGTCGCACGCGCGAGTCCGGCGCGGCCCCGGTCACATAGCCGAGGAAGCCCGGGACCAGCGGCAACACGCAGGGGGAGGCGAAGGAGACCAATCCGGCGAGCAGCGCGACGAGCAGCGCCAGGGGCAGCGCGCCCGTGGCGACGGTGTCCGCGGCCCCGCCGGCGAGCTGCGTCACGAGGCGGCGCCGCCCGCCGCGACGTCCTCGATCATGCCGGTCAGGGTGGACTTCGAGACCGAGCCGAGCACGCGCGCGGCGATCCGGCCCTGGGCATCGAGCACGACCGTCGAGGGCAGGGCCGTCGCCTTGCCCTGCAGCGCGAGGGCACTCAACCCGCCGGGGTCGGAAATCGAGGGATAGGTCAAGCCCCACGCCTTGGCCGTGGCGGCGGCAGTCTGCGGCGAGGAGTCACGGATGTTCACACCGACGAACCCGGCCTTCGCCGCGATGGCCGGGTCGTTTGCGACGGCGACTAAGTCGGGCGCCTCCGCCTGGCAGGGCGGGCACCACGATGCCCAGACATTGATCACCAGCAGCTTGCCGCGGTTGTCGGCACTGGCGAAGGCGCCGCCGTCGAGAGTGGTCCCGTCGAGCACAACGGGCTCGCTGCGCTTGTCGGGCGGGATGAGCTCGACGGCGCCGTTGCCGGAGATGTAGTTCTTCTGATCGCCCTGTTTGGCTTGTGCCCCAATGGAATTGGGGTCACTGCTGCAAGCCGCAAGGACTCCGGGAGCCAGCACGAGGGTAACGGCGAGCACCGCCCCCCGCCGTCGTCCGGACCATCGGGCGACCCCACTCCCCCCGGCCGCCGTCATGCGCCGACGCTCGCGCTGGAATAGGAGGTCAGGTGCTTGGCGGGCTCGGCATACGAGATCGCGGCCAGGTCGGCGTCATCGAAGGCGAAGGTGGTCACCGAGGCGAGCGAGCACTCGCGGCTGCGCGGGTCGTGCCATAGCCGCCGGCCCTCGGCAGCGCAGCGGGCCATCCAGATCGGCAGCTGGTGGGAGACGATGACGGCCTCGTGCCCCTCGGCCGCGGCGCGCACATCGGCGATGGCGGCCTGCATGCGGGCCGCGATCTCGACATACGGCTCGCCCCAGGAGGGAGTGCGGACGTCGTACATCCGGGCCAGGTGCTTCGGGCGCAGGAAATTGCCGAGGCTGACAACCTGTCCCTCGAAGGTGTTCGCCGCCTCGATGACGCGGTCATCGGTGCCGATGGGCAGGCCGTGGGGCTCGGCGATCGGGGCCGCCGTCTCGCGGGCCCTGATCAGCGAGGACGCGGTGACGACGCTCAGATCGTTGTCGGCGAAGTAGTCGCCGAGGACGCGGGCCATCGCCTGACCGCGCTCGGAGAGGTGGTAGCCGTCGAGGCGGCCATAGAGCACCTTCTCCGGGTTGAACACCTCGCCGTGGCGAACGAGATGGACCAGCGTGCGCGTCATGGCGCGATTGTCGCAAACGCGTCTGAGGCCGCGGACGCGGCCGCGGGCAGGGCGGCGAGGATCCGGTCCACGGCCGCCGCGTCGTGGGCGGCGCTGACGAACCACACTTCATACGCGCTCGGGGGCAGGTGGACGCCCTGGGCGAGCATGGCATGGAAGAAGGCGGCGTAGGCCGGGGCGGACGTGCGCTTCGCGTCGTCGTAATCGCGCACCAGGCCCTCGCAGAAGAAGATGCTGAACATGCTGCCCGCCCACTGCACGGTATGCGGCACGCCCGCCGCGCTCAACGCCGCGGCCGCCGCGTCGGCGACGGTGTGCGCGACGGCGTCGAGGTGGGCGTAGACCTCCGGCGTGCAGCGCTGCAGCGTCGCGAGGCCGGCCGCCGTGGCGACCGGGTTCCCCGAGAGGGTGCCTGCCTGATAGACCGGGCCGTCGGGTGCCAGCGCGGCCATCAAGGCGGCGGGACCGCCGAAGGCTGCGGCCGGGAAGCCGCCGCCCATCACCTTGCCGAAGGTGAATAGGTCGGGGGCGCCCGCGGCATAGGGGCCCTCGAGGCCATACCACCCGGAGCGCGAGCATCGGAAGCCGGTCATCACCTCGTCACTGATCAGCAGCGCGCCGTGATCGCGGGTGACGCGGCGCAGCGCCTCGGTGAAGCCGGGTGCGGGCGGGACGACGCCCATATTGCCCGGGGCGGCCTCGGTGATGACCGCGGCGATGTGCTCGCCGTCGGCGGCAAAGACCGCCTTCAGGGCGGCGATGTCGTTGTAGGGCAGCACGATCGTCTCGGCCGCCGCACTCGAGGGAACCCCGGCGGAGTCGGGCAGACCGAAAGTCGCCACCCCCGAGCCAGCGGCCGCGAGCAGGGCGTCGACGTGGCCGTGATAGCAGCCGGCGAACTTCACCACGCGCGAACGGCCCGTCAGACCGCGGGCCAGCCGCAGGGCGCTCATCGTGGCCTCGGTGCCGGAGGAGACCAGACGGACGTGCTCCACCGGCTCGACCCGCGCGACGATCTCCTCGGCGAGCGCGACCTCGTTCTCGCTCGGCGTGCCATAGGAGAAGCCGCGCGACGCCGCATCCGTGACGGCGGCGAGCACCTCGGGGTGGGTGTGCCCGAGAATCATCGGCCCCCAGGAGCCGATCAGGTCGACATACTCCCGGCCATCGGCATCGATCAGATAGGCCCCGCGAGCGCTGGTGATGAAGCGCGGTGTGCCCCCGACGCTGCGGAAGGCGCGGACCGGGCTGTTGACCCCGCCGGGCACCACCGCCTTGGCGCGGGCGAAGAGCGCCTCGGAGGCGGGCGCGTCGGCGGGGTAAGAAGGCGGCATACGGGCAGTCTCTCAGGGGCCGCCGACAACGCGGTCGGCGGTCAGTCGGCGTCGCCGGCCTGACCCGCCATGGCGAGGGCGTCCCGCACCTTTCGGAGGCTGTCGCCGAGGGCGATGAACTCCTCGGGGCTGAGGATGTCGATCAGATTGGCTCGCACGGAGTCGACGTGGCGGCGGGCCATCTCCTCGATGGCCGCCCGGCCGTCGTCGGTCAGGACGACTTCGACACCCCGGCGGTCGTCGACGCAGGCCTCGCGGCGCACCAGGCCCCGCTTTTCCAGCCGCGCGGCCGTATGCGTGATCCGCGACCGGGACTGGACGACCATGTCGGCGAGGTTCGACATCCGTAGGCGGCCCCCGGGTGCCTCGGAGAGCATGGAGATGACTTCGTACTCCGAGAGTTGCGTGCCGTGGACGGCCAGATCGCGATCGAGCGCGACCTCGACCAGGCGGGTGGCGCGCAGATAGGCGCGCCAGGCGCGCTGCTCCTGGGGCGTCAACCAACGGGTCTCGGTGCTCATCGGCCCCTATTCTGCCCCGAATCGTCCCCCGATTTGACAGAAGCCTTAATAGTTGAAATATTGATCATGTTCGGAGGGCCGGCAATCGGGTCGGCACCGCCACACCGAGACTCCCAAGGAGCAGCATGAGCAGCATCAAGAATCTCCCCGCCGGCACCTGGGCCGTCGACGCCAGCCACACCGAAGTCGGCTTCGTCGCCCGCCACCTGATGGTCACCAAGGTCCGCGGCAGCTTCCCCGAGGTCAGCGGCACCGTCACGGTGGCCGAGGACGTCACGGCGTCCACGGTCGACGTCACCGTCGGCATGGCCTCGGTCGACACCCGCAGCGCCGACCGCGACGCGCACCTGCGCAGCGCCGACTTCTTCGACGTCGAGAACTACCCGACCATGCGCTTCGTCTCCACCTCGTTCGACGGCGAGGAACTGACCGGCGAGCTGACCATCAAGGACGTCACCAAGCCGGTGACCTTCGAGGTCGACTTCAACGGCGTGCAGGCTGACCCGTGGGGCAACACCAAGGCCGGCTTCGAGGCCGAGACCGAGATCAACCGCAAGGACTGGGGCCTGACCTGGAACGCGGCCATCGAGGGCGGCGGCGTGCTCGTGAGCGAGAAGATCAAGGTCGTCCTGGACGTCCAGTTGCTCAAGCAGGCCTGACGGCTGGCGGCTCCCCCGTCTAGGTGTTCCGGGCGGCCCACTCCAGGGCGAAGTAGGTCAGCAGGATGTCGGCACCGGCCCGCTTGAGGTGGATCAGCGACTCATCGACGGCCCGGTCCCGGTCGATCCAGCCGCGGTCGGCGGCGGCGACGATCGAGCTGTACTCTCCCGAGATCTGATAAGCCGATACCGGCACGGTGGACATCTGCGCCACCGCGCGGATGATGTCCAGGTGTGGGCCGGCCGGCTTGACCATCACCATGTCGGCACCTTCGGCCACGTCGAGTTCGACCTCGCGGATCGCCTCGCGCGCGTTCCCCGGATCCTGCTGGTAGGTCGCCCGGTCACCGACCAGCGAGCTCGCGACCGCCTCGCGGAAGGGTCCGTAGAGCCCGGAGGTGTATTTCGCGGCATAGGCAAGCAGCACCGTGTCCGTATGCCCGGCCGCGTCCAGGGCCGCCCGCACGTGGCCGACCTGGCCGTCCATCATTCCCGAGAGCCCGAGCACCTCGGAGCCGGCGCGCGCCTGCGCCAGTGCCATCGCGGCATACCGCTCCAGGGTGGCGTCATTGTCGACGCGCCCCCGCGCATCGAGGACGCCACAGTGCCCGTGATCGGTGAACTCATCCAGGCACAGGTCGGTCATGACGACCAGTTCGCCGCCGACCGCGTCCGCGACGGCGCGGGTCGCGACGTTGAGGATGCCGTCGGGATCGTCGGCCCCGCTGCCACGTCCGTCCTTGGCCAGCGGCACGCCGAAGAGCATGATCCCGCCGATGCCCGCGGCCACACACTGGTGCGCGAGCTCGACGAGCGACGCCACCGTATGCTGCGCCACCCCCGGCATCGCGCCGATCGGCACCGGCGCGTCGATGCCCTCCCGGACGAAGGCCGGCAGCACTAGATCAGCCGGGTGCACGCGCGTCTCGGCAACCAGTCGCCGCAGTGCCGGGGTCGCCCGCAGCCGCCGGGGGCGGATGGCCGGATAGCCCATCAGCGGGCCTTGCGCCGGCTGGCGACCTTGCGTCGCGCGCTCGGCCGCAGCACGGGCACTCCGGCCTCGTGGGCCTGCCGCGCGAGCGCCCGGCCGTACTCCGCAAGCGCCTCGATCAGACTCGCCACCGAGGCCTCGGGGGCGAGGACGTCGACGCGCAGACCGTGCTCCTCGGCGGTCTTGGCGGTCGCCGGCCCGATGCAGGCGATGACCGTCGACGGGTGCGGCTTGCCGGCGATGCCCACCAGATTGCGCACCGTCGAGGATGAGGTGAACACGACCGCGTCGAAGTCGCCGGACTTGATCGCCTCCCGCACCTCGGGCGCCGGCGGCGCGGCGCGAACGGTGCGATAGGCCGTCGCGTCCTCGACCTCCCACCCCATCTCCTGCAGACCGGCAGCGAGCGTGTCGGTCGCGATATCGGCCCGCGGCAGGAAGACCCGGTTGATCGGATCGAGATCGGCGTCGTACTCGGGCCAGTCGGACAGTAGCCCGCGCGCGGACTTCTCGCCGGTTGGCACCAGGTCCGGGTTGATCCCCCAGGCCCGCAGGGCTTCCGCGGTGACGCCACCGACGGCCGCGACCTTCAGCCCGGCGAAGGCCCGCGCGTCGAGACCAAAGTCCTCGAAGCGCTCACGCACCGCCTTGACCGCGTTGACCGAGGTGAAGCCGACCCATTCGTAACGACCGGTGACAAGGCCCTTGATCGCGCGGTCCATCTGATGCGGCGTGCGCGGGAGCTCGACGCTGATGGTCGGCACCACATCGGCGCCGGCGCCGTGGGTGGCGAGCAGGGCCACGGCCGACCCGGCCTGGTCCTGGGTGCGCGGGATGAGCACGCGCCACCCGTAGAGCGCCTTCGACTCGAACCACGACAACTGCTCGCGCAGCGCGACGGTCGGGCCGACGACCGCCAGCGAAGGGTGCCCGAGCGTGGCGACCACCGTCGCCGCGTGCGCGAGATCGGTCGTATGCGTGCACTGCCGGGTCGTCGTGCCCTGCTCGGTCAGCGCGACCGGCGTCGCCGGGTCCCGCCCCGCGTCCGCGAGTGCCACGAGGGCGCCGGCCAGGGCTGCGGCGTTGCCGAGCAGGACGACCGTGGTTCTCGGATCGACCGAGCGCGCGTAGTCGGCCCCGCTGTCGCCGGCCGCGATCACATGAACCGCGGAGGCGGCCGGGGAGGTCAAGGGGATGCCGGCATACGCGGGGACCGCGGTCACCGCGGTGACTCCGGGCACGATGTCGACGGTGATCCCCGCCTTGCGACAGGCGAGGGCCTCCTCGGCGAGGCCGTTGAAGGTCGTCGGGTCGCCGTCCATCAGGCGCACGACGCGGCCACCGGGGTTGGCCTTGGCCGCCTGGACCACGATCTTGGCGCGCGAGGCGTGCGTCAGCGGCTGCCCATGCGTGCCGTGCGAGGCGTCGACGACTTCGACATCGGGACGGGCATGGGCCGCGACGAGGGAGGCCTTGGTCAGCTGGTCGGTGACGACGACGTCGGCGCTCTCCAGCGCGGCGACGGCCGCGAGCGTGAGCAGACTGGGGTCGCCCGGACCCGCCCCGACAAAGGCAACCGTTGCCGGGCGGCGCGCCGAGTGGGCGGCCGAGGGGCTGAGCGGGCTCACGTGGTCTTCTCCGATTCGTCGATTGCGGTCGTCTGGGCGTGCATGCCGGGTCTCGTCCCGGGCTCGGCGGTGGCGGGCAGTTGGCCCTCGCCCGGGGGATCGAGTGTGGTCGTGCCGCCGGACGGGGTCGTGGGGCTGGCCGGCGCGCCGAAGCCGCGCTCGACGCGCGCCTGCGCGGCGCCGTCCGCCAGCAGCAAGGCGGCCAATCGGGTGCCGACACCCACCGGGTCGTCGGCCGGACCGGTGACGGAACGGCGCAGTTGCAGGGCGCCGTCGCGGGTGCCGACGAACGCCCGGACGGACAGTTCGAGGGCAGTAACGCCCTCGACCACCTCGGCGAGCACGCCGACGGGCGCCGTGCAGCCGGCCTCGAGGGCCGCGAGCACGGTCCGTTCGGCCGTCACGCAAGCCTGCGTTTCGGGATCATCGAGGGCGGCCAGGACATCGAAGACGACGGAGTCGTCGGCGCGACACTCGAGGGCTAGGGCACCCTGCCCGGCAGCCGGCAAGACCTGGATCGGGTCGAGGACCTCAGTCGCGCGATCGGCCAGGCCGAGGCGCAGCAGGCCGGCGCGCGCGAGGACGACGGCATCGAGTTCGCCTGTGTCAACCAGGGCCAGACGGGTCTCCACATTGCCCCGGATCGGGACGATCTCGACGCCCAGGCCCAGAGCCACCAGCTGGGCCTCGCGGCGGGGCGAGCCCGTACCGATGCGGGCTCCGGACGGCAACTCGCCGAGGGTCAGGCCGTCGCGGGCCACCAGGACATCCCGGACGTCTTCGCGAACAGGGGTCGCGGCGATGACCAGGCCGGCTTCGGGCGCGGTCGGCAGGTCCTTGAGCGAGTGGACCGCGAGGTCGATATCCCCGGCGCGCAAGGCCCGCCGCAGCGCGGACGCGAACACGCCGGTGCCACCGATGGTCTCCAGGGCCGCCCCGTTGGTGTCACCCTCGGTGACGATCTCGACGAGCTCGACGTCGTGGCCGGCCGCGCGCAAGGCGTCGGCGATCTGTCCCGATTGGGTCAGGGCGAGGCGGCTGCGGCGGGTGCCGAGGCGAAAGGCGATCATGACGCCTCCCGCTCGACAGCCCGGCCGCGGTCGCTCTCGCCGGCCGCACCCGTGGGGTCACCAGCGGTCGGGCCGCCACCGGCGACCCGTTCGGAGTCGTCGGCGCCGGCGGCTGCGCCGGTGACTTCGCTCGACCCGCCCTCGCTGGGTCGGTCGTAGGCGAGCGCCGGCAAGGTCACCGCACCCGATTCCGCGGCCGGCGCGGGTGCGAAGAGTTCGGCAAGGGCGTCGGCATACTCGGCCATCCGGCCGCTGGCCGCGAGTTCCTTGACCCGCACGGTGGGGCCGTGCAGGAGCTTGTCGACGAGCCGGCCCATGGCGATCTCGACCTCGCGACGTTCGGCGTCGCCGAGATTCGGCGTGCGCGAGCGCAGGCGGCCCACTTCACCGGCGAGGATCGTGGCGCCTCGTTCGCGCATGGCCGCGATCGTCGGGACCGCCGCCTGGACGGACCGGGCGCTGATGAAGTCGGCGACCTCGGTGTCGACCAGGCCGGTGGCCGCCCGGACGGCGGGGTTGCCCGTTACCGCGCGCAGCCGGGCGCCCAGGTGATCCAACCCGAGTCGCGTGACCCCCCGCAGGTCCCCAGCCGCGTGCTCGATGTCGTGCGGCATCGCCAGGTCGACCAACACCTGGGGCCGCTGCGACCCCGCCCGCGCCGCGTCCACCACGGATGCCGTCAGCACCAGGCCGGGCGCCCCGACGCACGACACGACCACATCGGCGGCGCCGAGGGCATCGGGAAGTTCGGCTAGGTGGGCGGCGCGGCCGCCGACGCGGAAGGCCAGGGCTTCACCGCGGGCATACGTCCGGTTGACGATGACGATCGAGCCGTAGCCCGCGCGCGCCGCCGTGGTCGCTACCAATGCCGCCATTGCGCCCGCCCCGACGACGACGAGTCGCGTGTGCGCCGGGGGGCCGACGATCTGCGAGGCCGCCCCGAATGCGGTCTCGACCAGCGAGGAGGAATACGTCTCGATGCCGGTCTCGGTGTGGACGCGCTTGCCGACCCGCAACGCCTGCTGGAAGAGCTGGTTGAGGCTCGACCCGGTCAGCCCGGCAGCTTGTGCCTCGTGCAACGAGACCCGCAGCTGTGCCCGAATCTGGTTCTCCCCCAACGCCATCGAGTCGAGACCGCTTGCCACCCGGAAGGTATGCGCGATCGCACCATCCTCGTAGTGCACCCCGAGTCGCTCGGTCAGGTCGGCCCGCGGAAGGCCCGACTGCCCGGACAGGGCATCGGTGATGTCCGCGATCGCGCCGTGGAAGGTGGCGGCCTCGGCATACACCTCGGTCCGGTTGCAGGTGGAGACAACGACGACCTCGCGGACGTGCTCGCTCCCGGCGATGGCGTGGGCGAGATCGCGGCGGCCGGAGGCGTCGAGGCTGATCCGTTCGAGCAGGTCGAGGGGTGCGTTGTGGTGGGAGAGGCCGAGGACGAGCAGGCTCACGGCGCCACCGCCAGCTGCGGAGCGCGGCTGCGCTGCTGCTTGTGGAAGGCGAGGATCTGCAGTTCCGTTGCGACATCGACCTTGCGCACATCGACGCCGGCAGGCACGTTCAAGGTCACGGCGGCGAAGTTCAGGATCGAGGTGACACCGGCCGCGATGAGTGCGTCGCAGACCTCCTGGGCGGCGTGCGCGGGGGTGGTGATCACACCCAGCGTGTCGGGGGCCGCGGCCAGCGCCGGGAGCGCGGTCATCGCGCTGACCACCAGGCCGGCCACGGGCTGGCCGACGACTGCGGGATCCCGATCCAGCAGCGCGACGAGCTGGAATCCGCCCGCCGCGAAACCGCCATAGGCGGCGAGGGCGCGCCCGAGGTTGCCCATGCCGACGATCAGCACGGGCCAGTCGCGCGTCAGACCGAGCGCCCGGGCGATTTCGACCGAGAGGTGGGTAACGTCATACCCGACGCCGCGCACGCCATGGCTGCCGAGGAACGAGAGGTCTTTGCGCACCATCGCCGAGCCTACGCCGGTGGCCGCCGCGAGCGCTTCGGAGGAGGTCGAGACGACCCCCCTGTCGCTCATCGAGGTCAACGCGCGAAGATAGTCGGGCAGGCGGGCGACCGTGGCGTCAGGGATGCCGCGACGCCGGATCTCGATCGCTGACACCTGGGTCACCTCGTTCTGTCAGGCGTGGTCGGGGCGATCCGGGTGCCGATCGGCACCCGCGCTTCTCGCAAGGCTACGCGCTTGTGAAGGCCTTCACAAAGTCTCGCGTGCAGAGTGAGATACCCCTGCGGGCATGGTCCTTCGTCGTCTCGACGGCCACGTGAGCAGCGTCACCCTGCGCCCGTGGGTCAGCGACCACGGGCGCCGAGCCCGGCGCGCAGCCGTTGCGGATCGACCCGCCAGTAGGCGTGGACCTCTCCGTCGATCAACACCACCGGGATCAGATCGCCGTATGCCGCGCTCAGGCGCGCGTCGTCGTCCACCGACTGCTCGACAACAGTCAGTCCGAACTCGGCCGCCACTGCGCGCACGACCGGCTCCGCGTCCGCGCACAGGTGACAACCCGGGCGGCCGATGAGCACAACCGGCGGGACAGTCCCGGCCCCCGGTGCGGACACGCGGTGAGCGGACGGCATACGGGCTGGGCGCGCGCGAGGCCGTCGCACGCCGTCAGTGGAAGACAGAGCGCCGCGAGGCCAGGAGGCCGTAGACGGTCTGCTGGATGGTCTCGCGCACCCGGTCGGTCAGGTCGAAGACGATCATCGGATCGTCGGCGGCCTTCGGGTCGAAGGCGCCGGTGTCGACGGGCGGGCCGAACTCGATGATCCATTTGCTCGGCAACGGAATCATGCCCAGTGGGCCGAGCCAGGGGAAGGTGGGCGTGACCGGGAAATAGGGCAGACCCACCAGGTTGGCCAAGCCCTTGAGATTGGCGATCATCGGGTAGATCTCCTCGGCACCGATGATCGCGCACGGGATGATGGGCACCCCGGTGCGGATGGCCGCGGAAACGAAACCGCCGCGGCCGAAGCGTTGAAGTTTGTAGCGCTCGTTGAACGGCTTGCCGACACCCTTGAAGCCCTCGGGCCAGACACCGACGAGTTCGCCGCTGGTCAACAGGCGTTCGGCGTCGGGGTTGGTGGCGAGGGTGGCTCCGCCCTTGCGGGCGATGCTGCCCAGGCCGGGAGTGCCGAAGACCAGGTCCGCGCCGAGCTCGCGCAGTTGGCGGTGCGCAGGGTGCTTGTCGTGGATGGCGACCTGGGTCATCAGGGAATCGACCGCGACCGTGCCGGAGTGATTGGCCACCAGGAGCGCGCCACCGGTGCTGGGAATGTTCTCCAGGCCGCGGACCTCGACGCGGAACCAGGTGTAGAAGAGCGGCCGGAGCAGGGGGTAAAGGATGTGCTCGGCGAAGTCCGCGTCATAGCCGTAGTTGTCGACGGCGTAGTCGCCCGTCAGCCGGCGCCGGATGAACGCGACGGCTTCGGCCGCCTTGGCCTCAGCCTCGTCGCGCGACATACCCAACGGCCCGGCGGCCCGGTGGGCGACGGCGCGAACACCCGCGACGAACTCCTTCAGCCCGGGCTTGCCGGGGGCAGACGGGCGTGCGGAGGGATGGGCGGCGAAGGGCGGTTCGGGCGCGAGTTCGTCGGGCTGGACCACGCGCAAGTGGCTCGCCGGCTCGCCGAGCAGGGGCGTGGCGGTGCGGCGGGCGCGCTCGCTCGAGGCGCGGGCCGCGCCAGCGGCGACGGAGGGGCGGCGTGGCGTGCTCATTGGTGGGCCTTTCCGGTCACGAGGACGCCGGTGACCGCGTGCACGGCCTCTTCGGCGACGTCGGCGGCGGAGGAGACTGCGGCAAGGGCCTGGTCGACCGGCCGGGGCGCGGCGGCGACGAAGTCCTCGAAGGCGCCACGGGTAGTCCAGGTCGGCTCGAAGCCGAGGACGTGGCGCATCTTGCTGGTGTCGAGGCCGCGGCCGTGGACCAGCAACTCCAGTTGCTCGGGCGAGAAGTCCAGGATCCCGGTGCGTTTGAAGAGCGAGTTGGCGCCGCGGGTGGCGACCGCGGGAATCTTGACGAAGGGGCGCCCGGTCAGGGCCGTGGCCTGGCTGACCGTGATGATCCCGTCGCCGGCGACGTTGACCGTGCCGGCCGGCGGGGCGAGGGTCGCCCGGACGGTTGCCGCTGCGACATCGTCTTCGTGGAGGAATTGCAGGCGGCCGTCCCAGCCCAGAGGCAGCGGGATCAGCGGGAGCCGGAAGAAGTCGGTCATGGCCGTGCGGATGCGCGGGCCGATGACATTCGCAAGCCGCAGCACGGTGATCCCGACGTCGGGGCGGCGCCGGGCGAAGCCGCGGACATACGCCTCGACCTCGACCGAGTCCTTGCCGAAACCGACGTTGGGCAGCCGGCGGGCGGCCATGTCCTCGGTGAACATCGCCGGGTCCCGATAGGAGGAGCCGTAGACACCGGCCGTCGACTTGACGACGAGGCGTTGTACGCGAGTGCTCTTTTGGCAGGCCGCGAGCAACTGCATCGTCCCGATGACGTTGATCTCTTTCTGCGTCGCCCGGCCACCGGCGTTCAGCGGGGTCGCGATGACGCCCATATGGACAACGGTGTCGACCTGCTGCTGCTCGATGATCTTGCCGATCATCGGTGAGCGGATGTCTGCGCGCACGAACTCGGCACGGCCGATCGGGTGCGGGGGTGGGACGACGTCGACGCCGATGATCCGGGGGACCTCGTCGGTTTGCGACAGGGCACGCGCGAAGGCGCCACCGAGATAGCGGGACACGCCGGTGATCAGGACGACTTCCGGCATGGTGCTCTCCTACCTCACGTCACGCCCGCGCGGGGCGCCAGGGTTACTTCTTGTTGCGACGCTGGTGACGCGTCTTGCGCAGCAGCTTGCGGTGCTTCTTCTTGGCCATCCGCTTGCGCCGCTTCTTGATGACAGAACCCATTGACAACCCTTGCTTCGTAACGTGTGGAGATCATCGGACGCATCGCAGCCGCCGTGATCGACTCGGTCGGTGGCCGCGTGAGCTACCTGAAGGGACAGCCTACCTGCGGCAGTCGGCACGCCCAAACCGTGCCCCAGGTGTCCTTGGGCACGGTTTGTGGTGGCGATATTTTCTCGGGCCGCCGCGCGGTCGCCAGCAGCGGGTGCCGGGCAGGCCGGCATACGTCCTGAGTCAGGCGGTTTCGATGAAGGCGGTCTCGAGATAGGCATCGACGGCGTCGGCCGGCACGCGGAAGGACCGTCCGACGCGGATCGCGGGAAGCTCGCCACCGTGGACCATTCGGTACACGGTCATCTTCGATACGCGCATGATCGCGGCCACTTCGGCCACGGTGAGGAATTTGACCTCGGAAAGCTGCCGGTCGGCAGACATGCGAACCTCGTCTTTTCTATCGCGCATCGCCGGCTTCCCCTCCGGCGGATTCCTACGCAATCTCGTCGGGAGCAACCATAGGGGCAGTTGTTACTCCTGTGAAGCCGGGGCCACCGACCGAGTGAAATTTGCCCGGTCTTGTCCAGCCGACACGCCGGCCGGCGGCCCCGAACCTAACGTCTGCTAGCAGCAGTTAGGTGACGTCCAGCAGGGTAGAACCTGCTGGACGTCACCTAAACCCCGCTAAGTCACCCTGCCGGGCGCCGAGCTCCGGGACCGCTGTCAGTCGAACCAAACGTCCAAACCGTGGTGAGCGAAGATCGCCTCGCGTGTGGCCATCACGGCGGCGTCGACGGGGCTGTGGGGGTTGTAACCGAGCTCCCAGGGCTGGACCCAGATGGGGCTGCTGCCCGGGGGCAAGTCGCTCATCCGGGCCGGTCCGCGGCGACCGGTGAGCGCGGCGACCTGGTCGCGCCAAGCCTGGGGGATCTCGGTCTGGGGTTCGATCGGGCGGTGTCCGGCGATGGCGGTCAGGTGCGTCCAGGCTCGCGGGACGACGTTGACCAGTTCGTAACCGCCGCCGCCGAGGCTGATCCAACGGCCGTTGCAGAGCTCGTGAGCCAAGTCGTGGATGTCGAGCATCGCCTGGCGTTGCGCGTCGACGGTCAGCGCCAGATGGGCGAGGGGATCCTCCATGTGCGTGTCGCAGCCGTGCTGGGTGACCAGCACCTGCGGCTTGAAGGCGCGCACGACCGGGAAGATGGCCGAGCGCACGGCGCGCAGCCAGGCCGAGTCCGAGGTCCCCGCCGGCAGCGCCACATTGAGCGCGTAGCCCTCCCCCGACGCGTGCCCGATGTCGCGGGCCCACCCCGTGCCAGGAAAGAGCAGCCGGCCGTTCTCGTGGATCGAGGCCGTCAGCACCCGCGGGTCGTCGGCGAAGATCGCCTCGACGCCGTCGCCGTGGTGGACATCGACATCGAGATAGGCCACTCGCTCCACGCCGTGGTCGAGTAACCACGCGATGCCGACCGCGATGTCGTTGTAGATGCAGAAGCCGCTGGCCCGATCCCGCATCGCATGGTGCAGGCCGCCGCAGAAGTTGACCCCGTGCTCGATCTCGCCCGCGTGGACAGCCCGGCACATCTCCACCGTGCCGCCCACGATGCGAGCGCTCGCCTCGTGCATCCCCACGAAGGCCGGATCGTCCTCCGTCCCCAGCCCGTATGCCGATTCCGCCGTCGCGGGATCGGCGGACGCCCGCTTGACGGCAGCGATGAAGCCCCGGTCGTGGACCGTCGCCAGCAGGTCGTCGTCCGCGGGTTCGGGCGCTATCGGCGCGACGATGTCGAAGAGGCCGAACTCCTTGCACAGCCGGGCCGTCAGGTCGAGTCGGAGCGGGCCCATGGGGTGCCCGTCACCGAAGTTGTACCCGGTGAAGACCGGATCCCAGATCAGCCGCGCCCCATCGCCCATACGGGAACGCTATCGCGGCCTGGGAGCCGCCCGATCAGAAGCCGCGGCGGTCCTCGGTCAGCGGCAACACCATGGCGATCTCTTCCTCGTCGCCGTCGCCGTTTTGGACCCGCATCGGGCGGCGGCGGCCCGTGGGGCGGAAGCCGAAACTGGAGGCAAAAGCCACCGCGCGACCGTTGTCGGTGCCCACCCAGTAGGCGATCCGGTCGAAGCCCTGCTCGGCGGCATACGTCGCTCCGGACTTCACCAGATTGGCGGCGATGCTGCGCCCGCGCCATTGCGGCGCGACCCACAGACCGAAGAACTCGGCGCCGTTGTCCACGCCGTCGAGCGTGCCTATGCTCACCAGGCCGGCGGCCTCACCATCGGCCTCGGCGACCAGGCGGCGCGACCGGCTCAGGCGGGCGCGCCAGAATTCCTCGGACTCCTCGGCCTCGTCGTCGTAGGAGGCCACGAACGCGTCGGGCGACTCCCGGAGGGCGTTCAGGCGCAGGGAGCGCAGCAGCTCCCACTCGTCCTCGGTCAAGGCGCGAACCACGATCTCCGTCATGGGCCCATCGTGTCATGCCGCGGGGATGCGGGCGGATCGGACGGCCGCTGTTCACCCTGGCTGGGGCCGGTGTTCAGGAGCGGGACAGCTCGCCGGAGCGCTCCGCGGCCGCCTCAACGGCGCTGACGAAGGCCGCCCGCACCCGGTGGTCGTCGAGGATGCGCAGCGCGGCCGCGGTGGTGCCTCCTGGCGAGGTGACCTGCTCACGAAGGACCGTCGGGTGGGTGCCGGTCTGGCGGATCATGGTCGCCGCTCCGTAGAGAGTCTGGACGGTCAACTCCGTCGCGGTCGCGCGTGGCAGGCCCAGCACGACGCCCGCCTCGATCATCGCCTCGACGACATAGAAGACGTATGCCGGCCCGGACCCAGAGATGGCTGTCACAGCGTCCTGATAGGACTCAGGGACCTCGATCACTTTCCCGCAGGAGGCGAGCAGGTCCGATGCGATGGCCATGTGCTCATCGGTGCAGTGGGCACCGCGCGAGAGCGCCGCCATGCCCTGGTCGACCAGGGCCGGGGTGTTGGGCATCACCCGCACCACGCTGGTGCCTGCGGGCAGGCCGCCTTCGAGCACCTCGGTGGTGATACCAGCCGCAAGCGAGATGACGACATTGCCCACGGCGATGGCCGGGGCGATCTCGGCCAGCAGGCTGCGCATGTCCTGCGGCTTGACGACGAGCACGAGCACGTCGGCCGATTCGGCGGCGGCCGCGTTGTCGACGACCGAGATGCCGTATTTGGCTTCGAGTTCGGCGGCGCGATCCGCGCGGCGCTCGGTGATGACGAGGTCGCCGGGTGCTCGGCCGCTGCGAATCAGGCCGGACAGGAGGGTCTCACCCATCACTCCGGCACCGAAGATGGCGATGGTCATGGGCTGGCGGGTCCTTAGTTTCGGGAGATGAGCGAGCGGGCGAAAAGGAAGGCGTTGGCCGGTCGTTCGGCCATCCGGCGCATGAGGTATCCGTACCACTCCTCGCCATACGGCACATAAACGCGCATCTGATTGCCCCGGTCGGCGATCCGGCGTTGCTCCTCGGGCCGCACGCCGTAGAGCATCTGGAACTCGTAGCTGTCGGTCGGACGGCCGTGGTGGCGGGTCAACGCCGCGGCGATCTCGACCAGCCGGGGGTCGTGGGTGGCGATCATCGGGTAGCCAGGGCCGGCGAGCAGGACCTTCAGGCACCGGACATAGGACTTGGCCACGTCATCGGCGTCCTGATAAGCGACCGACTCGGGCTCGGCGTACGCGCCCTTGCACAGGCGCACCCGGCTGCCGTCCGTGGCCAGATCGCGACAGTCGCCCTCGGTGCGGCGCAGGTAGGCCTGGATCGCCACACCGACGAAGGAGAAGTCGGCGCGTAGCGCCTGCAGGGCCTCCAAGGTGGCGTCCGTCGTGGTGTGGTCCTCCATGTCGAGGGTCACCGTCGTTCCTGCCGCGAGCGCGGCAGAGCAGATCGTCCGCGCGTTCTCCAGGGCGATCGCCGGCCCGTCGGCGGGCAGCGATTGGCCGATCGCGCTGAGTTTGACGCTGACTTCGGCGCGTCCTTGGCTGGTGAGCCCTTCGTCAGCGAGCAGGCGCAATAGGTCGAGGTAGGCCTGGGTGGTCGCTTCGGCCTGTTCCACGTCGGTCGTGTATTCGCCCAGGTAGTCGATGGTCGCCGCCCGCCCATTGGCACCGAGGTCCGCGACCGCAGTGACGACATCCGCGGCATACGCGCCCGGCACATACCGTTTGACGACCGAGCGCGAAACCGGCGCCCGCTCGACGATGTCGCGCACGCGGCCGGAGTCGGCGAGCGTGAGGAGGGACTTGCGCAGCAGTTCGGCCGGACCCATGGCAGCAGGCTACTCACCCGGTTGCTGCGGGCCCTTCAGGAGACGAGCCTTCGAGGTGCTATATTTCAGCACATGGTGAATATCTCGCCGGCAGTGGCCGTCGAGGGCCTGGTCGTCACCCGCGGTGGCCGACCGGTCCTGCCTGATCTCTCCTTCGCCGTCCCGCCCGGTCAGGTCGTGGGCCTGATGGGCCCGAGCGGCAGCGGTAAGTCCACCTTGATGCGATCCATCGTCGGTGTCCAGCGGATCGCCAGCGGGCGAGTGGAGGTCTTCGGCCTGGAGGCCGGCAGCCCCCAACTGCGGCGCCGGGTCGGCTATGTCACCCAGAGCCCGAGCGTGTATGCCGATCTGTCGGTCCGCGCCAATGTCGCCTATTTCGCGGCGATGGTCGGGGTCGGCGAGGAGGCCGTGGATCAAGCCATCGCCGCCGTCGATCTGACGCCCTATCGCGATCGCCGCGTCGAGACCCTCTCCGGCGGCCAGCGCTCGCGGGTCTCGCTCGCGGCGGCCCTGGTCGGCGGTCCCGACCTGCTGGTGCTC
>Ga0075158_10000542_pt1 | contig 30661 bp, 21 predicted proteins | sample JI91814BDNA_FD_70968 | JGI IMG/M metagenome (GOLD analysis project Ga0075158, IMG submission 70968) | Wastewater effluent complex algal communities from Wisconsin, to seasonally profile nutrient transformation and Carbon sequestration -... | ecosystem: Engineered > WWTP > Effluent > Algae... | reverse complement strand
AGCTCGTCCGCAAGGACATCGAGCGCGACAAGATCCTCTCGGCCGACGAGGCCAAGGAGTACGGCCTGATCGACGAGGTCCTCAAGACCCGCAAGGCCTCTTTCGAGGACTGAAAGGCCGGCCTGCGCCACCCCCGGAACGTCACTCGGCTCCCTCGAGCCGGGTGACGTTCCGCGTCGTGTGGCGCCGGCCGGCCCGGGTTAATCGCCCGGTAATCCCGATGCTGGACCCTCGACGTCACACCGGCGGAAAGTCCGTCGAGGTAGAGATCGGTGGTCATCTATGCCCGCGGCAACCCGAGCGCTCACCCACGCGGGCTAGGTCCCGTGGCGGCTGGATTCACCGTTTCGGCGGCCGGCTGACAACGCGGCCGGGCGTGAGGGGGGTCGGGGGGCGGGTGGCGTCGAGTCCTCGACGCCACCCGTTCGGCGTGCCCGGCGCCTCGCTCCGCAGAGACTCGGCGTGGCGATCATCTGGCCGGCGCAGACACGCTCTCGCCCACGGCCCGGGCCAGGAAGGTCATCCACATCCGGTAGGGGCGCCACGCCTCCGCGCGTGCGGTGAACTCCGCATCGGTCATCGGCTGCGCCGCGCCGCAGAGGCGTTCGAGCGCGGCGCGGCTGCGGGGCTCGATCAGGACGAGGACATCGGGCTGGCCGAGCGAGCGGTAGACGATCAGGCCGCTGTAGAAGGGTCCGATGCCCGGCAGGTGCTGGACATCGAGTCGCGCGTCCTCGGGGTCCATCGCCAACAAGCGCGCCGCGGACAGCCTGCCCTCAGGCGCCGCATGCGCGACGGCCTGCAGACGAGGAATCGCAGCCTCGAAGAGGCCGCGCAACTGCGCCAACGTCGCCAGCCGGCTGGGCGCCGGGAAGGAGTGCAGCGTCTGGCCGGCCAGGTCGTATGCCGTGCCGAGTTGCTCGCAGAGCCGTTGCCGCAGCACCCGGCCCTGGGCCGCGGACCGCCGGGCGCTGAGGATCGACCATGCGGCAGCCTCATACGGCGAGTAGAACTGCGGCGGTCGCAGGCCGTCGGCCGCCGCAACCAGCACCGCGGCGACCGGGTCACGTCCGGCCAGGTCGGCGAAGCCGGCGCCGTCGACGTGGACCGAGAGCACGCGGGCGACCTGGCCGGCCACGATCGCCGGATCGGCATCGGAGGTGATGGTCAGGTCGAGTTCGTCGTCGCGCTGCCGGACCTCGACCCCAGCGCTCTGCTCGTGCGTGCCGTCGACGGTGAACGCCAGGCGCATCACGCCGTCCCAGTCTTGCTCGGCGCGATGGCCGAAGCCGACGAGAGCGGTGCGCATGAGGTTGAAGCGGCCCCGGGTGGGGAGGGTGACCGTGCTCGTTGTGGTGTTCATGGCTCTTAGCGTCATCGGCAAAGTGATCACCAACTGATCACTTTGTCTGCGAATCTTGGCGGTATGCGCGCCGACCGCCTCGTCGCCGCCCTTCTCCTGCTGCAGCAGAAGGGCCGGCTGACCGCTGCCGAACTGGCCGGCGAGTTGGACGTCTCGGTGCCCACAGCGCGCCGCGACCTCGAAGCACTGTCGGCCAGCGGCATACCGGTCTATCCGCAGGCCGGACGCGGCGGCGGCTGGCAACTCGTGGGCGGGGCGCGCACCGATCTGACCGGCCTGACCGCGGGGGAGGCCCGCTCGCTCTTCCTGCTGCTCGGGCCCGGCGGGCGCGCGGATCCCGACGCGCGCACCGCCCTACGCAAGCTCGCCCGGGCGCTGCCCGCGCCGTTTCGAGACGAGGCCCTGGCTGCGGCCGATGCCGTCGTTCACGACCCCGCCGGCTGGGGTGAGCAGCAGGCGGTGTCGCCGGCCGACCACGTTCGCCGGACGCTCCAGGACGCCGTCGTCCGCCGCCGGCGGGTCGACCTGACGTATGCCGCGCCCACCGGATCACAGTCGGTGCGCGTGGTCGATCCGTGGGGCCTGGCGGCCAAGGACGGCCGCTGGTATCTCGTCGCCGGCACCGACGCCGGGCGCCGGACCTTCCGGCTCGACCGGGTGGTCGTGGCCGACGTGCTCGACGCGCAGGCGACCAGACCCGCGGATCTCGACCTCGGCGCGGAGTGGGACCAGGTCGTGACGGCGGTCGAGGAGCGCCGCGCCGGACTGTGGGCCGACCTGCTCGTGGCGCCCGATGCGGTGCCGATGCTGCGGCGCACATTCGGGCGGCATACGGAAGTGGCGCAGGCGCGTTCGGACGGGGTGCCCGCCCGGGTGGCCGGCCTGAACGCGGACGTGCTGGCCCGGCGGCTGGCGAGCTTCGGCGGGTCGGTGCGCGTCCTCGGCCCGCCCGAGGTGCGCGAGCGGCTGCTCGAGGTCGCCCGAGGAAGCATTGCGGCCCAAGCGGATTCGGGCGCTACCGGCAGCACCGGTGCAGGTCAGGAGTATTCGGGGCCCAGGTCGACGGTGGCGGTCAGGGTCCACCCGGGTCCGGGCTGGCCGAGCAATGGATAGGCCGTCGTCGTCGCGTCGACCTCGCTTGCCTCGGTGTCCGAGGCACCAGGCGATCTCGCCCTTCTCGGTGCGCAACCGTGAACTCCGCGACGGCGTCGTAGGGCGCGGTGAGCACAAGGCGCCCGGGAATCTGCCCGCGCCAGAAGGAGAATCGCCCGGGCTCGGTCGTGATTCGCACGCCCGGCACGCCGAGGTCGAAGCCGCCGCCGGCCCAAGCGACGTTTACCTCGCGGGTCACCGCGTGCACCAACAGGCAGAAGTCGACGACGAGTTGGACCGCCTGGCCCGCTGCGTCGACGCCCCACCACGACGGATAGGCGTCGTCGCCCCAGCCCGAGCTGGCGACCACACCGCACGGCTCGCCCGCGCCGAAGCGGAGGAGCTCGGCGAGTGACTCGGTATCGACGACGAGGTCCTCGTAGGCGCTCTCCTTCCCCGGACGGTCGCCGCGGCATACGCGCCGATGTCGATGACGGCGAGGTTTCCGGCATCGACTCCGGCGACGTGACCGCCGTCCGACGCCGTGGCCGGATGCCAGGCCACCGGTGCATCTGGGCCGAAAGTGACGCGCAGAGCGGCGCACCGCTCGAAGGCTACCGCGATGTCGGCGGCATACTCCCCGGGCGGCACCGAGCGCGTCAGGGCCTTGATCATGGACGCGTCATAGGCGAAGTCGACGACCGCCAGGACCCCCGAACTCACCGTGAAGCGGCCGACGGGGCGGACCTCGATCCGCGTGCTGTCGCCGTCGTCGTCGACGATGTCGCGCTCGACGAAGAGCCGAGCCGGATCGAGCCGTGCGTAGTGCGGCGGCATCGCCGTCAGGGTCGCATCGGCGGTGGCCGACCCGGTCAAGGCGGACGCCCGCTCGGCCGGCATGAACGCCGCGTCCGGATCGTCGTAGAAGCCGTCGATGGCCGCGATCCGCCAGTCACCATCCAGACGCACCAGCCGGTATTCGAGGAAGCGCGGGCCGGTGCTTCGCGTCGGCGTCGCAGCGACCCGGGCGACATCGCCGTCGATGGCCGTTGCGGTCGTCAGCTGGCTTGTCGGGCCGAACTCCGGCGCGCCGGAAAACGCGCGGGCGAGCAGCTGCGCCCCCGGTTGGCGTGCCGATCCCCTAAGCCAGCGAGCTGGGAATCCACGCCGCGAAGCCGTCGCCATCGTCGCCGTCGAAATGCGGCTGGGCAATGACCCACTGGGCTTCGTAATCAAGCAGGAAGGCGTCGATCCGGTCCTGGGGCGTGCTCGCCGTCATGATGGCGAGGGTAATGCTCGGCTGCCGCCGGACGGGCTGAGCCGTCCGGTCTCATGCGCCGGTATGCAGTGGCGCCAGGACCGCTGTGAGCTCGGCCAAGGCATGCGGGCGGATCCAGTAGTAGACCCAGGTCCCGCGGCGCTCGCACTCGACGATGCCATTGTCGCGCAAGACTTTCAGGTGGTGGGAAATTGTCGGACCGGACAGCTCGAAGGCCCTGGTCAACTCGCAGACACACACCTCGGGCATGGCGGCGATCATCGACGCCAGGCGCAGCCGGACCGGGTCGCCGAGGGCCTTGAAGAGCGGGGCGAGGGCCTGTGCCCGGTCGGCATCGAGCGAGGCGATCGCCGGGGTGCAGCACATCACGTCCGAGGCCATGCCCCTATCTTGACAGATCTCGAAACAGCGGTCCAGACTGATTCTGCTTAGACGATCATCAATCCAAGGAGAGGGCGCCATGACCGCGTCCAGCGCGTCCCCGTCGGCAGCCGACGACATCCGAGAGGCCGTCCGCGAGCGGTATGCCGCGTCCGCCCGTTCCGCTCTGGCGGTTGCCGATGACTCGTGCTGCGGCACGCGGTGCTGCTCCGACGGGCCGGCCGCGTCCGATCCCATCAGCGGCGACCTCTACGACGCCGACGCCGTGCCGTCGGCCGGTGCGCTGGCGGCCTCGCTCGGGTGCGGGAACCCGACTCTGCTCGCCGACCTCCAGCCGGGGCAGGATGTGCTCGACCTCGGCTCCGGCGGCGGACTCGACGTCCTGCTCTCGGCGCGGCGCGTGGCGCCGGGGGGAACGGCATACGGGCTGGATATGACGCCCGAGATGCTGGACCTCGCGCGCCGCCACCAGGCCGAGGCGGGCATCGGCAATGCCGAGTTCATGCTCGGGACGATCGAGTCGATTCCGTTGCCGGACAACGCCGTCGACGTCGTCATCTCCAACTGCGTGATCAACCTTTCGGCCGACAAGGACGCGGTCCTGCGCGAAGCCGCGCGCGTGCTCCGGCCCGGCGGCCGGTTCGCCGTCTCCGACATCGTGCTGCTGCGCCCGCTGGCTCCGGAGCTCACCGGCATCGTGGCCCTGTGGACAGGGTGCATCGCCGGCGCGCTGCTCGAGACCGACTATGTCGCCCGGCTCACGGCGGCCGGTTTCGAGGACGCCTCGGTCGAGGTGACCCGGCGCTACACGCGTGCCGACCTGGAGGACCTCGCCGCGCGTCTGGCGCCCGCCGACTTGCCGACTGGCGTGGATGTGGCAGCGGCCGTCGACGCCCTGGACGGGGCGTTCGCGAGCGCCTTCGTGCGCGCGATCATGCCGGCCTGACGGCGATGACGACCGCGCTCGATGCGGCCGATCCCGTTGCCGCCCTGAAGCTTTCGCGGCTCGATCGGTTGCTGCCTGTCTGGATCGGGGCCGCCATGGTGCTCGGGCTGGCGCTGGGCCGCCTGGTCCCCGGCCTCGATTCGGCGCTGAGCCGGGTCGAGGTGGCCGGGATCTCGCTGCCCATCGCGATCGGGCTGCTGGTGATGATGTATCCGGTCCTGGCCAAGGTCCGCTACGACCGGCTCGACACCGTGACCCACGACAGGCGGCTGCTGGTGTCGTCACTGGTGCTGAACTGGCTGATCGGGCCGGCGCTGATGTTTGCGCTCGCGTGGCTGATGCTGCCGGACCTGCCCGCCTATCGCACCGGTCTGATCATCGTCGGCCTGGCGCGCTGCATCGCCATGGTCATCATCTGGAACGACCTCGCCTGCGGCGATCGCGAGGCCGCGGCCGTGCTGGTCGCGATCAATTCGCTCTTCCAGTTGGTCGCCTTCGCCGGCTTGGGCTGGTTCTATCTGACGGTGCTGCCGGGCTGGCTGGGACTGGCGAGCACGCACCTCGACGTCTCGCCAGGCGCGATCGCGGCCAGTGTGGCGGTTTTCCTCGGCATCCCGCTGGCCGCAGGCTATCTCTCGCGGCGCCTCGGTGAGGCCCGCCGCGGGAGCGCGTGGTACGAGGAGGAATTCCTCCCGCGGATCGGCCCGTGGGCGCTCTACGGGTTGCTCTTCACCGTCGTCCTGCTCTTCGCCCTGCAGGGCGAGCAGATCACTGCCCGGCCTTGGGGTGTGGCGCGGATCGCGCTGCCTCTGCTTGCCTATTTTGCGCTGATGTGGGGCGGCGGCTATGGGCTCGGGCGCGCCCTCGGCTTCACGTATGCCCGCACCACGACGATGGCCTTCACCGCTGCGGGCAACAACTTCGAGTTGGCGATCGCCGTCGCCATCGCGACCTTCGGCGTCAGCTCCGGCCAGGCGTTGGCCGGCGTCGTCGGGCCGCTCATCGAGGTCCCGGTGCTCGTCGGATTGGTGTATGTCAGCCTGGCCCTGCGCCGGCGATTTCCCCACGCGGCCGGGCCCGCCGCGGCATACGGAGAGCGAGTATGACTGAGCCCACCGACCGCCGTGCGTCCGGGAAGCGGACCTCACCGACGGGATAACCTCGCGCATGCGCCCGGCGCGCGCGGGTAGGCTCTCGCCCTCGTGGGACGCATCGGGGAAGCCATCGCACCGGCCCGGATGGGCCGCGACTTCCGGTGGCTGATGTCCTCCTCCTGGATCAGCAATATCGGCGACGGCATCGCCCTCGCGGCGGGGCCGCTCCTAGTCGCCTCGCAGACGCGCAACGCCGTCCTCGTGGCCCTGGCCGCCGCGCTCCAACGCGTGCCCACCTTGCTCTTCGGGCTGATCGCCGGGGCGATCGCCGACCGGATGGATCGCCGCACCCTGGTCGTGCTGGCGGACCTCAGCCGGCTGCTCGTCCTGGGCTTCCTCATCGCCACGCTTGCCACGGGGCATGTCAACATCACCATCGTCCTGGTCGTGATGTTTGTCCTGGGCTGTGCCGAGATCTTCGCCGATACCGCGTCGGGCACGATCTTGCCGATGCTGGTGGACAAGGCCGATCTCGGACTGGGCAACGCCCGGCTGATGGCCGGCTTCCTGACGGCCAACCAGCTGGTGGGGCCGCCGGTCGGGGCCTTCTTGTTCGCCGCGGGGATGGCCTGGCCCTTCGTGACACAGACCGTGACCATGCTGCTCGGGATCGTGCTGATCCGGCGGATCGCGCGGCCCATGCACCCCGAGCGCGCGGATCTGGAGGACACGCACGTGCTGCGGGACATCGGCGAGGGTGTGCGCTGGCTGCTCAGGAATGCCGCCGTGCGCACCCTGGCCCTGGTCATCCTCGCGTTCAATGTCACGTGGGGTGCGGCGTGGTCGGTGCTCGTGCTCTACGCGCTCGACCACTTGCACATGGGGGAAGTCGGCTTCGGGCTGCTCACCACGGCAGCCGCGGTGGGCGGGATGGTGGGCACGCTGGCATACGGCCGGTTGGAGCGGCGCTTCCCGCTCGCGGGGCTGATGCGCACCTGCCTGCTGCTGGAGGTGCTCACGCATACGGCCCTGGCGCTGACGACGAACGGGTGGGTGGCGATCGCGATCATGGTGGTCTTCGGGGCGTATGCCTTCGTCTGGGGCACGCTCTCGACGGCCGTCCGGCAGCGCGCGGTGCCCACAGTCTTCCAGGGGCGGGTGAGCAGTGTCTACCTGGTCGGGCTCTTCGGTGGGCTGGTGGTTGGGCAACTGCTCGGTGGCGTGATCGCGCAGCGGTGGGGGCTGACCGCGCCCTTCTGGTTCGCCGCGGTCGGCTCCGGTCTGACGCTCGCGGTCGTATGGCGCCAGCTCGCCTATATCGCCCACGCCGATTCCGGGGAGTGAAGGGGGGGGCCGAGGCTGCAGTGGGGTGATCACCCTACTTACTGCACGGTAGGCCGGACTTCGGGCGGGGGTGAACGGCATACAGGCAGGTGGGGGAGGGGCGCGAGCTTCCGCTGTCAGCGGAACGGGTGCCGTCGCCGCGACATGTGGGTTTCAATGGTCGAAGCGGGCACCGGCGGCAGGTAGCGTCGGGGCACGACGGGCGCTTGGGTGCCCGATCCCACGGATTCGATGGTGAAGGGAGCACGAGCGGATGGCGCGCGCGGGCGAAGGCGGCGATTTGTTGAAGTGCTCCTTCTGCGGGAAGTCGCAGAAGCAGGTCAAGAAGCTGATCGCCGGACCGATGGTCTACATCTGCGACGAGTGCATCGATCTGTGCAACGAGATCATCGAGGAGGAGCTGGCGGAGTCGACCGACCTCGGCTTCGACGAGCTGCCCAAGCCCCGCGAGATCTTCGACTTCCTTAAGACCTACATCATCGGCCAGGAGCCGGCCAAGAAGGCGCTCGCCGTCGCCGTCTACAACCACTACAAGCGCATCCAGGCCGGTGACGGCTCGGGCAAGCGCGACGCCAATCACGTCGAGATCGCCAAGTCCAACATCCTGCTGATCGGGCCCACCGGTTGCGGCAAGACCTATCTCGCGCAAACCCTCGCCAAGATGCTCAACGTCCCTTTCGCGATCGCCGACGCGACCGCGTTGACCGAGGCCGGCTATGTCGGCGAGGACGTCGAGAACATCCTGCTGAAGCTCATCCAGGCCGCCGACTACGACGTCAAGCGCGCCGAGACCGGGATCATCTATATCGACGAGGTGGACAAGATCGCCCGCAAGTCCGAGAACCCCTCGATCACCCGCGATGTCTCGGGTGAAGGCGTGCAGCAGGCGTTGCTGAAGATCCTCGAGGGCACGACCGCGTCGGTGCCGCCGCAGGGTGGGCGCAAGCACCCGCACCAGGAGTTCATTCAGATCGACACCACCAATGTGCTCTTCATCGTCGGCGGGGCCTTCGCCGGTCTGGAGAAGCTCATCGAGGGGCGGATCGGCAAGAAGGGCCTCGGCTTCGGCTCCGAGTTGCACAACCCGAAGGATCTGGCCGAGGCGATCAGCGATGTGATGCCCGAGGACCTGATGAAGTTTGGCCTGATCCCGGAGTTCATCGGCCGGCTGCCGGTGATCACGACAGTCTCGCCGCTGGACTGCGAGGCGCTCGTGCGGATCCTGAGCGAACCCAAGAACGCCCTGGTCAAGCAGTACGCCAAGATGTTCGAGCTGGACGGCGTCGAGCTGGAGTTCACGCCGGACGCCCTGACCGCGATCGCCGAACAGGCGCTCAAGCGCGGCACCGGTGCGCGTGGCCTGCGGGCGATCATGGAAGAAGTCCTGATGCCGGTGATGTTCGACGTGCCCAGCGATGACGACATCGCCCGCGTAGTCGTCAGCCGCGAAACGGTGCTCGGCAATGTGCTGCCGACGATCGTGCGCCAGGCCGAGATCACCCCGCCACGCAAGCGCGCACCGCGCAAGCGCTCCGCCTGACACGGCATACGGATCGCAGCCGGCACGGGCGCGGCGGATCGGGTTGGATGAGGGTATGAGCCCGCCGTATCGCCTGCACACCGGCGACGCCGCGCCGGCGCAACAGAGTCAGGTCACCTGTGGTGCGGCGTGCCTGACCATCGCGCGGATGCTGGTCGACCCGGCCTTCGCGGCCTGGATCCTCACCGGTGACGGACCGCGTGCCGGTCTGCCGAACGCGGCCGATGCCGGGGCGCGCTTCGCGGCCTACGAACGCGTCGTCCATCGCCGCACCAACAGCCTGTATGCCGGCGGGGGCCGCCTCAATCTGCCGTGGCCTCGCCGCCTGGGCACGCCGCCATGGGGGGCGAAGAAAGAACTGGAGTTCGGCGCCTCGCGGCGCGGCACGCGGTATGACGTGGAAGTGCTGCGCTCCGACTCGACCCGGGCGTTGGACGCGCACTACGGGCGACTACTGCGCTTGGTGGCGGACGGTGAGCCGGCGCTGATCTATGTCGGCGACTCGGTCCTGCCGCGCCACGTCTGCCTGATCCTGCCCGATCGCGGCGACGGCAACCTCGAGGTCTACGAACCGACCGCCGGGCACGTCTTCGAATTCGGGCGGACCGCCTTCGTGGGGTCGGGGCTCGGCCTGGGCGGCTGGAATATCCCGTGGTTCACCGTGCAGCCGAGCGGGCTGATCCCGGCCCGCGAGTTCGGTTTCGCCCCAGGCTTTGCCGACGCCTCCCCGGCCTGAAACCCCCACCCTCCTGCACACCCATCCCGCCACCGCGGTCGTGTGGGTCCCACGCAGAGCGTGGGACCCACACGACCCTGAACCGGCCCGTCGACGCCCCTGAACCGGCCCGTCGACGCCCCTGAACCGGCCCGTCGACGCCCCTGAACCGGCCTTTCGACGCCCCTGAACCGGCCTTTCGACGGGGGGTGGGGGAGGGGGAGGGGTCAGGACTTGTCGCCGCGCTCGGGGTGGAAGTACCAGTCGGTCGAGCCGGGGGCGGGCAGGCGCGAGGGGTAGCAGATCGTGTTCGCCGGCAGCGCGCCGGTGAAGTATTTGTAGGCCGACTTGAACCGATCGCAGCGGCGGGTGGCCTCCTCATACGACCAGGCGAAGCCGATATTGCGGTTGACGCCGTTCATATCGTGGTTGTCGGCATAGGTGTTGGTCGTGGTCCGCGCGATCGTCCAGTACCAGCGGGCGATCGGCGCGCTGTAGCTGAGCGAGCGGGCCAACTCCGGGTTGCTCAACAGGTCGACGCCGAGCCAGGTCCCGGCCGGGCCATAGTTGAAGTCGCCGGTGATCTGGATGTAGCCGCGCCCGTGGTAGGTGTAGGACCCCCCTTGGTCGGCGTCCCAGCGCATCGCGGATTCGCTCACCAGCGTCGCCAGGAAGGCCGCCTTGCGCGCGGGCGTGGTGATCGACGCTTTGGCCATCTCCGCCTGCAGCTTCGGCAGGCCCTGCTCGACGACGCTCTGCGTGCCGACCCAACCGGACCCGAACATCGTGACCAGGGCGGCATACGTGAGGTCACCGCCGGTGGTGCACGTGACCGTCTTCGGGGCGCCGCTGAGCACCTTCTGCGTCCACCCGCTGGAGTCGACGGTGCCGATCGTCGCGATATCGCTGCCCGACCCGTCGGCCACATTGGCGTCCTTGCGCCCGACGAGCGCACCGCTGCTCGTGGTCCGCGCATAGAAGACGCCACCGCCGACCCCCGCCAGCTTGTCGACGCCGGTGTACCCGCTGGACGCGAGGGTTGCGGACGTGAAGCGATTAAGTCCGATCGCCTTGTAGCCCATCAGTTTTCCCCCGCTGGTGGTCCCGATCAGCTGCCCACCACCGGTGGCCGTCAGGGAGGTCAGGACGAAGCCGGCGCCGATGCGCGTCTTGGTCGCGATCTGCGAACCGGTCGGCTTCTTGGCGGTGACATTCCACCGGTAGAGCTGCCCGTTGGTGCCGCTCGTGGCGAAGAGATGCCCGAAACCGTCGGCGGTCAGCTTGTCGTAGGTCCAGGAGTTCGAGGCCAGTTTGCTCGGGGTGTCGATGGTCAGCTTCTTGGTGTTGCCGGTGACATCGATCCGGTAGAGCTCGCCGGCTGGCGTCGTCACAAGCAGCGTCGTGTAATCGAGGGTCGCCATCGCCCGGACGCCGAAGGGCAACTTCGGGCCGACGAGGGTGCGGCCGCGGACGTTCGTGGCCGCGTCGATCGCCGTGAAGGTCAGCGTCCCGTCGGCGCGCGCCCCATAGACGTATGCCGTTCCGGTGCACCCCGTCGCGACGCGGGCGCCCGCGCCGGCCGGCTCGTCGGACGCGGCGGCCGGGACCAGGCTCGTGGTCGCCAGCGCAAGGCCGGCAGCGACGGCGGTCGCCGATCCGTAGAAGGCGGTGCCGGACCACGAGGTGGTGCCCCGGTGCGCGGGGCGAGGCGATTGGACGGGGCGGGCAGAACGGAACATACGAGCGAGGCCTTTCGCGGGGGACCGGCGGCTATTGTGCCCCACCCTCGGGGCCGTTTCGGGGACCTGACCAGCGATAACCCGCCAGTGCCGCCGTACAGACCCCGGTGATGGCGAGCAGGCTGAGCAGCCGATGCCCGCTCGGTGCGGCCCCGATCAGCGCTCCGGCCAGGGCGGTTGCAGACACCACCGCGAGCGCGACGACGCCGGATCGGCGCCACCAGCGCAGCCGGCCGAGGCGTGGCACCACGGTGCCGGGCGGCCATACGGACCAGGCGGCGGCGCACAGGTGAACGGCCAGCGCGCCGAGGGCGGCGAGGAGTGGGAGGACCAGGTCGGCCGCGCGTTCGGGCCGGGGAACGACGATCACCCAGGTCGCGCTGATCATCAGAAGCAGCACGAGGACGACGGGCGAGTCCGGGAGCAGCACGGCGGAGATCGCGATGACCCCGAGCACGACGAGGGCCGGGACGATCGGAAGGGGCGACGCGAGCGCCATGGCGGCGCCCATGACGCAGCTGCCGAGTAAGATGCCGCCGCGCAGAGCGAATCGCCGGGCTCCTTCGCCGGCGCCGGCGTCGAGTCGGCGGCCCAACGGGCTCATCGTCGGGCCAATCGGGGAGCGCGGGCGCGCCGGTCCACCTGGCGCAGGGTCTCATCCAGGCTGCCGGGGCCGCTCCACTCGATCACCGGGATGCCGGTCGCGAGCAAGTGGTTCAGGTGGTGGGCACGCTCGAGCAGGCGAAGGCGCCAGGCCAGTTGCGCGGCGCGAATCTCGCGGTGTTCGACGATGGGGGTGATCGCCGTGAGTTCGGCCAGGCCGAGGACCCCGCGGGCGACGGGCGGGAGCGTGTCGATCACGACCACGGTCAGGCCACGATTGCCCAGGCGGAGGGCGACGTCGAGGGCGCGGTCGGAGACGCCGGGGGTGAGCACGATGACGACCGAGGCGTTGCTGACCTTGGCGAGGTGGTGATCGACGCGCGGGGTGTCCTGGGCGGGCTGGGCGGTGCCCGGGCGGATCATCGCCAGTGAATCCAACACCCGCCGCAGGTGACGTGGTCCGGCCGCCGCGGCGAGGGGGCGCAGGCGAGCGGTCCCGAGGACGAGCAGGCCGACGCGCTCGCCGGCGCGCAGGTAATGCTCGGTCAGCGCGGCCGTCGCGCGGACACCGGTGTCCAGGCTGCTGCGGGTGCCTCCCAGGCCGGCGCTCGCGCCGATATCGTGGAAGGCGTCCAGGACGATCTGGACGCTGGTGTCCTCGTCGGCGTGCGTGGCGGTGACCTGCAGGGTCGTGCTGCGCGTCGATACGCGCCAGTTGATCCGGCGCAGCCGGTCGCCAGGGCCGTAGGCCCGCACGGCTGCGAAATCGGTCCCGTCACCTCGACGGGCGCTCCGGTTGAGCCCGACGATGCCCTGGGGATGCGGCATACCGACGCGGGTGGTGAACGGGTCCTTTTCCGGCAGCACGCGGATGCGAGCGCCGGACAGTTGGGGCGGTGCCCATCGGAAGGCGCCGAAGGGGCTGGTCGCGGACAGCAGGCCCAGGCCGGCGTCCCGCTCGCCCCAGCGGGTCGCGGTCAGGCGGGCGGTGAGGCGGGCGCGGGTATCGCCTGCGGGCACGGCGTGGGCGAGGCCGCCGGAGTCCGGCTGGGTGACGATGTGATCGCACGGGGCGAGCAGAGCGACCAGGTCCTCGGTGCCGGGCGGGGTGGTGAGCGTGGCGCTCCACTCCAGACTCTGACCCTCATGGACGACGGTTGGTCCGAGATGGGCGTCGACCTCGGGGGTCTGGTTGGGGCGGGCCCAGAGCGACCAGGCCGCGATCAGCAGGAAGGGCAGACCGATGAGCACGAGGTCGAGGCGACGGCCCAGTGCGGCGAGCAGCAGGGTCGCGGGCGCGGCGACAAGGGCGCGATGGTGGGCGGCGGTGGCCCGCCAGGGGGTGACCTCATGCGGGCCCATCGAGCACCGCTCTTGTCAGCGACTCAATCGCGCGCCCGGACGTCGTCACGACTGGTGAGCGGGGCCGCCGCATCCGATGACCGGGATGACCGGCCGCCCCCCGACCCTGGCTCATCGCGTCCCACCACTGGCCGGGGTCGCGACCGAGCCGACGAGTTCGGTGATGACCGACGCCGCGGTGATCTCGCTGCTCCAGAGTTCCGGTCGCAGCGTGATCCGGTGCTCCAGGACCGGGTGGGCCACGGCCTTGACGTCTTCGGGGGTGACATAGTCGCGGCCGGTCACCACGGCATACGCCCGGGCGCAGAGCATCAGGGCGAGCGAGCCGCGCGGTGAGGCACCGACGAGCACGTGCGCGTGCCGGCGGGTGGTGGCCGCGAGGCGCACGCAGTATTCGCTGATGCTGGGATCGACGGTGACGGTCTCGACGGCGGCCTGCATCGCGAGCAGGCCTTCGGCGTCGGTGACGGCGCGCAGGTCGTGCTCCTCGTGGCGGCGTTCGAGGCGACTGGTGAGCACCCGCCATTCCTCGCCCGGCGTCGGGTAGCCGAGGGCGAGACGCATGAGGAAGCGGTCGAGTTGAGCTTCGGGCAGAGGATAGGTGCCTTCGTACTCGATCGGGTTGGCAGTGGCGAGCACGTGGAAGGGGGGTGGCAGCGGGAAGGTCGTGCCCTCGACCGTGATCTGGTGCTCCTGCATCGCCTCCAGCAGCGCTGACTGAGTCTTCGGAGGCGTGCGGTTGATCTCGTCCGCGAGCAGCAGGCCGGTGAACAGCGGCCCGGCGCGGAAGGTGAACTCCCCGCTGCGCTGGTCGAAGACGAAGGATCCGGTCAGGTCGCCCGGCAGCAGGTCGGGGGTGAATTGTGCGCGGGCGAATTCCAGGCCAAGGGCTTGCGCGAGCGAGCGCGCAGCGAGGGTCTTGCCGAGCCCGGGGTAGTCCTCGAGGAGAACGTGCCCGCCGGCGAGGATGCCTGCCAGGAGGAGTTCGAGCGGGCGGCGTTTGCCGACGACCGCCTTCTCGACCTCGTCGAGAATCTCACCGGCGAGGCGGGTGACAGCGAGGAGGTCCATCAGAGGCGCTCGATTCGGGTCAGGTAGTGATCCAGGTCGCTCAGGCGGCGATGCCGCTGGCCGGGCGGGGCCGCGAGGTAGTCCTCCAGGTCGCGGCCGAGGAGGGCGCGAACGTCCGCACGGTGTGCGGCGGGGTCGAGCCCGCGGGCCGCGATCCGGCCTTGGACGATGGTGGCGATGACGGCGTGGATCTCGTCGGCCGCGCCGGTTTCGCTGCCCGTTCGTATGCGGTCGACCTCGGTCAGAAGCGCGCGGAGGCGGCCGACGCGTGCGTCCCGGCCGCGAATCCGTTCGGGTCGGGCAACGAAGGGCTTCCAGCGTTGGGCTTCGGTCGAGAGGGCGAGGTCGAGGCCGAGCCAGGCCAGCACGATCAGGGCGAGCAGGATGGCGGTCAGGAGCAGGTAGTCGGGGGCCGGCGCGAAGGAGTACCACGCGAGGGCGAGGGTGAATGGCACCAGGATCGCCGTTGTCACGAGCATCGGGCGTGCCAGCAACGGTGGCAGCCGTCCGCTGCGCGACCTGGTCAGCCAGCCCGGTCGCTTCATCCCCGGCCTCCGTAGCGGTCTGCGGCCGCCCCGCCGGTGCCCCCTGCCGACGTGGCGAGGCCGGCGTGGATCCGTTCCAGGGCGTCGGCCGCCCGGCGACGCTCGGGCTCGCCGAGCGAGTGCGCGCTGAAGCGTGCCTCACGGTAGAGCGCGCCGAGGCAGGCGAGGGCGGCGGGGTCGACGGCATACCGGCTCAGGACGCGCTGGGTGACCTCCGTCGGGGTTTCCCACTCCTTCGCCGGGGTGCCCGCGCGGGCAATGGCGTCCTCGAGCCGCTGCCAGCACGCGATGATCGCGTCGCCGACAGGCCCGCGGCCGAGGACGGCGAGTTGCTCGGCGGCATCGGCGAGCAGGGCGTCGGCGGCGGTCCGGGTCGACGCTGCGGGACGGCGCACCGGGCGCTGGCGACGGAGCAGCAAGCGGACGACGGCGAGGGCGAGCAGCACCAAAGCGAGGACGGCGCCGCCATTGATGATCCAACCGACCCAGTCGGGCACGGGGAAAGGGGTCTGCGTGCCCGGCCCGCCGGTGGGCAACGGCCCGGTCGGAAAACCGGTCGGGCTCGCCTCCGGCGCCGTCGGACCGGAGGTCCGATAGGGCTCGCCGACGACGAAGACGGGTGAGGCCGCGGCGACCCAGATCACCACCAGCGCGAGGGCAGCGACGAGCGCGAACGGCCATACCGGCCGCGTCGGCATCGGCGCGCGCTCCATCGAGCCAGGCTAGATCAGGGAGCTGCCTCTGCCCCGGGGGCCGGCGGAAAACGCAGCCCCGTCGAGAGGCCGGTTCAGCCCCGTCGAGAGGCCGGTTCAGCCCCGTCGAGAGGGCCGGATCAGACGCTTTTGGGTCCTAGGCCCCCCAGGGCAGGGCCGGTTCGGCGCCTGGTCAAGGGCGTGGGGGAGCCCGCCCCCGTCCGATTCAGCTCAGCCTCGGTCAAGCGGTCGGCTTCGCCACCGAGACGAGCGTGACGTCGGTGGCGCCTAAGACGTCGGCAACGGCATACGCCAGGTCGACCGTGATGTGTCCGGCGGCGCGCAGATCGCCTGCGGCAGAACGGATCTCATCGAGTGCCGCCGCTGGGCCGGTGAAGGTGATCGAGGTGACCTCCGCGCGCATACTGACCTTGGCCTCGGACTTCGCCTTGCGCACGGCGGCCAGCGCCGCCCCCACCGACGCGAGCACCGACGGATCGCCGCCGACCGGGAGCTCATCGACGGTCGGCCAGGACGACCGGTGGATCGACCCCTCGTGCCACCACGACCAGACCTCCTCGGTGGCATAGGGCAGGATCGGCGCGAGCAGGCGCAGCAGGACATCGAGCCCGAGCCGCAGCGCCGCGCGGGCGCTCGCCGCCGCCGCCTCGCCCTGGCCGCCGTAGGCCCGGTCCTTGACCAACTCGAGATAGTCGTCGCAGAAGGTCCAGAAGAAGCTCTCGGTGACCTCCAGGCTGCGGGTGAAGTCCCACGCCTCGAAGCCCGCGGTGGCTCGGGCCACGACTTCGCGCAACCCGGCGAGCATCGCCAGGTCGAGCGGCTCGGTCACGACGGCCGCGAGGTCGCCGGTGACATCGCCGAAGCCGAGGGCGAACTTCGTCGCGTTGAGCAGTTTGATCGCCAGGCGCCGGCCGACCTTCATCTGGCCGATGTCGTAGGCCGCGTCGGTCCCGAGCCGGCCGCTGGCCGCCCAGTAGCGCACCGCGTCGGAGCTGTGCTCCTTGAGGGTGTCCTCGGGCGTGACCACGTTGCCCTTGGACTTGCTCATCTTCTTGCGGTCCGGGTCGAGGATGAAGCCGGAGATCGCGGCATTGGTCCACGGGATCGAACCGAACTCCCAGTGCGCGCGCACCACCGTCGCAAATAGCCAGGTGCGGATGATGTCGTGCGCCTGGGGGCGCATGTCCATCGGGAAGAGGTGGCCGAAGAGTTCGTCATCCCGGCGCCAGCCGAGCGCAATCTGCGGAGTCAGCGACGAGGTCGCCCAGGTGTCGAAGACGTCGGGGTCGCCGACGAAACCGCCGGGCTTGCCGCGCTGGTCCTCGGTGTAGCCGGGCGCCGGCTGGGCCATCGGGTCGACCGGGAGCATCTCCTCGCTCGGCAGAATGTAGTTGTCCCACATCGGTTCCCCGTCCTGGTCCAGCGGATACCAGACCGGGATGGACGGGCCGAAGAAGCGCTGCCGCGAGACCAGCCAGTCGCCATTGAGGCCGGCCACCCAGTTGGCATAGCGGCTGCGCATGAAGGCCGGGTGGAAGGCGATCTGGTCTCCGCGCGCGACGAGTTCGGCGTTGAGTTCGGGGTCGCGCCCGCCATTGCGGATGTACCACTGGCGGGTGGTGACGATCTCCAGCGGCTTCTCGCCGCGCTCGTAGAAGTTCGCCTTGCGCTGGGTGGCCGTCGGCTCGCCGTCGAGGTCGCCGGATGCCCGCAGCGCGGCGACGATCGCCTCCCGTGCTCCGTATGCCGTTTTGCCCGCCACCTGCTCGGCGTACAGCGCCTCGCCGGGGGTGCCGACGAGCCATTCGGGGCTCTCGTGGTGCATCCGGCCGGTGCGGGTGATCAGCGACCGGGTGGGCAGGCGCAGCTCGCGCCACCAGAGCACATCGGTCAGGTCGCCGAAGGTGCAGCACATGGCGATGCCGGCGCCCTTGTCCATCTCGGCGGCCGGGTGCGCGAGCACCGGGATCTCGACCCCGAAGAGCGGCGAGGTGACCGTGGTGCCGAAGCGGGCGGCATACCGCTCGTCGTCGGGGTGGGCGATGAGCGCGACCACGCTGGGGATGAGTTCGGGGCGGGTGGTCTCGATGTAGACCGGCCCGTCGGCGGCGTGGAAGGCGACCCGGTGGTAGTGGCCGGGGTAGTCACGGGCTTCCAGCTCGGCCTGCGCGACGGCAGTCTGGAAGGTGACATCCCACAGGCCCGGCGCCTCGGACTGGTAGGCCTCGCCCCGCTGGACATTGCGGATAAAGGCCCACTGGCAGGTCGCGCGCGAGCGGTCGTCGATGGTGCGATACGTCTGGTCCCAGTCGAAGGAGAGGCCGAGGCGGCGGAAGGTGGACTCGAAGCTCTTCTCATCCTCGATCGTGCGCTCTTCGCACAGTTCAAGGAAGTTGCGGCGGCTGATGGGCTGCTCATCGGCGGACTTGATCGAGCGGGCGGTGCCGCGATGGGGCGGCTCATAACCCTCGACATACGGCAGGGTCGCATCGCCGCGCACGCCGTAGAAGTTCTGCACGCGCTTCTCGGTCGGCAGGCCGTTGTCGTCCCAGCCGATCGGATAGAAAACCTCCCGGCCCAGCATCCGCTGGTAGCGGGCTATGCAGTCGGTGTGGGTGAAGCTGAACACGTGCCCCATATGCAGGCTGCCGCTCGCGGTCGGCGGCGGGGTGTCGATTGCGAAGCTCCGGTCGCGGGGGAGGGACAGCGCGCGAGCGCGGTCGAAGGCGAAGGTGCCTTGCTGCTGCCATACGACCCCCCACTTCTCCTCGAGTCCGTCGAGCGTGGGCCGCTCGGGGATGGCGCGAGGCGAGGCGGGTGTGGTGGTCATGGTGTCGGATTCTTTCATCCGCCCGGGCGTGCCCTCGACCACATAGACGGCACCCTTGGCGCACCTACTCTCGCACCGGGGCCGGCAGCTCAGTCGGCGTCGAGTAGCGCCCGGATGTCGTCGGCCGTGATCTGCCCCGACATCGCCCCGCCCTCATCGACAACGCGATCGAAGAGATCTCGCTTGCGCTGTTGCAACTCCACGACCTTCTCCTCGATGGTGCCGGTGGCAATCAGCCGGTAGACCATGACCATCTTGGTCTGACCGATCCGGTGGGCGCGGTCGATCGCCTGAGCCTCGGCGGCGGGATTCCACCACGGGTCGAGGACGAAGACATAGTCGGCCTCGGTCAGCGTCAGACCCACGCCGCCGGCCTTGAGTGAGATGAGGAAGGCGTCGGCGTTGCCGGTGCGGAAACGTTTGACGACGTCGGCCCGGTTGCGGGTCGCGCCGTCGAGATATTCGGTGCTGATGCCCGCCTCGGCCAGGTGGCTCTCGACGCGGCGCAGAAAGCCGGTGAACTGGCTGAAGACCAGCGCCCGGTGGCCCTCTGCGCGCAACTCCTGAAGCTGCTCGATGAGGGCTTCGACCTTGGCCGGCCGGCCCGAGCCCCACTTCTCGGCGTCGATCAGCGCCGGATCCAGGCTCAGTTGCCGCAGCCGGGTCAGCGAGGCGAGGATCGCGACCCGGTTGCCGACCGGGTCGTCGAGTAGGCCGAGGACGCGCTGGCGTTCGCGCTGCAGGTGCTGGTCGTAGAGGCGTCGGTGCGCCGGAGTCAGTTCGACGGCAAGCCGCTGCTCCTGCTTCGGAGGCAGGTCGGCGGCCACCATCTCCTTGGTGCGGCGCAACATCAGCGGCTTGATCCGGCGGCGCAGCCGGTGGAGCATCTCGGGCGACTCGCCCGACTCGATCGGGCGACGGTAGTGCTCGGTGAACCGGTCGGCGCGCGGATACAGGCCCGGCGCGACGAGAGCGAGCAGCGACCACAGGTCCATCAGCGAGTTCTCTAGCGGGGTGCCGGTCATCGCCAGGGTGAACGGCGCGCCGATCGTGCGCAGCATGTGGTGCGTCTTGGCCTGGTGGTTCTTGACGTATTGCGCCTCGTCGAGGACCAGTCCGCGCCAGCTTGCCGCGGCGAAGTCGTCCCCGTCGATGCGAGCGACGGCGTAGGACGTGACCACCAGGTGCGCGCCCGAGCTCGCCTGCGCGACCGACGAGCCGCGCCGCTTGGCCGTCTCGGCGAGCACGGTGACGCGCAGCTCGGGGGCGAACTTCTCGGCCTCGCTCGCCCAGACGCCGAGCACGCTGGTCGGGGCGACGACCAGCACAGGATTGTCGAGTTCTCCTGCGGCCCTGGCTCTTTCGAGCAGCGCGATGGTCTGGAGCGTCTTTCCCAGGCCCATGTCATCGGCGAGGATGCCGCCGAGGCCGGCGTCCCAGATGCTGGCCAGCCAGCGATAGCCGTCGACCTGATAGGGCCGCAGGGTCGCCTGCAGGCCCGCGGGAACCGGGGCTGGCTCGGCGACGGCGAGGTCGCGCAGCCGCTCGATGCTCGCGGTCCAGGCGGCGCTGTCGACGGAGGTGAAACCGAGTTCGGCAAGGTCGTCCCAGAGCCCCACGTGATAACGCGAGAGGCGCATCGGCCGGCCGGGGTCGACCAGTTCGCGAGCCTCGGCGATCAACTCGCGCAGGCGGTCCAGGGCGGGGTCGTCCAGGCGGAACCAGGTGCCCGAGTCCAGCAGCAGGGCATCGTCACCGGCCGCGAGTGCTCTGAAGAGCGGCTCGAACGGCACCTGCTCCTCACCGACAGTCACCGAGACGCCCAAGTCGAACCAGTCGGTGTGCCCGTCGGCGCCGTCGCGGAGCGTGACATCGATGACCGGGGCCTCGGTGGCCTCGGTGAAGCTGGTCAGCTCGTCCTCGACCACCAGATGGATATCCGGCTCGGCCTCGAGCTCGGGCAGGACATCATTCATAAAGCGGACGGCGGCCATCGCGTGGAGGACCACGCGATTGGCCAGATCCCAATGCCCGGCGTATTCGGTGCCCCGGCGCATCCGGGCCGATGGGATGGCGTCCAGGACGTCCAGGCTGGCGATAAGTTGCTGCTCAGCGCCGTGGTCGTGCGGCAAGAGAGCGCCGCCGTCGGCGGTCAGGATCGTCCCGGAGGGGGCGGCATACGCGATGTCGAGGGCGAGCTCGATGTGCTGAGGGGTGGGGGTCGCGACCCGCACGCGGACGATCGGGCGGGGTTGTTCGGGGATGGTGACGCTGGCATCGCGCGAGGTCACGCGGACCTGGCGGCTGAGGCGCGGCAGATAGAGGTGGACGAAGCGGTCGGTGTCGGCGCCGGGGATCCGCAATTCGCCGTGCCGGGTGAGCAGGTCCGTCAACTGCGGGTCGATCTCGGCCTCGAGCCCGAGGAGGGCCAGGCCGTCGCGCGTTTGAACGGCCAGGCCGTGTGGTGGCTCCCCGAGGATCTGCACGCCCTGGACTGGGCCGAGGTCCCCGCTTGCGTCCACGGTGGTGCGCAGCACGATCTCGTTGTCGTCCCGGGTGGCGTCGATGACGATCCGTCCGGGCTCGCGGATCAGGCGCAGGTCACCGTTCACATTGGGGCCGGCCACGAGTTCGACGCCCGACTCGAGGGCCTGACGCAGCAGCGGCCAGACGCGGATCCCGAGTGCGCCGAGATAGATCTCGGAGGTCGTGTAGAAGTAGCCGTCGCGGCCGCCGGCGATCCGATGTAAGTCGTGGATGGCGCGCAGGGCGCTCAGGTGGGTGCGGTTCATCGGCATTCGCGACCCGCCGGGGGAGGCGAGTTCGGACCACGTCAGGTTGCGCGCCCACTGCCCGGTCTTGGTACGCCGGGTCGGGCGGAGGGCGATGCGGGGCTGGCCCATCATCGCGCGGTAGTTCGCGGCAACCGGCAGCGGGTCGATTATCAGACCCAGTCCAGGCGCGGTGTCCTTGGGCTCCGCTCGGGCCTCGATCAGCCGCCGCAGCGCCTGCTCCCAGTCCGGGGTGACCGGCCCCGCGTTCGCTTCGGCGAAGCGGGCCCGGGCATGGAGGAGGACAGCCACCGTGTGCTTGCAGTCCGTGCCGACCGGGCAGCTGCAGCGCGACGTCCAGCGTGGACCCGGGCCCCGGTGGGTGTCGGTGACCGTGATCAGCGTCTGATAGGGGCGGCTGCGCGTGCCCTCGACCTCGGCGAGCAGCATCCGGCCCCGGTCGGCAGAGGTCAGATTGCGGACCATCCCCGAATCGGCATAGCCGCGGCCGCGCACGAAGGTCCCCGGGTCGACCTGCCGACTGATCAACTCGTCGGTCAACTCACCCAGCCACGTGGCTGCGGCGATAGGCGAGTTCATCCGCTCAAACTAACTCTGCGGACTCAGTGTCGGGAAATCCTGGGTCAGGCGCTGACGCAGGCCCGAAGCGCGCACGCTACGGCGCGCCAGGCCTTCAACGATCGCGGCGGGGGTGCCGATCAGGGTGACCTCGCGTTGGGCCCGGGTCACGGCGGTGTAGATGAGCTCTCGGGTCAGCAGGGGCGAGTCCATCTCGGGCAGCACGACCGTGACGTGCTCGGCCTGGCTGCCCTGGCTCTTGTGGACCGTTGCGGCATACATGGTCTCGACATCGCTCAAGCGCGCGACCGCGATCTCCCGGGTCTGCGTGCCGCGGTCGAACGCGGCGATCAGCCGCCCGTCGCGGCGCAGGACAACGCCGGTGTCGCCGTTGAAAAGGTCCATGCCGTAGTCGTTCGTCGTGACCAGCAGCGGCCGGCCGGGATAGTAGGCCGCCCAGAAGTTGTCATCGACCCGTTCGCTGAGCCACTGGGTGACGAGGCGGTTCCAGTGCGTGACCCCGACCGGGCCGGTGCGGTGGGCGCACAGCAAGCGATGATGCGCGAGCGCGTCGAGAGCGCCTCGCGCGTCGCCATCGAGGGCCCGCTCACGCAGGGTCAGCGCGGAGGCGACGAGCAGGGCCTTGCGCGGCTCGGCGTCGGGGATCAGCGTCGCCTCCGGCGCGCCGCCCGTGAGCAGGCGGAGGGTGGCCGCTGCGTCACCGGCGCGGATCGCTTCGGCAAGCTCGCCGATGGTGCCCCCGAAACGATACGTATGCCGCAGCCGGGCCACGCTCTGGACCGGGCTCGGCGCTGCCGCCGGCACGTCCTCGATGACGGCGGGACCGACGTCCCCGTCCTGGGAGGGGCTCGGCGCCGCGGACGCCCCGTCGGCGAGCGCGGGACCAGCACCCGGGTGCCGGGCGCCGATGCTCGAGCGCGGCGCCGCCGCCGACGCTTCGTCGGCGGGCGCGGGACCGGCGTCCGAGTGCTCCTGGGCGCCGTCGGCACCCAGGCCCGCCACGAGGTCGGCGAGCACCGCGCCCGCCTCGACCGAGGCGAGTTGGTCGGGGTCGCCGACCACGAGCAACCTCGTGCTCGGACGCAGCGCCTCCAGCAGCCGGGCCATCAGGGTTAGCGAGACCATCGACGCTTCGTCCAGGACGACCACGTCATGAGGGAGCCGGTTGTCGCGGTTGTGCCGGAACCGGCTGCGCGCGGTCGGATTCCAACCGAGCAGCCGGTGCAGGGTTGTGGCTCCGGCATCCGCGACCCGTGCGCGGTCGGCTGCTGGCAGGGCCTCGCGCGCGGTGACGAAGGCGCCACCGAGGCGGTTGGCCGCCTTGGCAGTGGGCGCGACGAGCGCGACGCGCAAGTCACCGCTGGCGCCTGCGGCCGTATGCTGCTCGGCCAGCAGCGCCAGCACCCTGGCGACCGTCGTGGTCTTGCCGGTGCCGGGACCCCCGGTGATGATCGTCGTCCGAGAACGCACGGCGAGTTCGCCCGCGCGACGCTGGTCGGCGTCACGCGGATCGGGGAAGAGGCGATCGAGGGCGGCGGCGAGGGTCGCATCATCCACCTGCGGTGGGGGCAACGCAGCGCGCTGTCGCAGGCTCTCGGCCACCGCGACCTCTTGCTCCCAGTAGCGGTCGAGATAGAGCAGGCCGAACTCGCTGCGCAGAATCCGTTGGGCGACAAGCGGACTTGCCTCGACCGCGGCAAGCCAGGCGGCTGCGTCCTCGGTTGTCGGGGGCCAGGCGAATTCTGGGTCCAGCGCATGGACGGTCGTCAGGTCACACGCCACCGACCCGGTGCGCACGGCCCGGACAGCGAGGGCCGCCGCCAGCGTGATGGCAGGATCGCGGATGTCGAGCAGCCGGGCCAGCCGGGCGGCCACGTGCACGTCGGCCACGCCGAGCACCTGCGCGGCATTGGCCTCGGCGAGGATGCCCTCGGCCCGGCGGGCGGTCTGGCGGTCGTAGGTGCCGGGAGTGCGGTCGAGGTCAGCCATCGACGTGCTCACCTGAGCTCTGTCGGGTGGCGACGAGTTCGCCACGGGAGGCGGGGACGGCTACGGTGCCGGAATGGCCGGCCCGGAGGAGTATGACGCCGACCGACCTCCCGTGCAGGGCAGCCCGCTCGGATCGGCGTCGGTTGCTGACAGCGGCGGAGCAGCTGCCCTCTCGTCGTCCAGGGCGACCCCGGAGGCCACGGCGGCACTGACCGATCTGCATACCCGCCGGCTGCGGTTGCGTCGCCCGGAAAGCGGTGACGAGCCCGTCTGGCTGGCGCTGCATACGGATCCGGCTCTCTACCGCCACGCGCCCTACGCGCGGCCGACACGTGACGAGGCGCGCGCGGGCTTCGAGGCACAACTGTCGGCGTGGGGGAGCGACGGCTTCGGCTACTGGATCGTCTCCGATCGAGCCACCGGTGCGCGGATCGGGGTTGCGGGTGTCCGTCCGGACGGGCCCGGCCGGCTCAATCTCTACTACCGACTCGCGACCGCTGCCCACGGTAAGGGCCTGGCCATCGAGGCCGCCCGAGCCGCGGTCATCGCTGCCACAGAGTGGTTGCCGTGCAGGATCGAAGCGTTGGTGAAGGACAGCAACATCGCGTCGATACGCACGGCCGAGCGCGCCGGGCTCGACGCTATCGGTGCTGATTCGCGGCCTGACGACCCGCTCGGCAGCGGTGCCTCCACTCGGTATGCCGCCCCGACCGTGGCCCGGGTCGACCGGCTGGACGACGGCGCGCGGGAACAGGTGCTCGATCTGTGGTGCCGGGTCACCGAGGCGGGCGGTTCCGTGGGCTTCCTCCCCGGTGCGCCGCGGAGCCGGGTGGCCGCCTCGCTCGCCGACCACGAGGCCCAGATGGCGTCCGGCCGGGCATTCGGCGTGGGCCTGCGCACTGCGGCCGGCGATCTCGTCGGTTGGGCTTGGTGGGTGACCGTCGCGAACCCCCTTCTCGCGCATGGGCGTTGGCTGTATCGACTGATGGTCGATCCTGCACACCAGGGGAGGAACTTCGGTGCCTTGCTGATGGCGGGTGCGCATCGTGAGGCCCGGGCGGACGGCGCGGAGTTGCTGCAACTGGGGTATCGCAGTGGGAGTGGGCTGGGGGACTTCTATGCCCGCTTCGGGTATGCCGAGGTCGGTCGTATCCCCGGGGCGATCAGGGTCGCGGCCGGCGATGATCGCGACGATGTGACCATGGCCCGACGCGCGGAGGGCGCCCCTCTGCGCGGCGACGGGCGCCACTGACCGCGCCACACCGTCGCTCGCGTGGACCGGCACGTGCCCCACCAAGGCGTCCCTGCCTGCTCGCCTCATGCCGCCCTCCGATCGAACAGGTCCGACAACGCGATGACCAGCGCAGCGGGCGGTCGCCAGGAGAAGACGCCGGTCGGGTTGCCGTCGATGATCGGGGTCTCCGGGCCACACATGCCGCGCAGATAGAGATAGACCACGCCACCGAGGTGCGTCTCGGGGTCGTATCCCGGCAGGCGCCAGCGCAGGAAGCGATGCAGGACAACGGCATACAGCAATGCCTGGAGGGGGTAGGAGGAGTGCTGCATGGCCGCAACCAGGGCATCCGGGCCGTAGTCGCCCGCGGTCAGCGCGGCGTCGGGTGGCCCGAGCCAGTTGGTCTTGTAGTCGACGACGACATAGCGGCCGTCGACGCGCAGGGCCAGGTCGATCGAGCCCGTCAGGTAGCCACGCAGCGCCTGACCGCCGAGATCGGGGCGATCTAGGGCATCGGCATACGACCGCACGGGATCGTCGTGCGGAAGGTGTGCTCGCAGCACCGGCGCGAGGTCGCGCAGCATCAGGGACGAGCGATCCGCCGGCGTGGCCCCGGTCGCCGGCTCACTGATGGACCGGTCCCCGCCGGCAAGTGGGAACTCGAAGCCCAACTCGCACAACCGATCCCGTCGACCGATGTCGACCAATGTCGTCCCGCCGAGGAGCGGCCCGAGCGGTGTCGTGCACACGGCGACGAGCGCAGTGGCGAGGTCACCTGTGGCAAGCGCGACCGGCCAGCGGATCAGCGACTCCTCGATGCGTGCCAGGAGTTCGGTCCGCAGGTCGGGCGCGGCCGGGTCGGCATGCTCGAGCACCTCGTGGACGAGGGACCCGAAGGTTGCGCCGACCGGAAGATCCGCCATGGGGGAGGGGATGGCCCCCGCAAGGTCCAGCCGGGGTTCCGATGGCGCGGTTTCGAGGCCCGGGAGGATCTCGGCTGCGGGCGCTTCGTCGTCCTTGACCGGGCTCTCGGGTTCGAAGCCGCTAGCCGTGAGGCCGGCCTCGTCGGCCGCTCGGGTCAGGGCGCTGTAGGAGGTGCGGCGCCACTGGGTGTCGATGCCGCGGGTGAAGGAGCGAACGGCGAGTGGTCGCTCGGCCATGGTGACCAACGGCCCGTCCGGGACCTCAATCGGCTCCATCTGCTCCGGTGCCGGCCCGCCCGCCGGAAACCAGACCTGTTTGAGCCGGATGCCGGCGTCATTGTGGGTGCGCGGGATGGGCGCCTCAGCCTCGGGGGACCCGACCGATCGAGGATCGCGGCCGAAGAGCACCCGGTGCAGTGGTGCACCACGCGTCGTCGTCGTTGGCGCCCACCACGTCACCAACTGACTCTGGGCGCGGGTGATGGCGACATAGAGCAGGCGCAGGCTCTCGCCGTCGTCCTCGATGCGGGCCTGCTCGATGACCTGTGGGTGGGGTGCGCCGCTGACATCGAGGCAGCGGATGCCGTCGCGGTGATAGCGCGGGTACTTCGGGGCATCCGGGACGTGGCGGTCGGCGAGGAAGGGCGCATAGACGATCGGGAATTGCAGGCCTTTGCTGCCGTGGATCGTCGAGAGTTGGACCGCGGCAGCATCGCTGGCCAACCGCCGGCTCCGCGGAGTCGACCCACGCAGGCGGGAGTCGGCGATCTGCTCGCGCAGCCACGCCACCAACGCGATCAGACCGAGTTGGCGGCGCCGAGCCTCCTCGTGTAGCGACTCGGCGATATGCCGTAGATCGGTCAGCTCGCGCTCGCCGCCCACCGAAGCCAGGACCCGGCCCGGCAGCCCGCCAGCATTCGCGGCCTCCAAGACAGCCGGTATTCCGCGCAGCGCGAACAACTCCGCCCAGCGGCGCAGGCGCTCCGCAAGGGTCTCCGTCAGGCGCTCGCCCTGGGCGTCGAGGTCCACAGGGGAGTGCCCGAAGAAGCTGGTCAAGGCAGCGGCGCGGACGCGAGTCGATCGGTTCGGGGTCTCCATCGCTTCCAGAAGCGCCAGCCACTCCAGAGCCGCCGGCGAGTGGAAGACGCTCTCGTCCGCCCCGAGAACAGCCGGAACCTGGTGTGCGTGCAGGGCGTCACGAACCAGCATCAGCTGATTGCCGGTCGAGCACAGGACGCTGACGTCATTGGGAGCTAGCGCACGACCGTCGAACTGCGCCCCCGAGAGCAGGAGCCGCTTGATGTCGGCGGCGACATCGACGGCGATCGCCGGACGGGTGCGCGCCACGCGCGGCAGTTCGCCGGCCCTGCCGGCGAAGCTCTCGCGGGCCGCAACGCGTAATCGCCAGGGCGCGGGGACGGGCACACCGGTGAGGCGAGAACCTGCTCGGGCGGCGTCGACCCGGCGCACGACGATGTCGGGGTGGCCCAGTGCCGTGCCCTGCAAGGTGGCCGTGATGGTCTCGACCAGCGGCCCGTCCGAGCGCCTGTTCTCGGCCAGGGTGGCGTGGTGGTCGGCCTTCGCCCGGGCGTGCAAGTAGGTCTCGACGTCCCCGCCTCGGAAGGCATAGATCGCCTGCTTGGGGTCGCCGATCAGGATCATCGTCGAGTGCCCGTGGAAGGCGCGCTCAAAGACCTGCCACTGGACCGGGTCGGTGTCCTGGAATTCGTCGACCAGGACGACCCGCCAACGCTCGCGCATGCGGATCCGGGCGGGGGATTGCTCCGGTTCGAGAGCTCTGGCGAGATCGGCCAGCAGGTCGTCGTAGCCCAGCACGCCCAGTTGCCGCTTGCGATGGGCGAGCTCCGACCGAACGTGCCGGGCAAAGGCCACCCGGGCTGCGGCGACGGAACCGTCGGCGGGGTGGGTCGGTGTGATCATGGCCGCTGAATCGGTGACCACTTCCGCCGCGATCTCCTTCGCGGTCGCGTAGTCGAAAGGCGGGGTCAGGTGGTCGGCAAAGGTGCGCAGGTAGACGTCGTCGACGACTTCGCGGCGCAGATCGTCCAGGTCCTCCACGAGCGTCGCTTCGGGGTCGGCGTCACCAGCGACGCCGAGGCTGCGCAGCACTAACTGGCAGAACTGATGGATCGTGGCGATGGTGGCATTGTCGAAGGCGCCCAGCGCATCGCGCACCCGACGATGGCGCAGGTCCAGTTCGTCATCACTGGCGTCCGCGACGAGCGCCTTCTGCAGGCGACCCTTCGGCTCGCGACGGGCGACCGGGTCGCTCAGGAAACGCTCGGTGCTGGTCAGCCTGTCGCGGACGCGCTCGCGCAACTCCTGGCTCGCCGCTCGGCCGAAGGTGACGACGAGCTGCGCATCGAGCGGGACGCCCTCGGCGACATAACGGGTCACCAGGGCGGCGATCGTCCAGGTCTTGCCGGTGCCTGCGCTCGCTTCGAGCATGGTCGTGCCGCGCGGCAGCGGTCCGGAGATGTCGAAGGTCGCGGCCTCAACCCCGGGTTCGGGGTGGATCTGTCGTGGCGTCTGGTCGGGCACGCTGACCGCGGCCTCGACAGCCGGATGGGGGATGGGCGTGCTCACGATGTGACCCCTGCCTCTATCGCTGGGAGCCAGACCCGCAGCGCCAGCTGGCCGAGGCGATGAGGCACGACATCGGCATATCTCCTCGGCATGCCCGGCCAGGTCTCAGCCGATGGCGGCGCCGCCGTCACCGCGGCATACGGCACGTGCCGTCCGTGCACGCGAGCGATCCACTTCTCGGCCCGCTCGCCGGCGTCGTCGGCGAAGCGCCCACCCTCCCAGGCGCGTCCCGCGAGTTCGTCCGCGCGCACCCCGGATCGCGGGTTGGTGCCGAGTTTGGTGGCGTACTCATAGCTCGTCGCTGGGAAGAGGGGCAGCGGCTCGCGCCGGCCCATGTCGTGGACGGCGATGAGGTCGAGTAGCGCTGCCCGGGCGTCGTCGGGCGCGATCGTGCCGACTCGGACAAGCCCGGCGCCGCTGCCGCGACGGCCCACCCCGACCGCCTGCCACGGGCCTGGCTCGGCGCCGGCGGTCAAGGCGAGCAGCGCGATCCATAGATGCAGGCGCTGCTTGGCCCTCTGCGTGGAGTAGGTCGTCACGAGATGTGTGCGTCCCAGCACTTGTCCGACGGTTCCGGTCAGGCGACGCCCGTCCGGAAGGTCGAGGGCGACATCGACCGCGCGGACCGGGTCACCCGAGGGCGCTCCGATCTCCCGCCGCACGGCGGCCGTTGCGCCCGCGATCGCCTCGCCGATCGGGCCGACGTCGTTGAGGACAGCGGTGCCGAGCTCGCGCGGCGGAAGCGTGCCTCGCAGACGTTCTGCGTCGACGATCTGGCTCGGTGAGCGGCCGGCGAGCAGCTCGGCCAGCGCTCGGTCACCGACGGCCCAGTGTTCGAGGTTGTCGAGTTCGATCGGGATGGCGTCGCTCGGCGGTTCGTCCTCGAGGGGCAGCCCGACGCCCAGGCGCCCGCGCAGGAAGGCGCGCGCCGGGTTGTCGAAGAAGGCGATCAGTTCGGCGAGGTCGAGGTCGCGGACCTCCGCGGCCGGCAGCGGCCCGGTCAGGATGATTCCGGGACCGGGCGCAGGGTGCGGTGTCCGGGCGGCTCGCGCGGCATCCAGGGCCGTCGGATCGAAGCTGAACGGCAGGTCTGGCGCCGGGGGCGAATCGCCGGCCTGAAGATTCTGAGCATCGAAAGCCTGCAACGGGTGGTGTCGGACTGGCGCTGTGCCGGCGGGGCGGACGGGGTCGTTGTCGTCGGTGATGGGCAGGCCGATGGTCGCCCGAGCGGCATCGATGAGCTCGCCCAAGGGCACGGCCGGCGGCCGGGACGCGCCCGTCTGCGGGTCGGCCCCGGTGTAGGTGACGACCAGGGTGTCGGTGGCAGCACAGATCGCGTCGAGCAGAAGTTGGCGGTCTTCGCTGCGGGTGTCGCGCTCACCCGTCAACGGGCGCCGGGCCAGGACGTCGTCGCCGTCCACCGCGCTGCCCCGGGGGAACGACCCGTCGTCGAGGCCGAGCAGGGCGATCACCCGGTGGGGCACCGAGCGCATCGGCACCATGGTGCAGACCGTCAAGCCGCCGGTGCGAAAGTTCGCCCGATTCGGCCGACCGCCAAGTCGGTCGTGCAGGAGCGCGCGGACGTCGCCGAGTTGCAGGTGCAGCTCGCCCGTCGACGACGCCGTGACTTGGCGCAGTTCGCGATCCAGCTCCGCGCGCTGCCAGATGTCGCTCAGGGGCACATCGGTCACAGCGTCGACGCCCTCGCGCAGGGCGTTCGCCCAGGCCCGCGCCGAGTGCGATCCGATGAAGGAGGTGCGGATCAGCTCGATCCGGTCGACGAACTCGGCCAAGCGTCCCGCGAGGTCGATCGCCGCGCTGTCGACGTCCTCCAGGGGGAGGCGGCCGGCGGCCGCGTGATCGGCGCCACCGCGGGTCACGCCGAGCAGTAGCCGGTCCAGACCCGCGCTCCAGGTGTTG
>Ga0075158_10000534_pt1 | contig 30800 bp, 31 predicted proteins | sample JI91814BDNA_FD_70968 | JGI IMG/M metagenome (GOLD analysis project Ga0075158, IMG submission 70968) | Wastewater effluent complex algal communities from Wisconsin, to seasonally profile nutrient transformation and Carbon sequestration -... | ecosystem: Engineered > WWTP > Effluent > Algae... | reverse complement strand
GACGTTGTGTTGTTGAGAAGACGATTGATTTGGTACATGATTTTAGATTCTGTCAATTTATGTTCCAAAAATCTCGTATTTCTATCCCGAATCTCGTGACGATACGCGTTGTTAAATTAGTAGAACTAACTAAATTAGTTTGTTAATGAAAAAGCGCAAATGGTTCTTTCCGATCATATTTACAAGATATTCGTTGTTGCATTTGTCTGGATCGTTGGAACAATAATCACCTACTATGGAGTTAGGTCAGAACAATATCAAAACATGACTCTTTCTGTTTATCAACCGAAGTCTTGGATCTTTGGAGTTGTTTGGTCTTTCATCTATCTTTCTTACCTTTATGTTTGGACAAAGATGCCTGCTAATAATACATTATCCATATTATTTAATCTGAACATGGCTTTGAATTTACTTTGGATAGTTCTTTTCTTCTATGGATTCCAATTCAATGCCTCGTTTGTTGTAATTATTCTTCTTGCTTTTGTAACACTTGTTCAGGTTTGGTACATTTACACTCTTCAAATTCCTGGAAGTGGACTTTATCTGTTCTTGATATTGATTTATTTTTCTTGGCTCTGTGTTGCTTCGGTGTTGAACTATCATTTTGTTAATTTTTGAAAGATAATTTGAAAACTAGATGTTTCTAGAAATATTGCAATTGTATTTTTTTACTCAGAAAATACACACTTCTAAGATTCTATTTCTAGAATGAGAGATCGAGATCAATCAAGAACAGTCTTCAAGACGGCCAAGGGGGCCAAGGGGGGTGCCCTCTCTAAAGCCATTATGTGGGCTTCGTGGGCAGCCTCCTTGGCGGCTTTGAAGTCGAGCTTGGCGGCATCAATGCCAGCAATCATTTCGGCATCAGAACTGGACGCCATTTGAGCATCCCAGCATTCTCGCTGGTATTTAAACTCTGCAGCATCGAGTGATGCCTTCAAGACGGCCAAGGGGGCCAAGGGGGGTGCCCTATCGAAAGCCATTCTGTGGGCTTCGTGGGCAGCCTCCTTGGCGGCTTTGAAGTGGAGCTTGGCGGTATCAATGCCAGCAATCATTTCGGCATCAGTATTGGCCGTCATTTGAGCATCCCAGCATTCTCGTTGGAATTTTAACTCTGCAGCATCGAGTGATGCCTTCAATGTAGCGTTAGCCTCAGCTCGAGCCGTATCAAAGCTAGCTTTGCTGGCGATGTCGTCGGTGACGCGGGCAGCCTCGAGCGCAGCCTTGAAAGTAGCCTCGAGGGCAGCCTCGAGAGCTTCAATAGAAACGGGAGTTGAAGACATGGTGCGTTCAAAAGTTATAGAATTTTATATTCTCGAATCTCTCGAGATATTCAATTTGAACACCATTTTTAAGAATATTTTACTTTAGACAATTATTGTATCGACATTTTGTGGTAAAAGATTTACGAGATTATAGAATTGGCATGTAGATAGTGTGTTCTAAAGTCAAAAAATGTTCACAGTAACCAGAATATTAAGTTATTAATAGAAACAAGAATATTAAGTTATTAATAGAAACAAGAATATTAAGTTATTAATAGAAACAAGAATATTAAGTTATTAATAGAAACAAGAATATTGAATTGTTTATCTCAACCAGAACGTTCAAATTCCATCATGTTCATAATTGCTTTAGCACTTATCTTCACAAACGTCTTTGCGACATCGCCTAGTGACGGTATTAACACCGTTGTCACTTCGGCTGTTGTTAGACCCTTCAGCAAGAAAGACTATCAACGTTTGGTTAATTCCTTTAATTCTTGGAATACGTACAGTCCATGCGTCAATACATCAGACACAGACTTGATCTTGAGCTATTCTCAAAATATTAGCGGCTCTGTTGATGCTATACTTCAAGAATTCCGTAACAATTGGACGAATCTGTCTTGGTCAAAGTGTTTCAAAGACTTGATTTTCCACAGCTCAGGCATCAGTGATACCTTAGACGTCTATGAACCTCAAAACTATTCAACAAATACGTTATGGGTTTCGGGACCGAATCGTCAATTCATTGAGATCAATCGTTACATTACTAGTCAAAAGAAGTACAGTTTTTGGATTCTCTTGGAAATGGATATTCTTGTTCGTAAATCCGGTTTCCTTGATGCTCTCGCAGCTGAAGTCAACGCTAACGCGCCGTTCACAGTTCTTGGGTCAAAATACAAAGGAGATCGATGGGACATGATTATGACTGAAGTTAGTCCGGCTTTGAAGAATCATATCAATGGTAATGCGATTTACAATCACACTAACGTTGATTTTATCAATCTCGTATACCGTCTCGAAACAGACCAGAATTCTGAATTCCGGAACATCCCATATGACTATCGATTGAGTGAACTGATTTCAGAACTTAATCTCAAGAATACGTACAAATCTTCTTCCAACGTCCTTGGGAATTATGCTTCAACAAACATTCCTGAAACTCTTTTCTCAAAAGAATTTCTAATCCATGGAGCAAAACTTGTTGATCTTTGGGAAGCACCGTTAGGGCTCGTAGTTTCTGATTGGGGTTTGGAAGATTACATTGATAGATTCCATGACGGTATCGTTACCGGTAGTCATCCTTTTACGGAAATCGTTTACGTTGTTCCTTTCCACAAGCTTCCAAAGCTGAAAGAGTACAACTTCCAATCGAAGACAACCAGGAATCGAATCAATGTCAGATACGTGAGCAGGAACAGTCCAGAAGGCAATTCAACCATGGATTACCTAGATTCTTGTATTTACCAACCAGAGACGAAATTCTTCATGACGACCAATACGTATATGCGTGTAGCTAGCCCTGTCAGAGTTTCAGTTCTTAACAACAAACCAGTGATTGATTACATCCCCTACAATTCATTTCTTTGCCTTGACGATACTGTTTGCAGAGACCTTGGATTGTCTGTTAGCAGGCAGTTGAATGTATCTGCGAAAATGATCGTTCAAAATATGGCAATGATTTATGAAAAGAATAGTTACAAAGATTATTGCAACTTCATAGGTTGGAAAGAATCGAATAGCTGTAGAAAGTCAGAAGATGTTCCTTCGGCAACTGGATATATTGCTTATCTTGGTGCTCGTACCAACGTTAGTGCCGAGTTTCATTATTCGAATCTTCTTATCTATGGGCATCGTGACGCATTTGTAATTCATACAATTCCGCCAGAAGATACTTTGTGTGATTACCACTATACGGATCATTCATCGACTAGCTTTGTCCTTAGAATATCTGAGCAGACAAAATACGCGAAGTATTCGAGACATGTTGTCTCACAAGCGTTGATCAATTGCATCAACATTATGGATTCTCCTGAAAGTTGTATGCAATTACCATACTGTTGGTGGCGGCCTGTCTTTAACAAATGCATTCTGTTTTCGAAAGCGAAAGACACTTTCGAAACCCCGTCTGACCTAACCGAAACAACTCAGATCAGATTTCGGCACGGAATAGTTACTGATGATTTCACAAGGTATCCTTCCGGGGTACAATGCCCTGAACTGCTTCGTCAAGAATGTGAAATCCCTCCCAAAACAAGTTCTGGATGGAAGGTAACGACAATTGTTCTTGCCAGTGTCATTGGAGCTGCACTTCTTGGTGGGCTTGCTACAGGAATTGCTTTCCTGACATTCAGACTTCTTCGCAGACCCTCGCTTCCAATGACGCAGACATTCTTTAACGGGTTACCTTCAGAAGGACATGTGGTTTATCATCCACCAATTCTTCAACATCCACAGATGTACCCTTCTCAACCATTGCATACCGACTTCTTCTCAGTACAACAGCCGGCTTTACAAGCACCATTGGAATCTGTACCAGAAGGACCATTGCATTTACACACGGCTCTTCATGAAATTACAACGACTTTCGTTCATGTTAACCCACCACCATCAAGCGGTTTCAACTAACAAAGGATTTGGATGGCGTATATGTAATATACTTGAAGGAATAATGAACATATTATGTTCATTATCGATGCACATATCGTGCATATCAGCTGATAACATAAAATCTAAAGAATCTAAGATCCTTCAGAAAACTAAGCTCTTTTGCTATTTCTAGCAAGCATCGGCGTTATCTACCGTTGGTGTATTCCGAAATACACCAAAATTTTTGTTTAGGATGTTGATCGCAGAATTAATATCACGATCAGCAGTGTACATGCAACTGGGACATGAGAAAATTTTCGAAGCTTGTATATCAGTCCTTACCATACATTTAGCACAAGTCTTGGTAGTGTATTTCTCATCAACTTTCACCACTCGTCCTTTACCTTGAAAAGAAATATAATCATGAAATTTAGACTGCGCACCCATCATTATCATTCTATTGATTTTAGGACTGAGATCTTGTTTAACCATGTTCTTCGAATTCATTTTAGGAAGAAGAATCGTCTCATATTCATCTAACAACTGCCTAGCAAATTTCTTGTGCATGTAATTGATTTTATTCAAGATTTTCGTCTCACACATTTGCATTGTCTTCTTGGTTCTCAAAGACAATACCCTGTAATATTGACGTTCCTTGTTAGAATAAGAGTGATTCTTAGAATTCTCTCTTTGTGTTTTCATATTTTCTTTGAGACAATCTAATGTCTCAACATTTTTATTCAAATCATTATACCAACCTGCGCCGTATTCCCTAATACGTCCATTGGAATCAACACCAGTTAGGAAAGTTCTATATCCAGGATCGATAGCTATGAAATTGGCAGATGGATTTTGCGACCTCTCATCAGGTTTTGTATAAGGTATAATCAAGTACCAACCACTGGATTTATCCCAACTTATTTTAATGTCATGTTGAAGATCATCAATTTTTTCTTTAGTCCTGAGTTTACCTAACGTACGTTTAAAGATTGTAATAGATCCATTTTTAACATCACATTTGGCTTTCGTAATGTCCATTACGATTCGTTTAGCTTTCTTTTGCTTAAACTTGATATCAGGATTGTAAGTAGGATTCTTTTCCAAATCCTCGATAAGCTTCTCGAGTTCGTTTATTCTATCCTGATGTTTTAACTTGGTCTTCTCAGTTTTAGCTTTCTCTTTGGCATCAATCTTCTTCGAAAGTTCTTTCTTAAAATCCGACAATCTTTTGTAATAATACTTAAGATTCTTGGTCACTTCGCTTTTGTGATTTGAACATAATTCGAATACAGCAGCAGCTCTTATATCGTAAGGAGTTTTGGTTAAAAACTTATGCTTTTCAGGGAGATTCTTCTCGGTAACTAAAGACTTCTTTAAGTCAAATTCTTTAAGGTTGCTTGTATATCCATTAGCTTTGCTAGCTTCAACCGCTTGATTATATGTAAATCTATAATGATCAATCCACATCTTGAGAATCTTCTTCTGGGTCTTGTTTGGTAGAAACTTCACCTTCTTTGCTCTTATATTTCCTTGATCCGTAGTAGGAACATGAGAAGACGTGTGTGATAGCCATGAGGTCTTCAGAAAGTTCTTCGGCTCTAGATTTATGCTCGTCTTGTTCGTGCACCACAAGTCTTGTCTTGTTGAGGCTAAAGATGTATTCAATGATTTCGAACCCAAATCTACATAGTCTATCCCTGTGAAAGACAACAACTTCTTGTATCTCTCCTTTTGATGCTCGCGCCAAGATTCTTCTAAGTCCTGGCCTTTTCCAGTTAAGCCCGGATCCGATATCGCTGACGATTTCATGTTCGGGATATTTTTCTCTTGCGAGAGAGATTTGTCTGTCAAGATCTCCTCGCTGCTTGGCGGAAGAGACTCTGCAATAGAAGACTTTACATCTGTCGGGTTCAGAAAATTTCTCTGACTGATACTCGGAAAGTTTGAAGAGTCTTGTTCCTTTAGCTGTTCTTTTCGACTTAATTCTTCCTGATTTCTCCCATTCTCTGATACACTGTGTTGTAACCCCAAAATATTTGGCAACTTCTCCAATTTTAACGAAGTCAGAGTTGTCATCAGAATGTTCCATTCGCCATCCAATTGTTTTTAGATTAACAAAGTTGTTAAAGGCAAATATAAATCTAATAATTATTAGATTTATTCTATCTGTATTTTGATTATTAATGAACAATTCGTCAATAGAATCGTCTTCTTTGAGCATTTGACAATACTAAATAACCACAGGCGAATCTGCAAAAAGATTTTCATCTACAAGAAGCCTGTTGAAAGATGCACTGGGAGATGAAAGTACAAAACTTTTAACAGCCTTGTCTGCTACCGGTGGCAGTTTAAATCCAGGTCTTGTTGATGTAACTAACTCGATTTCGGCTTTGCTTGAGAATCTAGGTACCAAATTAGGCCGATGCTTTAAAACTGGGAGTCTAGTTTCACGACTATGCTTTTTCGAAAATCGCCAAGGTAGCTCTGGGTTTGGATTGACCACATAAAAGTGATTGCTGCTTAGCTTTGCTAAAATATCTCGATGTGCCATGATCTTTATTCTAAATACTATCTGTATGCTAAATATGGTCTTTATTTAATCCGAATGCGATCTTAAAATCATTTTGGAAATGTTGCAATTGTATTTTTTACTCAGAAAATACACACTTCTAAGATTCTGGAGCGATGAAAACACGCTCATAGAATAAGAGACGATTCTTACTAACACCGGGCACATAACGCATCAGTGCGGGCACGATCGGTACTTGCGACTTCTTCTTCAGCCGTCGCAAGTTCGGCCTTTGCTTCGTCGCGCTTTCGCCTTGCATCATCGCACACTTGCCTAGCTTTACGGACATCCTCACGAAGCTCGTTCAACGGGATGTCGGCAACGTTCTGGGCTTTAAGGGCTTCGTCGCGCAAGGTTTGCGCGTGCTTGAGGTTGTCACTTGCTTGCTTGATTTCAGCCAATTTGGCCTGATCAATCAAGTGGGGTTCAGGACCAAGATTTGACAGAATCTCGTCGTACTTAGCTTGAGCATCTCGTACCAAGTCGTAGCAATCATTGACAGCATATTCAAAGGGACTTAACTCTTCAGCCTTTGAATTGAAATTCTCCTTGGCCAAACTGTATGCTTGCGCGGCCGATTCGTAATCGTGAGTGGTTTGAGCAATGCGCAACTTGACACCAAAGAGGTGGAGCTTGGCGGCATCAAAAGCTCTGGAAGTCAAAATCACCGTCTGGTTGTGGTGGTCGTAACTTTGTGAAGGTTCCATTGTTTGCAATTGTATCAGTTTTACGTTTCTAGCGTTTCTAGGAACATTCAATTTTGAACGCTATTTCTTCTATTTTAATTTAAATCAATAAATTATTCGACCAATTTGTCTATATAAATCTATTTAGAAAAAATCTACTGTTAATATAAACTATGGTAAGAATATGTTATAGTAAGAACAAGTCATAGAATTAGAAATGTTGTAATTGTATTTTTTACTCAGAAAATACACACTTCTAAGATTCTAAGAACAAGGAAACCCCCGCTCCAAGAATAGGAGACTATCAAGCCTACGATACTTTCACCGTTGGGAGATAGCGACAGTGTAAGCCTTGTTGGTCTTCGCGACTTCTTCTTCAGCCGTCGCAAGTTCGGCCTTTGCCTCACGATGCTTGCACTCTGCAGCCTCGCAAGGTCCATTGGTTGCCGCGAAGGCAGCCCTGAGCGTTTCCAACAGGATATCAGAAAATGTCAAGGCTTCACAGGCCTGTTTGTGCCAACCCAGTGCTTGACTGAAGTCTTCCCATGCTTGCTTGATTTCAGCCAATTTGGTTTGATCAATCAAGTGGGGTTCAGGACCAAGATTTGATAGAATCCCATCGTACTTAGCTTGAGCCTTACCCTTAGAAGCTTTCGCATTATCGAAAGCAACATGAAGGTAGGAGTTCCTTTCCTCCTCTGCTTGGAAATTCTTCTCGGCAGAATGGTATGCTTGCAAGGCCGATTCGTATTCGAAAGCAGCTCGAACAATGCGAAACTCAACACGACAGAGGTTAGTCGTGGCGTCTCTACGAGCTTTGTCAGCCAATTCGCATGTCTGTTCGTAAGTGTCCATCGTGTGCTGTACTTCTCACAATTTTACGTTTCTGAGGTTTCTAAGAACATTCAATTTTGAACGTTATTTCTTCTATTTTAATTTAAATCAATAAATTATTCGACTAATTTAGATATAAATCTAAAAATAATATTTAGTAAAGAAAAAATGATTCGAAAAGTTTTAATGTGTTAAGAATGTATTAGAAATGTTGTAATTGTATTTTTTACTCAGAAAATACACACTTCTAAGATTCTGGAGCGATGAAAACACGCTCACGGAATAGGAGACGGTCAGGCTTAATGACGACGAGCATCCCGCGCGGCCTTGGCTGCTACAAGAAAATCTCGATCGGTCAAGACGTCCATGGCAACTTCGTAGGCAGCCTTGGCGGCCTCGATAGCCTTGGCGTAGGCAGCCTTGGCGGCCTCGATAGCCTTGATACCGTCGGTAGAGTTCAGGGCAGCCTTGGCGTCGTCGCGAAACTTCTCGATATCGGCCAAAGTAAATTTGGAGTCCTCCATAGACTTTTTGTAACGCAAATAGTGATTCTGGGTGAAGATGCACAGTTTTTGCCATTCCAAATCGCCGGGTCTAGCCGAGCCAAGAGCTTTGTAGGCTGAAATGATGTCACAGCAGAGCGTAAACTTCTTGTACAGGTCAGCCCGCTTGCTATCGCCATACTCACTCTTGATGAGTTTGCGCAGCGAATGCTTGAGGTCGAACTCCACAAAGCACGCGTCGTGGTACTTGGTTTCAGCCACAATGACTGCCTGCTCGGCATCAGCAAGAGCCTTCTCAAGGATTGCAGGGTCGATCGGCCTGGCGTCGTATTCGCCGGGCCGCATAGGGCAGTCGTGAGTAGCGTCAATCGTACGGTTACCCTCGATGAAGAGGAGGTGGCCGGTACGACGATCGTAGCTTCGCATGCAGTCGGCGGAATCATCCATGGCATGGCAAGGGTGATTGCACACGGCATCGAGATCGGCGTTCGAAAAGTCGTCCGGGACCTTGCCAAGGAATGTCGGAGGGATGGGCGTACCCACGAAGGAAAACGGAACAAAATTTGAAGGCATGAGGCGTTCAGACGTTGTCAGATTTTACATTTCTACGGATCTTGGAGACATTCAATTTAGAAAGCTTTTCGGCAGCATTTCATCTTTGATAAATATTTTATCGACATTCTCAATAGGAAATGTATTCAACCGTTTAAATAATTAGATTGTAAAGACTTTAAGAAACAAAGTATTCCGTTGCTAACAAATGTTTATGTTATAAACATTCAAAAAATTGGACAAAACGTCTAAACAAAAGTCTAACAAAATCAAGGACTAAATAATCCCAAGTAATAGCAGTGTTAATACACCAAATATAGCTACAACAGCTGTAATAGTTACAATGTTATTCGAAATAAATGTCGCAAGACTTGTTGGCGTTGCTGGTTGCACTTCTAATAAAGGATTTGGAAAATAACTTCTCCTGTTTCGAACTTGTGCATTACTTGAGTTTACAACAAAATTTCGATTTACTTCATAAGAATAGTCTTCATACGAATAGAATATATTAATAGTATCTTGACGAGCCCCGTTAAAAGTCATTGAAATTTCTCCATACAATGGATTGATAGCTTTTTGTTGAAAGAAATCGGCAGCACTAACTAATAAAATTGGGTTTTGGGGATCTGAACTTAAATACACACGAATCATCAAGTTGTCACCAATATGCTCGACCGCATCCGTAATTCTTAGAATGGTGTCGTAGATTAAATTACTTGGAATCATTTGAGTTGTTTGGCCTATAGGAATCGGTGGAATAACAGGAATTTCATCCTCGTCATGAGGTCCAAAACTAGTTGTAATTATTAATATGTTAGCCGAATTGGATTGAACGCCTTCGTAGTCAGTCACTCTGTACTCGAATCCGATAGTTGTAACAGCAAATCCTGAAGGAACTTCAGGCTTGTTATCAACTCCGATAAACCCTGCCGCTTCACCAGGATCAACAGTAACAATACCCGAGTTTTGAACTTGAGGAGAAGTATAACTGTCATTTTGAAGAAGACTATTATCAGCGATTAGTTTCGTCTGGTTTGTTGGATGAACATTCAACACAATTTTGTCATCATTAGCAGTAATTTTCGAAGACGATGGAGGAGTACGTTTGATAAGCGTTAAACGATCTTCTCGACCTGCTGTCGTATCAATCTTGACAGGAATAAATGAATACGAGCCAGTACTTGACATTGATGCAATGTTATTTCCATCGATTCCTCGAATTTCAAGAGCATTTACATTAGGAATATTCACAGTATTAATATAATACAGTGGAAGTTCAGAAGGAAGATCGTAGCTTAGATTCCAGAAAGATCCATTCCAATCATAAAATCCACAATTCTCATGAGAATATAGACCTGCGGTTAACAAAAGATTCTTGCTATCGCTCAAAATTAAATTGTAGTCTGTTGATTGACCATTTTCAATACCTGAACGTTGTTCCCAATCACCAGTATTGTTGTCATAGACGAGAGTCAAATCGCTGTCAAAAAGAACAACAGTTCTACCATCAGATGCTATACCGACATTGTCCCATCGACTATTGGGAAATAAACTTTGTCCTAGCTGATTCCAATTAAAGCCATTCCAATCATAAACACGAGCATCTGTTCCATTGTTTCTTGAAATTCCGATAAGACGTCTAAAGTCTCGGGTTACAGCTACAACTGTGCCAATAATTGGATTAATATCATTTGCGAATTCTCTTTCGTCAATACTAATCCAAGTACCATTACCATCAGAATCATAGTAGAAACTTACAACTCCTGGAGCCCCAGCGATATAGAAAGAAGTTCCTTCACTGTTGCAACCAAAGCTGTTAATTTGTGAGTAATTGAATCCAGTAAAGAATGCACCATGAGACTCCCAATCGGTTCCATTGTAGTAGAAAGCACTTATAAAATTGTTAAGATGTGCAGCAATAAATACTCTTGTTCCATCATCATTGATATCAACATAACCAATTTGGAAAGATCCTATGCTTGGAATATCCGATCATCTTTGAATGAAAGAATCATTGACAATTTCGTATACGCCTAAACCATGACCTGTTGTTTCAGGAGGAATCGGAACAAAGCTAGCGACAAAAAATTGACCATTAGAAGATATTGCCGTTCCTCAAATGTAGTATTAGTTGGTGCTACAAGATTACCTACCGGAAGATACAATGGTATGTTACCCATTTTTAATGGCCTTGGACATACGTTAACGAAGTAAAATTTACTTCGTATTAATTCATTGACAAAAATAATACTAAATCTTTCAGAATTTGGAAGTGTTTCAATTGTATTTTTTACTCAGAAAATACACACTTCTAAGATTCTAAGAACAAATTCCTAGAATAGAGATATCAAACTCGATGTTCATCACATGCTCATCATAGCTTCCGCATGAGACTCGCTAACCCGAAGGAACTCTGCAGCGAACTTCTTGCGGTCAGCGAGAGCTGCATCGAGCTTGGCCTTGGCATCTTTATACTCTTTGGTGTCGGTGTTAGGATTGGACTCCCAAAGTTTGGCAAGGATTTTTTCAGCCTCGAGATACCGATCTCTGGCATTCGCTAAATTTTCCTGGGCCTCCACGTACGGAATGCAAGAGGGATAAATTTTCGTATGCTTTTCGGTGGAATCTGAAGTGGTGTGGAGTGACATTATTTTCACAGTGATACTTGCACAGGTTTTACATTCATGAGCGTGGAAAGAAATTCAATTATTGACCTTATTTCTTATATTTTTATTTTTATTTGAAGAATAAACCTATAAATTTCTAATTCAAATAACAATATTCAAAGAGTGTGTAACGCAATGCGTTACATTTATTTCTCTGTGCAGAGATCAGCTACGTTAAAGCTAATCCGAATCAGAGTCTTCGCCACCAAATTCGGTGTCAGAGTCATCGGCATCGATGGAAGACTCTGAGTCGGATTCGGAAGGAGGGGTGCGGCCAGCATCGACGGTCCATTCGTCATCAGTGATCTTCAAATCTCCCAAAACATCAGGGAAATGTGCAATCAGCAAAGCACCAATCTCGGGCTTCTTCCGAGCGAAAGCTTCGTCGAAAGCTTCTTCGACAACATCTTTCCGAAAATCTTCCGGCTTAAGCTGCTTCATCAGCCACGTGAAAAGTTCAACATCATTTTTCAGAACAACTCGGAAGAGAATCTTGTGATAGTAGTGTTGATCAAAATCATTATAGCCGTCGGTCAGTGCCGATTTGTCTGCACCCCTATGAAGAAGCACTTCTGCCACCTTGAAGGCCTTCTTGTAAACGGCATAGGCAAGACACCTATCACGACTCCATCCAATCAAGAACTTCTTCTGGGAGTCTTCCATATCAAGAATTTTCTCGGCAAGTTTACGCTTGTTTAGACGAACAGCGCCGCGAAAGGCGGTCAGAAGCGGGTAATGGATTTCTTGATGAAGCTTCCGATGGTAAAAGCACCGAGAGCGTTTAGTGCCGCGATATTCGCAATTGTCGCAACGACGGATAACGGTGGGCATCGATTCTTGAATGCAGGTTTGGTAGTCTTGACCGCTTTGGGGATATTCAATTTCTTAGACATTTGCATTCTTGACTACAATTGAATTAGTTTAACGCTAACGAGTCTTGAAAATGTTGCTTGAAGTTATTTTCACAGCTGTTTCGATCATCACGTTTACGTACTACATTGAGTACGAACGTCTTTTGCTTAAGGTTCCTTATACCATTTGGGGACTTACAATTTGTCTCAATTTAGTTTGGCTTTGGGCGTTACTCGTTTGGTTTTATGGTTGTGAAATGTCGTGTATTCTTTAACAGTCCAAGAGTGTTTAACCAATTTGGTTAAACAAAACAAGTCTTAGAAAGAAAGACTAACTTAGTCATCAAATGACTGCGAATATTCTACAGCAATGGAATAGACAATAATTCCACCAATGGAAACAGCGCTAGCCAAACCAAGGGTAGAAACAATAACTTTCACGCACTCCGCAAGACAACCATTAACAACACCGATGAAAATCAATGTTGGAACGAATGTTGGTAGCCACAACACAATCGTTCCAGCGCCAATGAAAATCATCGTCGATCCAACAATGTAACCTGTCAGAATGGCGCCAATACTCGCAATGTCCTTTGCTATCTTAAATGCTTTCAAGACTTTTCCTTTGATGTAATCTCCTAAAGACTTTGGTGTGTACTTGGGAATTGGTGCTGGTATCACCGGAAGATCAGGGATTTTTGGAAATATCTTCGATCGATCAAACGGACAAACAACCGATCCAGATCGGATCAATGAATTGTAACAGTCTTGATGAAGAATGTGTCCACACGGAAGCCGTTCAAGCTTCCTTTGCTTTGTCGGATCGTTGGAAACCAATGGTTCAAGATCGATCGGACATTCGTTTTCACGATATCTGACCGGAATGTCATTAACGGTGATCTCGCCAGATTTTTCAAGTTGCTCCTTGACGACATTGATCTTTCGTATTTGTTCCTGAATTTGATTCAAGATATTCCGGTGATTCTCTATAGCAAAGGAATGTTGAACTTTCCGAAGATTTTCTTCTTCTCTGTAGCTTTTCATGATCCATTGATATCCAAAATACATCCCGGTTCCAATAATGGATGCTGCTCCAAACGAAGCAAATGCAGCGGTAGCAACGGCCTTCGAAACAATTGTTCCTGTGATGAACATTGTCCCTGTCGTTGCTATAACAGGAGTTGCTGCTCCAACACTCAATATGGCGACAACGTCTTGGTCGCTAAGACCGGCGTCGTCTTCACCGGTACATACTGAGAGTTCTTCGGTCTGAAAATTTACTCGTTCTGCTACTTCCTTGAGAGCTAGTTCGAGATTTTTAGAAAGGGTTGTCTGTGGGAGTTCGATGTTGTTGTTCATTCCAGAAATGTTTCTGAATTCTCAACAGACAATTTTGAATTATTATATGTGTGTGTGTTGATATTCAATTAAACAATAGCTATCCAATTAAACAATTGTATTACTATGCCGTCTAGTGCATCTAAATACATACCTACAGTAATCGAACCTGTCGAAAGCCGCACAACTTCTACAGGAGGAGTATACAAACTTCAAGGAAAGAACGTGGAAAGCCTCGCTATGAAGTCTTCGCCAACCTTAGAGCTTTCAATCGCTGAATTGAAAGCTCTCTTGGGACTTCCGGGCTAAAAATGTCTATTTCGCTAGAGCTTGGTGAACGGTTACGTCAGCAGGGCGTGAAGGTTACAGATTTAGCCTACAATCATCTTCTGTTGGGCAAGACTGTTGATAGCTCTAATACCGAACAGTCTCTCAACAAAATAGCTGATGCTGTTTTTGATTTTGTGACGTTGTATCAAAGTATTCCCGAAGATATAGCGGAACATTTGAGCATTTCTAACAAGCTGGCTTGGAATCTTTCACGCAACCTGAACGAAGTTAACAAAATTATGTTTCTTGGAAATTCGTATTTTTCGAGATATGATGTTTTCTATTGACAGTTGTAGCGTTAATTCTCGGCGCAACAGTTGAAAGTATTATTAGAGATTGTTCAATGAGTACTCTCTTCAACTGTTTTAGACTCAACCCACTTATTTTAAAAATATTAACGTTAGCTGGCTACGACGACACAATATACCAAAGGCATCTGTGGCGACAGGCATTAAATAGTGAAATGTTATTGAAGTGAACACATTGTGTTCACTTTAGTTTTAAAGAATCTTCTAAAACATCAGACAATTAACAACAAACTAAAATGGGAACATCAGGCAGCACTCCTTACAACACAGTTTTGGAAAAATTCCCAAAATACTTTGATTATATTGTATACGAATACAATGGAACAAACTTTTTGTTACAAAGAATACCGCCTAGAGAAAATTATGATATTTCTATTAATATTGCCGAGTTAAGACCAGTTTCAAAATCAGACCAAGAACCAATTGAAGTCTTTCTCGATTCCGATGAGAAATCTTACACTTTTCTTGAAGAAGACATCTTAGAAAGTGTTCCTAAGTTCACAGTCTTTTCATTCTCGGATTATGTATATCTTGACTTTCTCTACGCAACAAAGTCGAGGACTGGGAAGTACTACGAATCATTAATGTCTAAAATTGCAAAAGATATTGATGCTAAAGGGATATGGCTTCTTGATGCTTCCAAAGGAGGTAGATGCAAAGACTTTAGTTTGTCTTTGCAATTGTTTATTTCCGAAGGACCCAAACAATTCAAGACGTACTACGAAACTTTAGGGTATTCTTTTGCAGGTGATTTCAAGGATAGTTTTAGCCGAGACGAATTCATGTCCAAACTCAAAGCGGGAAATTTTTACGCGATCAATGAATACGCTGGAGAGATAAGAGAATACATTCGAAGACTTCGAGAATCTCCTGCGAAGAAATATCCAGAAGAAATTGATCTTTTCTTATGCGTTCAAGGAGTTCTGAACATATTCGAAGAACATGGCGACATTAATCAAAATTTAATAATGTATCTGAATTCCTTGATCAATGATGGTAAATGTTTAGAAGCCACTGCGTTGCTAACTTTTGGAAAATTAGAATCAGCTATGCACGGATTTAGAGAAAACAAGATTCTTGAGAATTTCCTATACATTCTTAAATTCTTGAATGAAACTAAATATGGAACCTATGTCAAAACATTTGACTCCTAGACTGCGATGTGGATTTGAATCCTTAGACTTTGATATAGATTTGATTACCATTTGGTAATTATTAGGCAGTCCAAAAAATACATATAGCATGAAAGATTATACGAACGACTTCTTCGCCAAAGGTATTCCACTGGAATTGGATGTTCTTGATAAAGAACTGACTCCAACTTTTGAAAAAATTAAGAAAGAAACGGAGTATCTTTTGGCTAGAGAATCAATTCTTTGGGTCCTTAAATTGTCATTAGCGTTTTTGAAACGCAAAATGTCAGAAGGTGTTGTTGATCTTTGGAAATATGACTCTACTTTCAAACCTCTTTGGGAATTGTTTTCGTTAGAAGACATAACAAAATTATCAGAAAAGTTCATGCTCAATGAATCCATGCACAATCAGGAAGAACTTTCACCAATTACTGATGAAGAAAACATTACAAAAGCAAAACGAGAACTTCTATTGAAGTTTCACCATTTAATGTCGAGATATCCACAATTTCATTTCACAGAAGTGTCAATGGTTACACCTTTGGAACATTTGCAACAGTTGTATCAAATGTATCTTGACAAAATTCACGACTTGCAAACGTATGAACATATGAAAATCACGATCATTTTAGGTATGATAACTGGGAACCAAATTATGAAGAATTTTTTACCTACAGAGATTTACACACAAGCAAGACAAGATCCAGAATTGCGAGGTCTTTGGAGTATAGTTGATAATCCTATATTCGACTAGAATTTAGCAATGAATGTAATGCATTCATTAACGTCTACAAAATTGTTAAGTTTTTGTAGATGCAAGCTTCGACCATTCACCCAAAATTTTACAAAGCGAAATCTTCGACGACTGTCAAAAATTTGGTCATTGGTAGCGTATATTCAACTAAAATTCAAGGGATATTTATTATCAAACAAGAAATATTTCAAAAACACACGTCTAAATTGATTCAACCTCGGAACGTCAAAAACTACAAAACCGAGCTTCAACGTTTGAGGAATGTCTTCAAATCTTGTTCCGCCAACTTTTGTTGCCGCTGCCATGCAGCCGCCTACTTTCACTGGGGACGCTATGCCTCCCCAGGCCGTCGCGGCGAAGCCTGTTTGTAACCACGTTGCTCATCATTATGATGACGTGAGCGTCATGTATATCCGAGACAAGGACTCGGGACGTCTTTACGCCCACAATGAGAATGATCGCGGCGAAGGTGTCAATGTCACCCACGATTGCCCGATCAACCCAGGCTTCTACGCCCGCCAGCCGATGTCTGACGCTGGGAAGGCTAAAGTTGCTGCTCTCAAGGCGGCAATGGAAGAAGTCCCCGACAAGATGGCGGAATGCCAGGCTCGCCGCGATGATGCCGATGCCGAAATGGTTGTGCTGATGAAGCTTTACGAAGCTGCCAAGGCTCGCCGCGATGCTACCTACCAGAAGATGTGCGATCTTCGCCACGAGGCTGTCAGGGCCATCGAGAGGTACAACGACGCCATCGCTGGGTAGGCTGCTGGTAAATTCCCAAGTGGAATTCTCCCTTTTCAGGGAGTGGGTTTAGGTGTGAGTCGCACGCTGTTTCGCCCGTCAGAATTTGTTCCGTATATTTTGACTAAAACATACAACTGGGAACAGAATTATTCGACAAAGTTTGAAATTAACAAAGTTTGTTAATTTCCATTTTTGATGTGGATAAATTTTAATGTAATTTTATTAAGCTACCGCTTACGATGTTGATAGAGTTAATGTTATTTTCTTACTTGTTTTAATTGTGACCGTTGTATTTTCATGGTCCCCACAATCGACTGAACCTTCGCAAGAAGCATGACATTCCGGTGCAGACGAGCTGCTGCATTCTTTAACAAGCAAGGCAATGCTAATGCCGTCTGAGTTAAAATCTCCGACATTACTAATCCTTTCTACCGGGAAAGATGTCCCATGCGCAGGCCCGTAAGGCACCCCAACTACTGCCGGACCAGCAAAAGCTGCCAAGACTGTCTTAAAATTCTTGGAAACAGTTCCTCCGAAAGAAATCAACTCAAATACATTCCCTGTTAGAGAATCCAAACGCTCTCCAAAGCTCACGTCTCGAGACGTAGAATACTCACCTGTGACTGGATGACAGCTATTAGTATAAATACCATAAAGTTTGTCGCTAGAAAATCCATTAGCTACGGCAATCATCATCTTACCTGGGATTGCAATACTGTTAAGTGATGCGCCGACCAAAGAGTCATCGAAAATAACCTGAGAAGATCTTTCTGAGTTTGGTGTGTCAAGAGCAAAAGAGAACTGTTTGACCATATTCCAATTCAAATCGACATCAACAGCATATATCTTGAGGTGTACCTTATTTTCTTTGTAATAACTAACACCAATGTGAGTGCCTTTACGATTAACGGTAACAGAAATGCCACGATATTCGTTTGTGTCAACATCAGAAGCAAATTCTGTAATGGAACCATAATCAGAAAAGCTGTCCTCGTTAAACTTGGTAACCAAAATTCTTATAGCACTGGTTTCAGGATTTGTGGCCTGAAGATTAACAACTATACATTCATTATTTATGATGCAGTCAGACATCCACAGGCCTCGGATACGGCTAAATCTCTCCAAAATAACCGGATCTGTGCTAAATTCTGGGCACACCCACGTCACGGCGCCTTCATTGCTTTGTTTGACATGATAGACAAACCGGGTGTCACCTGTAGGGCTAACATTTGCCGTCATAATGATCTTAAAATCAAGATCGTAACGAATACCCATAATACTAATCGGGCCATCCAAAACACTTGTAGCACCCGCTGAGAAAATCACGTCCCAGTTGCTGGTAGCACGATTGTACTTGTAGACTTTAAATACTTCTACATTAGAAGTTGCCAAAACCATCGACCCATCGCCACTAATACCAACACCCATTCCCAAAGATTCGTCAGCCTCACCAATAACAGTCTGTCCAACTTGACTCATACATGAAACGTGTCCTTCTGAGTCATACTTGACATCATACACCTTGAAAGATCCAGTTTGAGATACCAGTGCACCGGTAGACAGATCTGGAAGATGTGTATCGGCTACAATGAATCTAGTCCCATTGCTGTTGACAGCAGCATTGAACATGTTAGTGGACGTTGTGTTGTTGAGAAGACGATTGATTTGGTACATGATTTTAGATTCTATCAATTTATGTTTGAAAGTAAGCATTCTCCTATCCCGAATCTCGTGACAGAATTTCGTTATGTTAATTTATCAGAGCAGCTTAATTCGTTAATGTAAAAACATGGCTCTTTCAGATCACATTTACAAAATTCTTGTTGTTGCATTTGTTTGGATCGTTGGAACAATAATTACCTACTATGGTGTTAGGTCAGAACAATATCAAAACTTGACCCTTTCTGTTTATCAACCAAAGTCTTGGATCTTTGGAGTTGTTTGGTCTTTCATCTATCTTTCCTACCTTTATGTCTGGACAAAAATGCCTGCAGACAACACATTATTCGTATTGTTCAACTTGAATATGGCTTTGAATTTACTTTGGACAGTTCTTTTCTTCTATGGATTCCAATTCAATGCATCATTTATTGTAATTATTCTTCTCGCTCTTGTAACACTTGTTCAAGTTTGGTATATTTACACTCTTCAAATCCCCGAAAGTGGTCTTTATCTGTTCTTGATGTTGATTTACTTTTCATGGCTTTGTGTTGCATCAATTTTGAACTACAACTTTATCGCTCTGTAGAAACGCTTATATTTTTGAGAGATGAGCAGCTAGTTCACGTTCTTTACAGTAGAAATTAAATCGTATTTTTTAGTCAGAAAATACACACTTCTGCAAGGAATTTCAACCTTAACTCCTGTAAAGGAGAGGCGGTTGTGCACGGGACATGGGAGCCCTGTCCTCACGCGGGTGAAAAGACTTCAATCTCAGCAGCCCTGTAAACACGATCGGCATTCTCGACAGCGAGCTCAGCAGCCTTGCATTCAGCAAATACTGTCTTGTACTTGCGTGATAATTCATTCAAGTGCTTACCGGCTTCGTGGTAGGCAAGCCGACGGCCTTCGCGACCAGCACGGAGAGCCTCAACAGCCTTTCTAGCCGAAGCCAAGGCTAAATCATCGCCCGTAGCCACGGCATCTTCAACATCGCGCTGAGCCTCATCCTCGACAACGTCAGCCGACCTGAACACCGTTTCAACAGCTTCATAAGAAACATAGAATGCATCAATCTCAGCTTTGAGTTCAGCAAGGCGTTCCTCCACTTTACAGAGGACTGCACAGGCGTCACTGTAAACGGCGTAGGCAGACTTGTGTTCCTGGTTAACAGCGTCGGCAGACTTGTGTTCCTGGTTAACAGCGTTGGAAATAGAATCCATTAATTTGTCTTCGCCCTCAGTTTTATTTTTCTGCAGCCTCCAAAAACATTCAATTTTAGAAGTTATTTTTTCTATTTTTAATTTCAATGAACAAATAGTCGACTCATTTACAAGTATAGATTTAAAATGATGATATTTAGCGAAAATGATGGTCTCTACAGATTTTTGATTAAGATCCCCGTGACAACAGAATCAAGAGATGCTCAATCTATCATTTTGCCAACTTTTGAAAATGGATAACCTTTTCGAACTCGAACGTATCACCAAAGAAAACAAGAACTATAGAGAAGTCCTGTATACTACAAATGAACTACAATTAGTACTGATGAGTCTTCGTTACGGAGAAAGTATAGGAAAGGAAGTTCATCCAAAGACAACACAATTTATCAAAGTCGAAAGTGGTTACGGTGAAGTTTTGATTAATGGTAAAACTTCAGAAATTCGAGCGGGAGATTCTATAATTATCGCTGCAGGGATGGAACACAATATTACTGCGTTTTCTCGCCGAGGATTAAAATTGTATACCATTTACAGTCCACCTGAACATGCACCAAATACTTTGGAAGTTGTCAAACCAACAGAATAAACACATTTGTTCGGCATTTATGGCCCGACAGCTTGTTAAACAAAGTTCAGGAACATCCTAATAAACGAGCTTTGTGGATAGATTTTACAGAAATCTATTATTAATTGTATTTTTTAGTCAGAAAATACACACTTCTGCAAGGAAAACCCGTATGGTAAACCTTTTCACTCCTGTAAAGAAGAGATTGAGCGCAGCGAACCTCAGGATTAAGAGAACTTCGCCTCAGCGAGGGCTGCCTCGGCCTGTTTCATCGCCTTGGCGAGATTCATGCGTTCAGCAAGAGCCTTAGCCAGCTTAGCCTTGGCGGTGAGATATTCAGCGCTTTCCGGGTCCGGGTTTTTGGTCCAGATTTCGGAAACGACAGACTCAGCCTTGACATGCAAAGCTTTAGCATGGTCGAAGCAGTTCTTGGCCATATTGTACCGGGTTTGGGCGGAGTTAATTTTCTCGTCTTTGGCGGTGTAAGGAGAAAGCATTTGTTCTCGAAGATTGAACTTAGGTTTTATAGATTTTAAAGTCCTCAGAATATTCAATTCAATTCAAGACGTTGTTTTACCGATATTTTGAGTTGGATTGACGACAAATAGTCGACAAATTTCTTGTAAAATGTGTTCACGCTAGTATTCAATGCGCTAGCAGAATACTCTCCGATTCTGAATCAGTGTCAAACACAGTGTTGTAAACAGTATCGGTAGAATCATGTTTCGTTCGATTACAGAATATTAGAGGAAGTTCTAACCCTAAAGCCTGATAAGAGTCGATAACTTTCTTAAAATTACTCTTCCGAATATACCAATGTGAGTCTGCAGAGCGACTCTGGGCGTTGCCATGAACATCGCTCGGTCTCTCTTCAAGGTCTTGTGAGTCCGCAGGCTCATTCTCTTCAAGGTCTTGTGAGTCCGCAGGCTCATTCTCTTCGAGTTTGTGTTTTGAAACAATGTCACCTGTGTAAAGGTCGATGACATCCTGAAGCGTAATATTTTTAATATTAATGCCTAATACATTTGGGAAGTAGTCGTAAATAAACTTCAACTCAATTGCAGAAAATAAGACATGCAACGCTGATGCTTTGGAAATTTCAATGTAATTAGCTCTAACAATTATTTCTGACTTTTCGCCAAGAGAATAGAAGTCTTTGAGATCAATGTTTTTGCCACGACCATAGTAAATTCCTCTTTTCAGGTTAACATGATACTTAAACACTTCTTCCAATGGAAAGATGAATCCAATTGGCCCAAAACTCGTAGCAACAGTGTCGATTGAAATTACTTTGAAAATGCTCTCTTTAGCCAGCGGTGTCACAAGATCAGAAACATCAAGGTATTCCATATAAATACCAGGAAGAGGAACAGGGTTGTAAGCATTTACTTGTATATTTGGGAACAAATATTCTCCAGTAGACTCGTCAAAGAAATCAACACTGCAACGACCAAAGTTACAAATTCTTCCGGTTCTGAGTACGGATTTGAAATCATTAGTTGAATGAAGGAAATGAAATGGGTATTCTTCAGGGACAATGTCGTTGATTGTAATTCCTAAATTGGTATTAACATCATGTGGTAGATTTTCAGGGGTCAATTTTGTTAAAGTCTTTTCAGAATTGTAATTCAACCAAACAAAGATGTATTCAAAGTTATTTGGAATCTTAATATTAAGAACGTCCTTAATGTTTTGTCTGATTGTCGCTTTGTTGTAGAATATTTCACTGTCCTTTACTTCCAAGATATAAACATTCTTCATTGAAAGTCTTTTTGACTCGGCGGGTATCAAGTCACCGGATGAATATATTTCTTCATCGATGTCAGATAACTTAATGTCTGACGGTAAAGCTTTTTGCAAAGTACTACTTCCTTGGATACTGTACAATGGAACAGTTGGAAAGCTATTTTCAGGCATAGGTCTAAGGAAGTAAATATCGTACTTACTAAGATCTTTTTCAGTATAATACAACTGATTCCATGAGGCAGGTTTGTCGAGGTCAATCAAAGTGATGCTTTCAGCGAATGCCCATTTTGGACTGGAATCTTTTGGAAAGTAACAAAGGTTTGCATTAAATCCATTAGAGTCGCGTTGTTTGGTTAGACTAACACCCATTTTAATCAACGGATGTTTTCTTGAAAATCATGAAATTTCATGATTTTCGTAATTTATTACTCGACAAAAAAGTTAGGGTAAAACACTCAAAACAGTCCGTAGGACCAATGAGTCACACAAATATTTTTGAAATTGTGAGTAATAGACGATGAACAAACTTTGTTCATTATTGGCTTTATGTGTGTTAGGAACGATTGGTTTAACGAAGAGGGCTCGCTGGTACTGAACAATTCTCAACAACGCAACAATCATTAATAATGATACTTGGTCTTTTTCCAGTACGCCACGATTTCAAAATCGAAATAGACTTTGACCATCCACTTTTGAAGATATCAACTCCAGTTGCTCCAACAAGAGTCAACAAACCAGCTGAAAACCCTAAGACAGTTGCATCGACTATTGCTTCTCCCATCATTTGTATATAGTCGTCCAACTTATTCTCGGTTCGAAGCTCAGCCAATCCAGCCAGAACTGCAAATGCTTGAGTGGCAGCAATGATGTAAGCACCAGTTGCCATCGAAAGTCCAACCTTGGTAGCGAGAGCGAGATTTTGGTCTGACATTTGCGAAGAGATGAGCAACGAACCTTTAGCGAAAAGTGAGCAGCGACTATAAAAGAAGTGAATACGAACGTTCGTTTAGTCTGAATAACCGTATATCAAAAAAATCAATTAATACATTGGCTTCGCCGAGCGTCGCTTCAGTCAGATCCTCTGAGGCTCTTGTATTAATTATATATTGAACATTATTTTTCACAAGAACACAATAATCTAAAACTAAGGATGACAAAGACATTTCCATCCAAGGAAGAACTTCTTGCCGAATTCTACTCTGTAACAGGTTTTATTGGAAGATACACTAACTACGATCCTGTCAGAAATCACTTTGAATCCAATTACATTCCAGACAGACTTGAATTTGCAATGAAGACAATAAGCTTTCCTTGGACAGACTCTTCTGACACACTTGAGTTTATACCTGAAATAATTTATGCTTACTTAAGATTTCGTGAACTTGGTCTAGAGATTGAAGAATCTCCAGAATATTACGTCGATAATGAAACTCGGGAAGAAAATTTCAAACAGTTGATGGGACAGTACTACACTGAGCCTACACCAATCCCGACTGAACCTCTTGAGTTAATGAAAAGTCTTGTCAAATATGCTGAGGTAATGGAAACGGCGTACAAAACTTTAGCACATTTTGATGCATACCATGGTTTCAATGAAGAATGCCATAAAATCTACAGATGCAACTCCGAACGAACTAAATGCAGCCACAGCGACAGCTTTTGAAACAATTGTTCCTGTCGCCATCATTGTCCATGCTGTTGCTAGAGTTGGTGTTAGCACACCAACTGTAATTATAGCAATAATGTCTTGCTCAGATAGTAACTCCGTGTCTTCATCAACATCGACAGTCATTTCATGAACTTGAAGATCGACTTTTTCTGAAACTTCACGGAGAGCATTTTCCAGATTCCTGGTTAACGTAACTGTGTCCATTAATTAGTTTAGAGTAAACATGTTGTTTTCTAAAATTCAATTATTTTTTTTGAATTATTTGTGGTGAACAAATCAGTAAAACCTGAACAAAAACGTCAAGATACATCGGAAGAACTTTTTTAGAATCTTTGGCTGTAACATTCTTCCCAGGGACTAATGTTAGTGTTTCCAAAGAGTTAGCACATTTAACGAAAGAACAAGGAGAGTGTTCTCCAGAAGAACAAGAAGAGTGTTCTCTAAAAATGAAACGTGTAACTACAAATCCTTTATAGAAAAAATCTATAAATAATGACTGACCCAATTCTTTATACTTGTGAAACTTTAGCTTCACCAGGCGTTGCTTCACAGACTCCTTTGGCTTCGCTTGCTTCGCAAGTACCGTTGGTTTCAAATACAGAAGTTTTAGAAAAAGAAATAGAACCGATAATTGAAAAACTCAAAACTGAAGCTGATTATGTTCTTGTTAAATTCTTACTTGTTTCAATACTTTCATTAGGTTTAGCATCATTGCGGGCCGAAATGTCAGACAAAATCGCTGAAATGTGGAAGACAGATATTTACTTTACACCTTTATGGGGTTTGGTAAATTTTGATTCCATTACAAGTTTATCAAGGAAGTTTGGGTTTGCGGATACGACCGAAGGGAGGCGAGCGAAGCCAGGTGATATGTCGGCTTCTAGATACTCTCAGACAGGGCATTTTCATATTCCTGAGAATGAAGAAGAGAATTTAAAGGCAAAAGGGGAATTTCTATCAAAATTACATATTCTTGATATAAATTATCCACATTTTTTACCTTTCGAAGAAGTAACGATGGACACACCCCTTGATCACATGCAAAAGATCTATCAAGTATATTTAGATAGAATCCATGAAGAACATGAAATGAAAATGTATGAATCAATGAAGCAAATGATTAAAGTTAGTTTATTGCTTGGATCTAAAATGATGGAGAAATTTTTATCAGCAGAAATCTACTCTCGGTTGAGGGATGACCCTGCTTTGAGTTCTTTGTGGGGTATGATTTCGGATATTGGTTAAAACTCGGCTTCACCCGGTATCGCTTTGCAGATACTGTCGCTTCCCTTCGATCAGATCTACAGATACCGTTGGTTTCGTTCAGAAATTACAAATATTTGTAATTTTATTGTTTTTCAAAACCAGGTTTCTAAACTAAATCTAATTTAATTAAATAATCCCCATAAACCACATCAAGAGGAATACACTCAGTGCTCCAAGCAATGCTACGGCAGCAATGGTGGAACCACTGATATTCCCCGCAAGTTGCTGCTGTGCAATTCCCAAAGGCGGAGACGGGGTACTAGGTACAACAATAGGATCTTCCATGAAATTCTCAATGTTTGTCCCACCAACAGGTTGATATCCAGAAGGAGGATACACCGGTCCGGAAGCAACACTGATATAAACACTAGAAACATTAGAATCTTTGTTCCCTTGAGAGATCATGTACGTGACAACATAGTCGCTTGGCGTTATCCCTGATGGAATTACAAGGCCACCGTTACCAGTATTGTAAGTCACGCCAGTAAGTCCACCATCACTAACAATCGAAACAGTGAATCCAGGTTGTGTTGTCGTATCATTGGCAATGATTGACGAAGTCGTTCCGCCATTGCTACCAATGATGAATGGACTCATTGAAGAGAAGTCATCAACAGTCACCGGAAGACCAAGAACATTAAACGAACGAGTAAAGACAAGATCTTCACCAAGGTAAGAATAAGTCACTCTAACTTGTTGAGGACCAGGACTTGCTAGAGTGACTTCATAAGTGATACCATCTCCGGCTTGGTTGGCGTGGTAATCAGCAGATGGAGCATCTCCAGAAAGAAGTTCGATGTGGATAGTGATGTTGGCGAGATCGTCACTAGCACCAACTGGATTAATAATTGCGGTAGTACTTAAGAGTATCGATTGGTCGTTGACGTAAATATCTTCCACATCTTGAATGGCTGAAGTGTCAAGACCAAAGTTAATAACCTTGTAAGAAACGTTGGCCGAATTTGATGATACACTATTGTCATCAGTGACCGTATAGCTAAAAGAGTAGTCGCCAACAGGGTGTGTTCCAGCGATACTAAAGTCTCCATTGATAGCAACAAGTTGATCCCCAGGCTGCGTATAGGTTGGATTGATTGTTCCTGATCCGGTAACTTGTGGTGGTGTGTAAGTGTCATTGGCCAACACGTTCTTAGGAGGAACGTGAACTAGTTTTTGGTGGAAAGTGCTAACGTTGAACGGTGTAGAGGTAAAGTTGTCATCAACTGCTGTAATCAATGAAACAGCCATCTCTTCGAACGTAGCAAATCCAACACTAGAGTCCCCAGTGTTTAGATATGAAACTGTAAGTAAACTTTTGTCTCCAGCCATTGTTGCACCACGATCAGAGATCTGATGATTAGAATCAGTGCCATCAACAAGAGCATCGTAAAATGACATTTTTTGAACCCAAGATGAACCATTCCAAGTGTAAAGACCCCATCTGAGATTAGTCGGGTCACTAGTTCCTGAAAAACAGATAGAGTTTTTGTCAGAAGAAATGGTAACTTTTCCCATATTTTCGGAACCTGTTACGTTAATGGGCGCACCTCGTACTGACCAATCTGTCGTTCCGACGTTCCAGTCATAAATATAGATGTCTTTAGCGAGAAAACCGCTACTAAAACACGCAACAATAGTGTCACCATCAGCTGACATACTGACGTTGTTGCATTGATTTCCATTACCAAACATCGGGCCACCTCGCTGAGACCAGGTTGAACTTCCTGAATCCCAAGATGCCGCTACAGAGTTACCTGGGCTTCCAATTAGATTATTACACCCAGCAAAATTATTAAACAAAGAGTCTCCTGAACTGCTAGAATAGTAGTTAGATGGATTCGGTGCCAACGCATTTCTGGCTGTATCAGCTGACCAAGTTGCACCATTATAAGAATAAAATTGGATTAAACCAGTGGAGTACGTATTGGAATCGAAAGCTGTTAGGAAAAACGTTGTTCCAGCTGAATTACAACCAATTGATGTTGCAATATATCCCACAGGGATCGACGGAGTTGTAAACGAGAGATTCCATGTACTTGAACCCGAATCATAGTCCCAAACACGAGTGGAAAGGTCTTGACAAGTTGCAAACAAACGGTCTCCAGCATTGTTAATTGCAAGCAAGTCTCCAATTCCTTGATTGTCAAGTGTTCCTTGAATAACATTACCTTTAACTGAAAAATTGCTTGTATTGTAAACAACAATTTTTCCTCGCCCTGTTCCTACTACACTTGCAGCGTAATCACCAGAGGCGAACGTTGTCCCATCAGGTGTCATCGCACCGCCGCCAAAGAATGCCGGATTGTCTGTCCCAGGGTATTTATTAGTGTAAGCATACATATTTCGTTTTAAAGAATTTGAAAACTTAGAATATGTTCTATTGTAAACTTATGTGTAATAGTCGCATGCTGTAATATATTCGTGTCTTTATTATTTGAACTTATTAAGTTCAAACTAGCAATAAATTATTACTTATGAGGTACAACACGCATGTTCTGCATTAAGGCTGTGTAAACAGGATATGCTGCAGATCGAACGAAAAAGTTGGGCGATACTGCAAGGCGTCCAATCTGATAATAAAAATTTGTTGGTGTTCCATCACTTAGAGGAACAGGTTGTTGACTGGAGTTCATTGCTTGAATAATTGCCCAAATAACCTTTAGAATCTCAACAATCTTAGCAATGTCTTCAGCACTAATTGCTCGCTGAAGTTGAACACCAGCTGATTGAAGTTGTGCTGTTCGTTGAGCATTAGTCAAAAGTGCGTGTGATTGCACCGCAGGCAATGTGACATAAGAATGTACCGCAGCCAGTGCAGGTGTAAAACTGACAGGTACCATTGGCGGTGCAATCACAGGGACCAAAGGACTATGGAACGCGGATGTTGTTCCGACGGGAGTCTGAGCAGCAGCTTGATAGTAGTGATAAGCAGGCCAGTAGTAAGCCATTTCTTAAAAAAGTTTTATTTCTTTGCTTTAGAGTCTTTAACTTTCAATTCCTTTAAATGAAAGTAACTTAATCTCAAGTACAACTTCTAAAAAATGTATGAAATCAAGACATTTAGTGTTGAACACGTTCGTGAAGCTGATACCTACACGCTTAACACCAATAACATCAAACTACCGGATGGCTCCATCCCAAGTGACTATCTGGACAAAGCTAATGAAGTCTCAACAGAAAATTGGATCGACCTTTTACATCCAGGGAAATCTAGAATTCTAAAGATTGATGAAGCAGACATTGGTTGGATGATTCGAGCAAACAAATTTGATATGCTAAGAACAGGATGGCTCCGAGTTTTCAAAGAAGAGTTCGAATACATGTGTGAAAAATATGCTCCAGTTCTGAAGGAGCTAATAGGCGAACGAAGCGATAGGGAACAACGTGAACCCGAGCGTAGCGAAGGTGGACGCAAGCGCAGCGAGAGAGGCGAACGAAGTGAACCCGGGAAGTGGTTTGTTCGAACAAGTCAATACTCATTGAAGTACAGCGGTTATTTTCAACCACTAACTGGAGACTCTATTGAACCATTGATTAAAGGTCTTGTTAGCTTTGTTCGAGGCCATAGTGGTGTCAACGACTTTATGGATTCTGGAAAAGACAAACTCTTGTTCTTTCTTCCATGGCAAAATATTAATCCTGATCACGAATTCAGGATCTTCGTTAAAGATCAAAAGATTACAGCCATTTCTCAACAAAAACTCTTTAGAGTTAACACTTGGCTTTGCCGGCTATCTTCTTTAGAACTTGAAAAGGTTATTGATAACATTCTTGAAGAATTCTATCTGAAAATCAGAAGTAAACTTGAAAAGTTTAATGACTATGTTCTTGACTTCACTTTTATTCGCAATTCAGAAGGTGAACTAATAGGATACCCAATAGAAATAAACCAATTCGGACAAGAGTATGGAGCTGGGTCGGCTCTTTACGAATGGACTGCTGACCATGACTTGCTTTATGGCCTTACCAACAATGTTGGGTTTAGATTTGTTGATCGAAAGAATTAACTACTTTGTGTAACACAATGTGTTACACGCACATACTTTCAAGTACATATACGTAGTCTTCGAATGTTTCCATAATTAAAATGGGTAATACACCATCCTATCTCCCTGTCGGTAATCTTGTAGCTCCAACTAATACTACATTTGGTGGAACGGCGACGACTCCAAACGGCCAATTTGCTGTAGTGAGCTTTGTTCCTATTCCACCAGAAACAACTGGTCATGGCTTACGGGTATACGAGATCACAAGTGATTCTTTCATTCAGAAAGGATCAGATATTCCAAGTTTTGGATCTTTTCCTATCGGTTATGTTGACATTAATGATGATGGAACAAGAGTCTTTATTGCAGCACATCTTAATAACTTTATAAGTGCTTTCTACTACAATGGAACCGATTGGGAACCACATGGCTCATTCTTTACGGGATTCAATTATGCTCAAATTAATAGTTTTGGATGTAACTCTGAAGGAACATCTTTTTACATCGCCGGTTCGCCTGGAATGGTCGGAGCTCCAGGTATTGTAAGTTTTTACTATGATTCTGATGGCAATGGTACTTGGATTAGTATCGACGAGCGAGAATTCACTGGTGAAATTAACGCAATTATCGGTACAGTCGTTGCTGTAACACGAGACTTCAGAAAACTCATTGGAATTTCAAGGAGTTTCGGAACCGATGCTCGTGTTTATGACTGGAATGGTTTTAATTGGAATCAAGTAGGACAAAGTTTGTTTCCAAATACTCGATGGACAGATGTTGGTATATCATCTGATGGAAGAAGTGTTGTTATTTTTGATGTAGATGACACTATTGTTTATGACAATAACACTGGTGATTGGGAGCCGCGTTCAGGTATTGCAAATGGTTCTTCGTCAACTTACAATTTAGTTCTTGGCGATAGTAAGAATCTATTGTTAACAGTGGGTTTACATTCTGGTGAAAATTGCGGATTCTACGATTGGGATGGAACTGTTTGGAATTTGAGTTATGATCTTCTCCCTCAACTTCTAGGTTATTATATTAACACTGTTGGTATTGCTAACGTAAATGATCTTGAAATTCGAGGACCTGACGGAACTAATGTTGCATCAATGTCAAGTAATGGTGTTTATTCGATCGTTCCTGTTACGATTGTAGCAAATTCAGTTCGAGAAGATCGTTTGACACTTATTAAACGTACACCACCATCAAACTCGAAAATCAATGCAATTGACGACAAAGTTGTATTGAACGTTCATCCGACGAACCAAACAAAACTAATTGCTGACAACAGTCTTCTCGCAAATGATTCTTATACAGCTCCTCAAGTCCAGAATACAGGCATTGTTACTGTTGATCCCAGCGAAGCTTCAGGATTTATTGGAGTTGATAATAAACCTGAACTTCCATCAGGATTTGTTGATATTACAACGATTGGATTTGAATATAGAGTTACTGATTACGAAGGTGTCCAATCTAATTCGGCTAATGTATTAATTGTTACAACTAGTTTTGGTCCTCATGATGGTGATGAAATTCCAGTTATTCCAGATATTCCGGTGGG